>Ga0209495_1000101_pt1 | contig 65002 bp, 68 predicted proteins | sample EN1Hudsemesocosm_FD_184629 | JGI IMG/M metagenome (GOLD analysis project Ga0209495, IMG submission 184629) | Methane-oxidizing microbial communities from mesocosms in the Hudson Canyon - EN1E Hudson Canyon (SPAdes) (version 2) | ecosystem: Environmental > Aquatic > Marine > Cold seeps | place...
ACTATTAGGGCCAGGACTATTATCGGTACCGGAGGTATAACCGATATTGACACCATTATTGGTGCCTAAAACTGAGGTTTTAGAAGCAATACCATAGTCAAAACGTTCACCTGCTAATAGGTGGTCATCGTCGATGTTTAATATACGGTCACGACTATAATCAAAGGCAACAATGGTCGGATTACCGCCCGTCTTCATATCCACCGACATTAACCAGCTTGTTCCCCCTGCATCACAATCTTCATCTTTGGGGGTCATAGTATTAAAAAATATAATGTCCGCCAGTTCAAAGGCTTCAACCACCACGCGCTCACCTGATTCAGGCAAGTTTATAAACCAGCCAGATTTAGTTTCATAATCAATATCATTTTTTGTTAATACACGAGTATCGAGCTCGGGAGCGGCAATAAAGGTCTGTTCAACAAGAACGTTTGCAGCTACGCTAGACCCTGAATCTCTGATGCCATAATACGTTTGCTGCGTGATGCTTTTTTGATCGCCATTGGCAAGGTATTGACCGGTGCCAAAATAAACCATCATATTGGGTGAATTGGTATTTGAATCTTCAAGCCAGTTGGCATCAGGTTTCACCACTAATGGTTTTACAGTGATCGGTTTTGTATTACCGGCAGCAAATAATGCTGAACCACCATGGCCAACTTTCCAGTCGATGCTATTACTCTCTGATAGATCAAAAGCCCACAGATTGCCAAACAGATCACCGGCATAGACTCTATCTGTCGTGCCATTACCATCTAAATCAATTAGCGCGGGTTGTGATAGACCATTTTTATTGAGCGCTGTGCCTTGTCCGGTATCAACTTTTACATAATCACCTGCTGTCCAAGCTCCATCGATTCCTTGTTCAAGATAAATGATCATTAATTGTGCACTGCCTGAGCCGCTGGCATTATAACCATTGCCTACCACCACAGCCCATTGGCCATTATTCATCATTGCAACTTGTGGTTGACCCAAGATAAAACCAAGATCAGCATCATTTCCATCTGTAAACTCCCATAAAACAGTATTTTCAGCAGAATTTTGATCGTTGATAAATTGACTTGGATCGGTGATATCTAATGCAAATAGACCACGGCCACCGGCACCAAGAGCACCGGCTAAGACGGTTCGCCATGCTGCTGTTCCAGAAGGACTTGTTTTAATAAACACATCAGTGGCACTGAGTTCACCATCAACATAAGCACGATGATGATAGTCAGTCTCGGTTAAATAATGTAAACCAGAATTATCTAAGCTTGAGGCCGGTGAACTAGGTGCATAAGCTAAAATTTCTTGACCATTATCGGCTGAAAAACCATGTAAAAAACCATCATTGGCACCGACATAAACCACTTCTTGACGAGGAGTAGCCTGTAATCCTGCTTGGTATGTAGAATATTTTTTTGCACCACCAAAGAGGGCGCCATCAGGCCAGTTTGAATTGGGTTCAGCAACAAAAATGGGGGCAGAATTAATGATGTCACCTAAGCGACTAGTGCGTTGTCGGGTATTATTTATACCTTCCTGACGTGTATCACCACGAAGAAAATTTAATCTTTCTTGGCTGGCAGAAAAAGGCGTGGTATCGACACTGTGATCAAAGTTGATATTTAGGTCGGCTTGCATGGCCGCTGTTGTTTGCGGATCGCTGATATTTGAATTAAATAAAACACCATTATTTGTGCCGCTGCTATCTTTTCCCCACGTATAGATAATACGATCATTGAGCATATCGTCATTACTGCGTTTATCTAATTGTTCGGCAGCATTCCATGAATTACTGGTATTGATAGCACCTGTGCTTGCATCGAGTTCAAAAGACTGAAGGTTTCCTGTCCAGCCAACAGAATTAAAGCCAGCAAAAAATAATTTAGTATCAGAAGATAAAACACCCATATTGAGAGCCACTGAAGATCCGCTACCTTTGCGTTGTTCGATGCTTTTAATCGCCCCATCTAATTCATTGATCAATACATCAGCACGACTGGCAGATAAGAACTTACCGCGGCCGTTATAGGCCGCATGGCGGAGATCATCGATTCTATTAATCGTGCCATAATCAAATGTATCTGGTCTTGGTCCACCACCTGTCCAATCAAAGGGGATAGTTCGATCAACAGGGTCGTTGTTAATTCTGCCATTTGCATCAAAAGCGATGCCAAAAGTGACTAAATGTTGTTGATTGTTTTGATCCAGATTGAGTTTATTATCGCCTGTTTGCACCGGCACTTTATTGGCTAGTGGTGATAAGTCAGTTTTATACCATTTCATGGCAACATCAGCCAACATATCACCTTCTGTATCAAGGTGAGCGGGATACACCAATTTATCGATAAGACTGTCATCTTGATGTTGTATATGAGTAAATTCGGGGTTTTGAGTCCACACACCATCCGTCATCAACATGACAAAGTTTTGTTGACACATACCGCCTTCATCAGCAGGCAAAATAGGACTCGCTGCATTGCCAATATTGAGGTCTGTTGGGGTTGCTGAGGCGGTATCAAAATACAGGCCGACATTATCTAAGGCTTCTCTTAATGGTGTACCGCCAGTAGAGTCGATATTGACAATGTTTTCTAGCAGTGCTGCTTTATTGACCGGTAGAGTCATATCCTTTATTTCAATACCGACATCATTATTTTGATGTAGTGTTGCCATGCCCATTCGAGCACTGCTGGCTGCAATGACCTTGATTATGGCGGCTTTGGTGGTATATTCTTTTTTACGGTAATAAGAGAACCAATTGGCAAAGTTGATTTGTTCAGCTGTTGTCAGTGAATCGGCTCGCACCCAACCCGAGTCAGATGAATGAAGGGGACATTCACCGTTATCATAAACACCATTATTATTGTTATCTTGCCATGTCACCACGGGAGCAGCCGAGATATCGACCGTGCCTTGATCAAATACAGATATAAACTCACCTTCACCTAAGACAAGCCCGGCATCTTTCACTCTTGGATTGATCCAAGCCTGGGTAAGATTGTCCATATTTGGATAAGGCGTATTTTCTCCAGGAATATTGGCTTGCCAAGGAATATAAGTAAGTGCAGGATTATAGGCGAGTAAATTAGCAGGATAACACCAGCTAAGCCAACGTTGTTCTGGGAGGGGGAAATACATGCCTTCAGCGAGGCGATCTTGGTCTGGATCTGTGTCGAAGTAAGCAATTGTGGGAGAAGGAGTTACTGACCCTGTACCGCGTACAGATCCCATCATACTGCCTGAATCATCTAACATAAACATGATATTAGGCTGGATGGCAGGCGCTACAAATAAAGGGGTTTGTGACAGCGTGCCAGGGGCAGCCATAATCGTGACGTGATGACTTGTTAATAACGATAATGTGGCCAGAATAAACAGTGGGCGTTTCATGTGCTCTCCTCCATGGAATTAATTAGTTCGAACGAAGTACTCTTGTAAAATTACTTGGGTTCGACTGCTACCCCCTGTAGCACGAGCGGTTATTCTAAAAAATGTTTGGTCGCCATTGATCGACACTTTTTTGACGACATAACGTGGGTTTTCAGCCAGATTAAAACTGTCTTTTAATGCCGTTTCAGCTGCTTTAGTCCAATCATAGCTGAAGAAATTGGCCGGTTCATCGTGAGCTATATTCAATAAACCATCAGCACCATCATAGACAAGTGCATCAAGCGGATTATCGAGTACAAATTTCTCTGCTACGATTAAGGTAGATTCGGCGGCTTGGAAAGCGCGGCTTTGATCATAGGCGTTGCCGGACATTTTCTCTTCCAGACTATTAACTTGCATGCCTGTTACACCAAGAATTGTCAGTAATAACAGCATAATTAGGCTGATAATTAATACAACGCCAGACTGTCTTTGTTTAGTTATCGAATTATTCATAGATATGTACTCCTTTACAAAAATCTATTACGCACTGCAATGGTCGAGGTAAATACACGTCGTAATCGACGGTCGCCATCCGTTGGCGTGGTCGTGGTTTCAAAGATGGTGTAAGGCATCTTTTGTGTGGTGATATTATTTTCTAAACTAGTCAGTAATAGGCTGATTCTGACAGCCACCACTGTTTTCATTTGAGCAGCAGATAGCCCAGCACTAGAGCTATAGAAGTTGGGTGTATTATCAGCATCACTGTCGACGCCATAACGGATCTGCATCTTTTCTACACCTTCAATCAGCTCTAGTTTATTGCCATTGACCGTTCTAAATAAAGAAGGCTGGTGATTTTTACCGTTTTCAATGGTGTAGTTAATAACGGCAACTTTATAAATTCGTGCACTGCTGTCATATAGTTTATTGAGCGCTTGATCTGCATTACCGGGTCCCTTAGTGACTGTTCCTGAATTATGTTGAAGTTTGTTTTTATTGTCTGCGCCAGCCATAGCAGGATTATTGGTAATTTGAAAAATATCAGCAGAATTACAATCTGAAACAAGTACAACATCATTTTGTTTCAATCCCTTATTATCGGTCACATCTATGTTTGCTGATGCCGTTGCTGCTTGAGAAGCGACAGAAATGCCCGAAAAAGTGGAACCGGTGAGTGTGATTGAATCTGTACCGTCAATAATGTCAGCATCGCTATCATCATTATCTGCACCAACAATGGCATTCGTTATATTGTCAAAGATAGAACCACTGTTTAAATTGTTGTCGATTCTAAGATCTGTATCTGCATTAGCAAATGAACCCATACAGCCCCAGTAGTCGGTCATGCGAATATCGCGAGTGAGAAACTCCATGGCAAAACGACCATTTTCCTGTAGTCGAGAGGCATTTTCTTGGATGCGGTAAGACTGACTACTATTAGTGAACAGCTTGATTGTGCCGCCGGTGATAAAAATACCCAGTACAACGGCAATCATCAATTCGATTAAAGATAGACCTCGTTGTTTTTTAAGTGAATTTTTCATAATTGAAACTTCACTTTGAAGTTAGGATCATCAACATCACCCACTACTTTGCCATCGCGATCTTGATCCCACATGATTGTGACCGTATAGGTTTCGTCAGCAAAGGTGACCGTGGCAGTGCCTGACGGCAACGCTTTAGTTAGTGCTACATTCCATTCATACAAATCATGTTGTGCCATTTGCACTGGAGAACAGCCGCTAGATATACAGCCTGAAACAGCTGTTTTAGTTGATAAATTATTAGTTTGATAACTGTCTTTTGCTTTTATATTTGCACGCATTCTATCCGTCAAATCATAAGCTAATAGCGTGGCCTGACTGCGTACATAGGCATTGTGATTGGTGCTTAATCCTCTTGCTTGCATTGCCGCCAAACCTAATAAACCGGTGGCAACAATGACTAAGGTGATCAATACTTCTAATAGACTGAAGCCCGATTGTTTAATTTGAGTTTTTTTTATAATATTCATGAGCAGTCCACATCGCTTCCATTGCCACTATCAACAATTCCATTGTTACCGTTGTCAATCGCTTTTCTGATTCTGCCGGTGTTGTTTATAATGAGTGCTTTTGCATATTTTTGTGCAGAACTTCGCTGATCACAGAGTGTGAAAGTGCCGGCTTTATTAGCCAAACCACTTGCGCGATAGCTGATTTTTCCGTCGTTATTAAATTTGAGTTTAAGGCTGCCTGATAAGGTGTCTTGGATACGTAATATTTCTTCACCATCATCTTTGGCGTCATTGTCACTATTATTATCTACGAAGACGATCCAGCCATTATCTGAGCTATCCCAATCACCGGCGGCACAGTTTTCTTGATCGGTACTTTTACATAGGGTGATGGTTGCATTGCGTTTAATTGCTTCACTGCGGGCGACACTTAATGAGGTATTTAGCTCATTAATTTGTGTGACCATACGGTTGTTGGCAATGATATTTGAAAAGTTAGGAGCTGCGAGTGTGGCTAGGATGGCAGCGATTGCCAAGGTGACCATTAACTCGAGTAGGGTAAAACCTGCGTGCGTGTGTATGTTTCTAATCATTAGAAATACTCTCTTATCCTTAAGAGATTTCTTTATATAACTAATTTATTTTTAATTCAAGCTTTTCTTTTCTTTTCTAGAACTACATCACAGATTAACACGAGCCAGAGGTGTAATGAGAATCACCAATCAGCGATAATATAAGGGGGAAGTTGTTTTACTAAAGTTTTTAGCTTTATTTATTTGTAAAGCTGTAGCTATCAACAAAAATGCGCTATCAATTTACAAAATAATAACTAAGGCGTATGCTTGAACTATCAAAGCAAATTCGAAGGAGTAATCTATGGAAATTCCAGGTATTGCACCATTAAGTGGTCAGCCTACTTTGACAAATCCCGTGAGTCGTGAAACCGCCTTAGAAGGTCGTCAAACACAAGCTCAAGATACAAGTGAGACGCAAAATACGGTGACGGCGAGAGAGCAGTCATCAACGACCGTGAGTAGTGCTGAAGTTGTTAGTCAGACGGAAGAAACTGCCGCAACAGGATTTGATACCAACAATCCTGGCGCAAGTATAGATATCACCGCATAAGCATATAGGACGTTTAAATGGCTGTACCGATTATTTCAGATGATCCACTTTATCGTCTATTACGTGAAGGCAAAGTGGCCGAATTTAATCAGCGCATTGCAGCTGGAGAAAAAGCGAACTTAATTGGTGTGGATTTTCGCCATATTAATTTGTCAGGCTTGATTACCCAAGGTCTAGATTTTTCCAATAGCTATTTTCGTCAAGCAGATTTACGTGGTGTCGACTTTTCGAACTGTGACAGTTTAGAAGGTGCAAGTATTCATGGCGCCAAGATTTCAGGTGCTTACTTTCCTAGAGAAGTTCGCGCTGAAGAATTGCTACTGTCTTTAGAGCACGGAATTCGACTTCGTTACAATACTTAAAGGCTAGCTCTTCGAAAGGATTTAATCTTCTGCTTTCTTGGGTAGCCAACGCGAACACAACAATCCCAGTTCAAATAATAGCCAAACAGGTAATGCCAAAAGGGTTTGTGAGATCACATCTGGTGGTGTCAGTAACATGCCAATCACAAATGCTCCCACGATGATGTAAGGTCGCTTTTCACTTAAACTTTCTACGCTAGATGCACCCGTCCAGATAAGCACTAATGTGGCGATAGGTACTTCAAATGCGACACCAAAAGCAAAAAATAATTTCAACACAAAATCTAAATAACTACTGATATCAGTCATCACAGCAACACCTTCTGGTGCAGCTTGAGTTAAAAATCCAAATACCAAGGGAAAGACAACGTAATAGGCAAAAACAATGCCTAAAAAGAATAGCAGTGTGCTGGCCAGCAGCAAGGGGAACACCAGTTTACGTTCATTGTCGTAAAGGCCTGGTGCAATAAATGCCCATAATTGAAATAACAATACCGGGATGGCCAATAATATCGCAACACTTAAGGTGAGTTTAAACGGAATTAAAAAGGGTGATGCAACTTCGGTCGCAATCATGGTGCTGGTGTCGGGCAGATGGCGTAATAATGGTTCTGATAAAAAATGATATAAATCATTTGAAAAAGGCAATAAACAGGCCGCAATAATCAGCACGGCTAACACCCCCCGTAGCAGGCGATCACGTAATTCTATCAGGTGAGAAATCAACGGTTGCTGATTATCCGTCGACATTATTATCCTTTGTCACTTTGTTGTCAGGATCTAAAGACAGTGTTTCACTGAGATCGGGCATATCTACCGTTTTATTGAGTGCTTGTTTGAGTTCTTCTGCACGTAACTCACGTGAAATTTCACTACGGATGGACTGTACCGATGCATTGGCTTTACCCACCCATAATCCAACAACACGAATTAATTTGGGTAGACGTTCAGGGCCAACCACCACCAGTGCGACGATGGCAATAAGTAGTAATTCCCAAAAACCAATGTCAAACACAGTATTTAACTCGAGTGCTTATCTTTTTCAGTGTTTTTGCTCTCTACGCTATCATCACTGTGGCTGATCGATGTGTCATCGTTATTGACCGTATCTTCGCCTTCACGAACTGATTGTTTGAAACTTTTAATGGCACTACCTAAATCACCACCTAAAGAACGTAATTTTTTAGTACCAAACAATAAAATAATGATGATTAAAACAATGAGTAATTGCCAAACGCTAATGCCGCCGAATCCCATGGTTTTCTCCTAGTTAAAGCCGGGTAGGCCTTGGCCACCCAAAATATGAATATGTAAATGAGCTACTTCTTGACCGCCGCCTGGTCCGGTATTAATAATGGTTCTAAAACCGGTGTCTAGGCCTTGCTCACGAGCAAGCAGTGGTAATTTGAGCATCATATGTGCAATCAGTGTTGAATGTTCGGTGTTTAAGTCATCAAGGCTATCAAGATGAGTTTTAGGGGTAACTAATAAGTGTACCGCTGCTTTGGGTTGGATATCTTTAAAGACAAAGATCTGATCATCTTCATATACTTTGTCAGAGGGGATATCACCGGCAATAATTTTACAAAAAAGGCAGTCAGACATTATTTGTTTCCTCTACTTTCTTTTTCTTCAATTCCTGACAGGCCAAAGCGTCGATCGAGCTCATCAAGAATAACTTGTGGGCTGATGTCATTGTGAGCTAAAAGTACTAAGCTATGAAACCATAAGTCTGCAGTTTCGTAGATGATTTCATCACGATCGCCACCTTTACCAGCAATAACAGTCTCTGTTGCTTCTTCACCCAGCTTTTTGAGGATAGTGTCTGTCCCCTTATGATATAAACTGGCAACATAAGAACTGTCTGGATCAGCATTTTTACGTGCTTCCAAAACTTCAGCTAACTTATTTAGTACGTCGCTCATTTATACATCTCTTTAGGGTCTTTTAGCACGTTTTCAGTAGTTGTCCATTGGCCATCAATGAGTTGTTGATAAAAACAGTGATGACGACCAGTATGACAGGCTATGCCACCCTTTTGCACAACTTCAATTAATATAGCATCATTATCACAATCTAAACGGAGTGATTTAATTTGTTGTTGATTGCCTGACTGTTCACCTTTATGCCACAATTTTTGGCGAGAGCGTGACCAGTAAACAGCATGACCTGTCTCAACAGTCAGCTGTAAAGACTCTTTGTTCATCCATGCTAAAGTAAGTACTTGCTTTGTTTCAAACTCTTGTGTGATGACAGGAGCTAGACCAGCCTCATTCCATTTAACGTGGTCTAAAAAATCCATTAAAGTCTAACCTCAATGCCTTGGCTGGCCATTTGTTGTTTGGCCTCTTCTACTGTGTGTTCACCAAAATGGAAGATACTCGCTGCTAGTACGGCATCAGCGCGACCAATTTTCACACCATCAGTTAAATCTTGTAATTCACCTACACCACCAGAAGCAATAACAGGAACAGCTACGGCATCACTGACTGCTTGAGTAAGCTCTAAATCAAAACCAGATTTGGTGCCATCTTTATCCATGCTGGTAAGCAATAATTCACCTGCGCCAAGATCAACCATCTTTTTAGCCCATTCGATAGCATCAATACCTGTTTCTTTACGACCGCCATGGGTGAATATTTCCCAGCGTGGTGGCTCAGCTTCAGCAGAAACACGTTTCGCATCAATGGCCACAACAATACATTGGGAGCCAAATTTTTCGGCAGCTTCACGGACAAAGTCGGGATTGCTAACGGCGGCAGAGTTAATTCCGACTTTATCTGCACCGGCATTAAGCATGCGACGAATATCATCAACAGTACGGATGCCACCACCAACGGTAAGTGGGATGAATACTTGGCTGGCAACGGCTTCAACAACATGTTCCATGGTGTCACGGTTATGATGCGTTGCGGTAATATCTAAAAAGGTGATTTCATCAGCACCTTGTTGATCATAACGTTTGGCAACTTCAATCGGATCACCAGCATCACGAATATCAACAAATTGCACGCCTTTTACGACACGACCATTATCGACATCAAGGCAAGGAATAATGCGTTTGGCGAGTCCCATTTTATTTATAATCTCGTGGCGGGTTAAGGCGGTCAGCTAATGCTTGGCCTTCAGCTAAATCAATTGTGCCTTCATAAATAGCACGACCTACAATGGCACCCGTAACACCTTCACTTTCGTAATGACATAGGGCTTTAACATCATTGTAATCAGTCACGCCACCTGAAGCGATAACAGGGATATTAATTGCACGCGCTAAGTCACGTGTTGACTCTAGGTTAACACCTTGCATCATGCCATCACGGCTAATATCTGTGTAGATAATTGCTTCAACACCATCTTGCTCAAAGTGTTTGGCAATATCTGTTACATCGTGATGAGATAGTTTTGACCAGCCATCAATAGCTACTTTGCCATCTTTGGCATCTAAGCCAACAATAATATGACCTGGGAATTCGGCACAAATATCACCCACAAAGTGAGGAGCGTTGACCGCTTTTGTACCAACAATAACGTAGCGAACACCCGCTTCTAAATAGGTTTGAATGGTTTCTTCATCACGAATACCGCCACCAATTTGCACATCAAGATCAGGAAACTCTTTACAGATATCATGAATAATATTGGCATTAACGGGTTTACCTGCAAATGCGCCATCAAGATCAACCATATGCAAACGTTTTGCACCGGCTTCCACCCATTGTCTGGCAACAGCCAGTGGGTCTTTTGAGAAGACAGTGTTGTCTTCCATTATCCCTTGACGTAAACGGACACAGTGACCTTCTTTCAGATCAATGGCAGGGATTAATAACATAAGGAGTTCTCCATATTTTTCAGGCGATTTAGGACTGACCGTCCCAAGTTAAAAAGTTTTCTAATAGTTTTAGGCCAACATGTTGGCTTTTTTCCGGATGAAATTGCACGGCAAATAGATTGTCTTTAGCAATGGCAGCACAAAAACTATTTGGGTATTGGCTGGTAGCCGCGATGACAGTCTGATCATCAGGTGCTACAAAGTAACTATGAACAAAGTAGAAGCGACTGTCTTGCTCAATGCCATTCCATAAGGGGTGATCTGTTGTGTGTCGAACTTGATTCCAACCCATATGCGGCACTTTTAGATGCTCGCCATTATCGGCTGGTGCAATATTAAAATGACTTACTTCACCAGCAATAATATCGAGACCTTCAGTGCCATTATTTTCTTCACTATGGCGCAGCAAGGCTTGCATGCCTAAGCAGATCCCTAAAACAGGTTTTCCGCTAGTAATGACCTCACGAAGCACATCATCTAATTTTAGACGCTTTAGCTCGGCAACACAGTCTCGTATGGCGCCAACACCTGGAAAGATGACATGGCTAGCGCCAAGTATGCGAGCGGGATCTGCTGTCACTTCAACTGCAACACCCTTGGCAACGGTTTCTAATGCTTTTGAGACAGAGCGTAAATTGCCCATGCCATAATCGATCACAGCTATGTGACTCATAATTATCTCGAGTTTTCGTATATTTAAAAGATTATTTTACTTAATAAAAAGCGAACTTGATACGACAAAAAGCTATAAGGCGCCTTTCGTTGACGGTAATTGCTCTAATGCGCGTTGATCAAGGGTCACTGCCATGCGTAATGCGCGGCCAAATGCTTTAAAAATTGTTTCAGCAATATGGTGGGCATTACGGCCCTTGATTGAGTCTATATGTAAGGTTAGACCAGCATGGTTGACTAAACCTTGGAAGAACTCATAAAACAAATCAACATCAAATTCGCCAATCTTGTCGCGATTAAAGTTAACGTCAAATTCTATGCCTGGGCGACCTGATAAATCTAAAACAACACGTGACAAAGCTTCATCTAGCGGAACATAGGCATGCCCGTAACGAGTCACCCCTTTTTTATCACCTAAGGCTTTTTTCAGTGCAAGACCTATCGTAATGCCGGTATCTTCAACGGTGTGGTGGTCATCAATATGCAAGTCACCTTGCGCTTTAATATTAAGATCAAATAAACCATGGCGGGCAATTTGTTCCATCATATGATCAAGAAAAGGTACGCCTGTTTCAGCGTTAAATTTTCCACTACCATCAAGGTTTAAACTTACCTCAATTTGAGTTTCAAGCGTATTACGCGTAACCGTTGCGGTACGAGAAGTCATGAGTTTTCCTGATATCAGAAATAAATAAACATAATAACTGTTTCGGAGACGGGTTTGAAGGGGTATCATTAGCCTCTACTAATGAATAGGACGTGTAATGGCGCAATCGAACAATGTGACACCTCTATTTAAAGACCTTGCTAAGATCGAGCATGATCATGTTGCATGTCAGGATTGCTCGCTTTACCGCCTATGCTTACCACTCGGTTTACATAATAACGAACTATCAAAATTAGATCAGATTATTCAACGTAGCCAAAACTATAAACGTGGCCAATCGCTATTTTCTGCGGAGAATACCTTTAAATCTTTATATGTTGTGCGCTCTGGATCCTTTAAAACATCCATTTCGGCCAGCAATGGTCGCGAACAAGTCACTGGTTTTTATTTTCCCGGCGAATTTATTGGCCTCGATGCCATTCATCATGATGCATATCAATCAACGGCTAAAGCGCTAGAAAGTAGTAGTGTGTGTGAATTACCTTATGAAGGTTTGCAAGAAATTGGCAAAGAGATGCCCCAGCTACAAATCCAATTATTAACACGTTTAAGCAAAGAGCTTTCCGGTGATAAAAGTTTGATGTTGTTATTGGGCAAAAAAACATCGAAGGAAAAATTAGCCACTTATTTATTGTCTTTATCAAAACGATTCCATGACCGTGGTTTTTCTGCTACTGACTTTCAGTTAAGCATGTCGCGTGGCGATATTGCCAATCATCTTGGTTTGGCAGTCGAAACAGTGAGTCGAATTTTGTCTCGTTTTCAAGGTGAAGGTTTGATTGCAATCGCGGGAAAAGAGATCTCATTGCTTGAGATGGACAAATTAAAAGCTTTGTGTGGTTAAAAAGAGACAGATATTAAGTGGGCCGCCGCCTTTGTTGATAATAAACATCAATCTTCTTGCAGAATTAACGGAAAAGACTAAAATTACCACATAATATTGATCTAGATCATGGTGATTAATTTCAGCTTCCGTATGATCTGCGCCAATAATGAATTTTAGTATTTTTGATGGAGAAGATAAATGAAAGCAACAAAACTTGCGATTGCACTATTAGCAGCAACAGGTATTTCAGCAATTGCTACACCAGTAATGGCATATGAAGCTGGCGATTGGTTAGTACGTGGTCGTATCGCACACATTGCTCCTAAAGATGATAGTGGTCAGTTATACACAGATGTTCTTAGCCCAGGTGCTTACGTGGGTATTGAAGAAGGTGTTGGTGTTAATTCAGACACTATTCCTGAATTAGACATTACTTACATGATTACTCCTCACTGGGGTGTTGAGTTGATTTTAGGTTACTCTGAACATACTGTAAAAGCACACAAATCAGCGGATGCAACAGCACGTAGTCTTGGTCTAACAGGTTCAAGTGATGTAATCGATACGAAAGTATTACCACCAACATTATTATTACAATACCACTTTGCTCCTAACTCAAATATCCGTCCTTATGTTGGTGCAGGTATTAACTACACTTACTTCTTTGATGAAGAAGTGCCAAATAGCTCTTTAGTTTCTGCATCTGGTGATGATATTAAACTTGACAGCTCATTCGGTTTTGCAGTGCAAGCAGGTGTTGATATTGCAATCAATAATGATTGGTTTGTGAATGCTGATGTTAAATACATCGATATTGATACAGAAGCTCATTTTGATGATACTGCAGCAGGTCGTTTAAGAATTAACTCTGATATTGACCCGATGGTTTGGGGTGTAGGTATCGGTCGTCGTTTCTAAGAAAAATATTCTTAGTTGCTAGATATAAAAATACCCTCAATTGAGGGTATTTTTTTGTCTATTGTTTTTAGTTTTACCACAGAGACACAGAGAAATAAATACTACAGACTGATTTAGTCTAGCTGTGGGAGTAGCTTTAGCCTAAAAGAAAACTCGTCTATGGATTTATCCACAGCCCATTCGGGGATAAATCCCCTCTTACATTAATAGCTTTTCTCTGTGCCTCTGTGGTGAAATAGCTTAAATAATTAATCTCTTAAATCTAAAACATCCTGCATATCAAATAACCCTGACTCTTGGCTCATTAACCAGCTAGATGCACGCATAGCACCCAATGCAAAAGTCATGCGACTTGAAGCTTTATGAGTGATCTCTACCCGCTCGCCTTCATCAGCAAACATAACCGTATGATCACCAACAATATCACCAGCTCGAACAGTGGCAAAACCAATTGTTTTGCGATCACGTTCACCGGTGCGACCTTCACGACCATAAACTGCACATTCTTTTAAGTCTCGACCTAAAGCATCGGCAACGACTTCACCCATACGTAAAGCGGTACCTGAAGGGGCATCGACTTTATGACGGTGGTGGGATTCCATTATTTCGATATCGACATCATCACCTAATACACGGGCAGCTATATCGAGTAATTTAAGTGTCAGGTTTACACCCACGCTCATATTAGGTGCCAATACCATAGAAACATGTTGTGCTGCTTGTTCAATGGCTTGTTTTTGTTCTGGGGAGAAGCCCGTCGTACCGATTACAAGGTGACAGTTATTAGCTGTACAGTGTGCTAATAGAGCCATGGTGACTTCGGGCAAGGTGAAATCAATAATGACGTCTGAAATAGCTGTTGCTGCTGCAACATCAGCAGTCAGCACAACACCTAATGTACCAACGCCGGCCATTTCACCTGCATCAGCGCCAATTAAACTTGATTCAGCACGATCAATAGCAGCACTAAGTTCTAGGCCTTGTGTTTGTTCAACCGCTTGAATTAAGCAGCGGCCCATTCGACCTGCTGCACCATTGATTGCTATACGAGTTGCCATTTTATTGTTCCTAGGTGAAATTAGTTTTACATCGTCATCCCGGTAGTTTTAAGCCGGGATCCAAATTATACAACATAGATTCCAGCTAAAAGCATGCCGGAATGACGTTATATACCCAAATTACTTGAAGATGCAGTTTGTTACGTCACCGTTTTCATGGTGAACAGTTTGTTACGTCACCGTTCATGGTGAGCTTGTCGAACCATCTGCAAGCCGGGGCTACCCTTCGACAAGCTCAGGGCGAACGGTGTTTATTTTCTAAGCCATGCAGATTGAAAGATTACGGGTATCTAACGTTAATCAAAAAATTTCTTAACACCATCCAACCATGAACTATGTTTTGGGCTGTGCTTGCTACTACCTTGTATTGTCTCATCAAACTCTTGTAAAAGCGCTTTTTGTTTCTTCGATAATTTGACGGGCGTTTCGATAATTACGCGGCACATTAAATCACCAATAGCACCACCACGAACAGATTTTACACCTTTACTACGTAGGCGAAATTGTGTGCCTGTTTGTGTACCTTCGGGTACTTTCAAGTTCGCTTTACCATTCAGAGTAGGTACTTCTACATCACCACCTAAGCTTGCAGTGACAAAGCTTAATGGGATATCACAGTAGAGATTACTACCATCGCGAGTGAACACATCATGACGTTTGACTTGAACTTCAACGTAGAGATCGCCTGGTCCTGCACCGCCTGTGCCAGCTTCACCTTCGCCTGATAGACGAATACGATCACCGGTATCTACACCGGCTGGCACTTTAACAGAGAGTGTTTTGTGTTCTTGAACATGGCCTTCACCATGACAGTCATTACAAGGATCGCTGATCATTTGACCTGTACCATGACAGTGAGGACAAGGCTGCTGTACTTGGAAGAAACCTTGCTGCATACGCACCTGACCGTGACCACCACAGGTGGTACATGTGACTGGTTTTGTGCCTTTTTTAGCACCACTACCACTACATGTTTTACATTCAACACTAACTGGAATACGTATTTTTACAGTAGTACCGGCAACAGCATCTTCTAATGAAAGGTCTAGGTGATAACGTAGATCCGCACCGCGATAGTTTTGTCTACCGCCACCTGATGCACCGAAGATGTCATTAAATACATCACCAAACACATCACTAAAACCAGCTCCACCACCACGTTGACCACCGCCAGATTGATCGACACCGGCATGACCAAATTGATCATAGGCGGCACGTTTCTGGGCATCAGATAATATTTCGTAGGCCTCTTTTGCTTCTTTGAAATGTGCTTCAGCATCAGCATTATCAGGATTACGATCGGGATGGTATTTCATTGCCATGCGACGGTAGGCTTTTTTAATTTCAGCTTCCGTTGCGGTACGTGATACGCTCAGCGTTTCGTAAAAGTCTTCTCTTGCCATTGCTATTGTCTACCTATTACCTTTAAAAACAACAAAACAGACGTAAGGATAAACCTCACGTCTGTTAGTTGTGGACTTGCTAAATAAGCTTTGAAAAAAGTTTATTTTTTGTCGTCGTCTACTTCTTCAAACTCAGCGTCAACCACATCATCAGCGGCTTCTGCAGAAGCTTCGCCTTCTGGTGCTGCACCGGCTTCTGCATTTTCTGCATAAGCTTGTTCTGCTAATTTTCCTGATGCTTCAGTCAAAGCTGTTGTTTTAGCTTCGATATCATCTTTATCTTCGCCTTTTAAAGCTTCTTCTAATGCTTCAACTGCAGCTTCAATTTTCACTTTTTCATCTGCATCTAACTTGTCACCCAAGTCAGTGATAGATTTTTTAGTTGAGTGAACCAATGCGTCAGCTGTATTTCGTGCACCAACAAGCTCATGGAATTTACGATCTTCTTCAGCATGTGCTTCAGCATCTTGAACCATTTTTTCAACTTCTTCATCAGACAAGCCACTTGATGCTTTAATGACGATAGATTGTTCTTTACCTGTTACTTTATCTTTCGCAGATACGTTTAAGATACCGTTCGCATCAATATCAAATGTAACTTCGATTTGTGGCTGACCACGTGGCGCTGCTGGAATATCAGATAAGTCAAAACGACCTAATGATTTATTACCAGAAGCAATTTCACGCTCACCTTGGAGCACATGAATAGTTACAGCAGGTTGGTTATCATCAGCTGTTGAGAATGTTTGGTTCGCTTTGGTTGGGATAGTTGTATTTTTCTCAACTAACTTCGTCATCACGCCGCCCATTGTTTCGATACCTAGGCTCAATGGTGTTACATCAAGTAATAAGACATCTTTAACATCACCGGCTAATACCGCAGCTTGAATCGCTGCACCAGAAGCAACAGCTTCATCAGGGTTCACATCTTTACGAGGCTCTTTACCGAATAATTTTTCTACTGCAGCTTGCACCATTGGCATACGTGTTTGACCACCAACCAAGATTACATCATCAATTTCAGATAAAGATAAGCCTGAATCTTTGATTGCTTGTTTACAAGGTGCAAGACTACGTTCAACTAAATCTTCAACTAAAGATTCTAATTTAGCACGAGTTAAACGCACTTCCATATGTTTAGGGCCTGTTGCATCAGCCGTTACATAAGGTAAGTTAATATCTGTTTGCTCACTTGAAGATAATTCAATCTTCGCTTTCTCAGCCGCATCTTTTAGACGTTGAAGTGCTAAAGGATCTTTTGATAAATCGATACCTTGGTCTTTTTTGAATTCATCAACTAAAAACTCAATAACACGTTGGTCGAAATCTTCACCACCTAAGAATGTATCACCATTTGTTGATAATACTTCAAACTGGTGTTCGCCTTCGATATCTGCAATTTCAATTACTGATACGTCAAAAGTACCACCACCTAAATCATAAACAACGATAGTTGAATCACCACGTTTTTTATCCATACCGTAAGCAAGTGCTGCTGCTGTTGGTTCATTGATAATACGTTTGATTTCTAGACCGGCAATTTTACCTGCATCTTTCGTTGCTTGACGCTGTGAATCATTGAAGTAAGCTGGAACGGTTACAACTGCTTCGGTTACTTCTTCACCTAAAAAGTCTTCTGCTGTTTTTTTCATTTTCATCAAAACACGTGCAGATACTTCTGGTGGCGCCATTTTTTTACTGTTAGCATCAACCCATGCATCGCCATTATCAGCTTCAACAATGCTGTAAGGCACCATGTCGATATCACGTTGCACAACATCATCTTTAAATTTACGACCAATTAAACGTTTGATAGCAAATAATGTATTTTTAGGGTTTGTTACCGCTTGACGTTTAGCTGATTGTCCTACGATTACTTCATCATCTTTAGTGAAAGCAACAATCGATGGTGTGGTGCGATCACCTTCACTGTTTTCGATTACACGTGCTTTACCGTCTTCTAAAACTGACACACAGGAATTTGTTGTTCCTAAATCAATACCAATAATTTTAGCCATGTTCATTCTCCATATTCTAATATTTTGTGCTGGTCACACCAGCCGTTGAGTAATAAGTGGGGGATGAAAATTTAATTTCAAGTCCCAAACGCCACTTTATTGTTTTTTATGTGGTTTTTTGTTTATTGAGAAACAAGCACCATTGCAGGGCGTAATAGGCGGCCATTAAATTGGAAGCCTTTTTGAGCGACATTTAATACTTTGTTCGCATCAACACCTTCAACAGGCTGCATTGCCATCGCTTGATGAAGCTCAGGATCAAATGCTGCACCTTCTTCTGGGTTTACTTGTTCTAGGCCAAACTTGTTGATCGATGATAAAAACATTTTCATCGTCATCTCTAGGCCTTCACGTACTGTTTCTAATGAGGCTTCTTCGCCATTGGCGGCATTAAGACCTAAGTCCATGCTGTCGTATATAGGGAGTAGTTCGCCGACAAATTTATCTAAAGCACGTTTGTGAGCATTTTCTAAATCACGGCTTTGACGGCGACGTAGATTTTCCATCTCTGCTCGTGCACGTAATAGTTCATCCCAGTGTTGATCGGCTTTATTACGAGCGTCTTCTAATAGTGCTACAGGATCTTCGTTGATTTCTACTTCTACACCTGATTCAATATTTTCAGGTTCTGTGCTGTCGATTTCTTCGTTGCTCATGTGTCTAAGTTTCCGGATTGATTGTCTTAATCCAAATATTTGGGGGCATAAAATTTAATTTCAAGGATTGTTGTAAAATTAGTTTTTACTTTAAACCTTATCTGATTTCTTCCATACACAGCCACCACCACTTTTTTGGTCGAGAAGTTGCAAGTTTTCTTCATGAGCGATTAACTCTTCTTCATTCGCCTTAATGATGCGTAGTGGCCCACGATCTTTTTGTTTAATGCTCGCAATATCAACACTTTTTTTATTGCCGCTATCGCTTGCTTCGGCGGCCAAAGATAGACTAACTTGTCCGCCCGTCATAGCGAGGTAGACGTCAGCTAATATTTCGGAATCGAGTAAGGCGCCATGCAATTCACGATTTGAGTTATTAATGTCATAACGACGACATAGCGCATCTAGATTGTTTTTCTGACCAGGATGTTTATCACGTGCTAGTTTGAGCGTATCAAGCACGGTGCTGATATCTTTAATGCGACGTTTTTCTGATTTTATTTTGCCTAATTCGTGATCAAGAAAGCCAACGTCAAATGCGGCGTTGTGAATAATGAGTTCAGCACCATCGATAAATTGCATAAAATCATTGGCAACATCAGCAAATTTAGGTTTGTCGGCAAGGAATTCTTGGGTAATTCCATGCACTTCCAACGCACCCGCATCAATCTCACGGTGGGGATTGATATATTGATGAAAGGTTTGACCGGTTAAGCGACGGTTAATCACTTCGACACAGCCTATCTCAATAATTCGATGATCATCGGTGGTACTTAAACCAGTGGTTTCAGTATCTAATACAATCTGACGTTTGATTTGTTCTGCCATATTTATTTCACATTCATTATTTTGTTTTTACACCTATTGTGCTGGATGTTCTCATATTGCCTCTACTCACAGGGCCTTGTGCTAATTGACCTGAAAATAATCGCTTTGCAGGCCAAAGCATTTTAACCGGAGTGAGCGGGATTGTACGTTTTGTTGCGACAAGAATATTGACGCCTGAAAAAATGGGCCATAGACGTTTACCCCAGCGTTCTATTATTTTAAAGCGTTGAAACCACTTTTCATTATGGTTTGGAGGGCGAAATAAACAACGCTCTGTTGCGATAACTTCAAAGTTTAATAAGGATAGCCAGTCCTTGGTTCGAGTTTGACTAAAAAAGTGTCCTTGCCATGGCGGCTTATCCTGCCATGAAAAAAGACGTCGTAGCCCCCATAAACTCCACGGGTTAAAACTGCATAAAATAAGTGTGCCATCGGAGACTAAAACACGTTCTGCTTCACGTAATACTTGATGAGGATCGCTAGAAAATTCTAATACATGTGCTAATAATATGGCATCAATGCTGTGGCATTTAAATGGTAATGAGCGATGATCACCTTGCACATCGGCATTGTGTGCCATCACAGTTTGTATATTGGGCCGCGTGAGAGTCGGAAATAATGACTGTTCTATGCCAATTTGAAGTTGATAATAACCATGAAAGTGTGTGCTTAGTGATTGTATTACGGCATGTTCTTGTTTTAAGACACTCTGGCCCAGCGAACTTTGCCACCATTGTGCCATCATTTTTTCCGTATTCGTCTTATAATCAAGCATAGACCTGTCTCAACAGTGAAAATATCATGCTAAAAATAGATGCCGTTCCAGCCTTTAACGATAATTATATCTGGTTCATTCATGCTGCGGACAAACAACATGTGTTAATTGTTGATCCGGGCGATGCTCAGCCGGTGATTGATGCCATTGTGCAACAAAATCTAATTCCTGTGGCGCTGTTGATTACCCATGGCTGTCATGATCATATTGATGGTATTGAAGCATTGCTTAAACACTATGATGTGCCGGTGTATGGTCCTAAAAATGAGTTTATCCCCCATCTTACTCATCCACTTTCTGCTTGTGATGCCTTGATTATTGATCCACTATTTCCTACGTGTCGTGTATTGGATATCCCAGGCCATACCAAAGGGCATATTGGATTTTTAATCGACAGTAATTTGTTTTGTGGTGATACCTTATTTGCAGCGGGTTGTGGACGTTTGCATGGCAACCCAGCTGAAATATTATTTAACTCTTTACAGCAGATCGCTGACTTAGCAGCGGATACCAAGATCTATTGTGCCCATGAATATACTGAAGCAAATTTACGTTTTGCAGCCACTATTGAGCCGAACAATAAGTCTATTCAACAACGGATTATTGCTACCAAAAAGATCCGCCAACAAGGCTTACGTAGTTTGCCGTCTCAGCTAGATTTAGAGTTGCAGACCAATCCCTTCTTACGTTGTACACAAACGGAAGTGAAACACGCTGCTGAGAAAAACAGTGCTCAGCAGCTGGCAACACCTCGGCAGGTGTTTACCGCTCTTAGAAAATGGAAAGATTCTTTTTAATCATTTTTCTTGTTTTTACCTTTTCCTTTGCCGTGTTTTTTATTCTTGTTATGTTTAATGTCCTTCACTTTTGATTTATAAAGTTTTTTAGGAACGGCGCGGTTAATAGTATCTTCCCAGTGACTGCCAATACTGGCACTAACTTGCCAGCCACCATCACGGTAACGGTAGTAAACACCCTGATCAAAATAATGGTCTTTTAAGCCCAACACGACATAGACATTGAGACCTGTGTCAAAAGTCATATCGTGTTTTTTATGTTTGTGACGATAGCCATGAGCAGGTGCATGAGGCGGGGGTGCATTTTTATAATGTGGCGCGGCATCACTATATTGAACGGAGGCCGTTTTTACACAAGCTATTAATGTGAGTGAAAGTAACGTTATGAGCAATAGTTTAGTTTTCATTACACTGCGCCTTTTTAGGTTTAAATAAAAAAAGCCCACATTGATGACAATCAACACGGGCCTTTTTATAGCTTAACAATTCATTCTATTTATCCGTATGGATATCCATTTGTGGGTATGGAATTGAAATACCCTGTTTATCAAATGCTAATTTAATTTGTTCTAGTAGTTCAGAGCGAACGCCCCAATAGTCACCACTGTTCACCCAAGGGCGAACATTAAAGTTGACACTGCTATCGGCTAACTCTGCTACGGCGACAGCAGGTGCTGGCTCGGCTAGAATTAAGTCATGTGCAGCTAAAATCTCTTCCATGATTGTTTTTGCTTTAAGCATGTCATCGTCATAACCGATACCAAAAACCAGATCAATTCGACGAGTATCTCGGGCTGAGAAGTTGGTAATTGCACCGGCATAGATTTGGCCATTAGGAATAATGATTTCGCGATTATCACCTGTTTTCATCATGGTGCTAAACACACTTATTTGTTCAACAACACCGGTTACGCCGCCTGCTTCAATGAAGTCACCTAATTTAAATGGGCGGAAAATAATCATCATGACACCAGCTGCAAAGTTTTGTAATGAATCTTTTAATGCCAAACCAACGGCTAAACCAGCGGCACCTAATAAGGCGATGAATGAGGTGGTATCAACACCGAGTTGATCTAATGCCGCAATAAGCACAAATAACAATAGAACTGCATTGGCGATTGCTCCGGCAAAATTGACTAAAATAGGATCAAAGTCTGCTCGTACCAATAATTTACGAACTAATTTTACAATCCATTTGACGACAATACGACCAATAACAACAATCGCAATTGCAAAGGCAATATTCATTAACCATACCATGATGAGACTACTTGATTCTGCTTCCATTGTTACTTCCCTTCCTCAATTGAAATTGATTGAATAATATTTTGTACAAGTTTGGGCCCTTGATAGATTAGGCCACTGTAGATCTGAACGAGGCTTGCTCCTGCCTCTAATTTTTTTACTGCATCTTTACCCGACATGATCCCACCTGCTGCAATGATCGGCAAGTTTTCAGGTAAGTGTTGTCTGAATTGACGAACGATTTCGGTCGATTTTTCAAATACTGGGCGACCACTTAGGCCTCCAGCTTCATCGCCAAACTGCAAACCATCAACACCATCACGAGACATGGTGGTATTGGTGGCAATCACCGCATCAATCTCATATTTTGTGAAGGCTTGAGCAAGCTCTTCAACTTCAGCCGAGTCTAGATCGGGGGCGACTTTGACGGCCATCGGTACATAACGGTCATATTTTTTGTGTAAAATTGCCTGCTCTTGTTTTAATGCCTTTAATAATTCATTCAGTGATTCACCAAATTGCAGGCTACGTAAGCCTGGCGTATTAGGTGAAGAAATATTAATCGTGACGTAATCTGCGTGGGCATAGACTTTGTTTAAGCCGATCAAGTAGTCATCAACGGCTTTTTCAACCGGTGTATCGAAGTTTTTACCGATATTGATACCAATGATCGCCTTAGTTTGAGCTATTTTAACCTGTTCGACCAGGTGGTCTACACCTAGATTATTAAAGCCCATACGATTAATAATCGCATCAGCTTCTGGCAATCGGAATAAGCGGGGCTGTGCATTACCATCTTGCGCTCTTGGGGTAACAGTACCAATTTCAATAAAACCAAAACCAATGCCTGCTAAGGCTTCGATATAATCGCCATTTTTATCTAAACCGGCGGCAAGGCCAACGGCATTAGGGAATTTTAAACCCATCACGGTGACGGGTGTTGCTGCTGGTGCCTTATATAATAAGCTTGATAAACCAGTTGTTTCGAGGATGTTCAGGCCATTTAGACCCAGATGATGCGCTTTTTCGGCATCAAATTTGAACATCAGTTTACGCATTAATGGGTAGAACATTTTGGTGACCTGTATTCAAGGGTTATTAAGGCAGCGATAAAACACAGTAAGACTTAACATCTTATTGTGCCACCAATGCTATAGCAATGGGTCAAGTATAACGCAGAGTATTGCTTTTTGACTAAGTCGCAAAGCATATAATGACGCTTATTTAGTTTAGTCTTGCGTTTCCATGGTAATGGTATAGCTGCTGAATTTACGAATATTTAAAACACCTGAATCTAAAATTAAATATTGACCTTTAATACCTTGAAGTTGGCCGCTAATATCAGGGGTTTTATCAAAATTATGCGACTTCACTTTTTCTGGGTACTGTTGCACGGGATAACTGATTTCAACGGCTGACTCATCAAGTAAGGGTTCAATGGCATCTTGGCCAAACTGTTTTTGTAATGCTGCTATTTCATCCTGACATTCTGCCATTAAGACATCACGTTTTGCCGCGAGATCTACTGCATCAGCCGACCCTTTGAGCATTTTTCGCCAGTCTGTTTTATCCGCCACATGGGCTTTAAAAATGACCTCAACTAGTCCCGACTGATGTCGTGTTTTTACCTTGAAAATGGGAATGGCTTGTGTGGCACCTTGGTCAATCCAGCGTGTCGGTATTTGGTTAAAGCGCGTAATGCCGACTTTAATGCCTGAGCTATTGGCTAAATAAACATAGTGATCTTGCATACATACATCATCAGCCCACTGGGGTTCTCGGCAAGTCCCCGCGGCATAATGACAGGTTTCTGGTTTCATCATGCATAGATCACATTGTGCGAGTTTTTGTGAACAAGGAAAACAAAAACCACCGCTGTAACTCTTTTTGGTGCGGCGGTCACAGGCCTGACAGTGAATTTCGCCAGCAAAGTGAAATTGAATTTGTTGGCCAATTAAAGGGTTCATATCAATGCGCTGATCACCTAATATCATCTGGTAGTTTGGCACCTTACTATCCGCTGATAATGAGGTGCTCATTTTTGATAGTTGTCCTTGAAATTGCTTCACAGTTTTGACCCTTAATCTCGATTGTTGACACTATAGTGTAGCGTATTCTTTTCGTTGTCGATTTGTTGCTTTTAAAAATCTAACTTTATAGATAAGCTTCAAACAGACATCAGGGCATAACTGATTTATAATCAGTGGTTATGCATAAATATAAAATTACTTTGAAACTTGGCTTAACGATACTGTTTTGTTTGTCGTTAGCATCTTGTACTGCGCCTTTTACTAAGGATGAACCCTCTTCAGTAGCGGTTGCCACCCCGGTTGAGGAGCAAATAACACCTGCTACCACATGGCAGTCGGCCTATGGCGAAGCTCAAGATAGTGAAGTGAATGAGCTATCTGATGTCGTTGTTGAAGATGTAGAAGTTGCTAATATCACTCCCGCACCGATAACGGATTTATGGCAACGCATTCGTAATGGTTATGCCATTCCTTATCCTACATTACACTCAGCCACTGAAAAACAATTAGCCTGGTTTGTAAAACATCCAGAGTATATTGACCGCGTCGTTGAGCGAGCCCGCCCTTATATGCATCATATCGTTGATGAGTTAGAGCAACGCAATATGCCATTAGAAATTGCCCTGCTACCTGTGGTGGAAAGTGGCTTCCAACCTTTTGCTTATTCTCATGGACGAGCTGCGGGTTTATGGCAGTTTATTCCAGGCACGGGAAAAGTCTATGGCTTGCAGCAAAACTGGTGGTATGACGGTCGTCGCGATGTTATCGAGTCAACACGTGCCGCACTTGATTATCTGCAAAAATTACATAATGACTTTGGTGATTGGCAGCTAGCATTAGCAGCGTATAACTGTGGTGAAGGTACGGTTGGTCGTGCCATCAAGCGTAATAAAAAAGCGGGCAAGGCAACAGATTTTTGGTCATTAGACTTGCCTAAAGAAACCTCTGCCTATGTGCCTAAATTATTAGCGGTTGCTCATTTAGTCGCTCAGCCAGAAAAATATAAAATAAGCCTGAGCCCGATTGATAACTCACCCTTTTTAACGGTAGTTGATCTTGGTTCACAAATTGATTTAGCGGTGGCGGCCAAGCTGGCTGAGATGACTACTGATGAAATGTATCAGCTTAACCCGGGTTTTAATCGCTGGGCTACCAGACCTGAAGGCCCCCATAATTTAGTGGTTCCATTAGAAAAAGCAGCCTTATTTCAGCAAGCGTTAGCGGACTTGCCGGTCAATGAACGAGTGCAATGGACACGACATAAGATCAAATCTGGTGAATCATTAGGGCTTATCGCCAAACATTATAAAACCACTGTGGCGGTATTAAAAGAAGCCAATGGCCTAGGTGGAACGACTATCCGAGCAGGACGTCATTTAATGATTCCTATGGCATCAGGTATGCCAAGTAGCTATCCAATGACGGCGAGTCAACGTTTAGCCACTCGTCAAAATACACAGCAAAGCGGTAACAAAAAAATACATACCGTAGTGGCTGGTGATACGTGGTGGGATATAGCCAATACTTATAAAGTGGACGTTAAAAAGTTAACTCGCTGGAATGGCAAAGCGCCAGGAGATACACTCAGCTTGGGGCAAAAGCTGGTTGTTTGGACGAAAGGGAAATCTAAGTCATCAAACAAAAACATACGCTCTGTTAACTATAAGATACGAAGTGGGGACTCACTTTGGAAGATTTCACAGAAGTTTAAAGTGAGTGTGGCACAGGTGAGGGAGTGGAATGGCCTAAGTGATCGAACATTACTGAAACCCGGTCAAAACTTAACCTTATATGTCGATGTAACCAAACAGCACGGTAGTATTTAACCATGTTACACGTGGCTTTATATGAACCTGAGATACCGCCAAATACGGGCAATATTATCCGCCTTTGTGCCAATGCGGGCGCTCAATTACATTTGATTGAGCCGATGGGTTTTGAATTGGATGATAAACGTCTTCGTCGTGCAGGCTTGGATTATCATGAGTTTGCTGAGATGAAAGTGCATGCTGATTTTTCAGCTTTTCAATCATGGCTGGGTGATAGGCGTGTGTTTGCATGTACAACCAAGGCAACACAAAATCATAATCAAGCAGACTTTCAAGATGAAGATGTGATGTTATTAGGGCCTGAATCTCGAGGTCTGCCTGCCGAAGTATTGGATCAAATTGCTGCCGAGCAGAAAATCCGTATTCCGATGCAAGCGAATAGTCGTAGCCTAAACCTATCTAACGCCACCGCTATTATTTTGTATGAGGCATGGCGACAGCTAGACTATAAACTTTAGCTCGCGGCGTCTTTTTCACCCTAGCGGCGTTAAAAATAAGCTCAAAATGCTTATTTAGATATGTAAACTCTGCTGTTTCGATTAGTTTTGCCTTGCTAGGATAAAAAATACTTTAGCTGCAAAAGTCTGATTTGTATCGCTTTTAGTTAGACTTTTTCAAGAACTTGGTTAAAAGTACAATTCGAGTACCGTTCACGCGACCTTCAATCTGTTCAGGATTGCTGGTTAAAGAAATGTTTTTCACCATGGTGCCACGTTTAGCGGTGAAGTTTGCACCTTTCACTTCAAGATCTTTGATCAAGGTTACACTATCACCAGCCAATAAGGCGGCGCCATTACTATCTTTGTGGTCACTTGATTCACTATCATCTGCTATTTCAGTCGCTTCGGCCCATTGCTGAACTTCTTCTTCTAAATAGAGCATATCGAGCAAGTCATTTGCCCAGCCTTCTGCTGCCAAGCGTTTCAATAAGCGCCATGACATCACTTGAATCGCAGCAACAGGTTTCCACATGGCATCATTTAGACAGCGCCAATGGTTAGCATCCATAGTATCGGGTGCGTTAATTTGATCTTGGCAAGTTTGGCATACTAAGATTGCTTGGTCAGCGCTGCCGTCGCTTGTTGGCGGTACGTTATAAACTGAGAGATTATTATCTGCGCCACACAACTCGCAGCTGGAATCACCACGTTGCATTAATGTTTGCTCGGTACTCATTTTGATGAAACCTTAAATTTAATAGAGTTGTACATTATCTCATTATCCGGTGATAGAGATTAGCTTTAATAGCCATTTATTAGCTTCAAGTGATATTATTACCGTTTACTTCTTATATAACTAAGGAACAGCAATGAAAGCAATAGTCGCACTCCTCCTTCATATCGCACTCGGGGTCTTTTTTGTGGTCGCTATTTGGCCTGCAATGAACGGTAGTAATGATGCCTATACAGGCGCTGTTGCTGTTGCACCTAAAGTCGTTGAGCAGGTGGTAGTAGAAGCTGTACCAGAAGTCGTTGCAGAAGCTGTGATCGTTGAACCAGCTGCAGTGACTGTGTTGACCAGTGATACTAAGCACCCAGCAGAGAATGAAAATAAATCAGCGCTTTATAGTGTTGTGGATGGCAATAAATTAGATGCTAATTCATATGCTGGTTTTAAGTTGTATCGTAACTGGTGTGCTCGTTGTCATGGTACTTACGGCCAAGGCATGGTGGGTCCTAATTTAGCAGATAGCTTGAAATTAATTACTGAAAAAGAATTTTTCGATACTGTTGAAAATGGTAAGTCGGGCACAATAGGTAGCATGCCTAACTGGAAAGCGAATGTGAAAGTAATGGCGGGTCGTGATCAGCTTTATGCTTATTTGATGGCGCGTTCGGATGGTGCTATTGGTGTTGAGAAACCTAAAAAGCAGTAAGCTGAAACGAAGATGAAGATTAACTATTTTAACCCCCAGCTTATGGGGGTTAATTTTTTGTAAATACAGCGGTGCATATCATGACAGAAAAAACATTTATCAAAGGCAAAGATAGCGATTTAGAAACAAGTATCGCGACGATGCAGGCGAAGCTGGAATCATTTGGTTTTGATATTGAACAAGCCTCATGGTTAAACCCTGTGAGCAATGTTTATTCCGTGCATATTCGTGATAAAACGTGTCCGCTGATGTTCACTAACGGTAAAGGCAGTACCGAGAAGTCCTGTCTTGCCAGCGCCTTAGGTGAATATTTTGAACGTTTGAGTTGTAACTACTTTTTTGCTGATTTTTACCTTGGTCAGCAGCATAGCCAAAATGACTTTGTCCATTACCCCAATGAGCGTTGGTTTGATAGTTCAGCAGATGTCATGCCGGAAGGTTTGATGGATACGTCTTTATGGGCCTATTTTGATCCAGAAAATGAGCTTAGCCCTGCCAAGCTATTTGATATTAACTCGGGTACTGGTGAGCGCGGAATTTGTGCCGCCCCATATCAGCGTCTAGGTGATGGTGAAACGGTTTATATCCCGATTAATATTATTGCCAATATCTTTGTTAGTAATGGTATGTCGGCAGGTAATACTCAGAATGAAGCACGCGTGCAAAGCTTATCAGAAGTGTTTGAGCGTTATGTGAAAAACAAGATCATTGCCGAAGGCATTTGTCTGCCAGATGTGCCGCAAGAGGTTATTAACCGTTACCCCTTGATCAAACAAGCGATCACCGAATTAGAAGGCCATGGTTATACACTTAAAATTGCTGATGCTTCATTAGGCGGACAATATCCGGTAATGAGTGTCACCTTGATTAATCCGAAAGATGGCTCTGTGTTTGCTTCTTTCGGTGCCCACCCGAGTTTTGAAGTGGCATTAGAAAGAACCGTAACGGAACTATTGCAAGGTCGTAACCTCGATCAATTAGACGTCTTTCATCCTCCCATTTTTGATATTGAAGAAGTGTCTTCACCAGCAAATTTAGAAATGCACTTTATTGATTCTAGTGGTTATATCTCAAATGATTTCTTCAGACAAACCCCTGACTTTGAATTCTATGACTGGGATCATGACAGTAATACCGGTGATGAATTTGACTATTTGAGCACACTTATTCATGACATGGGCTTTGAGATTTATATCTCGGATTACCAGCATTTAAATGTCTATGCTTGTCGAATCTTAGTACCCGGCATGTCAGATATCTATCCCATTGATGAATTGGTTTGGGAAAACAATAATGAAGGCGCCCTATTCCGTGAAGACTTCCTCAGCCTCACGCAAGGCAGTGAAGCTCAGTGGCACGATGTTTTAGAACGCTTAGATGACGGTGCATATAATGACCAAACATTAGCTGCTCCCTTTATTGGTTTAGCCCCTGATCCGGGCACCTTATGGGCCACAGTTCGCCTAGGTGAGATAAAAGCCATGCTCTGCCTCGCGCTACAGGACGAAGAAGCCATTGATTGGATTGATTGGTGCCTATCACTTGATCAAGCCAATGAAGCGGCTAGACGTCATAATCTATGTTTGAAAGCCTTATTAGCTATTAAATGGGATGATGACCGTGACTATGCAGAGTATGAACAGGGTTTGGTGCAAATGTATGGCCAGCAAACCGTGACTGATGGCATTAAAATTGTTGAAGGTGAAAGTGTATTCCATGATCTTCATTGTCCTGGCTTAAGCTTAACAGGCTTTGAACGACACACGGCTTTGCTTGCAGGTTATGAGAAGTTACAACAAGCGAAGCTGACTAACTGGAAGTAATAGCGCTTACTCAGTATGAGAAACTAATTAGGCCAAGTCTTGCTCATCAATATATAAATGTTGATTGTAAGACTTGACCCAAAAAATTTTCAAACTGGGGATTATTTGTCCATAAGCTCTTTTCCGTTTCAGGCCTATAGTCTAACTTACTTTTCAGCGGGCAATAATTGAATAAAACAGCTAAGTATTTGTAATTACTGATATTAATTTTACTTGTGAATAATTGTAAAAAATAACACTAACACCTTTGCTAAAATTGATGTATCCTTCTCGCTTCTTCAAGTTATCTGGCTGCTCAATGAGCTTACTTGAAGTGGTGTGGAGCGGTAGTTCAGCTGGTTAGAATGCTGGCCTGTCACGCCGGAGGTCGCGGGTTCGAGTCCCGTCCGCTCCGCCAATTTTTTTTGCACTTTTATTCTAAAGTGCAGTCTACAAAGCAATAAATTCTGTCAGATTAATCGTTGTAATTTCGGCTTTTTGTGCCGCATCGATCTTATCTTGATCAGTATTGTATCCCCAGTCTGGCAAATAAACATTTAACGTGTGTTAAGCGCTCATCTGCGATGACGTTATGCAGTGTGGGTAATCTATCTTCAACAAATAACACTTCATGCTCAGGATGTTGCTCTGACAAGTCATTAAGCACGTGTTGTTTACTCAGCTGTCGATCTAAGCCAAAAATGCGTTCAGCAGGGAATGAAATGCCATTAGCGGTAAAGATCTGACTGACAAAACGTTCTTGTTTAGTGGTGATAATAGTGCACTGTTCAGTTTTGATGCTGTTTAGCTTATCTGCCACGCCAGCAAATAACGGGTTCATCTCGATCCATTCGTCGATATTAGCGATAATCCACTGATCGCGAGTTTCACCAAACTGTTTTTTTAGTGCTGCCGTGCTCAGATCATCTTGTTCAATGATGGTTTCAATAGAGGCTGAGAAGTCATTTAGTAAGGTTTGAGCAGGAATACCTTCAAACAGTAAACGCATGATAAGAATGGCTTCATAACCTGTTTCCATTACCGGTCTGACTTGTCTGAATAGATCAATCAAATCAGCAGGTGTTGTTTCTGGCATATCTTGCCAAATTTGCCGTGCTACTTTCCAGCCCGTCACGCCCGTTTCTATGGCACTGTCACAGATGACACCATCGAAATCGAGGGCATATAGTTTTGTTTTAGCCATCATTATTTCAAAATACAGTGTTTGGCATAATCACCAGCATCATTCATTGACCAGTCGCCTTTGGGTGTTTCTTGCATCGCCTTACACCACGTATCACTACCCACTTCGGGGGCACATGCCGTGATTGATACTAATAAGACAAGTGTAAAAGTGACATTGATTATTTTAGTTATGATGGTCATTTGTTTCCCTGATTGTAAGATGTCTCTATGTCGTCACGACGATGTTTTTTGGTAAACAATCTTGCCCTTGAATAGTGTAGTTTGCACTTCATTATTGAATAACCAACCAGCAAAGGGACTGTTTTTTCCTGCACTGACAAACTGTTCTGGGCTACATTCAGAGTGCGCATCGGTATTGATAATACAGATATCCGCTTGCGCGCCGACTTTTAATTGACCTGCTTCAATACCGAGTATTTCGGCTGGCTGGGAGCTGAGGCAAGCAATTGCTTGTAGTAATGTCAGCTCATCATCATCGACGAGTTTCAGGCTCAGGGATAGTAGGGTTTCAAGGCCAGATATGCCTGGTGTTGTTTCTGCAAAAGGACCTAATTTGGCATCATTATCAAGCGGCTGATGGTGAGAAGATATTGCCGTGATAACACCTTCTCGGACTGCTTGTTGTAATTGTTCACGATCTCGGGTGCTGCGTAGTGGTGGCAGTACATGGCTTAGGCTGTCATAGTTGCCAATATCATGTTCACTTAAGTGGAGGTGATGGGCACTCACATCCGCGGTCACATCTAAGCCATTATTTTTTGCTATCCGAATCATCTCTACGGCCTTTCCTGTAGAGATATTATGGAAGTGAGCACGTACCCCTGTTTTCTCTATTAAGAGTAAGTCACGAGCAACGGCAGTTGTTTCGGCTTCTTCAGGAATGCCTCCTAGCCCGAGTCGAGTACTGACTAAACCTTCATGTGCACAGCCTTGTGAGGCAAGCCATGGATCGGATGCATTGATGAAAAGAGTCAGGTCTAGTGTCGCGGCATATTCCATCGCTCGACGTTGAATTAGGGTATTTTTAATAGGGTTTAAACCGTTACTGACGGCAACACAGCCGGCCTCTTTTAAGGCCAGCATTTCACTTAGATACTCGCCTTCAAGGTTTTGCGTTAGAGCACCCACAGTAAGCACCATTGTTCGCCCTGCTTTTTTAGCACGATCTTCAATGAGCTCGATAACGGCGGGTGTATCAATGACAGGTGCGGTATCTGGCGGTACACATAATGTAGTGATTCCACCTTTAACGGCAGCTTGAGTTTCACTTTCAATGGTAGCCGCTTGTTCTTGACCAGGCTCTCTTAGACGAGCACTTAAATCAACCAGACCAGGACAAACAATATGAGCTGTAGCATCAATAGTTTGATCGGCATTGAAGTCATTGAGATGCTCGCCAATGGCAATAATTTTACCATCATCAATAAAGATATCGAGTTGTGCATCAAGCTGGCTAGCAGGGTCAATCACGCGGCCATTTTTTATATGAAGTTTCATGCTTGGCCCTCTTGTTCTGATTGCGACCCTAATGTCATTGACATGACTGCCATGCGAACGGCAATACCGTGTGTCACTTGTTCTAAGATGACTGATTGCGGACCATCGGCAACGGTTGAAGCAATTTCAACGCCTCGGTTTATAGGACCTGGATGCATCACAATGGCATCTGGTTTTGCAAAGCTTAGTTTTTCTTCTGTTAGACCATAACTTTTATAGTATTCACGTGCACTAGGCAGTAATGCGCCCTGCATGCGTTCATGTTGCAGGCGAAGCATGATGATTACATCAACATCTTCTAAGCCTGCTTCCATATCATGATAAACATGGACACCAAGTGACTGACAGTCTGTCGGTAATAAGGTTTTGGGGGCAATCACTCTGATCTCACCCACACCTAGGATGGCAAGTGCTTGAATTTGTGAGCGTGCTACACGTGAATGCAAGATGTCACCAACAATGGCCACACGTAAGTCAGGAAAGTGTTGTTTATGGCGACGAATAGTAAACATATCCAACATCGCTTGTGTTGGATGGGCATGACAGCCATCACCGGCATTGATCACACTGACATGGGGAGCGACATGTTGGGCAATAAACTCTGCCGCGCCACTTTGATTATGGCGGACAACAAACATATCACTGTGCATAGATTCAAGATTATGCAGTGTATCAAGAAGGCTCTCCCCTTTTGACGTGGCTGAGGTACTGATATTAAGATTCATCACATCAGCAGATAGACGTTTTGCCGCCAGCTCAAAGGTGGTTCGTGTGCGGGTACTATTTTCAAAAAATAGGTTCACTATCGTTTTGCCGCGCAGTAAAGGCACTTTTTTAACTTGCTGGTGCGAGATGCTGGAAAACTGTTCAGCACGGTCCATTATTTCAGTCAATAGTGGACGTTTTAGGCCTTCAATAGTGAGAAAGTGCCTTAAGTGGCCGCTTTCAGTGAGCTGATTGTTCGTCATTCGTGACTCCCATTAGCAATGATCTCAAGTTGCAGACCGCCATTATTGGACAGTTTAATTTGCTGATTGGCGGATAGGCTAACAGATTCACCAATAATGTCAGCATGAATAGGCAATTCATGACCTTCTTGACGCTCAATTAACACCGCGAGTGTGACACTAGCAGGTCGACCATAATCAAATAATTCATTAAGTGCGGCACGAACGGTACGGCCACTGTGTAATACGTCATCAACTAATAATAAGTGGCGATCATCAACATTGAACGGTAAGTCTGAGGGGGCGACTTGTGGGTGCATACCAATGCGAGTGAAGTCATCGCGGTAATAAGCTATATTCAACGTGCCTAGTGGCGCATCAAAAAAGTCGGCACCGAGTATGTCGGCGAGGGCTTCAGCAACCCACAGCCCACCGGTATGAATGCCAATAATAAGCGGTTTTTTATCGCCCAGTTGTTGGCGAATATCTTCAGCCATGGTATCTAATAAGGTGTGAATATCTGTAGCTAGAGTCATTGTTCGTTCAACCATGATTGAAGGATAAGTTGGGCGGAGATGCGATCAACATCGTCGCGCTGCTTTGCTTGTAGTTTACTATGAATTCCTAACTGTTCGAGAGCTTCAAATGTCGTGAGTCGTTCATCCTGCCATTCAACGGGGATCTGGAAGCGGCCATTGAGTCGATTACCAAACTTGCGGGCAGCTTTGGTCATTGTTTGTTCTGTGCCATCCATATTAAGGGGCAGGCCAACTATCAGCATTTGTGGCTTCCATTCATCTATTAATTTTTGGATGTCATCCCAGTTGGGAATGCCATCTCGTGCTTTTACGACGGAAAGTGGGTTAGCTGTTTTAGTCAGATCCTGACCGACAGCCACGCCAATATTTTTTAGACCGTGATCGAAGCCTAGAAATGTGCGAGGTGAATTCATGCATGCCCTACTGTATTCGACATTAAGTTGATATCCACGCCGAGCAGTTTAGCTGCTGCTTGCCAACGTTGATCAGCAGGCGTGTTAAATAAAATATCATTATTAGCAGCCACGGTGAGCCAACTATTGTCAGCAATTTCTTGTTCAAGTTGACCTGCATCCCAGCCAGAATAGCCCAGCGTAACAATGGCATCTTTCGGACCTTGATCAGAGCCAATGGTGGCTAAGATATCTGTTGAGGTGGTTAGGAACAACTCTTCTGAAAGTTGTAGTGAGGTTTGCCAAGAGGCATGACTATTGTGAATCACCATACCCTGCCCTTTTTGCACTGGGCCACCAAACAATACCGGCGTTGTTGTCGGTATTGTTTCGCTATTATCAATGTCTAAATGGCTTAATAACTCGGTTAACATCACATGTGTGGGCCGATTGATGATCAGCCCCATCGCACCTTGTTCATCATGTTCACAAATATAGACAACAGAGCGATGGAAAAAGGAATCAGCCATGGCAGGCATAGCAATCAGAAAGTGATGTTGTAAAGATGAATCCATTTAGAAAAAGCTAAAGTCAACTTGGAATAGACGCTCAACTTCCGTAATATATTTTTTATGAATGAGGAAAAGTATAACGTGATCTTCAGCTTCAATAACGGTGTCATGATGAGTGATAATCACTTCTTCACCACGGACAATGGCACCAATGGTTGTGCCCGGCGGCAAGCCTATTTCATCAATTCGGCGACCAACAACAAGAGATGATTTTTTATCGCCATGGGCAATGGCTTCTAGTGCTTCAGCTGCACCACGACGTAAGGAGTGCACGGCGACGATGTCACCACGGCGAATATGTGCCAGCAGGCTACCAATGGTGGCTTGTTGTGGTGATAAGGCAATATCAACAGAGCCACTTTCAATAAGATCTACATAGGCGGCACGATTAATCAGTGATAACACTTTTCGAGCCCCCAAACGTTTGGCCAGCATGGCAGACAGAATATTGGCTTCATCATCATTGGTCAGCGCACAGAATAAGTCGATTTTATCGATATCTTCTTCTTTTAGTAGTGCTTCATTAGCGACATCACCCAGTAATACGGTGGTGTTTTCTAACTCTTCTGCTAAAAACTCTGCTCGCGTCGGATTGGCTTCGATTAACTTAACCTGGTAATCATTTTCTAAGGCTTTAGCGAGTCTGGAGCCAATTTGGCCACCACCCGCTAACATGATGCGTTTATAGGGTTTGTCGAGGCGGCGTAGCTCACTCATAACGGATAAGATATCATTACTGGCGGCAATGAAAAACACTTCATCATCGGCTTCAATTATGGTGTCAGCTTTAGGAATAATGGGGTAGCCATTTCTAAAAATAGCGGCAACTCGGGTCTCTGTTTTAGGTATGTGCTCACGTAATTCTGATAATGGATTACCAACCAAAGGTCCGCCATGGAATGCTTTCACCGCTACCAATTGCACTTTCCCGCCAGCAAAATCGAGTACTTGTAATGCATTGGGATGATTAATCAGTTGTTTGATGTAGTCGGTTACAATTTGCTCAGGACTAATCAGCATATCGATAATAGTCGATTCTGGCGTGTTGAATAATTCAGGTTTAGCCAGATATTCATTACTACGGATTCGAGCAATCTTGGTAGGTGTTTTATATAGATTGTGACAAATTTGGCAGGCAACAATGTTGGTTTCATCATTATTGGTAACCGCTAGAATTAAGTCAGCATCTTCGGCACCAGCATTATCTAAAACGTCAGGGTGTGATGCATGACCATGGATTGTACGAATATCATAATGATCTTGCAGCTTAAGTAATAAGTCATTGTTGGAGTCAACAACGGTGACATCATCATCTTCACGAGCAAGTGTTGCTGCAACGGATGATCCTACTTGTCCCGCGCCAAGAATAAGAATTTTCATATGTAGTTACCCGTGTTACTTGTATTGGTAGGTTTCAAACCTAGTCTTTAACCTGTTTACTATCGATGCCCAAGGTTCGCAACTTACGATATAAGTGTGTGCGCTCCATGCCTGCCAATTTAGCAGCCTTACCTACATTACCTTCTGTTTGTTGTAACTTTTGTAATAGATAGAGACGTTCAAACTGTTCTCTAGCCTCACGTAGCGGCAGATCATAATTGATGCCCGTGTTATCGGCAGCTGAGCCAGCTTGATCAGATTGTAATTGTAATGCGCTATCAACATCGGCGACATCAATATCTTCAGCTTCACTTAAAACAAGTAATCGTTGAATAACATTTTTGAGCTCTAAAATATTGCCCGGCCATGAGTAATTACGCAGACGGTTCTGGGCTGCCACTGTGAAATGTTTATAAGGTAAGTCTGCATTAGACGTTTGCTCGTCAACAAAGTGTTGTACCAGTTCTGGAATATCTTCGACATGGTTACGCAGTGGCGGAATGGCCAGTGTAATGCTGTTAATTTGGTAAAGTAGACCTTCTAAAAACGTGCCCTGACTTATTGCTGTCTCTAAAGAATGTTGGCTGGCAAAAATAAGCTGACATTGGCTTAATTTTTTACTATCAAGAAGGTGAGATAGTAAGGCTTGAGATGATTCTGATAATAAGGCGACATCATGGATAAACAGACAGTTATTGTCAGCAAGTGAGGTTAGTTTTAGACTGTCGCTAGGAAAGCTTTCGGCAGTAAGTTCAATAAATTTACCTTGAGCATATTGACCTAGGCTATGTAGATAGTGAGCAAAACAATGTTTACCTGTGCCACCTTCACCTTGCAATAAGGTTGGCATTTCATGTTGGGCTACACGCTGAGACTGCTCTCTCAGTAATGTGATTTGACTGCTTTTACCTACGGGCTCTTGGCTATGCAGCTGTTGCAAAGCGTCATGTTTGCTTTGGCTTTCGAGGGCTAGTTCGATGCCTCGCAATAGCTTAGCCATTGACAGCGGCTTCTCAATAAAATCGCTTGCACCCAGGCGGGTTGCTTCAACAGCTGTTTCAATGGTGCCATGACCTGACATCATGACGATGTTGGCATGAGAATTAAGCTGTTTGAATTCTTTAAGCAGGCTAATGCCATCGACATCAGGCATCCAGATATCTAATAAGGTAAGACCTGGGTTTTGTGTTGAGAATGCAGCTCGTGCTTCTTCGCCATTGCTAGCAACAGCGACTTTATAACCTTCATCTACTAGAATATCTTGAATCAGCTCGCGGATATCGGGCTCGTCATCAACAACTAGAATAAGGGGTTTATCATTGCTCAAGATCTGGGTTCCTCTAATGGTAGTCTGATAATTATACATGCACCTGTAGGATCGGTGTTTTCTGCCCACACCTGACCATGATGTTCCTCTATTATCTTTTTGACAATGGCAAGTCCAAGTCCTGTGCCTTTTGTTTTGTTAGTGGCATAGGGTTCAAACAGGGTATTGACCATATCTTCTGGGATGCCGGGGCCATGATCGTGAAATGTTATTTCTAACCACTGCTGTTCATCAACAATGAGGCGATGATAACTGAGGATGATATCAACCTCTAACTGCGCTTCTTCACTGGCCTCGATCGCATTTTTAAATAGATTGTGCAGCACTTGCCTGATCCGCGTGCGATCAATATTTAAGGTAATATCTTCAACACTGTTGAGTAGGGTGAATTGGTGTTTTGGGTTACTTTGATAAAGCGCTAACACTTCTCGTATAAGTTGGCCTATGGCTTGTGCTTGTAGCTGTAAGCCAGGGCTTCGAGCATAGTCGGAAAAGTCATTGACCATTTCTTTCATCGCTTCTACTTGGCTGATGATGGTATTGGTGAGTTTAGTTAGTGTATGGGTTTGATCTGCAGGTAATAAAGGTAAGTATTTATGCTGTAATCGATCCGCCGATAATTGAATTGGCGTTAAAGGGTTTTTTATTTCATGTGCTAAACGTCTGGCGACTTCACCCCAAGCGGCATTACGTTGCGCTTGTAATAAGGTGGTTACATCATCAAATACAATCACCCAGCCGGCATTGTTTTCTAATAAGGTGCCGCGACACATGAGTGTTTGCAAGCCTTTTTTCTGTTGTAATTCAACTTGCTGTTGCCAACTTTCTTTTTGATTTAATTGATGATCAATGAGCTGGGTAAGCGGCCGAGTCTGGGGGCTTTTTTTGCTGAGATCTTCAATGGTCTCCTCTAAGCTGTGCTGTAGATTAGCATGTAATATCTTACTGCTGGCAATATTAGCCGTGCGTAGTAAATGTTTGTTATCAATAGTGAGGACACCACTAGAAAGACTACCTAATACGGTTGTGAGGTAGTTTGTTTGTTGTTCTAGCTGACGATGACTGTTTTGGGTCGCATGGCGGGCTTGTGTTAAACGCTGGGTCATTTGGTTAAATGAGCGAACCAAAAAACCAATCTCATCATGGCCTGAGGCGCTTTGTAATTTGGTATTGTAATTACCGGATGCTACGGCTTGTGTACCCGCAGCGAGTTCTTGTAATGGTTGTACAATACGGCGCGCGATCCAAATAGCAAACCATATCGAAGCGAGCAAAGTCAGCAATACAATTAAGCTGAGTGCTAAGGTGAATACAGAAATTAACGGCTTACGCAGATAACTCAATTCTTTATAGTCGGTATATGCGATTTGTACGGTTTTACCTAGCGAGCTAAGGTGTTCATTAACGGGGAAAATGACTTGTAAAAAACGTTCTTCTTGAGCGGCTTTTTTTATCGGTAAACGAACGGCGGCTCTTAATTGTAAATCACCATTATCTGGATCTAAGCCAATATAGTCTTCCTGTGCTTCTAGCTGGCGGAATATCGCTTCATTTGGTCGGCTGGGAATGATCAGCGCTGGATTTTCAAGGCTAGTGGTTATAAGTTGCCCATCCATAGTCCAAAGACTCAGCTCTATCGCACCGCTTAATTGTGTTAGTTCACGAATATTGTGATTAAGATCTCTATTGGGTAGCTCACTTAATAGTCCCGTCATCATGCGTGTTTGTCGTAGCAGAGTACGCATGCGAATACCAAATGCGGTACGACTAAGTTCTAAAGAATCATTTAGTGCTTGTTCAACTTTCACATCAAACCAACTGGTAATACCGCGATGTAAAAAATGAATAGAAAAACTATATACAATGGTGGTGGAGACGAGAATAAGTAGTGCAAATAAACTGACTAGGCGAAGCGTCAGGCGGGCACCTTCTTTTTTTAGCTTAAAATCTCGGTAGAGCTTGTAAATATTACGAGCAAGGATGCCAAAAAGAAGGAGCAGAATGGCAAATCCTAGTCCAAAAATAGGTAAAAACAAGTCATTTAAGCGTGAACTATCTTGGGTTGCTGCACTGAGTAAATAGGCTAGAAAAAGTAAGGCTAGGCCTAATAAAAGGTAAGGTGTGATACCTGAGCGCAGGCGGTGAAAGAGGCTTAATCCCATTGTGCTTCGATCCAGGGGCTTGTCAATTGCCACTTACTCGAAATGAGTGCACCAGGTCGCATTGGTGTAGGCAGTGCATGTAAGTCAATACCACTACGCAGCTGTAAAATTAAATTATCAGGATGGCTAAAATATTCGGGAGGAAGTGTCAGACCAGAAATTTTTCCTAATGCTTGTAGTGCATCATTTAGAGATGGGAAGTTACGTTGGCTGTTTGTATCCATAGCATTGAGTACATACTGTTGAGATAAGGCATGGTAGCGAAGCTCATGGCGAATATTACTTGCCCACAGCGTTTCGTTCCACTGCCAATAGTTGCCTAAAATGGGCACCGACTTGATGAGCTCAAACTGTTGCAAGAAAACAATGGGAACGCCATTATCTATTGCTTCAATGACTCTTGGGGTTAGTGGGTACTTTATTGTTGCGTCAAGCGTATAACCGTTGCCGATATGATTGACCTGTACCGAGCTTATGCTAAACGTCTCGGCCTGTACTGCGGTGCTTAGCAGTAACAGCCAAAACAAGATTTTGAGTCTAGCGATGACGGAGGCAGGCATAATAAAAACCATCTAAGTCATCATCCCCGGGCAAACGTTGATAGCCGAATGGCCGTCTTTGTGCAGGGGCTGGAGAAGCTTCAATTTCTTCTGCCTCGGGATGCTGTTGTAAGAAATCTGCTATTTGCTGTTCATTTTCTTGTTTCAGTGCTGAGCAGGTTGTGTAAACCAAAAGTCCATCATCTTTAAGTAGTGGCCACAGGCTATTAAGCAAATGTTGCTGTTGGAGAGCCAATGAGTCAATATCGTCAGCACGGCGTAATAATTTGATGTCAGGATGGCGACGAATAACGCCGGTACCTGAACAAGGGGCATCAATTAAGATACGATCGAATAATGTGCCATCCCACCATTTGTCGGTATCTGCAGCATCCGAGGCAATAAGAGTGGCATTTAACTTGAGTCGATCAGTATTTTGTTCTATTTGTTGTAAACGATGTTCGGCAATGTCTAGTGCAATCACTTCATTATCAGGTGCATGTTCTAGAATATGGCAGGTTTTTCCACCCGGTGCAGCGCAGGCATCAAGAATACGTAGGCCCGACGTTAAGTCTAAGATGCTGGCAACTTGTTGAGCTGCACCATCTTGTACCGAGACATCGCCATCAGTAAAGCCTGGAAGTTGATAGACATCACAGGGTTTATCAAGCAATATTCCTTCAGGACTAGCACTTATTTCAGTGGCGGGAATATCGGCTTCAACAAGTTGTTTTAGATAATCTGACCGTGTTGCTTTTTGTTGATTGACACGTAACATCATTGGCGGTTGTTGATTACTTGCATTTAGTATCGCTTGCCAGTGGTCTGGCCAATCTTGTTGAAAGCTTTGGATTAGCCAGTCAGGATGAGCGTAAAGCGAAGAGTCGGCTTGTTGTAGCGTAGCTTCAATCTCTTCGTGTTGACGTTGATAGTTACGTAAACTGGCATTGATAAGCCCTTTTGCCCATTGTTTGCCCAGTGTTTTTGTTGCGTTAACTGTTTCAGAAAGTGCGGCATGAGCGGGAATGCGTAAGTCGCGCAGTTGATATAGACCGCATAACAGTAATGCGGCGATATCAGCATCTTTCGCTTTTAATCGTTTGGCTAGCAGTTGCTGACTGATCGCATCTAACTGTGGATGCCAGCGTAATACGCCGTAGCATAATTGTTGGCATAGACTGCGTTCGCTCTCTGGCAGCAAAGGCAGTGCTGTCGCTAATACGGCATTAAGAGAATGTTTTTTCTGCACCACTTCTGCAATTACGCGAGCCGCTGTTGCACGAGCACTTTGTTTTTGTTGTTTAGCCAAGATGTTCGCCTATCGTTAAACTATTGGCATTGAGAAAGTCTGCAACAGCCATCGCTTTTTTTCCTGGAATTTGTATTTGATTTAAGCGTAACACGCCTTGACCCGTAGCCACATCAATTCCGTCACGGCTGACAGCAATTACCTCGCCAGCAGAGGCCGTAGTTACTTGTTCAGTAGGCGATGAAAGCCAAATACGAAATACGTTATCTTGCCAAGTAGTTTGCGCGACAGGCCAAGGATTAAAGGCATGCACTTGACGATTAATTTCTACAGCGCTTTGCTGCCAGTCAATGGCTGCTTCAGGTTTAAGTAGTTTTTTTGCATAGTTACTCAAACTATCATCTTGGCTTTGGGCATTTTGTTGCAGTTCTGGCAACTGAGTCAGCGACTCTAATAAGGTCGCCGCGCCGATCTCAGCAAGGCGATCATGAAGAATTTGAGCTGTATCAGTGTCATGAATTGGACAGCTTGCACGAGATAACACCGGCCCGGTATCTAGTCCTGCTTCCATCTGCATAATACAGACACCGGTTTCATCATCCCCAGCAAGAATAGCTCTTTGTATTGGTGCTGCACCACGCCAGCGAGGCAATAAGGAGGCGTGAATATTAATACAGCCAAGTTTAGGTGCATCCAAAATATCTTGGGGAAGCAGTAAACCATAGGCGACCACAATCATTAGGTCGGCTTGGTAATCAAACAGGGTTTGTTTAGCTTCATCACCTTTAAAATTAAGCGGCTGCTCGACAGCAATATCATGTTGTTGAGCAAGCTCTTTTACTGGACTGGCGGTTAATTTCCTACCGCGGCCAGCGGGGCGATCGGGTTGGGTATACACGGCACATATTTCATGCTCAGTAGTGAGTAATGCGTGCAGTGTTGCAGCAGAAAATTCAGGTGTACCAGCAAAAATAATTCGCATTATGGGCTTAGTTCTTTTGTTTTTGTTGTTTTTCTAGGCGCTTTTTAATGCGTTGGCGTTTTAGGTTGCTGAGATAATCAACAAATAATTTGCCATCAAGATGGTCAATTTCATGCTGGATACAGGTGGCGAGTAATTCATCAGCATCTAATTCAAAAGGATTGCCATCACGATCAAGGGCTTTAACGCGCACTGTATCGGCGCGAGTAACCAATTCATATGCCTCAGGCACAGAAAGGCAGCCTTCTTCGTGTTCGCGTTCACCTTGTGTATTGATGATTTCAGGGTTAATAAAGACTAAAGGGGCCGACTTGTCTTCTGAAGTATCAATAACAACTAGTCGTTTTTGCACATTAATTTGCACCGCAGCAAGGCCGACGCCAGGTGCGTCATACATCGTTTCAAGCATATCATCCGCTAGTTGCCGAATGTCATCGGTCACTTTTGTTATTGCGGTCGCCTTTTTACGCAGACGGGGATCGGGAAAGTGAAGAATGTTAAGTAGCGCCATGGCGAAATAAACTCATGCTGAATGTAATTGGAAAGATATTAATGACTATTGTAATGCGCTAGTACGCAGATGAGAAATATTTTGAGCAGATATAAAAAAGGCGACCGAGTGGCCGCCTTTTTTATGGGGTGAACTTGGAGCTTTATTTTAAGCCGGCAAAGTGAGCGGCAATATTATCAATATCGTCATCAGATAAGCTAGCTGCTTGCATTTGCATAATTGCCGCCATGCCACCATTACGTTGTTTGTCGCGGTATGCTTTTAATGATGAGACAAGGTAAGCTTCATTTTGACCCGCAAGGTTTGGATAAGCTGGCATTAATGCCACACCATTTGCACCATGACAAGCAGCGCAAACTGCCGCTTTTGCTTTTCCTGCCGCTGCATCGCCAGCAAATACGCTTTGTGCGCTAACTAAGCTAGCAAGACCAAGCAATGTATAAGCAATGATTTTCATGGTTATTCTCCAGATTATTTATAATTTAAGTGTTAATGAATCCTACTTTAACCTATTAATAAGCCCAAGCCAAATGACTATTTGGTCACGGTTTTTTATTGAATTACTTGATTAGTAGCCACGCTTATACCAAACTGTCAGTTATTCGTTGTTTAGACTTTTAGTTTAAACAGTATTGCTTGGATGCCTGTGAGGATATTTTGATGATACGTCGTGTCTTGTTAAGCCTATTGTTTTTATCGTTTAGCTTGTCTTTAACTGCCGCAGAAGTGGAGTTAAACCCCGATCACCCTCAGCAGTATGAGGTCGTTCGCGGCGATACTTTATGGGATATTTCAGGGCGATTCTTGAAATACCCATGGCACTGGCCTGAGTTATGGAGTGTCAACTCCTATATTGAAAACCCACATCTGATCTATCCGGGTGATTTACTGACTTTAGTTTATCGTGATGGTAAGCCGGTATTAGAGCTTACTCGTGGTTCTACTGCTTATAAAATGTCACCAGAAGCGCGCGAAATCAAATTAGATAAAGCGATTGCCACCATTCCCCTTGATGAAATAAGAGCATTTTTAACCCGTCCTCAAGTGGTTTCTGAAGGTGAGTTAGCTGCGGCACCCTATATTGTTGCTGGCTCAGAAGAGCGTTTGATTTCGGGTGCAGGTGATCGTGTTTATGTACGAGGCTTAGCAGAAGAAAAGGCTAAGGCCTACAGTGTGTTTAGTTCTGGCAAAGTCTATATCGATCCGCAAACACAAGAAGTGTTAGGTTATGAAGCCATTTATAAAGGTGATGGCGTGGTTGCTGCGATGGGCGACCCTGCGACAGTTGCATTAACAAAAACAACACAAGAAATACTGATCGGCGATAGATTATTACCCATTATTGAAGATGATTACGAAATGAACTTTTTTCCTCGTTCACCAGAACAGGAAATAGCGGGTCAAATCATCTCTGTATTTAATGGCGTGTCCCAAGTGGGCCAATACCAAATTGTTGTTTTAAATCGTGGCGATAGAGATGCTTTGCAAGCAGGCCATGTTTTGCAAATTTATCAAACAGGTAAGAATGTCATTGATCCTGTGCTGTCAGGCAGAGAAGATGAAAGCTATTTCAATACCCACAATAAAGGTGTCGATCGTAACGCAACGGTGACATTACCTGATGAGTATGCGGGTATTGCGATGGTCTTTAAGGTGTTTGAGAAAGTCAGCTATGCCATTGTGATGAAAGCAACTAAAGCCATTCATATCAATGATAAAGTGAGTTCTGCGGAATAATAACGCTTGAATAGGTTTGCCGGAGAGCAGCGCTCCCTAGCCTATTATTTGGCTTTACATTTGACGCCCGGTGTTGGGCCAAAAACCTTCGCTCGATTATTAGCGCAGTTTGATGATCTTGAGACTTTATTTGCCAGTCCAACATTGGCAACAGGAATTTCTGATCGTAGTCGTAGTGCTTTAATAAACCCTGATTGGGATCGTGTTGAGCAAGATTTACAGTGGTTTGCCGAATCTGACCGACACATACTGACACTGAATGATCCACGTTATCCTGAGTTACTTAAACAAATAGCCGATCCGCCCAGCTTATTATTTGTGCAAGGCGATGTAAGTTTATTATCGCAGTGGCAGATTGCCTTAGTCGGCAGTCGTAATCCATCTGCTTCAGGGCGGGATACTGCCTTTGAATTTTCCCGTTATATAGCGCAAGGTGGTTTAACCATTACCAGTGGATTAGCGATGGGCATTGATGCTGCGGCACATCAAGGTGCTCTAGCAGCGCAAGGAAAAACAATTGCGGTTATCGGTACAGGTCTTGACCTTGTGTATCCGGCCAAACATAAATCGTTGGCTGATGATATAACGACAACAGGGGCTATTGTGTCCGAGTTTCCATTAGGAACAGCCCCGCGAGCGGAAAACTTTCCAAGACGCAATCGAATCATTAGCGGTTTATCTTTAGGTACGCTGGTGGTTGAAGCCGCGGTGCGCAGTGGCTCGTTAATCACAGCACGAATGGCATTGGAACAAGGGCGAGAAGTGTTTGCTATTCCCGGTTCTATCCACAACCCCTTGTCGCGTGGTTGCCACCAAATGATTCGTGAAGGGGCAAAGCTGGTTGAAAAGGCAGAGGATGTATTAGAAGAGCTAGGTGCTTTAGCAGGTTTTCAGCTCGATTTGGGGTCAGAACAATCATCAGCTGAATTAGCGCAGGATGAGGATAGTGACTATCAAATTTTGTTTGAGCACTTAGGCTATGATCCTATACAAATAGATAGTTTGATTGAACGTTGTGGATTGACGGCAGATATTGTTTCATCCATGCTGTTATTATTAGAGTTACAAGGTCAGATTGAATCATTACCTGGCGGACGATATGTGCGAACAGGCAATCAAGGAACACAATGAAAGAAAATGTAATTGATGTATTACTGTATTTATTTGAAAACTATATTGATACAGAAGATACCAATAAACCTGATAAAGACACCTTAGAGGTTGAGCTTGAGCGTGTTGGTTTTCAACAATTAGAGGTTAATAAAGCATTTGACTGGTTAGAAAGCATGACTGTCGTTTCAGAAGACAGCCCTGAAGAAAATAAACAAGCAGGTTTTGCCTTACGTTTATATAACAAACCAGAAATGGACCGACTTGATATGAGTTGTCGTGGTTATATATTGTTTCTAGAACAGGTTGGCGTATTAGATGCGGCGACACGTGAAGTGGTTATCGAGCGAGTAATGGCGCTGGATACTGATGAAATTGATTTAGAGCAAATGAAATGGGTTGTGTTGATGGTATTGTTTTATCAACCGGGCCGTGAAGTCGCTTATGCATGGATGGAAGACTTAGTATTTGAAGATTTGGAAGCGGTTATTCACTAGATATTAGTGTTGAAATTGTTCGTTTTGGTAAAAAGTTAATTAGAGATACCCAGAAGATATGGTAAAAAAATTAGTCATTGTAGAATCTCCTGCAAAATCAAAGACCATTAAAAAATATTTAGGTAAAGATGTTGAAGTATTAGCCTCTTATGGTCATGTACGGGATCTCTTACCTAAAGAAGGTGCTGTTGATACCGAACATGATTTTGCGATGAAGTATCAAGTCATAGACCGCAATAGTAAACATGTTGATGCCATTGCCAAGGCAATGAGGAAAGCTGATGAACTCTATCTCGCAACGGATCCAGATCGCGAGGGAGAAGCTATTTCATGGCATTTATACGAATTATTAAAAAAACGCGGCATACTTAAAAATAAAGTCACTCATCGTGTGGTGTTTCATGAAATTACCAAACAAGCGGTGAATGATGCGGTAGCCAGTCCACGTGAACTATCGATGGACATGGTCAATGCCCAACAAGCACGTCGAGCATTAGATTATCTGGTGGGTTTCACCCTGTCCCCATTATTGTGGAAAAAAGTGCGTCGTGGTTTATCTGCGGGTCGCGTGCAAAGTCCTGCATTACGGATGATTGTTGAACGTGAATTAGAAATTGAAGCGTTTATTCCTAAAGAATATTGGACCATTGAAGCGGATGCGGCTGTCAAAAAACAAGCCATAGAAGCCAAGCTCACTCATTATCAAGGTGATAAGCTGTCTCAGTTCACGGTGAATAATGAAACCCAATCTAGTGAAGTTGTAGCGACCTTAACTAAGGCTGCCGATGGCAAACTAGTTGTTTCTAAAGTGGATAAAAAACAACGTAAACGTAATCCTGCCGCGCCATTTACAACGTCTACATTGCAACAAGAAGCCTCACGTAAACTAGGTTTTGGTGCACAGCGTACTATGAGTGTGGCCCAGCAATTGTATGAAGGTGCTGACACCGGCGAAGGCGCTGTAGGTTTAATTACTTATATGCGTACCGATTCCGTTTCCTTAGCGGCTGAAGCGGTTGAAGAAATTCGTGGTTTTATTGCTGAAAAATATGGCGCTGAATCAGTGCCTGCTAATCCACAGGTATACAAAACAAAATCTAAAAATGCTCAAGAGGCGCATGAAGCGGTTCGTACTACGTCTATATTACGTACACCGGAGTCATTAAAAGCCTATTTATCATCTGATCAACTTAAGCTATACACCTTGATCTGGCAGCGTACGATTGCCAGTCAAATGATTCATGCCACCATGAATACCGTGGCGGTTGATTTAGGCTGTGGCACCGGTAATACCTTCCGAGCGAATGGCTCTACCGTGGTTAACCCTGGTTTTATGAGTGTCTATCTTGAAGGCAAAGATGATGCGGCTAAATCAGATAAAGATGAGCGTTTATTGCCACCGATGGAAGTTGGCGATGTGATCGACTTGAACAAGATTCGTCCAGAACAACATTTCACCGAGCCACCACCACGCTTTAGTGAAGCAAGTTTGGTGCGTTCTTTGGAAGAGCATGATATTGGTCGCCCATCAACGTACGCCAGCATCATCTCAACCTTATTGCAGCGTGAATATGTTGAACTGGAGAAAAAACGTTTCCATCCAACCGATGTCGGCCGCGTGGTGGGCAAGTTCTTGGCACAACATTTCACCAAATACGTTGATTATGATTTCACCGCGAAATTAGAAGATGATCTTGATGCTGTGGCACGTGGTGAAAAAGAGTGGGTGCCCTTATTACGTGACTTCTGGACACCGTTTAAAGAACAGGTTGAAACCAAAGATAAAGAAGTTCAACGCAGCGATGTTACCCAAGAAGATATTGGTGAAGACTGTCCTAAATGTGGCAAGCCTTTATCCAGCCGCCTAGGCCGAAGTGGTCGCTTTATTGGCTGTACTGCTTATCCTGAATGTGATTACACCCGCAATATCAATGGTGAAGAAACGTCAAATGAACCTGAAGTAGTTGCTGATCGAAAATGTCCAAAATGTGAATCAGACTTATGGGTTCGTACCGGTAAATACGGTAAATTTATTGGCTGTAGTAGTTATCCAAAATGTAAACATATTGAATCATTAGAGCAGCCAACCAATACGGGCGTGACCTGTCCGCAATGTAATAAAGGTGAGATCCTGACGCGTAAATCACGTCGTGGCAAAATCTTCTTTTCCTGCTCTGATTATCCCGATTGTGATTATGCTTTATGGAATGAGCCAGTGAAGGAAGAGTGCCCTGATTGCAAATGGCCGATATTAACGGTTAAAACGACTAAAAGTCGTGGTACCGAGAAAGTCTGTCCGCAGAAAGAATGTGGCTTTACTGAGAAGGTGGAGTCTTAGATCTAAGGCATAAAAAAACCTTTGCCTAGTAATTAGCTGGGCAAAGGTCTTTGATTTTCTTGTTAAACGCTATTTTTTCGCCAGCGATATGACCTGTTTTTTGTTAGCCGCCGCCTCAGCGATGGTTGTTTTTAATAACTCTTGATCGTCATTGAGTAGGCCATTTTTTAGATTAAGACCAATATAAATCAAGTTTTCAAAATGAAGAAATAGTGGTTTGATTGATTTTTTATCAATATAAGCTCGGTTTTTATCTAAAGTGGCTTGGTAATAGTCTTTTTTCTCAATAAATGCAGGTGTCCAAGTGAAGTTTCTGTATTGAGTAAATCCATAAGTATCACCTGATTTTTTATGACTATAAAATGATTTCAATAGCGATTTTTGAGTTTTTATATAGTCTTTAGCTAGTGCCAGTTTGAATTGTTTTAGATTAGCATCATCGAGTTCGATGATGGGTTTAGCTTCTACAGCAGGCTTGTCACTGCCATCGCAGGAGACTAATGAGAAACTAATACAAAGTGACAGTGAAAGGATAAGTAAGGGTTTGAAACGTGACTTTATCATAATGTGGACCCATATTTAATAAGTTAAGCTAAGCCGTATCATATCCCTAAAAACGCGATGTTTGTACATTATTTTGTATAAAGACCTTAATTAATGTAATGCTTAAATACCGAGCCTAATTGCTAAATTTCCCTATTTTCAACAAATTAGCTAAAATGTTATGTTGTTCTTAAGATAAGCAACGGATAAATAATGGATAAACCTGTAGTTGGCGTAGTGATGGGCAGCAATAGTGACTGGCCTGTTATGCAAAAAGCAGTTGAGCAACTGGAAGCCTTTGGTGTGGCTTATGAAGCTAAAGTTGTCTCGGCACATCGTACACCTGATTTATTGACGGATTATGCCGTCACTGCCAAAGATAAAGGCTTAGCCTGTATTATCGCCGGTGCGGGTGGAGCGGCTCATTTGCCTGGCATGTTGGCCGCGAATACAACCCTTCCGGTATTAGGTGTCCCCGTTCCTTCTCGTTATCTTAAAGGTCAGGATTCTTTATTGTCGATTGTGCAAATGCCTAAAGGTATTCCCGTGGCCACATTTGCTATTGGTGAAGCGGGTGCAGCCAATGCGGCTTTATTTGCCATCGCACAATTAGCGACAACAGATAAAGCACTGGCAGATAAATTAGACCAGTTTAGACAAGATCAACACAAAAGCGTGTTGGCAATGACACTTCCTCCACAATAAATAAAGACGAGTCGATTATGATTTTACCAGGTGCTACTCTTGGCATGCTTGGCGGTGGTCAATTAGGCCGCATGTTTGTAACTGCTGCTCAAACGATGGGTTATAAAGTGATCGTATTGGAGCCGGATGTAAATAGTCCTGCCGGCATTATTGCTGATCAACATATCTGTGCAAAATATACCGATGAAACGGCGCTTGCCCAACTTGCACAGCAGTGTGATGCAGTAACAACAGAGTTCGAAAATATTCCAGCCACGGTGTTATCTTTCTTAGAAGCTAAAACAGTTGTACATCCTTCATCAAAAGCATTGTCTTCAACTCAGAATAGACTAGTTGAAAAGGCATTTATTGAATCATTGGGTATTAATGTTGCACCTTATGCCGCTATTCGTAGCATGACAGATATTGATGCCATTGCCGACACGTTCCAATTTCCTGCCATTATTAAAGCGGCTAGTTTTGGTTATGACGGCAAAGGCCAGGCAGTGTGTCAAACGGCGGATGATGTACGTGCTGCCTTTACTGCATTAAATGAAGTGGAATGTGTACTTGAGCAACGTATTAATCTTGAACGTGAGATTTCTACAGTGTTAGCGCGTAGCCAATCAGGTGACATCACTAACTTCCCTGTTGCTGAAAATGTACATGTGAATGGTATTTTACATTCTACTACCGTCCCTAGCAGTGTGCCTGAGCAACAAGCTCAACAAGCCATTGAAATGGCTGATACCATTGCTGATGGTTTAGGCTATGTCGGCACGATGGCCGTTGAGTTCTTTATTTCTCAACAAGGCGATATTCTTGCCAATGAGATTGCTCCTCGTCCACATAACTCCGGTCATTTTACCTTAGATGCCTGTGAAACATCACAGTTTGAACAGCAAGTACGCATGTTATGTGGTTTGCCATCAGGTAATTGTGAATTAACTTCACCTGTTGTGATGATGAATCTTCTCGGTGATGTTTGGGGAAGTAGCCAGCCACATTGGGACACATTATTGACTCAGCCAGAAATTAAACTGCATCTCTATGGCAAGAAAGAAGCTCGTCCAGGTCGTAAAATGGGTCACTTTAACGTCTTGGCTGCAACGACGGAACAAGCGACTAATATCGCATTAAAATCTTTTGCAGATCTACAAGCTGACTAAGAAGATGCTGTTGGTTTTAGCAAGCTTTTTATTTTGATGCCGACAATGGATAGTGCTGTGAAATAAAGCGCCATCGCCCCAGCGATCAAACTAAATAACATGGTCGCTCGTTGCCAAACAGAACCTTCAACCCACTGGCTTATTTCAGGGGTAAACCAAAATAGCAGTAGTAGTAACAGGCTGTTGGGTAGCAGCAATTTGAGCATAAACCGGCCCCAACCGACATCAGGTCGGTAGACATCACTCTTTCTTAAGCCAATATAAAGTAGAGATGCATTCAGCACGGCAGATATGGATGTGGCGAGTGCTAAGCCAACATGGGCATATTGAATCATCAATATAATATTGAGCACCATATTGGTAGCCATGGCGATCATACCGATTTTGACCGGTGTTTTAGTATCTTGGCGGGCATAGTAGCCGGGTGCTAAGACCTTAATAAAAATAAACGGTAATAATCCTAGGCCATAAGCCATTAAGCTCAGAGATGCTTTATGAGCGTCGTCAGCAGTGAATTCACCATACTGGAACAATGTCATCAATAAAGGCTCTGCAAGCCAAATCAGGCCTATTGCAGCCGGTGTAGCGATGATAAATACCCAGCGTAATGCCCAATCGATAGTATGAGAGAACTCAGCCTTTGATGCCGAGGCATGTTTTTTAGATAAGCTGGGTAGGATCACAGTAGATAAAGCGATACCAAACACGCCGAGTGGAAATTCAACTAGACGGTCAGAGTAATACAGCCATGAAATACTGCCAGTGACTAAAAATGAAGCTAATAAGGTATCAAGTAATAAATTGATTTGTGCGACCGAAACACCAAACATGGCGGGGATCATCAGGGTAAGTATTTTTTGTACGCCACTGTCTTTCCAGCCCCAGCGTGGTTTTGGTAATTGACCTATTTTGATTAAGAATGGAATTTGGAATAGTAGCTGTACTAGGCCACCGATAAATACACCCCATGCTAATGCTGTTACCGGCTCATCCAGTTGGGGCGATAACCATAAAGCACAGCCAATTAAAGATAAATTAAGAAATACGGGCGTAAAGGCAGGCACAGCAAACTTGCCAAAACTATTTAAGATTGATCCTGCTAATGCCGTCAGCGAAATAAAAAATAGATAAGGAAAAGTGATTTTTAGTAAGTCACCGGCTAGGCCTATTTTGTGTGGGTTATCAATAAAACCAGGCGCAAAGATCATAATTAATAATGGCGCAGCGATCACACCGAGGGCGGTAATGGCAAATAATATGCTGGCAAGTGTGCCACTAGTATTGGCAATAAGTTGTTTAAGATCTTTATCACCACGTTGACGATATTCAGCTAAAACAGGAATGAAGGCTTGTGAAAAAGCACCTTCAGCAAATAGTCGGCGTAAAAAGTTGGGTATTTTGAAGGCGACAAAAAAGACATCAGCGCCTAAGCCTGCACCAAACATGCGTGCTATAACAATATCTCGAACAAAGCCTAAGATCCGTGAGATGAACGTCATCATGCTAACAATAGCTGTGGACTTGAATAATTTCTCACTCATTCATTTGCTCGCATTTAACCCTTTATGGTGTAGGATTCAGCCTTAGTATTTCAAATCGGTGAGAAATTGTTCTATGGCCAAACAATGTAAAGGTCTTAATTCTAAGTGTTTTTTATTCACATATCTCATCATTGTGAGTTTTTTATTGATCCTGTGGTTGAATCGCCTACCTTTAATGTATGACGATGCACGCGATATACCGCTGGATATGCAAGCTTATATATCATCTCCTGTCATGCCTTTGTCACCACTTTCACTAGCAACAAGTAGTAAGTTAGCGCTTACTAACTTATGGTTTGAGAATAAGTGGACCTTTGTTTATTTTACTCATGGTCAATGCTTGCCTGAATGTGATTCGAGTTTAAAAAATATGGCTGAATTACAAGCTTCATTCGCAAATGCCGATTTTCAGTTCCTCACAATAGGCTTAGATAGTCAGCACGAAACTGCACAACAGCTAGATCAATTCTTGCAATCACAGCACGTTGACTTTGTTGCTGCTACAGCGGATGAACAAGAAATAGAAGCGTTGGCAAAAGAATTTATCGCGCTTTATTTACAGACAGACTTTAGTGATGGCAGTTATCAAATTGAACAAGAACACCATATTTTTTTAGTCGATCCCAAAGCACGAATTTATGCGCGATTTAAACCACCTTATTCGAGTGCTGACATTAGTGCGAAGTTTCTCAAGCTCCGTCACTTTTATGCTAAAACGGAATAAGCTAGTTAGCTAATGCGTCTGTGAAGCAATGAGCAAGATATTCTAGCGTTTCGTTTCGTTTATAACTTGGTCGCCATACTAAACCTAGTTCACGCATAGCTTTATTATCTTTCACAGCAAGTGGACGCAGGCAAATATCTGCATGTTGAACCATATCAGAGTGAATGGCCATTTCAGGGATTAAGGTAATACCTAGCCCACCGGCAACCATCTCAATCAATGTATATAGGCTTGTTCCTTGCACACTGGTACGTTGTGTTGTTGTAGGCAACTGACAAGCACTAAGCGCATGCTCTCGCATACAATGGCCTTCAGACAGCAGTAACAGGTCATTAATAGGTAATTTCTCGGCATCAATCTCGGACTTAGCTGTTAAAGGGTGATCTTGTGGTAGTGCTAGCCAAAACTGTTCTTCAGCAAAAATACGATGACTGAAGCCATTTATATTATAGGGGAAGGCTAAAACAGCTAAATCAATCTCGCCAGATTTTAATTGCTGTAATAAACGTTCAGATTGGTCCTCAATGAGTACTAACTCTAATTCTGGCAATTGAGTTCGAATGGCAGGTAACACCTTAGGCAGTAAAAATGGACTAATACTGGGGATAACCCCGATACGTATACGGCCTGATAAAGGATTGCTCTCAGATCGAGCCAGTTCAACTAAATCTGCAGATAGAGATAGAATGGTTCGTGCTTGCTCGGCGATCTCAATGCCTAGGGCAGTAGGCATGACTTTACGATTTGTTCGTTCTAACAGTGCAAGCCCTAACAGCTGTTCTAAGTCTTGAATACCCGCGCTCAGTGTTGATTGAGTCACAAAGCAACGATCGGCAGCCTGACCAAAGTGTTTTAATTCAACCACGGCGCTTAGATACTGTAGTTGACGAAGCGTTGGTAAGTTCATAATCGGAAATCCCACTTAATATCATCGTAATAATCTGTTGGATCTAAAGTAACATAAAACGTAGACTAGTTTCCAACCTGAGCAGACAAGACAGGCAAAACTTTCTAAGAGAGGCAAAGATAATGACAATGCAAAATGAAGTATCACAAACAATTAAAAATTTAGAAGCCGCATTTGCTGGCGAATCAATGGCCAATAGAAAATACCTTTATTTTGCTAAACAGTGTCGCGCATTAGGTGCTGATGATATTGCCGAGGTTTTTGAGAAAACAGCAGCACAAGAAACGGCACATGCATTTGGACATCTTCAATTACTATTTCCGCAAGATACCTTAACGGTAGAAAAAATGTTACAACTTGCGATTGATGGTGAAACCTATGAATACACAGAAATGTATCCGGAATTTCGCAATACAGCATTAGACGAACGAAACGCTGCTGCGGTAGCTGAAATGGATGAGCAAATTGAAGAATCTAAGGAACATGCTGAAATGTTTGCTAAAGTATTATTAACAGCAGAAAAACGTTTTGCTGCATTAGCAAAAGTTGAAAAGCGTCATGCTCAGCACTACCAAGATGCATTAGATTCAACAAAATAAAATTTTGAATATTTATCTTTTATTTCAGAAGCAAAGTTATTTTTGTACACATGCCTTGTTCTGAGTCAAAATATAAACTGTTCTAAACAGCTTTAATTTAACAAACAAAAATTTGGAGAGTAATAAAATGAAACAATGGCAATGTGTTGTATGTGGCTGGATTTATGATGAAGCTAAAGGTGCACCTGAAGAAGGGATTGCACCTGGTACAAAATGGGCTGATATTCCAGATGATTGGGAATGTCCTGAGTGTGGTGTAGGTAAAGAAGACTTTGAAATGGTAGAAATCTAGAACATTATTTTCGGGAGGGCTGGTGTGAACTGTGCCCTCCTCCATTTTATAAAGAGATGAATGTTATGGAAGCTGTAATTATTATTGGCACAGGCATAGCTGCTTATACGCTAGCACGAGAATTTCGTAAGTTGGACGCAACAAGCCCATTAGTTTTGATCACAGAAGATGATGGTCGTAGCTATCCAAAACCGATGTTATCTAATGCTCTTACAAAAGGTAAAACAGCGGATCAAATCGCTATGTTCGATGCACAGGCAATGGCCGTTAAATTAGATGCGACCATCTTGACGCATACTGTTGTGACGACAATAGATCCTGAGGCTAAACAGATTAGTATGAGCGATGGACAGCTGCTTGCGTATGGTCAGCTTGTTTTAGCTGTTGGTGCAAAGCCTATCCGTATTCCGATCGATGGCGATGCTGCTGATGAGGTGTTATCCGTGAACAATCTCGCCGATTATGCCCTATTTCGTGACACGCTTATTGATGCTAAACGGGTGGCTATTATTGGGCCAGGTCTAATTGGCTGTGAGTTTGCTAACGACTTAATTAATGTAGGTATAGCGGTGTCCGTTATCGGACCAAGCTTATTGCCAATGGATGCTTTATTACCCACACCTATTGCTGAAGAGTTAAAAATGACACTTGCGGATGCCGGTGTTGATTGGCACTTTGAGACTTCAACACAAAGCATCAATCATAGTGATTCGACTTATGAAATAACATTAACAAATGGTGACAAACTAAATGCTGATGTGGTCATATCAGCTGTCGGTTTGCGCGCAAATACTGCGCTTGCTAGTTCAGCCGGATTAAACTTGAATCGTGGTATTGTGACTAATGAATTTTTACAAACAAGCCAGCCCAATATCTATGCACTAGGCGATTGTGCTGAAGTATCAGGCCATAATTTACTATTTATTGCGCCTATTATGGCTGCAGCGAAGGCATTAGCTAAAACTCTTGCAGGCGAATTAACTGCTGTAAAATACCCTGCTATGCCTGTCGCGGTTAAAACACCAAGCTACCCCTTAATTACTGCTCCCCCTGCTCGTGACGCAGTTGGCGAGTGGAAATTTGAAGCTTCGCCTTCTGGCTTTGGCATTAAAGGTCTATTTGTTGCTGCTAATGAAGATCTTCTTGGCTTTGTTCTCAGTGGTGATATGGTGTCTGAAAAAGGTGCTTTTGCGAAACAATTACCAGATTTACTTAACTAATAATTAAGGTTTATACACGCTTGTTTTTCACGTAGAGTAAGGACTTTTATATTAACGCCCTTACGGACACTTACTGTTGTTAAGCCAAATAAATATTGCTCACTTACGCAATATCACTGAACTTTCATTCCAAGCTGCTGATGGAATCAACCTGTTATTAGGTGAAAATGGGGCGGGTAAGACAAGCATACTTGAAGCAATTCACTTGCTTGCATTGGGCCGATCATTCAAAACTCGAACACTAAAAACAGCGATTCAATTTGGCCAAGAACAACTGCAAGTTGTAGCAAGAATAGCTAACGATACGCCGCTTGGCGTGCAGTTTCATCAGCAGACCGGTCTAAAAATACGATTGAATAGCGCGCCATTGAAGCGCTTGTCTGACTTGGCTATGCAACTGCCCTTGCAGTTCATTCCTGCAAATTGTCATCAGTTCTTTGAACAGGGTCCTCGCTATCGTCGTCAACTTTTGGATTGGGGATTGTTTCACGTGGAACCAAGCTTTAATTTTCACTGGCAATCATATAAAAAAGTACTCCAGCAACGCAACTCAGCACTACGGCAGAAGAAAAATAATGATGAGGTCCAGTTGTGGGATACGCATTTGGCACAGCATGGAGAACAAATTACACAATTAAGGCGTGTGCAATTGGACACCATTTTGACTCAATTTGAAGTCATTTTCCAACGGCTTTGTCCTGAATATCAGGGGGCGAAATTTGCGATTAAATATCGTACGGGTTGGAATAAGGATAAAAACCTCATTACGTCACTGGCTGACTCACTCGAAAGAGATCGTCAATTAGCTTACACACGCTCAGGAAGTCATGCGGCAGATTGGTCTTTCACTATTAATGATTTTAATCCCGCAGACGTCTTTTCGCGAGGCCAACAGAAACTCTTTTTCTTAGCCTTATGTATGGCTCAAGCAAAAATTACTGAGCATATAAAACATGAAAACAGCATTTTGTTACTCGATGATATTAGCTCAGAACTAGATAAGCAACACCAACAAAATGTATTAAATGAATTAGTCACTCTACCCGTTCAAGCATTTATTACGGCAACGGACATGGGGCTAAAATCATACCCAAATGCAACAGTGTTTCACGTGAAACATGGGGCGCTACTTTAGGCTCATGATGTGTTAAAATAACACTTTAGCTCAAAACCTAACCCTTCAATGGATAGATTATGACAACCGAAGAAAATTCATACGACTCGTCGAATATAAAAGTATTAAAAGGATTAGATGCTGTACGGAAACGTCCTGGCATGTATATCGGTGATACTGATGACGGAACTGGCTTACATCATATGGTGTTTGAAGTTTTAGATAACTCTATTGATGAGGCTTTGGCAAATTACTGTACAGAAATTAATGTTCGAATTCATCCAGATGATTCTGTTTCCGTGTCAGACAATGGTCGCGGAATACCTGTAGATATTCACGAAGAAGAAGGTGTTTCGGCCGCAGAAGTTATCATGACGGTATTACACGCGGGTGGTAAGTTCGATGATAATTCTTATAAGGTCTCCGGTGGTCTTCATGGTGTAGGTGTTTCAGTTGTAAATGCCTTGTCGAAAAAACTAACTCTAGAGATTCGTCGTGGCGGTAAAGTTCATCGCCAAAGTTATACAGACAGTGAACCTGATGGTCCTATCCAAGCAGGTGAAGATTGCGATACGACAGGCACAAAGATTCAGTTTTGGCCTAGTGAACAAACATTCTCTAATGTCATCACATTTGATTATAAAATCTTAGCAAAACGTATTCGTGAATTAGCCTTTTTGAACTCAGGTGTACGCATTGTATTAACAGATGAACGTGATGAGCAAAGTGAAGTATTCCATTATGAAGGTGGTATTAGTGCCTTTGTTGATCATTTGAACAAAAATAAAACAGCCGTGCATGAAATGGTTATCAGCATCAATGGTCAAAAAGAAGATGTTACTGTTGAGCTAGCAATGCAGTGGAATGATTCTTATCAAGAGAATATTTATTGTTTTACTAATAATATTCCTCAGCGTGATGGTGGTACCCATTTAGCTGGTTTCCGAGCAGCCTTAACAAGAACGTTGAATCAGTACATTGAAGCTGAAGGTTTAGCAAAAAAATCAAAAGTGGCTACCAGTGGTGATGATGCACGTGAAGGTTTAACTGCGGTCTTGTCAGTAAAAGTACCTGATCCAAAGTTTTCATCACAAACAAAAGATAAATTGGTTTCTTCTGAAGTGAGGACGATTGTAGAGTCTTTAGTGAATCAACATTTCCATGACTTCTTAGTTGAAAACCCAGCTGACAGTAAACTTATTGCTAATAAGATGGTTGATGCCGCACGAGCACGTGATGCGGCCCGTAAAGCACGGGAATTAACACGTCGTAAAGGAGCCTTAGATATTGCTGGTTTGCCAGGCAAATTAGCCGACTGTCAGGAACGTGACCCCGCCCTATCAGAAATATTCTTAGTGGAGGGTGATTCTGCGGGAGGTAGTGCAAAACAAGGTCGTGATCGTCGCACTCAAGCAATCTTACCTTTGAAAGGGAAAATCTTGAATGTTGAGCGTGCACGCTTTGACAAGATGATAAGTTCTGCTGAGGTAGGCACGTTAATTACGGCGCTGGGTTGTGGTATCGGCCGCGATGAATATGATCCTGATAAATTGCGTTACCACCATATCATTATCATGACTGATGCCGATGTCGATGGTTCTCATATCAGAACATTATTGTTAACTTTCTTCTATCGCCAAATGCCTGAGCTTGTTGAGCGAGGACATATTTATATTGCTCAACCACCTTTATATAAGATTAAAAAAGGTAAACAAGAACGTTACGTCAAAGATGATGCTGAAATGGATAGTTATTTGACTGAGTTAGCACTGGCAAATGCTGAGCTGCACCCAAGTGAAAGCGCAGAAGTGATTAGCGGTAATGCACTGAATGTACTGATTGAAGAGTATCAAGTTGTGAAAGGCGTTATTCTTCGCTTATCAAGTCATTACTACCCTCCTTTCTTAGATCAGTTGATTTATCAGCCAGCTATCCCTGAATTAACGGATTCAACAGCCATGACAACATGGTTGGCAGTTATTGAATTACGATTAAATAGCACGTTGCCAACCGGCACCAGTTATAAGCTTTCCGTAGCGCAGAAAAGTGATGAATCAGCACATTATATTAATGTCAGCTTTAGCCGCCATGGTATTAGCACTGATTTCCATATTCCAGGTGATTTCTTTGCCAGCACCGAATATCAGCGAATCTTAGCATTTGCAGATAAGATTAATGGTTTGTTTGATGAGACAGGACGAGTACAACGTGGCGAACGAAGTGAAGGTATTACTGATTTTGCCCAAGCGGTTAAATGGTTGATGGCTGAAGCGCGCCGAGGTCAAAATGTACAGCGTTATAAAGGGCTGGGTGAGATGAACCCTGACCAGCTTTGGGAAACAACTATGGATGCATCTAAGCGACGCTTATTACAAGTTAAAATCGAAGATGCAATCACAGCTGATGAAACATTTACTACCTTAATGGGTGACAATGTTGAACCCCGCCGTGAGTTTATTGAGAAAAATGCATTACAGGCTACTAATCTGGATATCTAACTATATTTATTTTTAGAGCACGGATTTTTTGCTAACAACATAAGGTCATAATAATTACTATTATGGCCTTTATTGTTATTTAGGCATTGATGAAAAGAAAAGATGGAGATGAAAATGGACACTAATGTGACACGTTATAACCGAGTACAAATCATTCTACACTGGTTAATTGCAGCAATAATCTTTGCCATGATCGGCCTAGGTTTGTTCATGATTGAATTGCCGAAAGAGTCTGAGTTACCAGCGGGTGAAGAAAGTGTGCGTGCTTTCTACTTCTTATTACATAAATCCATGGGGCTGACTGTCGCCATGTTAATTGTATTGCGCGTGGTCTGGCGTTTAACGCATAAAGCACCTGCATTGCCAGATACTATCTCAAAATGGCAGCAGAAGGCTGCTGGGGCCGTTCATGGCTTAATTTATTTCGTAATGGTCGCTATGCCTTTATCGGGGTATGCTCAGTCGATGTTTAGTAAATATGACACTAAGTTTTGGGGACTCGCATTGCCGCGTTTAGCTGAAGCAGACAAAGAGATGCGGGAACTATTTTCACAAGCACACGAATGTTTAGCATTTTTGCTGATTGGCTTAATTGTCATTCATCTAGCAGCAGCAATAAAACATCGCATTGCTGGTAATGGTATTGCTGAAAGAATGTCACTGAAATAACGATTTAATTTTAGCTATAAAAAAAGCCTGAAAGGACATTCCTTTCAGGCTTTTTTTATGTGTTTAAACGACGCATAGTGAAGACTTAGTGGAGCTTAATTTTGGGGTGTACACTGCGTCGAAATAGGTGAGACAAGGACAGCATGCCGACACGAAATAAACCGAATAGGGCCACTTGGTGCATTTTGTATAAAGATAAATACATCATACGGGCCATAAAGCCCTCAATCATCAAACTACCCTTACTCAAGCTACCCATCATATTACCCACGGTACTGTATTTGCCCAGTGATACTAATGAGCCATAGTCGTGGTAGTGATATTCGGGGATCTCTTTGTTTGCCATACGAGATTTGATTGATTTATAGGTTAAAGAAGCCATTTGATGTGCTGCTTGAGCTCGAGGTGGAACGTTTTGATCTTCACCTACCCATTTACACGCACAGCAGTCACCAATTGCGTAGATATCATCATCAAGTGTTGTTTGTAGCGTTTGTTTAACAACAAGTTGATTCATCCAGTTAGTTTCTAAACCAGCAATATCTTTCAAGAAATCAGGTGCCTTAATACCCGCTGCCCATACTTTTATAGCCGCTGAGATGGTTTTGCCACTCTCGGTTTTAATCGCATCTGGTGTGACTTCAACAACACGCTCATTAGTAAATAAGGTGACGCCAAGTTTGCCGAGTTCTTTCTCAGTCGCTGCTGATAGGTTTTCAGGCAAGCCTGGTAAAACTCGGTCTGCTGCTTCGATAATGCTAATTTTAACATCTGTAGGTTGTACTTCATCAAGACCATAGGCTGTGAGAAGGTGAGAGACTTCATGTAACTGAGCGCTTAGCTCAACCCCTGTTGCACCCGCTCCCACGATAGCAATATCAAGCTGGCCTTCATCAAGCGGTTTGCCTTGTGAATGAGCACGCAGATAAGCTTCTAGGAGCTGTGATTGAAAGGTCTCAGCTTGTGTTGTGGTATCTAAGAAGAGACAGTTTTCTGCAACACCTTTGATACCAAAGTCATGGCTAACACTTCCGACAGAGATAACTAAGTAATCATAATCAAAACTACGACGAGGGATGATTTCTTCACCATTGCCATTAAGGGTTGGCGCAACACTGATCGTTTTATTCGTGCGATCTAAGTCATCCATGCGGCCTAGACGGAAACGAAACCCACTGCACATGGCTTGACCAAGGTATTCAATTTCATCTTCATGAGAGTCAAGCGTACCCGCAGCAACTTCATGTAATAAAGGTTTCCAAATATGGGTATGCGTACTATCTACCAAGGTGATATCAGCTTTACCCTTTTTACCGAGTTTACGTCCTAATGTTGTGACTAGTTCAAGGCCGCCTGCCCCACCTCCGACAACAACGATTTTAGGAATTGATTTTGTTGAATCAGCCATTCTTTTCGACCCCAAAAGTCATGAAATTTATAGGGTAATTCTAACGTATAAAGTGATGTGAAAACTATCTTATTTTTTACTAAAAACAAAGAGTCTGGCAAAATTGATATATTACGTTGTCAATTAAGGTTTATACAGATGCAATCACCCCCAGAAAAACCACGTTTAGCATGGGCCGTGACAGGATCCGGTCATTATCTAGAAGAATGTTTGGATATTATCCGTGACCTAGATGACGTTGATTTGTTTTATAGTCGCGCAGGCGAAGAAGTTATTCGCATGTATGGGCATGATCCTAAGACTATCAATGGCGATGGTCGTACTTATCATGATCGCGCTGCTAGTTCACCGCCGGTAGGCTTGTTTTACCGCGGCGATTATCACACTTTAGTGGTTGCACCAGCAACATCAAATACTGTGGCAAAAATGGTATTAGGTTTATCAGATAGCTTAGTGACCAATGTTTATGCTCAGGCGGGAAAGTGTCGCATTCCTAGTATTATCCTTGCCTGTGATACTGAGCCAGAAATGGACACTCCTGCTCCAGATAGAATTGTAAAAGTATGGCCGAGAGAAGTTGATTTAGCGCATACCCACAAGTTACGTTCATTTGAAGCAACCACTGTCGTTGAAAATCCAGAAAAGCTATTAGCTGCAATAAAGCTTCGTTTAAATGAACTTGAGTCCAATGGCTGAGAAAATACTCTTTTTGACCGGTAAGCTTGCTGAGCCGAGCTTGAACAAAGTGCTTGGCAGCATGCCTAACTTACCCTTTGAATATTCTATTTATCAACTAGGTCTTAGTGTTGCCGCATTAATGACCGCTAAGATGATAGCTCGGCGGATGAAGCCTGAAGATGTCGCTGGCTATGAGCAAATTATTGTGCCGGGACGTTGTCGTGGTGATTTAGATTCATTGAGTCAGCAATTGGGCGTGAAGATTATTCGTGGCCCCGAAGAAGTGAAAGATCTACCCTTATTCTTTGGTCGAGAGAAGAAACAAGCAGATTTAAGTCGTTACGATGTCAATATCTTCGCTGAAATAGTCGATGCACCTGAACGTGATATTGATAGTATCATAGAACGTGCGCGTTATTACCGCGATTGTGGTGCTAACGTCATAGATATTGGTTGCTTGCCAGAAGAAAAGTTCCCCCATATGGAAGAGGCCATTATTGCGCTTCATGAACATGGTTTTAAGGTCAGTGTCGATTCTTTATATATCGAAGATCTACGCCGAGCAGGCAAAGCAGGTGCTGATTATTTATTAAGCCTGACGGAAAAGACCTACCATCTCGCTGAAGAAGTAGACTCTGTACCTATTCTTGTGCCCGCTGAAATGGGATCATTAGCTTCATTGGAACGTGCGATGGAATTGATGGATAAAATCAACCGACCGTGGATTGCTGATCCTATTCTTGATCCTATTCATTTTGGCCTAACGGACTCCATTGTTCGTTACCATGAACTACGTCGAAAACATCCTGATGCTCCGATCATGATGGGGATTGGAAACTTAACTGAACTGACGGATGCCGATACCAGTGGTATTAACGCACTTTTATTTGGGGTTATATCAGAGCTTGGTATAACTAACGTGCTAGCAACAGAAGTAAGTCCTCACGCACGAAATGCAATAAAAGAAGCAGATATAGCTAGAAGGGTGATGTTTACTGCACGTGAAGACAGTAGTTTGCCACGTGATATTAGTAGTGATTTATTGGTATCACATGATCGTCGTCCCTTCCCGGATAGTGGCCAAGAAATTACTGAACTTGCCGGCAATATAAAAGATCCGAACTACCGGATTAAAGTCGCCGAACAAGGCATTTATATGTTTAATCGTGATGGTTTAATGCAGGACGTTGATCCTTTTGCATTTTACCCTCAGTTAGATCTAAAAGAAGATACGGGTCATGCCTTTTACCTTGGCGTGGAACTCGCCCGTGCACAAATTGCGTGGCAACTAGGCAAGCGCTATACGCAAGATGAAGAATTAGAATGGGGCATTGCCGTGAGTAAAGATGAGCAAGATTTAAGTGAGCAAAAAGAAGAAGGTACAACGATGACAACTGGGAAAAAGTGTGGCACAGCGTAAGGCTCTGCTTCATAATGTCTTTTTTGCTAAAATACGGCGTTAAAAATGTACTCAAAATACTCATTTACTATGTGTAAACTCCGCTTCCTCGCAAATTTTTGCCTTGTCTACTAACAAACTAGCCATCATGAAACCAATCCTTGAAAGTAAAATCCATGAAGTCATTGTCACGACATTAAATGAAGATGGCAAGGCGCATTCTGCACCAATGGGGATATCAGAAGTGAATGGTCACTTCCTTATTCAGCCTTTTAAACCTTCGGCGACCTATGACAATCTAAAACGTCACCGCCAGTGTACGATTAACTATACCGATGATGTGCGCGTGTTTGCCGGTTCCTTAACTGGGCGACGAGATTGGAACACCCTACCCTGCCAACAAATTGAAGGCGAGTATTTAGCTCAAGCCTTAGCTCATACCGAGCTCGAAATTATTGGTTTTGACGATGATGATCCTCGCGCTTGTTTTAAAGGTG
>Ga0209495_1000102_pt1 | contig 64757 bp, 49 predicted proteins | sample EN1Hudsemesocosm_FD_184629 | JGI IMG/M metagenome (GOLD analysis project Ga0209495, IMG submission 184629) | Methane-oxidizing microbial communities from mesocosms in the Hudson Canyon - EN1E Hudson Canyon (SPAdes) (version 2) | ecosystem: Environmental > Aquatic > Marine > Cold seeps | place...
TAATGCCTCTTTACGGCATAAAGACCGGATTGAGATTTATCGTAAATTGATTGCTGATCCGAAAGAATCACGTCGCCAGAAAGCAGAGATGGAACGTAAAAAAGCCATTACGGATAAACAAAAATAACTCATTATGCGTTTAGAGCTAAATAGTGAATTATTGTTATTTTGTTCGCTCTTATTTGTCTTTGTTTCATTATGGCTTACTAAGTTTACCTCTTCAAAGAAACTTTCAATCATAGGCTCCAGCTTTTTAGGTGCGTTTGTAATGCCTGCTTTTGTACCTGGTCACGGTGAGCTTGTAGTGTTATTGCCTAACGCTGCTCTTTTCGCCATTCCTAATGCATTCACATGGGGCATAGGTTTATTCTTTTTAGTGGTGAATTTTGTCTTTCTTATCAAACTACTGACTTGGATATCACGTAAAAAACTACAATAATCAAGCTGAACGCTGGAGAAGAGAAAATTTATTTGGCTTCAACAAAAACTATCATTCCGGTATGTTTTTGGCCGGAATCTATATTCATTGATGTAGATGCTAGATTCCCGCTAAAAGATTAGGGAATGACAAATTAAAAAACTAAACTTTCTTAGTCAGAATTCAGCTTCATTATTATCGACCTTCAAGTAGTGCCATTTCAGCATCTGTAAAATCAGCTAACTTACGAGCTTCGGTATTAAATGGCCCTCGCAACACACCTGAAAAATAATTATCCAGCAAGTCCTTAAAGGTCTCTAAAGGATCTACATGCCGTAGTTCACAGAGATAATTAAACCAATATGTACCTATTTTCACATGGCCAATTTCTTCTTCTAAGATGATTTCCAATATTTCAACGGCTCTATGCTCACCATTACCGCGTAATTTATTCATCATCTTAGGTGTAACATCTAAGCCTCTGGCTTCAAGAACACGAGGAACTAAGGCCATACGTATCAGTGGATCATGATGTGTTTTTCTCGCCATGTCCCACATACCACTATGGGCTGGAAAATCGCCATAATCAAAACCTAAAGTCAGTAAATGATCGCGTAATAAGGTGAAGTGTTGGGATTCTTCAAATGCCACTCTCATCCAATCATCATAAAACTGTCTAGGTAAACCTGAAAAACGTGCCACAGCATCTAAGCCTAAATTGATAGCATTAAATTCAATATGAGTAATCGCATGTAATAAGCTCGCATTACCGCTCTCTTTAGTATTACGTCGTCTTGGTAAATCTCGTGGTGCCACTAGTTCTGGTTTATCCGGTCTTCCCGGCTCATCAGGAACCGTTAATTCCTCATCAGAAACTATCAATTCACCTGCAAGCCAACGTTGATACAAAAGCTGTGTTTGTTCAACTTTTTCTAAAGGATCGGTAATTAATAAACATTGCAGTGCACATCGTCGTAAATCATCAGCCATCTAAGCGTACTCGTGGGTCAACTAGGGTATAAGATAAGTCAGTTAGGACTAAACCAAAAATATAGAGTACAGAGCCTAGAAAAACCATGGCCCTTACAATTGCGAAGTCTTGAGCTTGAATCGCATCAATGGTGTAACTGCCTAAACCGGGAATACCAAAAAATGATTCTAATATAAGGCTACCCATAAATAATGTCGGTAGCACAACCACTGCACCCGTTAAAATTGGGATCATGGCGTTTTTCAATACGTGGCGGAATAGTACCTGTACTTCGGATAAACCTTTTGCTCTGGCTGTTCGAACATAATCTTTAGAGACTTCTTCCAGAAATAAGGTTCTATACCAGCGTGAACCGGCGCCTATACCAGAAACAATCCCTATCAAAACAGGCAAAATAAGAAATTTAATAGCACTAAATCCTTCGCCATAACCGGAGATGGGTACTAATTGCATGAGTTTACCGACCAGAAATTGCCCCCCGATAATATAGAACAAACTGGAGATAGACATAATGACAACACAAATCACCACACCGCCTAAATCAACATAGGTAGCACGAAAAAACACCATTAATAAAGCAAAGGTAATATTGACTAGCAACCCCACCACAAAGATAGGAACAGCAATCGCTAAACTAGGCCACATACGTGTTTTGATATCTTGACCAATATCTCGGCCATCGTCAGCTTGACCAAATTTAAAGGCAAATAAACTTAATGACTTATCAAAAAAAATAGTCTCTGTGGCCTTATCCAAACCTTGGCTGTCATCGTTCCATAGCAATGCTTTATCGTAGCCACGTTCCTGCTTCCAGGCATCCATTGATTCTTGAGTAACATGCTTCACCCCAAGATGCATACGCGCCATATCATCTGGCGTATTAACCATGAAGAATAAAGCAAACGTTAATGCATTAACCCCAATTAATATGGGAAAAGCATATAGAACTCGTCTTATAATATAAGCAAACATAAATCACATAATTAGTTATTTATGCATAGTATATACCCGTGCTAAGGTATATAACTGTTTTTACATATCAGTTAATGCTAATATAGAGTCAAAATATTAATTTGAACACTAATAGAGGTGAACAATGGCACAAACAACAATGGACTTGGTGAAAGCAGCAAAAGCAATCATCACTGAAATAAATATTACTCAAGCAAATGAAATGCTGAATAATGATAGTATCGCGATAGATGTTCGTGAGTTATTAGAATTTGAAACGGGTCATATACCAGATGCTCGACATATTTCACGGGGAATGCTTGAGTTTATGATTGGTAATCATCCTGATTTCCAAGATAAAACAACATCTATTGTTGTCTACTGTAAAAGTGGTGGTCGTTCTGCCTTAGCCTCTCAAACACTTCAACAATTAGGCTTTAGCAACGTGCATTCTATGTTAGGTGGATTCGATCTGTGGAGTGAAGGAACTGATATTCCTCCTGAAACACAAGCATAATATTTTAATAAAGGAACGTAAATCTAATGAAATTAACTAAATTACTTGCTATCGCAACACTTGGCCTTGTTGTCAGTGTTAATGCCATGGCGACAGAAACAAGTGTGATGATTCGTGCAAAAGCTGCAGACGCTAAATTTATCGGTACCAGTGTTGGTGGTGTAAAAGTGGTTGTTGAAGATGCTGAAACGGGTGAAATTCTTGATCAAGGTTGGATCAATGGTGGAACAGGTAGCACTAAGGCAATTATTAAACAGCCAATTACTCGTGGACAAGTACTATCTGATGATAAAACTGCTGGCTTCTTAGCTAAAATAGATATTAACAGCCCTCGTTTGCTTCGCTTTAAGTTGCTTGGCCCATATGGCTACCGACAAGCACTTCAAGAAGCAACGGTAACGAGCTGGGTTATTCCAGGTAAAGATATTTTAGGTGACGGTATTACATTGACTATGCCAGGGTTTATTGTTGATGCATGGACTCGTGTAATAGAAGGTGGCAAGCTTGAGGTTTATACTAAAGCTTCTTTATTATGTGGTTGCCCTATTTATCCTGATGGTCCTTGGGATCCTAAGAACTACGAAGCAACTGCAATCTTAATGCAAAACGAAGCTAAAGTCGGCGAGTTAAAATTAGACTTCACTGGTCCAGTTGGCTTATTCTCAGCTAAAACAACACTTGAACAAGCTGGTCACTACAAAGCGATTGTTTACATCTTTGATAAAACAACAGGTAATGTCGGTGTTGACCGTACAATGTTTGAGATTCCTGAATAATAGTTAATCGCTAAATTATGTTGGGGCGGGAAAATCACTTTCCGCTCCAACAAACTGTTTTATCCTCCTACCACTTTATTTTTCTATTACGCTCCACTTTCTCCATTATTCCTCCTCATATTTTGTAACATTTATCCTGCTTAGTTGTCATAATGACATCAACACATATCTTGGAGATGGATGATGAATACACCCTCTTGCCCAGTATCAGGTGCTGGACTTGGACTTCGCCGCAGTTTTATGGACGATCTCGATGCACTAGATCACAATCCAGTAGACTTTCTTGAAGTTGCACCAGAAAACTGGATGGAAATGGGTGGCATACTCGGCAAAAAGTTTGCTCACTTTGCAGAGCGTTATCCAATGATATGTCATGGACTCTCATTATCGATTGGTAGTCCAGCACCTCTCGATGAACATTTCCTGATCCGCCTCAAAAAATTCCTCGATAAACACAATATCGCTTGTTACAGCGAACATTTAAGCTATTGTAGTGATGATGGTCACCTATATGATTTAATGCCTATACCGTTTACTGAAGAGGCTGTCACACATACTGCCAACCGCATTAAACGTGTTCAAGAAATATTAGAACGTCGTATCGTGATGGAAAATGTATCTTATTACGCCGCGCCTGGTCAGGAAATGACTGAAATCAACTTTCTTAATGCCGTGTTAGAACAAGCTGATTGTGATTTATTACTCGATGTAAATAATATCTACGTCAATAGTATTAATCACAAATATGATGCCGAAACATATATTAAATCTGTACCTAGTGAGCGCATTGCCTATCTACATATAGCAGGTCACTATGATGAAGCAGATGATTTAAAAGTTGATACCCATGGTGCAGATATCATCGATCCTGTTTGGTCCCTATTGCAAACAACGTATCAACATCATGGTGTGATGCCAACATTATTAGAACGTGACTTTAATATCCCTTCATTGGACTCATTGTTTAACGAAGTAAATCAAATTCGTCATTATCAATCAACTCAGGAAGAATGTAATGTCGCAACAGCCTAAAACACAGAGTTTTATTGATACGCAATTTCAATTTGCTAATGCTATTCGTGATCCTGAAAATAATGTTGGACCCGATAATATTGAACAACGGCGAATGACTATTTACCGTGAGCTTTTTTACAACAATATTGAAGGTTTTATTGCTAATGGCTTTCCCGTACTAAGAGAAATCACTTCTGATGAAGCATGGAGCAGTATGATTCGTGACTTCATGATTAAACATCGTTGTAAAACCCCGCTATTTCATGAGATCTCACGGGAATTTTTAGCCTATTTAGATAATGAGCGTGAGAGTGTTAATGATCCGGTCTTTATTAAAGAACTCGCACATTATGAATGGGTAGAATTAGCATTAAGTGTTTTAGATGCTGACGTTGAAGCTGTACAACTAAATCAAGAGCCGGACTGTTTAGCACTTAAGCTAAAAACATCACCTCTTGCTTGGTCATTAGCTTATCACTACCCTGTCCATCAGATTAGTCCTGAGAACCAACCTCAACAGCCTAGTGACTCAACTATATTTCTGCTTGTTTATCGTGATCAAACAGACAGAATGAGCTTTCTAGAATTAAATCCAGTTAGTGCTCGTCTGATTGATTTACTTAATGAAGGTTTGGATGGGCACCTTGCTGCACAACAAATTGCACAAGAGCTTCAGCATCCAAATCCTCAAGTCGTGATTGATGGTGCTAAGGAATTAATAACTGATTGGATTCAGCGTAGTGTGTTAATTTCTGGGCAATAAAAAGGCTGGAGATCACTCACCAGCCTTTTCTCAAACGATATTAAATTTTATTTTATCTTAACAAATATTTCTCTTAACTAGCAGTGTCAGATACCACTTCGTTTTCTGTTTTTCCAGAGAATTTCTCTGCCATACTTTGGAAAACAAAATACAAGGTAGGCGTTAAGAACAGACCAACTATTGTGCCCACCAACATACCGCCGAATACAGCCGTGCCTAAAGAAACACGACTTTCAGCACCCGCACCAGTGGCTATCACTAAGGGAATAACCCCCAATATAAATGAGAATGCCGTCATTAAAATCGCCCTAAAGCGTAGGCTTGCAGCCTTAACTGCCGCATCATAAATACTCAAACCTTCCTCACGTTGTTGTTTGGCAAACTCGACAATCATAATCGAGCTTTTTGCCACCAGAGCAATGAGCAGCACCAGTCCTATTTGAGTATAAACATTATTATCTAGCCCTCGATACATTGAAAATGCACCTGCACCCAATATCGCCATTGGCACAGCTAACAGTACTGAGAAAGGAATAGTCCAACTTTCATATTGTGCAACAAGGAATAAATAAACAAATATAAAGGCAAGACCAAAGATAATTGGTGCCATATTACCTGCGGCAATTTGTTGATAAGTTACACCTGACCATTGATAACCCATTGAACTTGGTAGCAGTTCATCTGCCAAGTTTTCCATTTCTAATATCGCATCACCCGTCGATACGCCAGGCATAGCTTGCCCTGTAATAGTAGAGGTAGGGAATAAATTAAAGTGGGTCATAAATAAAGGACCAACTTGTTCTTCAACCGTTGCCAAAGATCCCAGAGGGATCATTTCACCATTATCACTCAAAACTTCTAATTTTAGAATATCATCAGCATGCTGACGATACTGTTCGTCAGCCTGCATAGTCACCTTCCATGTTTTAGAGAATAAATTAAAATCATTCACATAAGATGAACCTAAAGAGGTACTTAAAGTGTTAAACAGGCGATCCATTGGTACGTTATAAACCTGTGCCTTGGTGCGATCAATATCTAAATAAATCTGAGGAACCGTCGCTCTAAGACTTTGAGCCATCCGTGTTAATTTCGGGCTTTCATTCGCTGCCACAACAAGATCATTGGCAAAGGTTTGCAATTGCACTACACCCAAATCACCGCGATCTTGTAACTCAAAGGAGAATCCTGCCGCGGCACCTAAACCCATAATCGGTGGTGGTAAGAAGTTAAAGATAATCCCTTCTTCTATTGTGGATAATTTTTGTTGTAGTCCCCCCATAATCGCTTTGATATGTAAAGCAGGATCTTTTCGATCACTCCAGTTCTTTAGGGAAAGAAAACCCAAACCAGTATTGGTTGATGCAACACTATCTATCATAGAATAGCCACCAACAAGTAAATATTTATCAATACCTTCGGTTTCTTCTACCATTTTATTTACCCGATCCATGACCTCTTCGGTACGATCAAGACTAGCGCCATCAGGTAGTTGTACATTAATAAAGAAGTAACCTTGATCTTCATCGGGCAAGAAGCCTCCTGGTAGGCTAATAATGCTGTAATAAGTAGCAACTAAAAGACCTGAAAAAACTATCATCACAAAGCCACTTTTACGCAACATGGTTTTAACCATGGTCATATAGCCCGTTGTACCAACCTCAAAGGTTTTATCAAACCAACGAAATGCAACCCATTTCTTCTTACCTGTTGAAGGTTTTAGCAACAGACGGCATAGCGCCGGACTGAGTGTTAACGCATTGATAGATGAAAATATGGTCGCAATTGAAATTGTGATCGCAAATTGTTGATATAACATACCCGTTAAACCAGGCATCATAAGTGTAGGTACAAATACCGCTAATAGCACCGCTGTTGTCGCCACAACAGGGCCTGTAATCTCAACCATGGCCTCTCTGATCGCTTGCCGAGAATCCCAACCATTTTCATCCATCAATCGAACGGTATTTTCAACCACAATAATGGCATCATCTACCACAATACCAATCACTAACACCAAACCAAATAGGGTTAAGTTATTGATCGACATGTCCAACATCAACATCACAGCAAAGGTACCAATCAATGATACCGGGATAGTGATAGCGGGAATAATTGTGGTGCGCCAATCTTGCAAAAAGATGAATACCACCAATATAACCAAGAATATCGCGACAATAAGGGTGACTATTACTTCATCAATAGAGGCAGCAATATATTCTGTTGTATCAAGTACCACATCATATTCAAGATCATCAGGAAATCTTTTGGCGGCTTCATCCATCAGTACTCTAATACTATCCATCACCGCAAGTGCATTAGATCCTGGTGTTTGATATACCGCCATCGCAATAGCAGGTGCACCGCCACTTTTGGCATATTGTGTATATGTTGCAGCGCCCAACTCAACACGAGCAACATCTTTTAAATAAAGAACATCTCCCTTATCACCTGTTTTAATAATAATTTTTTCAAACTCTTCGACGGTAGACAATCGACCTTGCATCAATACATTATATTGAAAGTTCAAACCACCCGAATTTGGTGGTGCGCCAACCGTCCCGCCTGCAACCTGTACATTTTGACTTCTAACAGCTGCAACAACTTCTTCAGGGCTTAACTTTCTGGCTTTAAGTTGTTCAGGGTTAAGCCAAATTCGCATAGAAAAGTCACGCGCACCAAAGACATTCACTTTACCTACGCCGTTAACTCTAATTAATGAATCATAAAGACGGGTCGAAATATAATTGCTGATAAATAATTCATCATAAGTGCCATTAGGTGACACTAAAGAAATAACCCCTGTGATCGCAGTTGATTGCTTCTCAACTTTAACCCCTTGCCGCATTACCTCTTCAGGTAGCTTAGGCTCGGCAATACCCACTCTGTTCTGGGTTAATACTGTCGCCATATCGATATCGGTACCAATATCAAAGGTAACCGTTAAATTTAACTCGCCATCTGAACTACTTTTTGAAGACATATAAATCATATCTTCAACACCATTGATTTCTGACTCAATGGGAATAGCAACCGCCGATTCCATAGTGGCTGCATCAGCCCCTGGAAATGCCGTTGTTACCGAGACAGTTGGCGGCGTGATATCCGGCATACTCTCAACTGGTAACATAGGTAATGAAATCAAACCAACTAAGCTGATTAAGATCGCAATAACAATGGCAAATTTAGGTCGATCTATAAAGAAATGACTAAACATAAAACTTATCCTTGTTCTTTTTCAGCTTGAACAGGCAAACCAGGCCTAGCTCTCAAAATCCCTTTAACAATATAGGTTTCACCGCCCTCTAACCCAGAGATAATATGTACATAACCATCTTCTTGTGGCAAACCTAGTTCGACATAACGCAAAGCGACAATATTATCCTTATCAACCACTAATATATATTTCCCACCTAAGTCGGACCCTACAGCAGCTTCTTTTACCAAGACTGCATTTTCGACCTCTTTACCAGGCGTTTTGATTCTCACAAATAAACCAGGAAAGAACTTGTTATCCTCATTAGGTAATCGAAGACGAACTTCAACCGTACCGGTGTTTTTATCGACTTCATTATCAATATAATCAACCAAGCCTTGATGTGGGAAACCAGATTCATTGCCCCGCTCTACATGGGCAATTATTTTACGCATACTTATGTTTTCTACCGTCGACTGTGATTCAACTTCTCTAGAATGGATGTCTAAAAAATTCAACATCATAGATTCTGGCACATTAAAATATACAAACATTGGTTGCATCGTATTCACCCGTGTTAATAAAGTGGCTTCATTTTTTCCTACCTCATTACCCGCATCTACCAACTCTCTACCCACCACACCATCTATGGGAGAAATAACATCTGTATAACTTAAATTAAGCGCTGATTCCGCCAATGCTGCCTGTGCAGACTTCACCGTTGCCAGAGCAACATCTTGATTGGCTATTGCCTTATCAATATCAAATTCACTGACTGCATTTTTTTCCCCAGCCTTTTTCATTCGTTTAACTTCTATTTTTGCTAAAGCCAAATCAGCCTTTGCTGATTGTAATAAGGCATGGTCGCTATCATATAGTGCTTGATACTTTTCTTTTTCAATATGAAATAACACATCGCCTTTTTTTACATTTGAACTCGCTACAAAGTCGACACTTTCAAGCCGCCCAGCCACTCTGGCAACCACATCCGCAGAATGGTACGCTTTAGTGCTTCCCGTATAAATAGAGTAATATTTAATGGTCTTAGTGAGTGTTTCTGAAACGGTAACTTTCGGGGCTGCAGGCGGTGCTTGCTCTTGTTCCGCCTCTATACAAGCCGTCAAAAATAATAACGAAACTAATGCTACAAAAGTCAAAACAGAACGATGCCATTGCATCCTGTTCAACATACATACATGGGGATTCAACATTAATTTTCCTCTTTATTATCTGTATCTTGCTCACTATCATTCAGCAATACAGGATCATCCAATGACCAACCACCACCTAATGCACGGTTAAGATTGATAAAATTCACAACAGATTGCCCCTCTGACTCAACCCAACGATCCTGTTGCGTAAATAATGAACGCTGTGAATCTAATAGACTTTGAAAATCTGTTAAACCTGCTAAATAACTGGTTGACACCAAGTCTACTGATTCTTGGCTTGCTTCAACTGCTTCCAATAGCTTTCCTGCACGTAAACGCTCTTGATTAAGCGAAACCATGCTGGTTTCCACTTCTGCTAAGGCATCTAATACTGTTTTTTCATAATTGATAATAGCCTGTTGTGTACGAGACTCTTCAACATCAATTAAGCCTTCTATTTTGCCACCTGAAAACAAATTCCACCGTACACCAGGAATAAAAGACCATCCCACGCTATCGCTGTCACCTAAGTCATCCAAGTCAAAAGCACCTAATGTTAAAGCACCTGTTAGTGAAAACTCTGGATATAATCTTGCCGTAGCTACGCCAATTTGGGCGGTTTGCTTGGCAACTTGACGTTCAGCTTGGCGAATATCAGGGCGTTGTCGCAAAAGTTCTGCTGGTGGCTCGAAGCTAGCATTAAAGGCTGGCGCAGGAATCACCGTCGCTTGCCCAAGCTCTTTATCTAAACTACCTGGTATTTGCCCTAGTAAAATAGCAATTTGATTTAAGGCATATTCCAAAAAAGGTAGTAGTTCTGGGATCAATGTTTCAGTGTTAGCTAGATTGTACTTTGCCTGAGCAACATCAAACTTAGGTACTAAGCCAGAATCATAACGAGCTTCCACAATAACTAAGGTGTCACGTTGGCTGCGTACATTATCTTTAGCATATTTAATCCGCTGTTGTAATGTGCGGATATTGACATAATGAATGGCTATTTGTGCATATAGCGACACCATAACATCACGATAGTCCTCTACCGATACATCTATATTAGCCTCTGTCGCCTCGATATTTCGTCTCACTCGCCCAAAGACATCTGCTTCCCAACTTGTCGACAAACCTGCTGACCATGTACTTGATGGGTTACTACTAAACGCGCCTCCCCCCAATGACTCGCTGGCTTTTGATCGATTAAAACTAGCACTTGTATTTAAATCAGGATAACGATCGCCCCCTGCAATTTGATTAAAAGTACGCGCTTCATCAATACGTTCAACTGCAATACGTAAGTCTGGATTAGCCGCTTTAGCACGCTCAAGTAGGGAGTTAAGCATGGGATCATTAAAACTCGTCCACCATTGCTCTAGTGATGCATTTGAATTAATGTCTTCAATAACAACATTTGTCCAAGCATCTGGTGTAGTTATTTCAGGCTGTTTATAATCAGGGCCAACTGCAGCACAGCCTGCCATAAACAAAAGAAGCGAGACTACGCTCGCTTTTTTTAATCTACACAACATAATAATTTTTTATGCTGTTGCTAATTGAATAGCTTCTGCTGATAGGCGGGTAATCTCATCCCAATCTTCAGCATCAACAAGATTCGACGCACACATCCAAGAGCCGCCTACACAGGCCACATTAGGCAAATTGTAATAATCTTTAACATTCTTCTGGTTAACACCACCTGTTGGACAGAATGTTATCTGTGGAATTGGCGCACCAATTGATTTCAACATAGGTATGCCGCCCGCTGCTTCAGCAGGGAAGAATTTCATTTCCGTAATGCCTTTTTCCAATAAACGCATTGCGTCACTTGGATTCGCAATTCCAGGTAACAATGGAACACCTGTTGCAATAGCTGCATCAATCATAGCGTCTGTTGTGCCTGGGCTAACGATAAATTCAGCGCCTGCTGCAATTGCTTTGTTCAATGTTTCAATATTAATGATTGTGCCGGCACCAACAGTTGCTTCAGGTACTTCTGCTTTAATACGAGTAATTGACTCTAATGCCGCTTCTGTACGTAAAGTAATTTCTAATGTCGTAATACCACCTGCAACCAATGCTTTAGCTAATGGCACAGCATGTTCAACCTTATTGATCACCATTACAGGAACGATTGGTGATGAATTCATTATTTCTTTAATTGTTTTGCTCATTGTATTGTTATTCCAAAAATATCATTGAAGTCTAATTGTCATCCTCGCCAAGGCGGAGATCTATGGGCTGTTCAAATATTCACAGTCATTTGATTCCCACTTTTGTGGGAATGACGTAACAGTTTGTTAATTTATATTGGCTTAATTGATTGGATCATTGTTAAACATGTTGATCGCACCAGTTTCTGCTGAAGAAACACCTCGACGGAAGCTATCAAATAATTCACGCCCCATACCATAATGATGATCAGTACTACCTTTAATACATGATGTACGTTGGTCAAACGTATCATTATCAACTTGGATGTTTAATCGTCCAGTCTGAGTATTCAGGTAAATCATATCGCCCGTACGTACGCGTGTTAAAGGACCACCTTCTTCACACTCGGGGCACATATGGATTGCTGATGGTACTTTACCTGATGCACCTGACATTCGACCATCAGTCACAATCGCAACTTTAAAGCCTTTATCTTGCAATGAACCTAATAGTGGCGTCAGTTTATGCAGCTCAGGCATTCCGTTCGCTTTAGGACCTTGGAAACGTAAAACCACGATAAGATCTTTTTCCATCTCACCACGTTTAAATGCAGCAACCACATCATCTTGATCATCAAAGACCATAGCTGGTGCTTCAACAACTTGGTGCTCTTCTGCTACCGCAGAAATCTTCGACATACCACGACCTAAATTACCGTGGATTAAATGCAAACCACCCGTAGTTGAGAATGGCTTTTTCATCGTACCAATAACTTGGTCATCTAATGATTTACCCGGACCTTCTTCCCAGATTAATTTATCATCAACAAGCTTAGGTTCTTGTGTGTAGCTATTCATGCCGCGTGTTGATGCAACAGTCATAATGTCTTCATGCATTAGGCCATGTTTCAATAACTCACCGATTAATACACCCATGCCACCCGCTGCTTGGAAGTGATTAATATCAGCATCACCATTAGGGTAAATACGTGTAAGTAATGGAATAATCTTAGTGATTTTATCGAAATCATCCCAGTTAACAATAATGCCTGCTGCTCGAGCAATAGCAATCAAATGCATTGTATGATTTGTTGAACCACCTGTTGCCATTAGGCCAACAATGGCATTGACGATTGCTTTTTCGTCAATCATATAACCTAGTGGACGGTAATCATCACCTAGTGCAGTGTATTTTAATACTTGCTCTGTCGCACTTTCAGTTAATGCTTCACGTAATGGCGTACCTGGATTAATAAATGAACTACCTGGTAAATGTAGCCCCATCATTTCAACCATCATCTGGTTACTATTTGCTGTACCGTAGAATGTACATGTACCCGCACTATGATAAGACTCTGATTCTGCTTTAAGCAATGCATCACGACCGACTTTACCTTCTGCATAAAGTTGGCGAATACGTACTTTTTCTTTGTTTGGCAAACCACTTGGCATTGGACCGCCCGGTACAAATACTGCTGGCAAGTGACCAAAACTCAATGCTGAAATTAATAAACCCGGTACGATCTTGTCACAAATACCTAAGAATAAAGCACCATCAAACATATTATGACTTAAACCAATTGCTGCTGACATCGCGATAACATCGCGACTGAACAATGATAACTCCATACCTGCTTGACCTTGAGTTACACCATCACACATGGCAGGAACACCACCTGCAAACTGAGCTACGCCACCGGCTTTATTAGCGGCATTTTTGATAATATCTGGGTAGTCTTTATAAGGCTGATGAGCTGATAACATATCGTTATACGCTGATATAATACCGATATTAGCTTTAACATTGCCTGATAAGTCAGCTTTTTCGGAAGCAGCACATGCGGCGAAACCATGAACCAAGTTACCACAGGCTAATTGGTTACGATGTGGACCTTCTGCAGCTGCAGCATCAACGCGTGCTAAATACGTTGCACGCATATCTTTACTACGCTCAATAATATCGTTAGTTACAGCTTCTAATACTGGATGAACCATAAATACCTTCTCTTCTAATGCTCTGCTGAATGCTTCATGCACATGCAAAGTTCATGTTATATGTAATTTAATCTTTAAATAGACTAAATCATAAGTTTTCGAATTGACCTAATATTCTAGCTCGAATTAGCATTTTTTGCACGGTCTGCGGGTCAGCCCCCAGCTAAATTCATCACCCATGAAAGTAAAACTACTTGTGGAACAGTGATTAAAGGTAAAAATAGCGCAATCTTCCACGACCCTGTTGTTTCACGTAAAGACATAATCTCCGTGTAATCTGTCGCGACACCTGTCATTAAAAAGGCAAAACCATTACCTGGTGCTTGGGCACGTGTTACTAAATCAGCTGCTATGGGTGTTGAACCTTCAGAGCAGATTTCTAAAATAGTCGCTATTACCAAGGTCATTCCTAAGCCTGCTAATGTTGCTCCGAAATAAGTTTGAAAACTATCTAATGGCACAAACGTGCGAATAGCGGCCGCTAATAAAACACCTAATAATAACCAACGCACAATCATACGAGAGTCTTTCAATCCCTCCCAACACATTGAAGCCCACCATTGCATGCTAAATTTTGTATCTGCTAAGCGTTTTTTAGCCTCAGACCATACTTTAAAGTTGTGTACTTCAATAGTATTAGGATTGTCTGGTAATGTGCCATTTTTGACTAAAAGGTTAAATATTAGACCACTGATAATTCCAATCACCATAGAACAGACAATAAACAATGCTGTCCATTTAAAACCTATCAAGGCAATTAGAATCACAGTTAAAGAGAGAGAGTTCCAAGGGCTGGCAATAAGAAAAGCCATGACTTGACCCAAACTTGCACCTCGTTGATATAAGCGCATAGCCACTAATAAGATACCGTGACTACATAAATCAAGTAGTACACCCGCAAAGGTGGCTCGTAAAATACCAATAAACGTATCACCTTTACCTAATAATGATGTGACAAACTCTCGAGGAACTCGACCCAGTACACCTACAAAAAACATGCCCAAAGCCAAACCAATCCACATGCTATCCATTAAATGCCGCGTTGCTTCAGCCATACTCGCTAGAGATGCCCACTGACTAATCTTGTCAGCAGCAAATAAATTAAGACAATAGCCGATAGTCACCAAGATTAATGTAGTCCATAACAGTATATCTGGGCGTGCTTTTTTGGTCGGTTCGCCACTGCAGCAACTTGGCTGTTGTTCTGGTTCTGGCGGGCTACAACACGATGACATATAAACTTCCTCTTACGTTAAGGTATGATCCTACCCTAAATAGACAAATTCATCCCAAACAAGATTCCACATTAAGGCAATAAAGATCATGAGTGAAGAAAGAGCACACCGCACAGTACGTAGTTTTGTACGCCGTGAAGGTAGATTAACTCCAGGACAAGAACGTGCACTTGAAGAGTTGTGGCCTTTATATGGTATTGACGAAGCAGAAGGACAGATTGATCTAGAGCAATTATTTGACCGCAAAGCACCTATTGTTTTTGAAATTGGCTTTGGTAACGGTAGTTCATTAGCAGAAATGGCTGCTAATCAACCTGAAATGAACTTTATTGGTGTCGAAGTACATCGTCCAGGTGTTGGACATCTTCTTAAGCTTATTGAAGAACAACAGCTGACTAATCTACGTGTTGCCTGCACCGATGCAGTCGAATTACTCAAACACAGAATTCCTGATAAAAGTTTAGATCGCCTACAACTCTACTTTCCTGACCCATGGCATAAAAAACGTCATCATAAACGTCGTATTATTCAACCCGCATTTGTGAATTTACTGGCACAAAAGATTAAATCTGCTGGTCACCTACATATGGCAACAGATTGGCAGCATTATGCAGAACAAATGTTAGATGATTTATCGCAAAATAATGACTTTATAAATTGCTCAGATAACTCAGACTATATTCCCCGCCCAGATTACCGCCCACTCACTAAATTTGAACAACGAGGCCAAAGGCTTGGTCATGGTGTGTGGGATTTATTGTTTGAACGTCGTTAAATCACCCATAAAACTTGCACCATTAAAAATTATAAGATAAGTTTCAGTTTTTATTATATTTTCGTTACCAGGAATTAAACAGTAATGGCTTATCAAAAATCATTGAAATTAACGGCCTTTTTAATGGCTTCAACATTAAGCTCAATGAGCTATGGTGCAGGCTTTGCCATTATTGAACAAAGTGTTACGGGACTTGGCCGTGCTTTTTCAGGTAGTGCTGCTGTTGCTGATGATGCCAGTACAATATTCTTTAACCCTGCTGGTTTAACACAGTTGAAGCACATGGAAGTTGATATGGGGATGCATGTGATTTCTCCCAACAGTGAATTTAATGATGGCGGTTCAACATCTGCATTCAATGCCCCTTTAACAGGTGGTGATGGCGGTAATGCAGGCTCATTGGCTCCTGTTCCTAACTTATACATTGCTATACCGATCAACGACAAGATAGTTGCAGGCCTTGGTGTAAGCGCCCCTTTTGGTTTAGTGACAGAATATAATGATACGTGGAAAGGGCGTTATCATGCAGTGAAGTCAGATATGTTGACTATCAATTTTAATCCTTCTATTGCATTCAAAGCGAGTGAAAAACTATCTCTAGGTTTTGGTGTTAATCTACAATATATTGATCTAGAACTTACCCAAATGGCTGATTTAGGTGCCGCTGGTGGTGCGGCAGCAGCTATTGGTGCTGGAGCAACAGATCCGGCGGTTATCGGGGCCGCAGCTGCGTTAGGTTCACAAACATCTGATGGCAAAGTCAAGCTCGAAGCTGATGATTGGAGTTGGGGCTATAACATCGGGATGATGTTTCAAGCAACAGATGCCACACGTTTAGGTTTAGCTTATCGCTCTAAGATTTCCCATACACTTAAAGGTGACGGTGAGTTAAGTCATTCAGGTGCAGTATTAGCCGCTGAAAATATTCAAGGTGATGTAGATTTACCTGAAAATGTATCCTTCGCAGTGCATCACCAAATTAACAATAAATTGGCAGTAATGGCCGATGCAACATGGACAAGATGGGATCGTTTTGAAAAATTAGAAATTAATTCTTCTGGTGGAACATTTGACACTAGCAAGGCAGAAAACTGGGATAATTCTATGCGCTATGGCGTAGGTTTAACTTATGATTATGATAGTAAATGGATATTTAGAACTGGTGTAGCATATGACGAAACACCTATTTCAGATGAATATAGAACAGCGCGAATTCCTGGTGAAGATCGTAAATGGCTAGCCGTAGGTGCATCTTATAAATACTCTGATAATATGATGATTGATGCAGGTTACACACATATATTCTTGAGCGACCCAAAAATTAACGAAGTAGATGACAATGGTTACACTCTAACGGGTGATTATGAAGCTAGTGTTGATATTTTAAGTGTGCAAATGCGTTGGTTGTTCTTATAAGCTAAAAGGACAATCCCATGGCTGAAGTTTCTACCGATATTATCCCTCTCGAACAAGCAGGTACTTTATATGGCTTGTTTCGGGAGCGTCTAAAACGTAGCCCACACCATGCTGCTTATCATAGTTATGACTCTAAAGATAAAGCTTGGTATGACATAACTTGGGAAGAAGTATCAACTCAGGTTGCACGCTGGCAAGAAGCGATAGAAAAAGAAGGTCTTGAACCCGGAGACCGTGTTGCTATCAACCTAAAGAATTGTAAGGAATGGGTCTTTTTTGATCAGGCTGCAATGGGTTTAGGTCTGGTTGTCGTTCCACTTTATCCTGACGATCGCCCAGATAGTATTGCTTATATACTACAAGATGCTGATGTTAAACTGTTATTTTTACAAAATGCAGGACAATGGAAACGCTTAGAACCATCCATAACTGAAGAACATGCATTAAAAAGAGTCATCATTAATCAAACAGATGACGTAGATCTACCTTCACCTGCCATCTATGCTCAATCATGGTTACCTGAAAGCTGGGGAACAATCAAAGATTGGGATAATGATCCTCATCAACTCGCTAGTATTATTTACACTTCAGGGACCACGGGCCGACCTAAAGGTGTAATGCTTAGCCACCATAATATGCTCTCTGTTGCATCAGGTGCCTTACAGTTTTTTGCTGTACTCCCAACCGATATATTTTTATCGTTCTTGCCCCTTTCGCACACTTTAGAACGTACGGCTGGTTATTATTTGCCAATGATGGCGGGGGCCAAGGTTGCTTATGCCCGAGGCATTCCTCAACTTGCTGATGACATGCAGCAAGTTAAGCCTAGTATTATGATTGCAGTACCACGTATATTTGAACGTATCTATACTCGTTTACAAGGCCAATTATCAGATAAATCTATTATTGCAAAAGCCTTGTTTAAAGCCACTACAGCAATTGGTTGGGCGCGTTTTGAACGCCAACAAAGCCGTGGCTGGTGGCGACCAAGCTTCTTATTGTGGCCTCTGCTAAATAAATTAGTAGCATCTAAAGTCAAAGAACGTTTTGGTGGCAATATGCGCCTTATCGTTAGTGGTGGTGCAGCTTTACCTGAGCAAGTTGCTAAGTTATTTATTGGTTTAGATATGTGCCTACTGCAAGGTTATGGCCTAACAGAAACAAGCCCTGTTATAAGCGTTAATTCCCCTGATAGTAATGTGCCATGTAGTGTTGGTAGACCCATCCCTGGTGTGGCAGTCATGATTGGTGACAATGACGAACTACTATCTCGTGGCCCCGGCAATATGCTGGGCTATTGGAATAACCATAAGGCGACAGCACAAACAATAAATGCTCAAGGCTGGCTTCACACTGGAGATCAAGCCAGAATTGATGAGGCAGGTCACATTCACATCACCGGTAGAATAAAAGACATTCTCGTACTAAGTAATGGCGAGAAAGTACCGCCAGGTGATATTGAATCAGCCATCATTATGGATGCTACTTTTGAACAGGCACTGGTTATTGGTGAAGGCGAGTCATTCTTATCTGCCTTATTAGTTTTAAACTCAGACCTTTGGTTTGCTTTAGCGAAGGAACATGGGCTTGATGGCTTTGATCATAATAGCTTAAATGACAAAGCACTCCACAATAATGTTATTCAACGCTTACGTAAGCTTTTACATGACTTCCCTGCCTACGCACGTATTCGTCGAGTGACATTAACACTTGAACCATGGACCGTTGAAAATGATTTGATGACGCCAACAATGAAAATAAAACGTCCTAAAGTTATTGCCCATCATCAAAAAGATATTAATGCCATGTACACTTCATAGAAAAGTTTATTTGTGACCCTCTCTAATTCAGATAGGGTCACATTTATTATTGATATCTAATCCCCACAACAATGTATGTTTTCTTACCATCCGCAACGTGTATCGTCACTTCATCATCAAGCTGTTTACTAAGCAAAGCCTGTGCTAAAGGTGAATCTAAGCTGATATTGCCTTTTTCATGATCAATTTCATCTGGCCCAACAATCCTATATTCAACTTCATCCTGCTGGTCATTTTCTAATAACACCCATGCTGCAAAAAATATTTTATTTAACTCAGCTGGCTGTTCGGCAATGACATGTAAATCAGGCATTCGTCTTTGTAAATACCGTATACGTCGATCTAAACCTCTTAATTCTTTTTTCCGATAAATATATTCAGCATTTTCTGAACGATCCCCTTCAGCTGCCGCCGCTGACAGGGCTTTTACCACTGCTCTACGGCGAATCCAAATCTGTTCGAGCTCTTCATTGAGACGAGACATTCCCTTAGCAGTAATATAGGGTGAAGATTTCATTGTATTGATCCATTTCTGCAACTAAAAAAGCCACCATAACTGGCGGCCTTCTTTAGTTAATATAATTTAAAGCTAAGCGATTTGTTTCGTTAACTCATCAATATCAGTCATTTTATTTATATCAAAATATAAACAATCAGGTTCACCCTTACGAGCATATATCCCATCCAGCACCTGTTCAATTTTATGAATTTCTCCAAGCGCCCCACTACAGCTTGATTGAAAATCTGTCTGGCTAAAATTGATAACATCATTAATTTCATCAATGATCAAGGCATAGTGTGGTGTTTTCCCATCTAAGGTGACAAACAATAATACCTGTCTCATACTGCTACTAATTTGATCTTTTGCATGTGTAAACAGAGTTCGTAGGCGATGTAATGTACTCACTCGTGCACGATTCAAAATATCTAATGCTTCTGTTTCTTTATTACTATCACACAGGGAAAGTAACTCTTCTGCTAATGCATGGATAGCATTATGGGGTTCCTCAAAATTTGTTAGTAATTCTTCTAATGTATTATCTCGAGTTTCGAACTGACTATACCATTTGCCAAAGTCACATTTTTTTGGATCTCTCGCCTTGGTAAAGGCTACACCAGTTCGAATAGCGTTTTCTAACGCATTTAACCATTCAATATGATCTTGCTCACGTTGACTCAAAATATTAAGTAATTCAGCCTTACTATCCATACCAGAAGGAATACCTAATCGATGGGCAAAGTCTAAAACAGGAACAACAGTTCCTTGAAACTTTGTCACACCACAAAAACCTCGTTCTTCAATCGGAAGGCGTTGAATATCGTTAATATTCTGACCTAGTATTAGTACATTTTCAATATTTAAGCCGAACATCATATCTTCAACAAAAAAAGTGAATATTTGCCGATTCTGTTCAACCTTGCCGTTATTACTCTTTGCCGCCACATGGTTGAGGGCCATATTGAAATCCTCTAATAAGTTATTTCAAACAAGCTATTACGGCTTATTTTCACTCTAAATATAATTAATCTTCAGAGATTTAAGAGCAATATCTAAGCCAAATTACTTATGTAGTAATTCTTGTAATTTTTGCTCGTCAATTTCAGCACCTAAATAGCCAGCAATTAAGCGCATATCTACTTCTGCATTAGCTAGACAGCTACTTGCACCAGGTGATGGTGTCATATTGAAAATAATACCATTACCTGGGTTAATTTTAGCCTCCCCCATCATCAGTTTAGATTGTTTTTTATCAATCAACTGAGGACGAACACCACCAAAACCTTTGGCAAACTCTATGTCTTTAAATTGTAGCGATGGAACAATTTTTCTAGCATCTTTTAGAAATAACCAGCAACGAAGACCGGGTACTTCAAATAAGAAGTTTTTTAAAATATAGTTACGAATATCACTTACTTTAAATAAATCCCAAAAAACTTTTAATACATTTCTATCTAACCTTAAAACTCGTAGAAACTCAAAAAAGGTGCTGATATTGTAACGTTCTAATAAAGGTAGTAATAATGCAGTTGGACCAAAACGTGTTTTACCTTCAACCAGTACATCAGGATCACCATGGACCGCTGCAAAGGGTAAATTATCATTTTGAACTGTATAAACTTTACCGTTAAGTACTTTAGGCGTGAAGTAAAAACTTCCTGCTACAGGTAAACATGAGAACTCTAAACCATGCCCCATTTGTTGCGCCAGTAACAAACTATGCCCCCCAGCCGAGACAACAACAGATTTTGCCTTAATATTACGATCTTCTGTATTAATGTGAAAAATACCATCTTTATGAATAATTTCTTCAACATGCGTATTAAAACGAAGCTTCAATGCCTTGTCTGTCTGTAAGGCCTGTGACACAAATGATTCAGCTAATTGGTTAAAATCAACTGCGCTATATTCATCTAATACTGCAAGTGCAATACAGGGTTCAGGACGCAATTGGCCATCAACCATAACGACATTAGGTTCAACTTCAATAATTTCTTCTTTCTCTAATAATTGCATTGTTGAAAAACGATCTTTAAAGAGCTCAAACCGTTCACGCAATCGTTGGCATTCACTATCACCTACAGCAATAACCATTTTAGGATATTTGAAAATAACCTCTTTTCGATTATCTAACATCCCAGTGTAATTAACTATCATTTCAGCCGCTGATTTTACTTTGCTGGCTTTTTCCAGAGTATAGTTTGTCTCAATATCACCACAATGTAGCGTTTGACTATTATTCCGACCATGTGAGTTAACCTTAGCTACACCATCGTATTTCTCGATCATCACAATATCATTGATGTCAGAATATTCAGCTAACAAATATAATAATGCTGTACCGCACACGCCCCCACCGACGATTGCTACTTGATGTATTTGTTCAGACATAGTTGAATCTCAAAATGAATTATTGTTCGTGTTAATGAGTACTTTAAAGTGCTCGCTAATTTAATCTTAGTATTGCTTCAACAGTATGAAATGAACCAAAAATTAATACTCGATCGCCTTTTTTTGCACTGCTCCATGCCTGTTCATAGGCCTTTTCTACAGTATCAGATTGTTTTATCTTGTCTTGTGTCACAGATTGATTAAGTTGCTCTGACAATTGTTCTGAGCTCATTCCTCTACTACCACCCAAGCCAGCTGCGAACCACATATCAATTGATGAATTTAATATCGATGCTACCTTTGCAGCATCTTTATCTTTTAACATAGCTACTACAGCTAGAGTGCGACCAGGTGTAGGAATTTCTGTTAAAAGAGTAGCTAAATTTTTTGCACCCTGCTCATTATGAGTTACATCTAGTATTTGCTCAACATCACCCGGTATTCGTTGAAAACGACCTGCCAGTTTAACCGTTTCTAGCCCTGTTTTTATTTGTTGTTCAAGAATTGAATAACCGTCCGCTATCAACAAACTAATCACTTGCAAAACAGCAGCAGCATTTTGAAGTTGGTAGTGACCTTCTAATGCTGGAATAGGCAAATCATTCCAACTCTGCTTTTTATTTGACCATTGCCAAGAATCATCATGCTTAATCACATTAAACGTTTTTCCAGCTTGGTATACAGGTGCATCTAATTCTTTGGCATAAAGTAAAACACTTTCAGGAGCCAATGTTTCAGAACACACCACTGGCTTATTTTTTCGTATTATTCCGGCTTTTTCCCTGCCTATCTTCTCTCGATTATCGCCAAGCCAAGCAGTATGATCAAGGCTAATTGGTGTAATCAATGCAATATCAGCATCGAATAAATTCACAGCATCTAAACGCCCACCCATACCAACTTCGAGTATCGCTATATCAATATTTTGTTCTGTAAAAATATCAACTGCAGCTAAAGTTGCATACTCAAAATAAGTTAATGACTCTTTGTCACGAGCAGTGTCTATTCTGTCAAAGGCCTGACATATCTCCTCGTCACTACAGGGCTGACTATCGATACAAATACGCTCGTTATAATTTAATATATGAGGAGATGTATATGTACCCGTTGTATACCCTGCTGTTCGAAGAATAGATTCCAGCATAGCAACGGAAGATCCCTTACCATTTGTACCTGCAACAGTAATGACGGTAAATGGTAGCTTAGAATCTCCATCCAAAGCTGTCCAGACATGTCCTATGCGTTCAAGGCCCGGATCAACTTCCGTAAAATGGAGCGTTTCCTGCCAATGTAGCCATTCAGGCAGGGATTCAAAACGCATCGTTTAATCTGTCTTCTTTAAGCCGCTGGACGTTTTTGTAACATCGCTAATACACTTGCTAAACGGTCACGCATATCGCGACGGTCGATAATCATATCAACAGCACCATGTTCTACTAAAAATTCACTTCGTTGGAAACCTTCAGGCAATGTTTCACGTACAGTCTGCTCAATAACACGTGGTCCAGCAAAACCAATTAATGCTTTTGGTTCTGCAGCATTAATATCACCTAACATCGCTAAACTTGCAGAAACACCGCCCATAGTAGGATCTGTTAATACAGAGATAAAAGGGACACCAGCTTTACTCAGCTGGGCCAAAACAGTGCTTGTTTTAGCCATTTGCATTAATGAAAACAGACCTTCTTGCATACGCGCTCCACCACTGGCTGAAAAACAGATGAGTGGGATTTTTTTATCTAGAGCGATTTGTGCAGCTCGGACAAACTTTTCGCCAACAACTGCTCCCATTGAGCCGCCCATAAAGCTAAAGTCGAAGGAAACAGCGATAATTGGTAGATCATTAATGGTCCCTTCCATCGCCAATAGGGCATCATTCTCGCCTGTTTTTTTCTGGGCTTGCTGAATGCGTTCTTTATACTTTTTACTATCTTTAAATTTTAGCGTATCGACAGGCTTCACATTAGCTGCAATTTCAGTGCGTTCACCCTCATCTAAAAAACTTTCTAGACGTGTTCGAGCATTGATACGTTGATGATGGTCACATTTAGGACAAACATGTAAATTTCTTTCTAATTCAGCACGATACAACACACTGTCACAGGCAGGACATTTACACCAAACACCTTCTGGAACACTACGGTTACGGACTGTAGTTCTAATTTTAGAAGGAATTAACTTTTCAAACCAACTCATATTCGTCACCTATTTTTATTTTGCCATGTCTTGAGCATTAATTGCATGACGCATTTCAGCTAATAATGCAGCTAAAGCAGCAGGTAATTCTTCAGGTCTTTCAGCATGCTCTTCTATACAGCGTACCAGAGTGCTACCTACTACAACAGCATCAGCAACTTCAGATACGGCTGCGGCAGATTTTCCATCACGAATACCAAAACCGACACCTAATGGTAAATCAGTACGTTCTTTTAATAATTTCATTTTTTCGGCCACTTCAGATACATCTAATGTGGCTGTACCTGTTACACCTTTTATTGACACATAGTAAATAAACCCTCGGGCATATTTGGCAATTTTTTCCATCCGCTGCGTAGATGTCGTCGGTGCAACAAGGAAGATTGTATCGATGTTATGTGAATCCATTATAGACAAAAACTCATCTGATTCCTCAGGCGGTATATCCACAGTTAAAATACCATCAACACCCACTTCTTGTGCTTTATTAGCAAAAGATTCATATCCCATTGCTTCTAATGGATTTGCATAGCCCATTAAAACAATTGGCGTTTCATTGTCTTTTTCTCTAAAAAGACGAACCATATCTAAAATATGGTGGAGTGTCACATCATTTTTCAAAGCACGTTCACATGCTTTTTGAATAACAGGACCATCAGACATAGGATCTGAAAAAGGAACACCAAGCTCTAAAATATCTGCACCAGCATCAACCAAAGCATGCAACATTGGTACAGTTACCCACGGCTCTGGATCTCCACCTGTAATATATGGAATGAGGGCTGTTTGACCATCAGCCTTTAATTGTTCAAAACACGCTTTTATTCGACTCACACTCAATTCCTTAGAAACTTAAACCAGCCAAGGCTGCTACGGTATGCATATCTTTATCGCCACGACCAGATAGATTTACCAATAAAATTTGATCCGGTGACATCGTGGGCGCTAATTTTGTTGCATAAGCTAAAGCATGGCTTGATTCCAATGCTGGGATAATACCCTCGATTCGGGTTAAATCATGGAATGCTTGTAATGCTTCATCATCTGTAACAGATACATATTGTGCCCGACCAAGATCTTTCAACAACGCATGTTCAGGCCCAACACCAGGATAATCTAGGCCCGCAGAGATTGAATGTGTTTCAATGATTTGACCATTTTCATCTTGCATTAAATAGGTACGATTACCATGTAATACGCCAGGTGAACCTGCACATAATGGTGCTGAATGTTGTCCTGTCTCAATACCGTGTCCGGCACCCTCAACCCCATACATCTCGACACTTTCATCTGCAATGAAAGGATGAAATAAGCCAATAGCATTTGAGCCACCACCAATACATGCAATCAAGGCATCAGGAAGTTTACCTGCAGATTTTAAAATCTGGTTTCTAGCTTCTCGACCAATAATAGTTTGAAAGTCTCTGACCATTTCTGGATAAGGGTGTGGGCCCGCAACAGTACCAATGATATAAAACGTATTATCAACATTCGTCACCCAATCACGTAATGCTTCATTTAATGCATCTTTTAAAGTGCGTGAACCTGATTCAACAGGTACAACTGTCGCACCCAGTAATTTCATTCGATAAACATTTTGAGCTTGACGCTGTACATCTTCAGCGCCCATGTAAACAACACATTCAATACCCAATCGAGCAGCAACAGTTGCTGTGGCAACTCCATGTTGACCAGCCCCTGTTTCGGCAATAATGCGTGTTTTACCCATACGTTTAGCCAATAAAGCTTGGCCTATAGTATTGTTTACTTTGTGTGCACCAGTATGATTTAAGTCTTCACGTTTAAGGTAGATTTGTGCACCACCCAGTTTCTTACTCCAATTTTCAGCATGATATAAGGGAGATGGACGACCAACAAAGTCAGCTAAGTCCTTATCCATTTCAGCCTGAAACTCGGGATCATCTTTATAGCGGTTGTAGGCTTCTTCAAGCGCGTAAATCGCTTCCATCAAAGTCTCACCTACAAAACGCCCACCATAAATCCCAAAGTGCCCGTCTTCATCAGGGTAAGTATCGAAATAATTATCTAACTGCTCAGCCATTTACTACCTCTTGCATAAAATCGCTTATTTTCATTTTGTCTTTTATTCCTTTTGCTTTTTCAACGCCACCACTGACATCAACAGCATAAGGCTTTACTTGTTCTATTGCTCTTGCCACATTCTTAGCATCTAAACCACCTGCGAGTACTAATGGCATATTAATCTTGGTGATCAATGACCAATCAAATACCTGTCCAGTACCACCTGGAATTCCTGGCTGATAACTATCAACTAAAATAGCAGAAGCAGATGTATATCGAATTACTTCAGACTCTAAATCAAGCCCTTCACGCATTCTTAACGCCTTCATATATGGATGATTAAATTGTTCACAATACTCTGGCGACTCATCACCATGAAACTGTAATAAGCCAATAGGCAAAGCAGCTAGGCAGGCAATAACATCTTCAGGTTTTGCATCAACAAATAAAGCAACAATATTAATAAAAGGCGGCAAACCTGTAACAATTTCCTGTGCATGCGCAATCGTTACTGCTCTTGGGCTTGGTGAATAAAATACCAAGCCTAATGCATCCGCTCCCATTTCAACTGCAAATTCAGCATCTTGGCGACGAGTGATACCACAAATTTTTACACGTGTTCTCATGGATTCAGTCTGAGAAAAATAATTAATATGATACTTTACCAGACCACGGGAAATGGGGACACTGTTGGTAGATTATATTGCTCTGGATATTCAACCTTAATAAAATATAATCCTTCCGGTGGCGAGGTGATTCCACCTTGAGCTCGATTACGACTTTCTAATACTTCAGTCGCCCATTCAATGGGTTTTCTTCCTTCACCAATCGGAACTAATACACCCACTAAGTTCCTGACCATATGATGTAAAAAGGACTGTGCTTTCACATCTATCGCAATACAGTTTCCTTGGCGTGTAACCTTAATTTTTTCAACCGTCTTAATTGGACTATGCGCTTGACAAAGTTTAGCTCGGAACGCAGAAAAATCATGATGTCCGACTAAAAGATCGGCTGCAGCTTGCATACGTTCTACATCAAGAGGACTATAAACCCACCACATTTTATTTGCGTGTATTGCAGAGCGACTTACTCTGTTAAGAATAATGTAACGATAACTGCGATTTAGGGCAGAAAATCGTGCGCTAAAATCATCATCAACAGGTCTTGCCCATGTCACGTTCATATCGTCAGGCAAATTACTATTAAGGCCTAATATCCAGTTTCTTTCACTACGCTCAGCTGAGGTCTCAAAATGGGCAACTTGCTGTAATGCATGAACGCCTGAATCTGTGCGTCCAGCTGCTACTATTTTTGATGTGTGATCAGATATCGATGCTAATGCATCTCCTAAACATCCTTGAACTGTTCGCTGCTGAGGTTGTACTTGCCATCCACAAAAGTGAGTCCCATCATATTCAACACCTAAGGCTACCTTCACTCACAGCTCTTATGACAAATCATTTAATAATCTCTGTGCTCTAGATTTTTGCTCTTCATTACCATCCGTAAGCACTTCTTCTAAGATGTTTCTAGCACCTTCCGGATCACCCATATCCATGTAAGCACCTGCTAAGTCTAATTTGGTTTCTGCTTCATCAATTTCATCAAAATCGCCCAAATCAAATTCAACATCATTTTCTTCAAATACAGGTTCTTCGCTTGGTATCGTTGATGCTTCTGATAAATTAGCATCCTCTGGAAGTATATCCTCATCCTCTATATTTAAAGTCGGAATATCTATACTTTCATCTTCTGGTAATTCTAGGTCAAGTGGAGAGTCATCTAAACTTATGTCATCTAAGAGATTTTTATCAATATCGAGAGAAAGTGGCTCATCATCAACTGACAATGATGAGTCAAATTCGATCGTCTCTGTATCAGCATTATCTGACACTAACTCATCTAATTCTAATGATTCACTTTCTTCTTCTACACTAGATGAATCAACTTCCAAATTAAATTCTAATAATTCATCTGCAAGTGAATCGTCATTTTCTACAGATTCATCTATGTCTGTATCTAAGCTAATCTCATCAGCATTAAACTCAAGGTCAGCTTCAGTCGTATTTTCAACTTCCGGTTCATCAGAATCAGTACCCAGTGTAATTGCTTCTTCTGCTTCAGGAGCCGGCTCTGTTATATCTAGCGCTTCAATATCATTGTTAATTTCTTCGGATATTTTCAACTCTTCTTGGTCAAGCTCGCTGACCGTATCTTCTTGGCTATCAGTATCTTCTATAGAGGCATAAGCTTCCATAATCCTATCTTCATCAGTTTTACCTGTTAATACTTCAGGTTCGTGACTTACCTTAGCATCATCTTCACGTTCCACGACTACGTCGTTAGTATCGACACTGACTGATGTGTTTGATGGAGAAGCTTCATCCCAAGAAACCACTTGATTGTTACGGCGATTCCTAATTACTAAAAGAATCAGTGCTAATAAAGCAGCGAGTAATCCTGCAATTAAACTTTGCTGTTTGTGCTCAGTATAAAATGCTTTTACTTTAGTGACTGTAGATTTTAAATAACCCTCAGCAACTTCTAAAGGCAATTTTTCAGTTGTATCATTATCAACTATTGACTCATCCATTTCGTCAGGCAGCGTAGCTATCTCTTCGCTTGCATCAGCAGAGTCTTCACTCTCTGACTCTATTTGTGCAAAATAGGCTTCAACTTCTGATTGTCCTGTTTCCTGCTGTACTGACTCTGGTGACTCAACTTCATCCATCACAACTTCTAGTGAATCAGCATCAAGACTGCTTTGCATTTTTGCTAAATCAGCATCTTTTAATGTAATTAAACGACGTAATGTTTGGAGCTGTTCTTCCATCAAATCCATACGTGATTTAATATCAATATTCTCTTGAGTCTGGGTCTCAATTGTTTCTTGTGCAAGTGTTAATTGCTCACTCAAGTTAACCAATTCTTTATTACCAGAAATGGCTAATTCATCCATATCTGTAGCTGATTCATCATGAGGGACGACTAATTTTAATCTAGCACCATCCGTATCCAGCTCACTACTTTCCGTCGTATCGGACACCAGCGCATTTGTTTCCTCTTCAGATGGATCCGAAGTTGAACTTTCTTGTATTGCTGGCTCTGTAGTTTCTGCTACTACCCTATTACGATTCTTCCATAAGTTATGTTGCTCTTTAACTGCCGCATATGCTTCACTTTTAGACAATGCCTTAATTCCATCTGCAGATGGAATATCTAAGGTATAACCTGCTTTTAGGCCATTAATATTCTGCTTACTGAATGATTCTGGATTAGCATTCAATAGCGCCATCATCATTTGGTTTAATGAAATGTCTGATGACGGAATGGTATCTCTTGCAATTTCAGATAATGTTTCTGAACGCCCAACTGGACCATAGCTTGTTGCCGAGGAGTAACTAGTAGTCGTGACCTTTGGCATTTGTGGATCAGGGTATTTATAGGTACTTTTTTGTGGTGCTGATTTTTTCTTAACTGTAGGTGCTGTTGTTTGCTGTTGAGTCTGTGCAGCTTTTACAAATACATTTTTTGGTGGGTCAAGTAATACCGTATATTCACGAATTAATCGTCCATTACCTGTAGTTGCGGTCAGTAAGAAGTCTATAAAGGGTTCTTTTACAGCTTCGCTAGAACTAATCTTAATCTTAGTTTTACCGTCTTTCTCAACGACTTCAAAATTTAATTGAGTGAGTAAGAAACTACGTTTCAAACCTGCTTTTTCAAATTCAGATCTTGATGCCAACTGGACTTGCAAAGGCCCTTCATCGTCGACACGTAATGCGCTAACAGCTATTTCAGCTTGAAAAGGTTCATTAAGGGAAGAGGACAACTCTATTTTTCCCAATCCAAATGCATGTGCCTGTATTGGGGCTAACAATCCTAGTGTAGTCATCACAGCTACGCTGGCAAATGTTCTAGCTTTCATCCTAAATCCCTCATAAAAATCCTAATTTACATGCATCCTAACATCTACAAGTATTTTTCAACCAGTATTTCAGCAATTTGAACACTATTTAATGCTGCACCTTTACGTACATTATCCGCAACGACCCATAAGTCCAAGCCATTTGGATGTGAAATATCTTCACGAATTCTACCAACGTAAACAGGATCAGTACCAGATGCGTCTGTCACAGCTGTAGGATATCCACCATCAACATGCTCATCGATAACAACAATACCTTCTGATTCAGAAAGTAGTTTTTTTGCATCAGCTGCAGTTATTTTGTCGCGTGTTTCAATATGCAATGCTTCAGAATGACCAAAAAAGACAGGAACACGAACTGCAGTTGGATTGACCAAGATCGAATCATCACCCATGATCTTCTTAGTTTCCCATACCATTTTCATCTCTTCTTTTGTATATCCATTGTCTTCAAATACATCGATATGAGGCAATACATTGAATGAAATTTGTTTTGGATAAACCTTACTTTCGACAGTTCGGCCATTTAATAGCGAAGCAGTTTGTTTTGCTAGCTCATCCATTGCTGGCTTGCCGGTGCCTGATACAGCTTGATAAGTACACACATTAACGCGTGTAATGCCTACAGCATCATAGATAGGTTTCATTGCCACTAACATTTGAATAGTAGAACAATTTGGGTTAGCAATAATACCGTGGTTCTTATAATCAGCAATCGCTTCAGGGTTTACCTCTGGTACGATCAATGGGATATCATCTACATAACGAAACTCTGATGTATTATCGATAACAACACAGCCTGCTTCTGCAGCAATTGGGGCATAGACTCGTGAAACACTTGCACCAGGTGAAAACAACCCGATTTGTACTTTAGAAAAATCAAATGTTGCTAGATCTTCAACAATAATTGATTTATTACCATAACTAACTGTACTACCAGCAGAACGTTCACTGGCTAATGCATAGATTTTACCTACAGGAAAATTCCGCTGATGCAGAATTTCCAACATTGTTTCACCAACGGCGCCCGTTGCGCCTACTACAGCAACATTAACTTTTTTGCTCACAATCTTTCCAATTTCTATAGTTTAAATTTAAAGGGCAGCAACAACTGCATCACCCATTTCTGCTGTACCAACTTTCGTCATGCCATCAGAATAAATATCACCAGTACGTAATCCTTGGTCAAGCACTTTGCTCACAGCTGCTTCAATACGATCAGCCATTTTAGGCTCATCTAAGGTATATCGTAACATCATAGATGCCGATAAAATGGTTGCCAAAGGATTCGCAATATTCTGCCCAGCGATATCAGGGGCACTACCATGAATAGGTTCATACATACCTTTACCGCTTTCATCAAGTGAAGCTGAAGGTAACATACCAATTGAACCTGTTAGCATCGAAGCACAATCAGATAAGATATCACCAAACATATTGGTCGTTACCATCACATCAAACTGTTTTGGTGCTCGTACTAACTGCATAGCGGCATTATCAACATACATATGACTTAACTCGACATCACTGTAGTCTGTAGCCATATCAGTCATTGTTTCACGCCAAAGCTCAGTACTTTCTAATACATTTGCTTTATCCACTGAACACAAGCGTCCTTGTCGTTTTTGAGCAATATCAAAGGCTACTTTACCAATTCTTTGAATTTCGCTTTCACGATAAACCAAAGTATTAAAGCCTTCTTTTTCTCCATTTTCTAGTGTACGAACACCACGAGGTTGGCCGAAATAAATCCCACCTGTAAGTTCACGCACAATCATAAGATCTAAGCCAGAGACAACTTCTGGTTTTAGTGTTGAAGCATCAGCTAACTGTGGATATAGAATTGCTGGACGCAAATTGGCAAATAAATTTAATTGACTACGAATACCCAATAGCCCTTTTTCAGGGCGAACACTAATATCTAGTGATTCCCATTTATAGCCTCCTACAGCACCTAATAGAATGGCATCTGCAGCTTTAGAAATGGCAACTGTTTCATCAGGTAAAGGGGTTCCTGTTTCATCATATGCTGCCCCGCCAATCAAGCCATATTCAAGCTCAATATCTAAACCATCTTTTGCTAGGGCCTGTAATACCTTAATTGCTTCATCAACAATCTCTGGTCCAATACCGTCACCGGCTAATACTGCTATTTTTTTTGTCATTACTTATTTCACTACACTAAAAATTTAAAATTACATTATTTATTTAAAACGCTATCACTTGCTCAAGAGAATAACCATGGGGCTTGTTGTTGACGACTCTTTTCATAAGATTGGATCTCATCCTGATGCTGCAAGGTTAAGCCGATATCATCTAATCCAATAAGCAGACAGTGTTTTTTGAAGGAATCAACTTCAAAGCTAATTACACTGCCATCTGGCAGCGTGATCTCTTGCTCAGCTAAGTTAACCGTTAATTGATAAGCCGAATTTGCAAATACTTGTTCAAATAAGTTATCTACAATTTGCTCATCTAATTTAATGGCTAAAATGCCATTTTTACTCGTATTACTAAAAAATATATCGGCAAAACTGGGAGCGATAACCACTCGAATACCAAAGTCATCTAAAGCCCATACAGCATGTTCGCGACTAGAACCACAGCCAAAGTTCTCACGTGCTAATAAAATCGTGCCACCTTGATATCGATCTTGATTCAAAACAAAATCTTTATTTACAGGGCGGCCTTCACAGGTTTTGCCTGGCTCACCTAAATCAAGATAGCGCCACTCATCAAATAAATTTGGACCAAAACCACTACGTTGAATTGATTTTAAGAATTGTTTTGGAATAATGGCATCAGTATCAACATTAGGTCGGTCTAATGGAATTACAGTACCTTTTTCTACGGAAAATGCTTGCATTAATTATTCTTCACTTTAACTTTGATTATTATTTTAGATTAAATGTTAGATAAAAGTTGACTGGGACAGCATGGCTAATACTCGGTAGTTTAGCTAATTCCATCAACTTATCAACGCCTGACACTAACGCATAATCCCCAACAGTTAGAATTATAGGCTGAGTACTCACAACAGACAGTTTGGCCCCGACTAGACGAGTAACTATTACATTTAATTTAATCATTTTGTCTTTACCATGCAAGCTAAGTTTTGCATCAATTTCTAATGGTGTACTTGCTCCTTCGGCAATAGCATCAAGTGCTGACAAATCTATATCTGCCATTAGCTGTGCAGTTGCAAACTGCTCGACATTAAATAGATATTTAGTCATCCTTTCATCACGAACAGTATTATTCGTATCAACACTAGTCAAATCGATATTGAGTACGAACTGTCCCTTTGAATCAAGCTTGCCTTGAAGCTGATTAAACTGATGAACTTCGGCAATATTACCTTTTTTAATAGATATGAAATTTAATTGTGAATTGTTATTATCAATAATCCACTCAGCAGCATTCGCGCTTACAGTAGCTGCCAGAAATACAATTGTGGCCATTAAAAATCGAGTTAATTTATAGTGTTTCATTTTTATCCCTTTTATTCTATTCAGAAGAACCAGCATCATTCACAATCGGTGCTCCGCTACTATCAACAGAAGTAACGCTACTTTCAAGCCCTTCTTGTGTATTAAGCTGCTCTATAGATTTCGCCACATCATCTTTTGCTGTTGATTTAAGTATAATTATCTCTACTCGCCTATTTCGAGCCCTGTTTTCTACTGTATCATTTGTTGTCAATGGTTGAGTATCGGCATAGCCTTCCAGAACAAAACGTTCTGGCGGCATTTCTCCACTTCTTAGCAATTCATGCACAACCGATGTTGCTCGTGATGTAGACAACTCCCAATTTGAACGATAGCGAGGCGTATTGATAGGAATATTATCCGTATGCCCTGCAACAGCTATCTGACCATCAGTTTTGACTAAAACAGTTTGGATTTTGCCTATAATAGGCAGGAAGCCTTTATTCAATCTAGCACCACCAGAAGGAAATGAACCCTTCTCACGAATACGGATAACGATGCGGTTTAATTGAGTTTCCACATCAATCAAACCTTCCTCTATTTCACCTTCTAATGCTTCTTTAAATTTTTCTGCTTCTTCTGCAATTTCCTTCGCTTGCTCTTTAGCAACATCTTCAGCATCCATTTTCACTTTTAAAGCATCGCGTGTTTCATCAATTGTATCTTGTCGTACCTCTTTTAATGGCGTTGGACGAGGCTCGCCTGGACTAAAGTCTTGTGCAATGATACTGGTACCTTTTGGTATTTCATTTGCAGCTACTTCACGCTGCACACCGAAAGCATTATCTAAAGACTTAACCACCATTTTGTATTTCAGTGCATCCATCTCAGCAAAAGACAGTAGCAATACAAAGAAACACATTAATAATGACATTAAGTCAGCAAATGTCCCCATATAGGCTGGCAGGCCCTCGGGGGGACAGTCACAGTCATGTTCTTCTGCTTCTTCACTCACCGATAGTATTCCTTATTCATCATATTGATTACTCGCCGGCTTCCACATCATCACCAGCACGTCTCGATGCAGGTAAGTAATTATTCAATAATTCTTCTAGTACTTTAGGGTTTTGCCCTTCCTGTATACCCAAAACACTTTGAATAATAATATTTTTATTCATTTGTTCTTCGGCACTACGAAGTTTTAATTTGTCTGATATAGGTAGTGCAAACATATTTGCCAGCATTGCACCATACAGTGTTGTTAATAATGCCACCGCCATAGCTGGACCAATCGATTTTGGATCTGACATATTAGATAACATTTGTACTAAACCAACTAAGGTTCCGATCATGCCCATTGCTGGACCAGCATCACCTGCTTGTTTAAACAGGTCTTGGCCAATTTTATGTCGGCTTACTGTTTCATTCATTTCTGTAGAAAGTGCTTTTTTAACAATTGCTGGTTCATGGCCATCTACCAACATGCGAATGCCCGTAGCTAACACAGGATTATTAATTTCTTGACCTTCTAGTGCTAGCAATCCTTCTTTACGAGCAATTCCTGCTAACTCAACAACTGATGTAATCAGTTCTTCAGCTGTCTCTGCTTTATATAAAAATGCTTTCATCGCCATTTTAATAGAGCCAATGAATTGACTAATAGTAAAACGCATCATAACAACAGCTATCGTTCCCCCAATTACAATAACGAGAGAAGGTATATTGATAAAAACTAAAGCACCCGAGCCCATTGCAATCGTTCCGATTACTAAAAGCCAAGCAATTATAAGACCTATTAACGTAGCTAAATCCACTAAACCATCTCCCTCAGGTAATACCTTGTGCTACAAGTTTTAAAAAAATTATTCTAATTCTACCCAAAGCTAAGCAAAAAATCTGCTGTTCTATGTGAGTATTAACTGATTTTTGTATATTTCTTACGTTGATACAGTAACCATGCAGGTAACAGCAGTAAAATTAATGCCATAATCAACAATCCTAATGGCCATATTATCGGCCGATTCCACTGTTGCTGTAATTTTTGTCTTTCTTGCGCATCAACTCGTCGGTATTTAATCGTATTATTAGCCATTAAGTTTGGCTTTACGTTTTTATTCCATGCATGATAAAGAGAGAATTGCTTCGGATGGTACCCCCAAACCCAAGGTGAATCTTCTGTCAAAATGGCATGCATTTTCTTAATCAGAATACTTCTTTCTTGAATATCAGGCATTACTCTCATCTGCTCAAATAATTGATCAAATTCTTTATTTTGATAATTTGCAGCATTTTCACCTCCCGTTAGTACTTTTCCATTTGGCCCATACAGTAAAAATAAGAAGTTTTCAGGATCTGGATAATCGGCATTCCAACCCCACTGAAAAATCTGAGCTTGTCCATTACGCATTTTGTCTTGAAAACGATTGTAATCCGTACTACGAATCACTAATTGAATATCTAACTTTTGGAACTGTTTACGCAACCAATCATATTGTGATTTTGCATCAGGCCCACTTCCTGGTACATCAAAATACAATACTAATGGCTCACCAGTTTTCTCATCTCGACCGTTAGGATAGCCTGCTTGTGATAGTAATTGACGAGCATAACTTAATGACCGTCTTTGGAGAGCATTACCATCCCATTTATAGACATATGAATTGATACCTTCTTCATCATCTTCATAACCAAAAATACCTGGCGGTATTGGACCTTGTGCAGGAATACCTCGACCATTAAGAAAAATGGAGATGAACTCTTCGTAGTCAATTGCAATTGAAATAGCTTGTCGTAATTTTTTAGTCTTCTCTCCATTGCCACCCACCACAGAATCTTGCATATTAAAGCCAACATAATACGTCGAAGTACCTATCGCTGTTTTTAACTCAATACCTTTATCTTTCATGGCATCACTTAAACCAAAGTCTCCTGAACCACCCACTTGGATAGCTTGTTCAAAAGAGTCCGAACTTATGCCGCTAATATCGTAATAACCTTGTAAAAATTTATTCCAATAAGAGGTGTTTTCTTTTTCTAATGTAAAGATAACCTTATCGATCAAGGGCAACTTCTTACCATGATCTAGCAAAAGCAGCGTATCAGTCTCTTCGCCCTCTTCAGGATAAAACTCATCATGGAAATTAGGATTTTTTTCTAACACCATTTGGCTATTTGGATTATTAATAGTCAATTGATAAGGACCGGTACCAACAGGATACCAATCTAAAGTAATATTCTTTTTTATTAAACCTGGCTGAGAATAAAAAACATCAGCTTCCCATGGTATTGGAGCAAAAAATGGCATGGCTAGCCAATAACGTAGTTGTGGGTACTTTCCGTAAACTTTTATCTGGTAAGTATAGCGGTCAATAAGCTTCACACCCTCAATGTCAACTTCTGTTAAATCTATTTCTTTCTCTGTATTTTTTAATCTCGTCGCAAAATCATTTAATCCAACAATATACTCTCCCATTAGCCCTAAAATAGGTGAATGAATTTCAGGGTGTGCAAGCCGCTTAATTTGATATATATAATCTTCAGCAATTAACTCTCTACTTGCTTGTTGTTCAAAATCAGCTAATGTTGAAATGGTATCTATATTGTCTTGTGGCATCTGGTGATATAAATACTGACCACCTTCTTTTTGTACAAAAGCGGGATGTGGTTGATAAAAGATGTCTGGTTTAATGTTTATTTCATAAATACTATAAGCAACGTCTAATTCTGTATTATCTGAGCTCAGCTCAACATTATCTTCACTAAAGTGACGCACTACTGGCATTTGAGTTGCTGTTAACGGGATGAGTTTATAAGGGCGTTTTAAATAATGATATTGAAAGGGTGGTTCGTAAATTTGCCCCGTAAAATTAGCTTCATTACTACTATAAGATCGGGCTGGATCTAGATGTTTTGGTCGCAGTGAAAATGAACTATATAAAATCGACAGCTCATTATCTTCTTGTGTATAAGGTGAGTTTATTACCGAAGATTCACAACCTGAAATCAAGGCGAGAATAACAATATAAAAATACGATAGAAATCGCATAGCGTTCCTGATTGAGTTTTAAAAAGTTTATTATAACGACATCCTTATGATATTTCTTCTTTCAGAAAATATTAAATTCGGTTATTTTGTAATGTTTATTCACTAAATTTTAGGAGAGAGCTCATGGGCTTTTTACAAGGCAAGCGGGTTTTAATTGTGGGAGTTGCCAGTTCTCGTTCAATCGCATCGGGTATTGCACTAGCAATGGCACGTGAAGGTGCTGAAATTGCATTTACTTATCAAACTGACAAATTAAAATCACGCGTTGAGAAAATTGCTGCAGAATGTGGCTCTGATCCCGCATTATTATTCCCTTGTGATGTCGCCAGTGATGAACAGATCGATAATGTTTTCACAGAACTTGGTAAACATTGGGACGGTTTAGATACGATTATTCATGCAGTTGCCTTTGCTCCTCGTGAACAATTACAAGGTAGCTATGTAGATAGTGTGACTCGTGAAGGTTTTGCTATCGCTCACGATATTAGTGCTTACAGTTTTGCCGCACTTGCTAAAGCAGGTAAAGACATGATGGCTGGTCGCAATGGTTCATTACTCACCTTAAGTTATTTAGGTGCTGAACGTGCCATTGAAAATTACAATGTAATGGGTATTGCCAAAGCAAGTCTAGAAGCCAGTGTCCGTTATATGGCTCTTTCATTAGGTCCTGATGGCACACGTGTTAATGCTGTTTCTGCCGGCCCTATTAAAACACTAGCTTCAGCTGGTATTGCAGATTTTAGTAAAAAACTTGCTCAAGGGGCAGCGGCTTCTCCTCTTCGTCGTAATGTAACGATTGAAGAAGTCGGTAATGTATCCGCCTTCCTATGTTCTGATCTTGCATCAGGTATCACAGGTGAAATAACCTATGTAGACAGTGGTTTTAACATTGTTGGAATTACTGGATAAACTAAACCAGTGATTTACTCCAATAAAAAAGGCGCTTAAAGCGCCTTTTTTATTGTTTGTTTAGAAATCTAGAGATATTGTTCAAATAACTCTATATCAGCCTCGTCTCGAATACTATTAATAAACGATTGCAGCTCACTATCAGAATAAATGCGAGATAAGTGCGAACGTAGTCCATCCTGCTCTTCTGCTGATGCCATTGCAGAATCGCCGTCAGTCACCGCTGAAACCTTAATTACTACATAATTACCATTAGTTGCAGTAAAGCCAATGTATTGAGCTTCTGAGCCCGGCTTAGCAATAGAAAATGCTCTTCTTAATACTTGCTCACTGACATCTTCACTAACACGGCCTAAGGTTTGCACTGAAGTCCATTCTTTTTCGCCAAATAGATTGAGTGCATCCTCACCAGATTTCAATTTAGCTAAAATAGCTGCACCTTGCTCTGCCGCTTGATCTCTAGCATGTTCAAAACGTAATTGTTCTGTGATAGCGGGAGCGACAGACTCAAACGCCAATTGACTTGCTTGAATATGTTTATTTTTATGTAGAACGATAAGATGTGACTTACTCACTTCAATCACAGCACTGTTCAATTCATTAACTAAAACATCTTCACTAAAGGCAACACTTGCAATTTTTTGTTCTTTAGCTATGCCCGTCTTATTACCTTCACGCAAAAACTCTTGGCTTGTTTTAATTTCTAAATAAAGTGCTTCAGCAACAACATCTAAGCTATCAGGGTTTTCATAACTCAAATCTGCAAGCTCTTCTGCCTGTTCGTAAAATAACTCTTCACCTTGCTGTGTACGATAAAGCTTTTCAACTTCATCTTTAGAATCAGCAAAAGATTTTCCTTCAGCTGCTTTAATACCCGTTAATTTAATTACATGATGACCAAATTCAGTTTCAACAACATCGCTGACTTCACCAACTTTTGTCATTGAAAAAACAGCCTTCTCAAAATCAGCGTCCATTACTTCGCGCTGGAAATAACCTAAGTCCCCTCCCTCTTGTGCTGAACCTGAATCTTGAGATAATTCAGTAGCGATTGCGGCAAACTCTTCACCTTGCTCTAATCTAAGTTTAACTTTGTCTAATATTTCTAGTGCTACGTCTGTATCACCTTCGATCAGGATATGGCTTGCCCTTCTTTGTTCTGGGCCAACAAATTGACTTTGATTGTCTACGTAGAATGCTTGTAGTTCAGATTCGTCAACGTCAATGCTCTTACTTAATGCATCAACAGATAACTCAATATAATCAACCGACATACGCTCGGGCGCTTGGTAATTAACTTGATGTTTATCAAAGTAGGCTTGTACTTCAGTATCTGTTACAGAAACTTTATCAAACAATGAATAAGCAGGGACAACGCCATAAGCAATATCTCTAGTTTGCTTTTCTAAACGTATGATATTAGCAACAGATACATCTGTAATAATAGTAGAGCGCTGAATACTGTTTGTTAGTTCCTGACTTAATATATCGGTATATAATTCAGCTTCATATCTTTCAGGGCTCAGGCCAACACGTGCCAGCATCATGTTGTATGTACCAGAATCAAACTCACCATTTTTCTGAAACGCGGGTGTTGAGCGAATCATTTGCAGTAAAGTAGATTCACTTATACGTTGACCAAGATCTTGACCAACAGATAATAATAGTTTTTGCTCGATGAGGCCTTCAACAACGCTTTTCTTTACCTCAATTGAGTCAAACATTGCAGGGTCAAATTTTTCAGCTAACGCACTTCTCATTCGGTCTCGATATTGTTGAAGTGATTGTTGATATTCCATTTGCTTAATAGATTCACCATTGACTGTTGCAATAACAACATCAGATGGACCATTTAAATACGAATTAACGCCCCACAGTGCAAATGGAATACTGATAAGTCCGACAATAAACCAAGCAACCCAGCCTTGAGCTCGTTCACGAATGAAATGTAACATAGATAATGAACCTACATAAAAAGGATATTAATTAATATCTTATCAAAAAAAAGCAAAAAAAAAGGCGCATTAAATAAATGCGCCTTTTTCAGTGTTTGGCGGAGCGGACGGGACTCGAACCCGCGACCTCCGGCGTGACAGGCCAGCATTCTAACCAGCTGAACTACCGCTCCATTTCTTGGTGGGTGTTGAGGGGATCGAACCCCCGACCCTCGCCTTGTAAGGGCGATGCTCTCCCAGCTGAGCTAAACACCCCAAGAAAAAAACTAGTTTACAGCATCTTTTAAAGCTTTACCAGCTTTAAAAGCAGGAATTTTTGCTGCTGCAATTTGAATTTCTTCACCTGTACGTGGGTTACGGCCGGTGCGTGCTGCACGGTCGCGAACAGAGAATGTACCAAAGCCAACTAAAGTAACTTGGTCACCACTGCTTAATGCTGAAGTTACAGCACTTGTCATACCATCAACAGCTAGAGCTGCTTTCGCTTTAGAAATATCTGCAGCACTTGCAATCGCATCGATCAATTCAGATTTATTCACACTTAATTCCTCTCTCATTAATATTAATTATTATGCCCCGACAGACGAACAAGTCTGCCTGTTCATTGGGGAACGTGTATATAACTACAGCAAAAACAGCGTGTCAAGCTAGAAGTAACTCATTTATAAAGATATCACTGATTACTTTTTATAAAAACAACATTTTTACAACAAACATTTACTTGTCTCAACAACAGTTCAATCAAGATTCGTTAGTCTTAAGCCATGCTCGAGTCAATGCTACATACTGAGTAACTGAAATCGTTTCAGGACGTTGCTCTAGCTCAATTCCTTCAGCAATAAGCATCTCTTTAGTAACCATACCTTTTAATGTATTTGCAATGGTTTTACGTCTTTGTGAAAAGGCTTTTGTGACTAATTTCCCTAAGGAATCGATGCATATTTCACCACCAATAAATTCACGTAAGGGACGTAAGTAAATTATGGCAGATTCAACCTTAGGCACGGGCTCAAAGGCTTCTGGCGGCACAATGAATAGCAACTCAGCCTGACATTGATATTGCACCATAATGCTTAGTCGTCCATATTGCTTGCCGCCAGGATCGGCACAAATACGTTCGACAACCTCACGTTGAAGCATAAAACACATATCTTCAATACAATCTGCTTGCTCAAGTAAGTGAAATAATAGTGGTGTTGTGATGTTGTATGGCAAGTTGCCAATGATTCGTAAGCTTTCTTTGTTTTTTACTAAACTTCGATAGTCAAAGCTCAATGCATCTGCTTCATGAATGGTTAAATGAGGAAACTCTGCTAACTGAATTTTTAGTAAGGGAACAAGATCACGATCTAACTCAACAACATCAAGTTGATCACTATTTTGTAGTAATGGCAATGTTATTGCGGCTCGTCCGGGTCCAATTTCGACCAAGTGTTGACCTAGTTGGGGATCTATCGAAGCAACAATATCGTCGATGACACTTTGATCAGTTAAAAAATTCTGGCCAAAGCGCTTTCGGGCTTTTGGGTAAGGTTTTGTACTCATAGTGTTCTATTTACTCTCTACCATATTAAGTGCCATATCAATGGCTGCTTGTAAGCTACTTATCTTTGCCTTGCCAGACCCAGCCAATTCTAATGCAGTACCATGATCAACTGAAGTACGAATAAATGGTAGACCGAGAGTAACATTAACAGCCTTACCAAAGCCTTGATGCTTTAGTACTGGCAATCCTTGATCATGATACATGGCTAAAATAACATCGAAGTCTGCCAATTTATCTTTGACAAAAATAGTATCCGCTGGCCATGGACCTGATAGCTTCAATCCTTGTGCTAATAGCCGTTCAATGACAGGAGAAATCACATCTATTTCTTCTCGCCCTAGATGCCCGTCTTCACCAGCATGAGGATTAAGACCACATACTGCAATCCGTGGTGCTGGCAATCCAAACTGCATTTTCATACTGTTATCAATAATATTAATAACGCGGCTTAAAGAATCTTGTGTAATGGCTTCACTCACCTTAACGAGTGGCAAATGTGTTGTTGCCAGTGCAACACGTAAAGTCTCTGTTGCCAGCATCATCACAACTTGGTCAATGCCAGCGCCATCAGCAAAAAACTCAGTATGTCCACTAAACGAGACACCAGCCTCATTAATAATAGCCTTGTGTACCGGTGCTGTGACGACAGCATCAAACGTCTTATCTAAACAGCCATCTAACGCTAATTGAAGTGTGTTTAAAACATAGTTTGAATTGGCAGAGTTTAATATGCCCGCTTTAACTGGCTTAGCTAGCTCTACAGGTAAATATCTCAGTGTGCCTTGCTCTGGAATGCTGGCAGCTTGTGATAAATCAGCTAACTCTAACTTAATCAATAGTCCTAGAGTCTCAGCTCTATCGATAATAAGCTGTGGATCAACAATCACAATAATGTCACATGCTTGCTGATGTTGAGCGAGAGAAATACACAGATCAGGACCTATTCCAGCAGGTTCTCCACTCGTTAAAGCGATTCTTGGACAAGCACTCAAAGATCTCGGTACTCAATATAAGCTTCATCGCGAAGTTGACGTAACCAACTTTCAAGTTCTTCAGATACTTTACGGTTATGAATTTGAGCGCGCGCTTTATTACGATTATATTCTTCAGCCATATTTTGCTCACGGCGATCATATACTTTGATGATATGCCAACCAAAACGACTTTTAAATACATCACTCACTTCGCCATTGGCGAGTGCATCCATTTTCTCTTCGAATTCAGTAACCATTGCACCAGGACTGCTCCAACCTAAGCTGCCACCATCAATAGCGGAGCCAGTATCGTCAGAATTTGATCGTGCTAATTCTGCAAAGTCATCGCCATTCAAAACTCGCTCTAAAAGTAGTTTCAAACGTTTCTCAGCATCCTCATCTGTTGTTAATTCATTTGTTTTGATCAAAATATGACTAGCTAATGTTTGTTTAACTAGGTGAGTTTCTTCACTCTTTTTGTCAATTAATTTAACTAGGTGAAAACCACTGCCACTTCGCAATGGCGCACTTACTTGTCCCGCCGCTAATTTAGGCACTTCATCAGCAAATAAAGAAGGTAACTCGCCTTGTTTACGCCAACCTAAATTACCACCCTCAAGTGCATTTTGGCCATCAGAATATCCTGCTGCCACTTCATCGAATGGTGTTCCTGAGTCAAGCAAGCCTTGCACTTTGTTCAATTTATCTTGCCCAGCTTGAACTTGTTCTGGTAAAGCAGCTTCTGGCACACTAATTAAAATATGACCTAAATGATAACTTGTCTCAGAAGCACCCTGTACAGCCTGAGTTGCTAAATAATTATCTATTTCACTATTAGAGACAACGACTTTATCTTCCACCATCCCTTTTCGTAAACGACTAATCGTCATTTCTTCTCTAATTGATTCACGAAAGTCAGAAAAGTCCAAACCATCTTCATTTAAAACATCTCGGAACTCTCGTAATGTAAGATCATTATTAGCTGCAATTTGGCGTAAAGCTGCATTTAAACCATCATCTCCAACGCGAATACCAACACTTGCTGCTTTTTGCAGCTGCACTCGCTGAACAATCAACCTTTCAAGTACTTGTTTACGTAATATGTCAGCAGGCGGCTTCGCTGCCTTTCGTTGGCGAAGTTGCTGACTGACAGTTCGCTCCATATCAACAAGCTCGCTTTCTAATAATACCTCATTGTTAACCACTGCGATAATTCTATCTAACGGTTCAGCCCAAGCTGTACCGACCATCATCATGGTAAACAGTAAAATTCTAATCATGAAAATTCCAACAAAAATAAATTAATACAGATCTTATCGCCACAATGAATGTGATGCAAGAAAATAGGACTATTATACAAATGAAAAAGCTAAGTCTAAAACCAAAGACAAACTTTAATTATGATTGGTTCAATTTTGTTTATGAGCCGTAACCTAAAATACTATGCTCTAATAAGCTTTCCGTAGCTTGACCAAAGCCACCCAGACCTTTTAATTCAAGTTGGAAGAATATGGCAACATTTCGCTCTTTGTCTGTGCTGCTATTAACATAATCTCTAACAACAAGTCTTGTAGCCCAACAACAACTATCATATTCAAGCCCTGCCAAGCCTTCTAAGGTGCGGTTATCTTTTAGTGAATGATACCAGCGACCGACTATACTCCATTGTTTATTTAATGGGATATGGGTAGAAATATCGACTTGTTCCAAACCTTCAGTGCCGGTTTCATCATGACGATAACGATGAGAGATATTAAATAAACCACCTTGCTTACCCCGATAGTTAACAGCGAGGGCTGACATATTATTGTTATCACCATGAGTATTCCACTGCATCTCTCCTCGTAACGTCCATTCTTTGGCAATAGCTGCTACCACTTCTGCAATCATATCAGAATCAGATTGCGTCTCAGGATCGGTATTAGAAAGTGTTACTTGACGATCTTTAAAATATTGAATTTGACCTAAACTAACACGTAAATTTTCTTTACCTGTCTTTTGATTAATGATCCGTGATGTCAGCGCTATTGATAATTGATTAGTGTCCCCAACGCGATCGTTACCAATAAAACGGTCGTGAGAAAATAATTGCCCCATACTAAATGTTCGTAAACTCGTATCAAAAATAGGAATATCAGTTTGGTCACGTTCAGGTATGTATAAATAAAAGGCTCGAGGTTCTAATGTGTGAATATAACTATTATTTGCAAAATTCAATTCACGCTCAAAAAACAAACCACTATCCAGACTTGTAATAGGCAAAGTTCTAGTTGGCGAGTCATTTACAACAGTTGTTCCATTATCATTTAAATCATATCTCGTATGGCTCAATGCTATACGTGGAGTAACAAAGGCTGCCGCTGAAGACCAAGGTAAACTGATGGAAGGTTCAAGATTAAAACGTTGGCCATCTACTTGATCATCATGTTCAAAGGCTACATATTCCCCCTTTATACCGTAAGTCAGCCCCATTATTTTATCAGGGAAAGCCCCTCTAATTAAAAATTGAGGTAATCGCTGATAAGGCTTGGTGTCATCCGTTAGTGTCTGGTAACCTTGCATACGCCCCGTAAACCCCCAATTATTGCCCGTATAACCAACATTTAATTCGCGATTGATATGAGTTGTACTGGCCAAACTTAAACTAGTTCCAAAATCCTCGATATAGGCATTGTCTGATACATAGTTATAATCGACCTTACTTGTCCAACGAGATGAAGGTCGACCTGTATGTTGCAGTGAAAGATGCTTACGATCTTCGTTGTAATTCGGATTGATATCAGTACCATCATTCTGCAAGTCATCACTATCTAAAAAGCCAGCATCAATATTCCCTTGATAACGCTCTGTTAAATAACGAAATTCACCACGTAGCATTAAACCCCGATCAGACATATAACGTGGTGTTATCGTCGCGTCTTTATCAGGTGCAATATTCCAATAATATGGAGTTCTAAGATCAAAACCAGTTGCATCAGAACTGCCAATCGTTGGTGTCAACAATCCTGATTTACGTTCATCATTTAAAGGGAAACTAATATAGGGTGTATAAAGTACGGGGAAGCCGCCTAAACGTACGACAACATCACGCGCCTCACCTACCGCTTCGACATGATCAAGTTTGACGTTAGCAGATTCTAATAACCATGCATTATCACCAGCATCACAGGTTGTATAAGTAGCCCCTTTTAGATTGGTAAGCTCAGTGCCCTGTCTATATACATGCGTTGCTTCACCACGAGCATGGCTTTCATTTAAACGATATTTCGCATCAAGTAAGCGGCCTTCATCATTCGACAGTGACCACTCAGCCTGTTCTGAATTAAGAATCATATTACTATCACGGATTTGCACATTTCCATTAGCAGTAACATTGCCAGAGAGTCGGTTGTATGTAGCGCGATCAGACTTTAACTCTTGTCCAGGACGTTTCACCTCTACATCACCAGTAAAGACAGACGTTCCTTCATCAACCAATTGGACACTATCAGCCTGAACATCTACAGCAGTTTCTTCATTATTTTCAACTGCAGCTAAAAAGTCGTCACTATGAGTTTCACATTGTTGGCTATAAAATTCCGCCACCGAAACTGAAGGCAAGCCAAACAATGTAACTGTAAATAAAATAATCAGTTTGCGCATGACAACCTTCAAGATGAGACCTGAATCTATAATTCAGCATTACCGAACAAAAAACAATCCACAATTTATCGCATAGAAATAGAATTTCATCAAATTTCAGCACTACTAATATGCCGTATAAAAGCTCATGTCCACCATACATCAAGTACTTACTGGATTTATCTATACATGACTTCATTAACAAAGCTAATGGATTCTCCGTCATTTATACTTGTGGGTTAAATTTATTTTAAATCTTTTGTTGACAGTAGAAATTCAAATCCTTATGATGTGCGCTTCCTTTCGGGAGTAACGGCCCATCGGGGCTATAGCTCAGCTGGGAGAGCGCTTCGCTGGCAGTGAAGAGGTCGACGGTTCGATCCCGTCTAGCTCCACCAGATAACCGAAAGAAATAGTTTTAGGTCCCCATCGTCTAGAGGCCTAGGACACTGCCCTTTCACGGCGGTAACAGGGGTTCGAACCCCCTTGGGGACGCCATACAAAACAACCGCTTAGGTAAAACTAAGCGGTTTTTTTTTGCCCGTACGGAACAACATCTATCCTTTATCCAATATTGAGTAGTGATCTGCAGCGTACAAGATTCCCATCTAAATTACGGTAACCTTTTTTTATTTAATACGATGAAACGAATCGGACTCCCCCTACCATTACACTTGATTAAGCCTCTATTTACAAAGTGTTTTTTCATCTAAAGAACAAATCTATCCGCCCTGCATACCACTGCATGAAAGTGTCTCTATCGCATGTTGAAATCAAACCACATCAAAACTACTCTTACCGAAAAACATCTCAACTTCTTTCACCCCATACACCCGTAAATTGAAAAGAGGCGCTGGTCTTCTGAGGTTTACCACCAATGAAACGGGCGGTAGTCACTTTCCCCTCTCAGCTTGGCTTTTTAATAACTATATTAAAAATGATCCTGAGTTCTTAGGATCGTAATAATACAGATAAATATCCCATATCAGAAATTGATTAATTCATTAAACATCGGGGAATCGCCTTACTTCATGTGTTGATTCTGTTGACAGTACATGAGGCATTGATATCTATGGCGGCCCCATAAGGACTTGAACCTTGGAGAAGTCAACGATAACAAAGAGTAAATTAATGATAAAATTCTGAGTAATGAATAAGCTGTTGAATCGGTCGACAAACAAAAAGCCAAAGAGCATGTAGATACAATAAGAGTCATTGAAGCATTAAATAAATAGTGCCTGCAGTTTAAATGTGAATAGTAATAATGCTGGGTCCTTTTGAGGCCAGTATTCATTTCAGGAAGGTGATATGAATAAGTTAACAAAACGTCAAAAATGGTCGACAGGTTTAGCCATCAGCTTTTCTATTTATTTGCTATTTGGTTTTTTAGGTATACCCGCATTAACACTATATTTAATAGAAGAGCGAGTGGAGCCTATGCTCGATATTAAGATTGATATCGCAGAAATAAAAACAAACCCACTGACATTCGAAATTGAAATAAATAATCTTGTTATCAGTGAAGCAACTGGTGAGCAATTACTTAAAACGGCACAAATATATATTAACTTAACACCCGCTTATTTAGTTACAGGACTGGCATCTATCGAAAAAATTTCTATCGTAGAACCTAGTATTAATGCCATAGTGAATAATCAATCTCTGAACTTGCTATTGCCTTTAAATAATTTTCCATCTGAAGAATCTGTTGATGAAACTCCTGATTCTGGGTTGCCATGGTTAATTAAAGCGCTAACGATAGAAGGCGGGATTATTGCCTTTACGCATATCACACCGTCAGGTAAATTTACGTCAGTATCTGATGATATTAATATTAGCCTGAATGATTTGCAGTCAGCTGCTTCGGGTACCTTAGGCTTAGGCTCTCAATTTAATAAAAAAAGTCCTATCCAAGTTGATGGTAACATCCAAATTTCACCGTTAGATATCAATTTAAAGGTTGATATTAAAGACTTAAATCTAAAAGATATTGCACAGCATCCTGATGTGAAACTACCATTGTCACTTGATCAAGGACTGTTGTCAGGTTTAGTTAATGTAAGTGTGACTATGACTGATGAGATGTCAATTATAATTTCTGACAGTTCTTTGACGATTTCAAATGTGAATACATCACTAGATGATGAACATTTTGTAGGTGTTGAGTCGCTTGCAGTTAACGACATTAATGTTAATGTGGATAATCGAAATATTAGTATTGGTAGCTGTGTTTTACAGAACATAGACGTCAATATTAAGAAGGATGAAGATAAAAATTTAAATATTAGTGCTTTGCTGAATGAATCAACAACAAAAGAAGTGTCTGAACCTCAGGTTAAAGAATCGACTGAATGGCAATTTGCATTAAAACAGTGTGACGTAAAAAGTAGTGTGGTTAGCATTACTGATGCGAGCGTAACGCCACCCATAGAAAAAAATATTAATGATATTGCAATTACCATTAAAAACTTCACTTTAGAGGAAGACAATATTACGGATATTCAATTGTCAGCAAACCTTGCAGACGATGCTTCAATCACGGTGAGTGGCCAATCTAAAATCATGCAAGGTCAAGTGAACGCTAATATTGAGATAAAAAATAGTAGCATGATTTTTACTCAAGGTTATCTCAATACATTTACTGATCTTCATATGAAAAATGGACGCGTCCATGCTTTATTTGATCTTAATCTAGATCCACAAGCGACACCTAAACTCGATATTATTGGTGATATATCTGTCACGGATTTTGATTCTGAACATGCTCTAAGCAAAGAAGAATTATTGAGCTGGAATGAAATAAAAGCGCATAAACTACATATTACTTATGCACCGTTATCTATTGATATTCCTAAATTAACAATATCTGAAGCAGATATGAGAATCGCAATCAGTAAAGAACGTGAACTTAATTTATTGACCGTATTGAAGGTACCTGAAAATATTGAGAAATCAGAAATTGATACCAGCCAGCCATTAAAGTTATCAATTAATGAAATCCTATTTACCGATAATAAAGTTCGTTTCTCGGATGATTCTTTGTTACTGCCTTTTATTACTTATATATCTAAAGTAAATGGCAACATTACACCGATTAATATTGGTTCTGAACAGCCCTCAGTATCTGATATAGCAATCAAAGGTCAGATCGATAAATATGGTGAGGCCTCGTTGAATGGCACCTTAATTTTAGATGACCCCGCAGCATTAACTGAGCTTAAGTTAAATATGGACAATATTGCATTAAATAACTTATCACCTTATTCAGGTACTTTTTCAGGTTATAAACTTGCTGAAGGGAAATTAGATGTGGGTGTTGATTATAAAGTTGATAAGCAACAGCTCGATTCTAAAAATAGCATTCATATCAGGAACATAAAATTAGGTGAAATCGTCGATAAAGAGAAGGCGGGAACATTACCCATTGGACTAGCAATCGCAATAATGGAAGACAATGATGGTTTAATCGCTCTCGACTTGCCTATTCATGGTGATATGAATAATCCTGACTTTGAGTACGGTCATTTAATTGGGCAGGCGATTGGTAATCTCTTTACTAAGGTTCTTACAGCTCCATTTGCGTTATTGGCTGGCCTCGCTGGAGGCGATGATCTGCAATTCGTGCAGTTTATTCCTGGCAGTTATGACCTTTCTCTACAAGAGAAAGAAAAACTTAATAAACTGGCTGAAGCATTGGGTAAACGTAAAACCTTAACATTGGATATTCCACTGTGTTCATTACCAGAAAAAGACAGCCCTGCGTTGAAGGAGCTTAGCTTAAAAACTACTATTAAGAATTCGAAGTTAGACCGAGTAGCGTATTTAGAGAAAAATTATATTGAGTCTCATGGTATTAAAGCGGCTGATGCTTTAAAGAAAAAACATACGATCAAAACTAAAGAAAGTGAAAAGTTAGATTTAAAAGCATATCTAATGGCATTACATGATAGTGCGATAGGTAAAGTAGTTCTTGAAAATGATGCTGTTATTAGTTTAGCTAAACATCGGTTTGAAGCACTTAAAAACCATCTCATAACTAATGGGAATCTGAATGATCATCAAGTAAAACAAACCGATGCGGTAACTGCATCGTTAAAACAAGAAAAACTACGTTGTGAATTTAGTTTATCAACAGGGCCGAGCTAAATAAGTGAAAAGGTGGTTAAAGATACTGAAACCTAAATCAAGGATATAGCTATACGAAAGAAATGGAGGCTTCAGTCGGCATCAAACCGGCACGGCCGTGACTACTGTAGTCTATAATAAAGCATCTAGATACCCACTATCTAAAACATAACACTGGCATTAACAATGATAGTTGCTACGATTATTTCTGTAGATGTAAACGGCAGCTGCCGAGCCAAATCTGATAGCCAGATTACTCTATCTCAACAAGAAATCATCTCAATAGAAGTGCTGATATTCCATGTTATTTGGCAGGAGAGGATAACTCTGAACCTGCTTTAAGCCAAACATTGACTAGGGTATAACCTATAGCAAGAACGACTGAACCAGTAAATAAACCAACAATACCGGATAAAATCATTCCTCCAATAGCTCCTAACAATATCACCAGCATTGGAGCGTCAACACCTCGACCAAGTAGAAGAGGCTTTAATACTGCATCACTCATCGCTACGATAACCATCCAGATACCAAAAATAATTGCTACTGAGGGCTCTGCAACAGAGAACCCGTAAATCACAATCGGTACGGCAAATAATAAGCCAGGAATTTGTGCGATAGCGGTGACAAAAATTAAAAGAGCGAGAAGACCCGCACCAGGTATATCTACTAACACCATAGCTAGCCCAGATAACAATCCTTGGATAAAAGCAATACCAATGATGCCCACTGTAACGCTTCGTATCGTTGCTGTAGTCAGGGCTAGTATCTCATTACCGTTATCATCAGCAATGCGACTCATAAAGCGATTTATTGTAGGTATTATTGTACTGGCATTATTTAAAAATACGCCAGCAATGACCATGGAAATAATGAATTGGAAGAATCCTCTACCTACACCAGTTGCTATAGCAATTAATTTGTAACCGATAGTATTTATTTGTTCTGCATACTCTTTGGCAAAGCTTGATGTGCTGCTCGATACGTCATTCAAGGCGACATACACTTTTTCACCAATAATAGGCCATGATTGAACCGTTTCAGATGGTGGTGAAATTTTTAATGTACCTGATTTTATTTGCTCCCCTAAGCTACCGGCACCATCGATTAATGACCCTGAGAGTAATATCATGGGGATGAAAATTACGGTAATGGTACCGATAGTAATTAACAAGGATGCGTATTTTTTATTACCATTAAATTTCTCTGTAAGTTTAAGGAACGGTGCGTATAGAGCAACAGCTATAATTGCCCCCCACAAGATAACCGAAATAAAGGGCATTATTATCTGAAAGCACCAAGCTAAAATTAAAAATACAACGCCTAAACGGATTGCAGTTTCTAATGATTGATTTGATGAGCTCATGTTATTTCTCCATAGTAAGGTAAGGTGGGATGATACTTATAGCCAGATCTTTAAGCTGTATTTTGAATAATCAAGCTAATCCCTGAATCAGATAATGTATATTGGATAATATACTTTTTTTACTGTTTCATATTCTACTTTTCCTCATCTTGCCATCCTAGATTATTTTTTATCTAGGACTGTCCCTTACTTTTAATATAAAACTCAGTTTACTTATCCATTGGAAAAACAAATAGCTTTCGTTAACGGATCTTCTTCATAAAATACCATCCGATCAGTGCAAACACGATGGTTGGGAATGCTGCTGACAACCAAGGTAAAAAGCCGAAAACTAGACCTATATGCTGGAAGCTCTGATTAAATAGGTGAAAACCAATCCCAACCAAGGCACCTGCTAATATTCGTCCACCAATAGGTGATGAGCGTAGAGGACCAAATACAAATGGAACGGCTAAAAATACCATCACAGCTGAGCTAATAGGCATCATTACTTTCATCCAAAATGCCATTTGATACCGCTCTACAGCCTGGAAGTTACTTTTTAAATAAGAAATATATTCCATTAAGTCCCAAACAGGCAAAAATTCTGGTGGAACAACAACAATATTTAACATTCCTGGGTTTAATTGAGACTCCCAACGTGTATGTTCAACAGATCTCACTTTAACGCCTTTTTCATCAAGCGTACTTTGGATAACATCAGTTAAGATCCAATTGTCATCCCCAAACTCGGCCTCTTTAGCTTTGGTGACAATGCGTAATCTATTTTCTTTATCAAACTCATAGATTGAGATGCCAGAAAATCGGCCATCTGGAAGGACTCGTTGAATATGATTGAAATGTAGACTATCCCGAGTCCAAAAACCATGTCTAGAACGTGAGCCTACTGTGCCCGTTTGAGCCATCGACTTAACTTCTCGTGCTTTTTGTTCGGCTGGTGGTCGTATTACTTCACCGGTAAAAACGGCTACGAACATCAAACATAGGGCAACAATCATGACTGCTTTATTGATTTTCTGAATAGAGACACCTGCTGCTCTCATAGCGACTAGTTCACTTTGACTAGCTAAATTCCCTAAACCCAAAACGCTTCCTAATAGAGCCGCGATCGGCAGCAACTCATAGATTCTTTTAGGCATGGACAACAGCAAATATGTCAGGATATCGCTTAACTGATATTTGCCCCTACCAAGATCATCGAGTTCGCTGATAAAATCCATAAAGGTATAAAGGCCTAATAAGACCAATAAAACCATAAATGTACTGGCTAATATCGTTTTAGCAATATAACGCTGTAATAAGCCCATTACACAGCCTCTTGCTCTTTGTTCGATTGATATTTCTGCCACCAATATCGAATCTTATGTTTATTCAACATCAGTAATAAAACTATAACCATTAAAATATGAACCCACACAGCTCCGATAAATGGTGCCATCACACCTTTCGATACCCATGCTCGCGTAATGCCCAATAAGTTACTATAAATAATGTAAACAAGAATGGCAGGAAATAGTCCCGCATAGCGCCCTTTTCGCGGCCCTGTATTAGCAAGCGTGATGGCTAATAGAGATAGTACAAAGGCCATAATTGCAGATGATGTTCGCCATTGCACTTCAGCCAAATCTCTTGCTTGTCCACGTTGCCATAATGTAGATGTGGGTAGTGCTTTTTGACGTTCCCGAACTTGCTTTTCTTCGCCCTTTTCAATCATCAAGCTATGTGTTTTGTATTGAGCAATTGTAAAATCTTGATCACCTGCTTGCCCTTCATAGCGATAGCCTTTCTCTAAGATCAAATACTTATTACCTGTTTCAGCATCAATTTCGAATCGGCCTTTATCTGCACGGAAAACTAAAGGACGCGTATCTTGGTGAATTTCAATAAATACATTAATCATTCCCTGCTTATCTTCCGACAATCCTTGTGAGTAGAATGTCCAATCACCATTACGACTTTCTTTAAAGTTACCTGCAATTAAACCACTGGTATCTGCAGACATTTTCGCGCGTTGCTCTAATTCATACCGACCTGATAAAACATTAGGTACGATAACTAATGACAATACAGCAACAATGATTGAAATAGTCCCCGCAAATAGCGCCACATTTCGTACCAATCGATTAAAAGGAATTCCGCAGGCAGAGATAACTGTCAGCTCATTATCGGCATTCATGCGGCCTAGCGCTAACATGACGGCTAAAAAAGTCCCCATCGGTAATAACAATGATAATGCGCCTAAAGAACTATATCCTAATAAGGTAAAGATAACCTCACTTGGTAGGTTGCCAACCGCAGCCTGCGCCAAGTAACGTGCAAAGCGTGTCGCAACAAATATCAACCACAATACACTTGTTACCGCCAATAAGTTTAGAGAAAACTCTCTTAACAAATATCGGTCAATAACTGATAAATAAGTATGAAAAAATTGACGAATTACAGGCATTATTTGGTGGTCTTCGTTAAAATAGGTTGGTCAATTGGACTTAATCAAAATTGCAGTCTAAATCATCTACACTCTTAGGAGAAATCAATGCAGTATTTTGTCACCGCTAATACACCCTCAACACAGCAAACAGATTGTGTTGTTGTTGCCATTTTTGATCAAGGCGAACTAAGCCCAAGTGCTGAGCTTATTAATGAGCAAAGTAATAACTACATTACAAAAATCATTGCACGTGGCGATATTACAGGCAAAGCCGGACAAACGCTATTGCTACAAGATGTGGATGGATTAACTAGCCCAAGACTCTTACTGGTCGGTTGCGGTAAAAAAGATGCAACAACTGAAAATGATTTTAATACAGCAGTAACTGCAGCGACTAAAGTACTTAATGAATCTGGTGCTGATGATGCAACAAGTTGTTTAGCAGAAATTAAACTTAATGCGCGCTCTACTGAATGGAAAATACGCCAAACAGTTATCATGGCTGAATCTACATTATACAAATACACTCAAACCAAAAGTAATGTTAAACCACCACAGCAACCACTTAACAAGCTCGGTTTTTTTAGCCCAGACTCTAGTAGTGAATTAGCCGCACAAACAGGACAAGCTATTGGTGAAGGTATGAATCTCGCTCGTGAATTAAGCAATTTACCTGGCAATATTTGTACACCAACGTATTTAGCAGACCAAGCAGTAGAACTTGGTAATCGCTTCGATAGTGTAACGACAACAATTCTTGATGAAGCTGAAATGGAAGAGTTGGGAATGGGGTCATTATTATCAGTATCTCGTGGTAGTCGTGAACCAGCTAAGCTTATTACGATGAATTACCAAGGTGCAGGTGACGATCGCCCTGTTGTTCTAGTTGGTAAGGGTTTAACTTTCGATGCCGGTGGTATTTCTCTCAAGCCATCACAAGGCATGGATGAAATGAAATACGATATGTGTGGTTCTGCAAGCGTATTTGGTACGATTTCAGCGATTGCTGAACTGAACTTAGCGATTAATGTTGTAGGTATCGTGCCAAGCTCAGAAAACATGCCTGATGGTGATGCTAATAAACCGGGTGACATCGTGACTAGCATGGCAGGCAAAACAATTGAAATCCTTAATACTGATGCTGAAGGTCGGCTAATTTTATGTGATGCATTAACGTATAGCGAACGATTCAACCCTGAAATCGTCATTGATATTGCAACATTAACCGGTGCGGTCATTGTCGCTCTAGGCCGCCAAGCAACGGGCTTAATGGCTAATGATCAAGACCTTGCTGATGACTTATTGCAAGCAGGTAATGATAGTTATGATCGCACGTGGCAGTTACCTTTATGGGATGACTATCAACCACAATTAGATAGTAACTTTGCTGATATTGCCAATATTGGTGGCAAAGAAGCTGGTAGTGTTACAGCGGCTTGTTTCTTAGCTCGCTTTACAGAAAAATTTACTTGGGCCCACCTTGATATCGCAGGTACCGCTTGGAACAGTGGCAAAGCTAAAGGGGCAACAGGTCGTCCTGTGCCACTATTAGTGCAATATTTATTGAACCGCATTGCAGATAAGAGCTAAAGGTACAAATGACCAGCATCAGCTTTTATATATTAAAAGGCGATATTGAACATGATCGGCAGGTGTTTGCCTGCCGATTGGTTTCAAAAGCCTATCATCAAGGTCAGAACATCTATATACACACTGATGATGCTGAGCAAGCAGAGCAATTTAATCAAGCTTTATGGGCTTTTCGTGCCGAGAGTTTTATTCCACATAATTTAACTAGTGACCAAGATAGTCATGCTAGTCAGATATTAATCGGTCACGACTCAGAACCTCCGCGACTAATGGAACTACTGATTAATCTTGCATCAGAACAACCACTATTTTTTAGTCAATTTGAGCGTGTTGCAGAATTTGTGAATGATCAAGATGATGTCAAAGTAGCAGGAAGAAAACGTTATCAATTTTACAAACAGCGTGGCTATGAACTGGAAAGTCACTCGATTTAAAGTGCCTCATGGCTATCCAGTTAATTGTTCATTTAACTGTGCCGCCATCTCTTTTGCACTGACAGGACGGCTAAAATAGTAACCCTGACCATAATGACAACCTAGTGCTGTTAATACTTTCTGTTGATATTCTTCTTCAATCCCTTCAGCAACCACACGTAAATTAAAGTTATCTGCTAAAGCAAGAATCGAACGTATTATAGCGGAGTCAGATTGCTCATTTTTTATACCATTAACAAATGTCCGATCAATTTTTAGCACATCTACAGGAAACTGTTGCAAATAACTCAGACTGGAATACCCCGTACCGAAGTCATCGATACTTAAATAGATCCCAAGCTCTTTCAGTTTGTTCATAGTAGTAATTGCAATGTCAACATTATCCATAACGACACTTTCAGTAAGTTCAAATTCTATTTTATCTATAGTTACTTCTGTTTCAGCGAGAATAGATTTAACGCGATCCATAAAACCATCTTGCCAAAATTGTCGGGCAGAAACATTGATCGACATATTTTCAAGATCAGGATAGTCACTCTCCCATGCTTTCATTTGTTTGCATGCAGTTAGCATCACCCAATCACCAATGTCTAAAATAACACCCGTTTCTTCTGCTAAAGGGATGAATTCTATTGGTGAAACCAAACCCATTTCAGGATGCTGCCAACGAATTAATGCTTCCATGCCAGTGATTTTATTTGTTGCTAGATCGATTTTTGCTTGGTAATACAAAACAAACTGTTCAAGTTCAATCGCTTTACGAAGCGCTTTCTCCAAGTTCAATCGTCGCATTATTTTTTCATTAATCTCAGGCGTATAAAACTGATTATTATTTCGACCCTGCTCCTTGGCCAGATACATTGCTGCATCAGCATGTTGTATTAGATCATCTGCAGTAGTGGCATCATCTGGAAAAATACTAATCCCTATACTACTGGTGATCATCAACTCATGCCCTTTAATATCATAGGGCTCTTTTATTTTTTTTAACAAATTATTGGCAAGTTCTTTTGTACTACTGAGCTCGCTTACTTCAGGAAGAACAACAACAAACTCATCACCACCGAAACGAGCTACCGTATCTTCTTCTCTCAGTTCAGAAGTTAAACGTGCTACCAAAGATTTGAGTAATTCATCACCTATCTGATGCCCTAATGAGTCATTAATATATTTAAAGTGATCAATATCTATAAACAATACGGCCATTTTAGTCTGCTGCCGTTTGGCATGAACAATGGCATGTTGCAATCGATCATCCAGTAGGTTTCGATTAGGAAGCCCTGTTAACTCGTCATGTGTTGCCATAAATGCAATACGTTTTTCATTTTCTTTACGCTCAGTAACATCTTCACTCACTGATACATAATGAGTAATTTCTCCTACATCATCCCTTAAAGGGGTAATGGTCTGATAGACAGAGATAAAACTACCATCTTTTCGTCGGTTAACAATCTCCCCGCTCCAAACCTCACCTGTTTTTATCGTTGCCCACATATCCTCTATATATTGCTTAGACTTTTCGTTATTTGAATTTAAAATATTTGGTTTCAATCCGATAACGTCGCTAGGCTGAAAGAAAGTTTGTCTACTAAAGGCATCGTTCACCCACTCTATCTTTCCATAAAAGTCGGTAATCATAATTGCATTTGCTGTTTTCTCAACAGCGGCACGATGAAGTCGCATCAGGTTCTGATCTTCTGCCATCTGACAAATAAGGCGTAAACCAGCAGAAAAATCAGTCATTACTTGCTGGAATTCACTATCAAATGTATTTATATGTTGGCTATGCAGGCCAATGACTGCATGAGTTTCACCTCCAGCAAGATAGAAAGGTAAAAATAAACTATCCTTAATATCATCATTTTCTAGGCGTTGTTGCCATTCTAAGGGAAGCTCACTCCCTGCAGTAACATGTACCAATACATGGTCGCGTACACTTGCAATAATAGGGCTATCATCATTATGCAAGCCAGACCATGTATTATTGTTTTCAAATAAGAAAGCTGATATTTCACCCGCATGACTCAAAATCTGACCTTGATTATCTTTACAAACCTTAACCCAAACTAATGGTAAATCAGTAATATCTCGTAATTCTTTCGTTAAAAATTCTAAGATCGTCGTCACTGAGCAATTTGACGTTATCACCATTTGTTCGGCTGTTCTAATTAGTTGATTAGTTGCTCTAGTAATATGATTAATGTGAATGTTTTCTATCGTACCGCTAATCGCTTGTTCAGAGTCTTCCTTACTAATATGCAGGGAAAGCTTCACCCATATATAACGTTTATCTAAACGTTTTAGTCTTAGCTCTCCATTCCATGACGGTTGTTTATTTTCCAGTAATAAATCTAATATTCGACTTAAAAACTCCTGATCTGCAGGGTGGAAAAAATCACTGACTGGGCGATGTAAAGAGTACTGTAAATCATAAGCTGACAGTTTTTTCCAAACAGGACTTAGAAATTGCCAATTATGTTCTTTATCGATTTGAACAATAGCTTCATTAATAGTTGTAACAACCTGTCTATAACGACGTTCAGATTGTAATAATTGTTCTGAGTCTTTGGTTAATTCTTCATGCATCGATTGGAAAGCAGAATTCAATTCCGCCACCTCGTCATGACCACGAATTACGACTGCCGTTGGTTTATGACCTAAAGTATAAGATCGGGCTTGGTCTGCCATTTGTAATAAAGGTAACACCATTAACTTCCTTACTGCAGCATTGATTAGCAATCCTAGCAACGCAGCCATCAATAGAAGAAGTACCGATGTTTTGACTAATTTTTCCTGTAGCGGCTGATAGATTTCATCCGTGGGAATTAAGCGAAAACATTTCCAGCCCATTGGTAATATATTACTGCTAATAACCTGATGCTCTACACCTTGGAAAATTATTGGATTCAGGATTCCAACATCAGTACTCTCTGTATGGACTAATATCTCGTTTAATTCTTTTGCACGCTCGTCCAATTTAAATGAATCTGGATTTTCTTCCAGCTCATTTTGCCAAGGACCGGCAAGTATCAATGCACCTTCTTTATCAATAACAAAATGTTGTTCATTCTGATAACGATCTTCATCAGAATTCAGTAAAGAGAATACTTTATCTAAGCCAATATCAATTCCTAGACTAGCACGCCATTCCCCTTTAATATCAAGTGGATAAACAACGCTAGTCATCCATGTTTGAGAATCAGGATTAAACCGTGCTGGAGTCCATTGCACTTTTCTTTCCGGGTTAATCTCTGGTGATGCCAGTGTCATCGATGGTGACGATGTATAATCTGTATTATTCGACATTAAATAAACAAAATCTGGATAAGATATGTCAAAAATTAATTGGCTACGATCATGTCCTAGCATCCAAATATTATCAAAAATCTGATTTGATGTTGCTGATGTAGCAAAGCCATCAAATACATCCATAGCAGTTGTATAAAACCGCTTCGTTTGGTTTGTAATTTTAATATTAGAAGGTAGAAATAAACCAGCTTGTTCTTGACCGTTGAACGTACTACTTATATTACGCCAAGCACCATCTTCAAACTGCATCATTCTTTGGGCAAAAGGAACAGTATTATTAAACTCTGATTTGTCTAATTCGTTATTTAACAATTGAGACAGCGCTTTTAGATTTGGTGACGCTAGCTGAATAAAGCGCTGATAATAGTCGATTGTTTTTATTGTTCTAGCTTGAACTTGGCTCAATGTTGTATTGAGCAACGCTTGCTTCGAATAATGGTAATAAACCCACAGCGAAGACAGCGATACAAGCAATACGCAGGCAATTACTATCACACTCATTTTTCGTGAAATATTCATCCACGCACTTCACTTATCTTATTAACATGCTTCAAGCTGATATTCCCTGACCAAATTCGATTCACATCAAGGTATAATGCCCGTCTTATTTTTTTAATTCAACTTTTAGAAAAAATCATGGAAAAGACATACAGTCCTGACGAAATAGAACAACGCTGGTACCAAACTTGGGAACAGAATGGTGAGTTCAAACCATCTGGTGAGGGCACGCCTTACGCCATTATGTTACCACCGCCGAATGTTACTGGCCGCCTACATATGGGGCATGCTTTCCAAGATACAATCATGGATACACTCACCCGCTACCATCGTATGAAAGGTGATAATACTTTATGGCAGGCAGGTACAGATCATGCGGGTATCGCAACTCAAATGGTCGTAGAACGCCAACTCAATGCTGAAGGTAAAACACGTCATGATTTAGGACGTGATGCTTTTATTGACCGCATTTGGGACTGGAAAGAAGAATCTGGTGGCGAAATTACCAATCAATTACGCCGTTTGGGTACTTCTATGGATTGGGAGCGAGAACGTTTCACCATGGATGATGGTTTGTCTGAAGCGGTTAAAAATGTCTTTGTTCAATTACACAAAGAAGGTTTGATTTACCGCGGCAAACGTCTGGTTAACTGGGATCCTGTTCTACACACTGCTGTTTCTGATCTTGAAGTATTATCAGAAGAAGAATCAGGTCATATGTGGTACTTTCGTTACCCGTTGACAGATGGCTCGGCTCATTTAGTTGTTGCGACTACTCGTCCTGAAACAATGCTCGGTGATAGTGCTGTTGCCGTTCACCCCGATGATGAGCGTTACCAACACCTCATTGGCAAAACAATTACACTGCCGCTTGTCGGTCGTGAAATCCCTATCATTGCTGATGATTATGTCGATGCTGAATTTGGTACAGGCTGTGTGAAAATAACTCCTGCCCATGACTTTAATGATGCTGAAATGGGTCAACGTCATGATCTACCAAAATACAATATTCTTACTATTGATGCAGCTATTAACGAGGAAGCACCCAAAAAATACTGGGGGTTAGATCGTTACGAAGCACGTGATGTCATCGTTCACGATTTAAAAGAACTAGGCCTATTAGAAGGTATTAAAGATCACACATTAATGGTCCCTCGTGGCGATCGCTCTGGTGCTGTTATCGAACCTTTACTCACTGATCAGTGGTATGTAAAAGCTGATGTATTAGCTGAACCTGCTGTAAAAGCAGTACAAGAAGGCAAGATTAAATTTGTGCCCGGCAATTGGGATAAAACATTCTATAACTGGATGGATGGCATTCAAGACTGGTGTATCTCTCGTCAAATTTGGTGGGGACATCGTATCCCTGCTTGGTATGACGAAGAAGGTAATGTCTATGTTGCTCATGATGAAGAAACAGTTCGCTCAGAAAACAATTTAGCAGATGATGTCAAACTATCTCAAGATGAAGATGTACTTGATACTTGGTTCTCATCTGCACTATGGCCTTTCTCAACTTTAGGCTGGCCTGAAGATAGTGAAGCATTAAAAACATGGTATCCGACTAGTGTTCTAGTAACTGGTTTTGACATCATCTTCTTCTGGGTAGCCAGAATGATGATGATGGGCTTGAAGTTTATGGACGATGTGCCATTCAAAGAAGTCTATATTCATGGTTTAGTACGTGATTCGCACGGCCATAAGATGTCAAAATCTAAAGGTAATGTATTAGACCCTATCGACATTATTGATGGTATCGATCTTGAATCATTAGTATCTAAACGTACATCAGGCATGATGCAACCACAACTTGCTGCAAAAATTGAAAAAGCAACACGTAAAGAATTCCCTGAGGGTATTGAATCTCACGGTACAGATGCAATGCGTTTTACCTTTGCTTCGCTTGCATCAACCGGCCGTGATATCAATTTTGATATGAGCCGAATTGGTGGTTACCGTAACTTCTGTAATAAATTATGGAATGCTGCTCGTTATGTATTAATGAATACTGAAGGACAAGATAACGGCGTTGATAATAATGACGTTGAATTAAGTCTAGCTGATCGTTGGATTATTTCTAAGCTGCAAACAACAGAACAAGAAGTCACGGCTGCTATTGAAGCCTACCGCTTTGATCATGCCGCACAAGGTATCTATGAGTTTATCTGGAATAATTACTGTGATTGGTACTTAGAACTCTCTAAACCAGTTCTAAACAATGACAGTGCCTCTGAGGCAGCTAAACGAGGTACACGTCGTACATTAGTCCGTGTTTTAGAAACAGTATTACGTTTATCCCATCCCTTTATGCCATTTATTACCGAAGAAATTTGGCAAACGGTTGCACCGCTAGCGGGTAAATCTGGTGCTACAATCATGAGCCAACCATTCCCAATCTCTGACGACAGTAAGATTGATTCCACTGCCGTTGCCGATATGGAATGGATGATGGAGTTTATTACAGGCATTCGTTCTATTCGTTCACAAATGAATATTCCACCTAAAAAACAATTACCTGTTTTATTAAAAGATAGTACAAACGAAGATATCACACGTTTAGAAGCTAACCGTGATTTCTTAAGCCGCCTAGCTAACTTAGAAAAAATTGAGTTATTAGATGGTGAGCCTCCAGCGGCATCAACTGCTTTGGTTGGTAAAATGGAAATATTAATTCCATTAGAAGGCCTGATTGATAAAGGTGCTGAAATCAAACGTCTGGATAAAGAAATAGCTAAATTAGACAAAGTGATCAAACAATCTGCAGGTAAATTAAGCAATGAAAACTACACTGCTAAGGCACCAGCGGCTGTAGTTCAAAAAGAACGTGATAAACTGACTGAAATGGAACAATCTCTATCTCAGTTACAGCAACAAAGAGATTCCTTAGCTTAAACCAGATGCAACATCAAGCACTAGCTGTTATCAAAAAACTTACCCTTATTTGGGTGAGTTCAGCGAACAGCTAGTGCTTAAATGGGCTTTGTAATAGCTTGCGCTTTAAGCGCCAATCAACTCGAAATTGCCGTTGAAGATCTGATTTTTCAAAATGAAGATATTGATAGTTTCATAATTTACTAATATCGACCACTTACTTCTTATTCATTTGTGAAAAAGAAGGAATACTTGATAAAATAGCTTTTAACTCCGCTTCACTTGATTGAGGCTCAACTAATTCTTCAGGCTTTCCAGCTAAAGTATCTTCCTGCTCAAGCTCCCTTATTTCAGATAGCATATTATCAAGCTCATTTTCAGATGGAAGCGGTTCTATAGACATTTCGGCCTCAACTACATCAACATCATCAACTGTACTATTTTCTTGTTCAGAACTATCTAGAACGGGTAAATCATCAACAATGCTTTCCTGTTCAAGTTCTCTCTTTTTTGCTTCTTGTTCAGCTTTTAATTGCTGAGTTCTTTCTCTCACCTTAGAACGTAAAGAATCTAGTTCAGAAACTGGTTCAACTTCATTTGTTTCAGGCTGTTGAACCTCATTACTAGCTAGTTCAGCATCTGCTTTAATTTCATCATTACCTTCATCTTCTTGAACATTCGTCATTAAAGCGGTTAATTGCTCTTCTTCTGTAATAAAGGGTTTATCTTCACCTGCTACTTCTTCTGATTTAACATCCAGCTCAGCCTCAACTTCTACAGGGTGAGCAACATCAGTCTTGTTATACACATCTGGAACAATACTATCCCAGCCGCTATTGAGATAATCACTCATTTTATTGCTAGGTAAAATTTCTTCTGGTTCTTCTTCGCTAATTTCTTGTGAATCTAATAGATCAGCTTCAATATCAGAGACTCCATTTTCTCTGATTGATACATCAGTTGTTTCTAATGAATCTAATAAGTCATCAACGTCTTCACTTTCTTCATCTGTTTCTACTTCTGATTGCTCAGCTAATAGCTGATCGATATCAACCTCTTCTTCAACTTTTTCAGTTGGTTCATCAGCAGCTTCTACTGACGCCAATAAGTCATCGATATCATCACTGGCTGCCATTGTTTCTGGCTCTGATTGCCCGGCTAACAGCTGATCAATATCAACCTCTCCTTCAACTTGCTCAGTTGATTCTTCATCTACTTCTACTGACGCCAATAAGTCATCAATATCATCACTAGCTGTCACTGTTTCTGGCTCTGATTGCTCAGCTAACAGCTGATCAATATCAACCTCTTCTTCAACATCCTCAGTTGGTTCTTCAGCTACTTCTACTGACGCCAATAAGTCATCGATATCATCACTAGCTGCGACTGTTTCTGGTGCTGATTGTTCGGCTAACAGCTGATCAATATCAACC
>Ga0209495_1000103_pt1 | contig 63871 bp, 60 predicted proteins | sample EN1Hudsemesocosm_FD_184629 | JGI IMG/M metagenome (GOLD analysis project Ga0209495, IMG submission 184629) | Methane-oxidizing microbial communities from mesocosms in the Hudson Canyon - EN1E Hudson Canyon (SPAdes) (version 2) | ecosystem: Environmental > Aquatic > Marine > Cold seeps | place...
AAATTAGCAAACGTAACGAGAGCGAAAAGTATAAATTGCCTAGCATGAAGCATTAACAGCACTCCAAAAAAATATTCGTAACTTGGCGGGAGTGGCTAGCGTTAGGTTCCGCTGCCCGTCTTTATTGCTTAAGACCTCCTTATTTATAGCAGCTGGGCGGGGATTTATCGCTGTAAAAGGACAACAAGTGAAAAATCTTTGTTTGATTGCCGCACTAAGGACAATTCTCTTTAACGCTTTGTGTTCCGTTGGGTTGTAGCTTTAAGTGATTATCTTACTGTTTGTTCGTTATTCTGTGTTTTGCGTGTCGCGGCTAGAGCTGTGTCTTTACGTTTTTTTGTATATACTACGGCACTTTTTTTACGGTCGACAGAATTGTTCTTTGGTCGTTTGAGTTAAGAGGTTTGAATATGCCGATTTATGAATACGGATGTAAATCGTGTGGGTTTGAAAAAGATGTGCTGCAGAAGCTCAGTGATGAGCCCTTGACTGTCTGCCCTGAGTGCAACGAACCTAGCTTTACTAAAAAAATATCTGCTGTGGGATTCCGTCTTAAAGGGAGTGGCTGGTATGAAACGGATTTTAAGTCCGGCGCGAAAAAGAATCTAGCCGGTGCTAAAGATCCGTCGGCTAAAACAGGCGCATAGCCTTGTTTCGGCAACATTGACGCGCCGGCGTAAGTGCGGCGTGAATAACAAAATATTATTAGATTACAAATAACAGGAAAAATTATGCGTACCCATTATTGTGGTTCAGTAAACGAAAGTCATATCGGGCAAGAAATCACATTGTGTGGTTGGGTGCACCGTCGTCGAGACCATGGTGGCGTTATCTTCTTGGACATGCGTGATCGCGAAGGGATTGCTCAAGTAGTCTTCGATCCAGATACGGTTGAAAGCTTTGCTAAAGCAGAGCGTGTGCGAAGCGAATATGTTTTACAAATAAAAGGGTTTGTCCGCGCGCGTCCAGACGGTACAACTAATGATGACATGGCGACCGGTAAGGTCGAGATACTAGGTAAAGATCTCACTATTCTTAATGCAGCTGAAACGCCTCCATTTCCGCTGGATGGCTATGTTGATGTCGGCGAAGATACGCGCCTCAAGTATCGATTTATGGATTTGCGCCGCCCAGAGATGCTTAACAAACTGATGTTTCGTTCAAAGGTAACTTCGTTTATTCGAAACTATATGGATCAAAATGGTTTCATGGATGTCGAGACGCCAATTCTGACGCGCGCTACTCCGGAAGGTGCTAGAGATTACTTGGTCCCGAGCCGTACTCATGCCGGAAGCTTTTTTGCCTTACCCCAGTCTCCGCAACTGTTTAAGCAATTACTAATGGTTTCAGGGGTTGATCGTTACTATCAAATCGCTAAGTGTTTTCGTGATGAAGACTTGCGGGCAGATCGCCAGCCTGAATTCACTCAGGTGGACGTCGAAATGTCCTATATGGATGACGAAGCGATTATGAATATGATGGAAGGTATGGTCTCCTCCATGTTTAGTCAACTGCTGGAGCAAGACCTTGGGGCGTTCCCGCGTATGACCTATGCAGAGGCGATGCAACGATACGGTAGTGACAAGCCGGACCTTCGTATTCCACTTGAACTGGTTGATGTTGCTGATCTAATGGATAGCGTAGAGTTTAAGGTGTTTGCTGGTCCTGCAAAAGATCCTAAAGGTCGTGTTGCGGCACTGAAGGTGACGGGTGGTGCAGAGTTATCACGTAAGCAAATCGACGAATACACCAAGTTCGTTGGGATTTATGGCGCGAAAGGTTTGGCTTGGATCAAGGTCAACGAGCTAGAAAAAGGTGCGGAAGGTTTACAGTCACCGATTGTGAAATTTTTAGGGGAAGAAGTAGCGCTTAACATCATGAGTCGCTTAGGTGCTGCCAACGGCGATATCGTCTTCTTTGGCGCAGACCAAGAAAAAGTTGTCAACGAGGCATTGGGTGCATTGCGTTGCAAGGTGGGTGAAGATCTCAACCTGTACACCTGTGACTGGGCGCCAATGTGGGTAGTTGATTTCCCGATGTTCGAAGAACTAGATGGCGGCGCATTAACAGCGATCCACCATCCGTTTACTGCGCCATCGTGTTCACCAGAGGAGCTGAAAGCTGCGCCTGAGAAAGCGCTGTCTCGTGCCTATGATATGGTGTTGAATGGTACTGAGTTAGGCGGTGGTTCAATTCGTATTCACGAAGCTGATATGCAAAAAGCGGTATTCGAAATATTGGGTATCGATGAGGCAGAGCAACAGAATAAATTTGGCTTCTTGCTAGACGCGCTCAAGTTCGGTTGCCCTCCACATGGCGGGCTGGCGTTTGGTTTGGATCGCTTAGTGATGCTGATGACTGGCGCTAGTACTATTCGGGAAGTGATCGCATTCCCTAAAACGCAAAGTGCTAGCTGCGCGTTGACGCATGCGCCAGGCGATGTTGACTCAAAACAATTGCGCGAGCTGAGTATTAAAGTCCGTAAGCCGGAATCAGAGAAGAAAGAAGGCTAAGTTGGGAGCCTGCTGTGGCGGGGCATAGTAAGTGGTCTAACATTCGTCACCGTAAGGCGGCGCAAGACGCGAAGCGTGTAAAAACCTTCTTGAAGATTATTCGAGAGTTGGTCGTCGCAGCAAAAGAAGGTGGCGCTAGCGTTGAGGGCAACCCACGCCTGCGCACTGCCGTTGACAAAGCGCTCGGCTCTAATATGAGGCGCGACACCATCGACAAAGCTATCCAGCGAGGAGCTGGTGGCGGCGAGGGTGAAAGCTTCGAGGAGCTTGTCTATGAGGGCTATGGCCCGGGCGGTGTGGCGGTTTTGATCGAGGCGATGACCGATAATCGAAATCGCACCGCGGCAGATGTAAGACTAGCCTTTAGCAAGGCGGGCGGAAATCTGGGGACTGATGGATCGGTCGCTTATTTGTTTGAGAAAAAGGGGCGGGTGTTCATTTCTGCGGACGATGAAGACCTTGTGATGGAGCTTGCGCTGAACGCCGGTGCAGAAGACCTTGTGGTTCAAGAGGACGGCTCAATTGAAGTGCTAACTGCGCCTAGTGATTATCTCTCAGTTAAAGATCATCTTGTCAGTCATGACACCAATGTTATCCAGTCTGAGCTTGATATGATTCCCGCAACGACGGTCGTTCTCGATGAAGAGGGTGCCGAAAAGGTGATGCGATTAATTGATGCATTGGAAGATTTGGATGACGTTCAGAGCGTCTATACCAACGCTGACTTCCCTGCAGAGGTAATGGACAAGCTAGGTTAGCACTAAAGTCGCGTTAGCGGTCACCGTGTTAATTGTTTGCACTTATTGGAGGTTTCGTGAGTCGCTTATTTGACAGTCATTTTCATATTATTGACGATTGTTACCCCTTAGTGCCCAATCAAGGCTATACGCCTAAGTCTTTTACTGCACATGATTATCTTACTCAGCTGGCTTCATATCAGCTTGAAGGCGGCGCGATCGTCTCAGGCTCATTTCATGGCTTTGATCAGTCGTACTTGATAGCTGCACTAAAGCAATTGGGCGGCAGCTATGTAGGTGTTGCGCAGCTGCCCTTTGATATTTCGGACGAAGCAATTCTTTCCTTGCACGAACTGGGTGTCAGAGCCGTGCGTTTTAATTTGCGTCGCGACTGTGTTGGCGATATTTCACAAGTTGAGCGTTTTGCGCGACATGTTTGGGCTCTATGTGGCTGGCATGCGGAGTTTTATGTCGGGGCTGAGGCTTTAACATCTTTAGAAAACACCTTAGCTACTTTGCCTAAAGTAGTAATCGATCACCTTGGGCTTGAACGGGCGGGGTGCGCCACATTATCCCGACTGATAGAGCGTGGCGTTTATGTAAAGGCGACAGGGTTTGGTCGCTTGAATTTTAATGCTATTCCTTTTATGCAACGCTTGTATCACATCAACTCCGAAGCTTTGATGTTCGGTACAGACTTACCGTCAACTCGCGCCCCCATACCATTTGGCGAGGCGGACATTCAGGCAATACATGCCGCGTTTGATGACGAGGCAATGCGGCGAATAATGTGGCAGAATGCTGTCTCGCTGTATCGTCCACGCAATTTAATTTAGGGTTCAGGTTTGTCGCTAATTTTAGGTATTGACCCCGGCTCGCGTCTCACTGGTTATGGTGTCCTGCGTTTTGAATCAGGTAAATTTGAGTACGTCGCAAGTGGTTGTATTCGCATGACTGAAGACGCACTGTCTGACCGGCTTCATACGGTTTTTTTAGGTGTTACCGAGCTGTTAAAGCAATTCAATCCAGACGAATTTGCAATTGAAGAAGTATTTATGGCTAAAAACGCCAGTTCAGCATTAAAGCTTGGACAGGCGCGTGGTGCGGCGATAGTGGCAGCAAAACATTGTCGATTGGATGTGAGCGAGTACTCAGCGCGCAAGGTCAAGCAGGCTGTTGTAGGGAATGGCGGCGCGACTAAAGAACAGGTTCAGCATATGGTTAAGCAGCTGCTTAAGCTACCTTCTAGCCCGCAGGCGGACGCAGCCGATGCACTGGCTATTGCGATGTGCCATGCGCATATGAGACAAAATTTAATCCGTATCGCGGGCGCGAGCCATAGTCGTCGCGGGCGAATTAGTTAGGGCTGTCATGTTTAGTTGTTATGGTTGCTGTAAAGAGGAATCGTTTTGTTAAGGGAAAGTGAATGATTGGGCAGTTGACCGGAAAAGTAATTGAGCGAACGAGTAGCCAGGTCGTTATTGATGTTGGTGGCGTGGGGTATGAGCTGGACGCGCCCATTTCAACGCTATTTGCGTTGCCTGAAACAAATGAGTTGGTGACGTTATTCACGCACTTTGTTGTACGTGAAGATGCACAGCTGCTCTTTGGGTTTCTGCGCAGGTCGGACCGGGATATATTCAGGGTGTTGATAAAGGTTAATGGGGTGGGGCCAAAACTTGGTGTTGCCATCTTGTCTGGGATGGATGGCGCGGCGCTTGTGCGATGTGTCGAGGACGATGATGTGTCGACACTTGTTAAGCTCCCGGGAATTGGGAAAAAAACTGCTGAACGCTTGCTAATCGAGTTGCGTGACAAAGTTAAGGTTTTTGCATCACCTGCTGATGATGGCGCAAGGTCAGCGCCATTGTTTGAACATTCGGAGTCGTCTGAGTCTGAAGCGGAGTCAGCACTAATTGCGTTAGGTTATAAGCCGCAAGACGCTGCCAAGGCGGTCAAGCGCGTTGCGGAGCCGGGTGCAAGCGTTGAGTTTTTAGTGAAGTCAGCATTAAAGAGTATGCTGTAAGGTCTTGTTTTTGAAATAAGGATTTAGCCGACGCTTAAACAAATTTAACTTTCGTCTGTATAAGCGTTCTGTAAACTGGCTCTCATCGTAATTCCTTCATCGGTTCAAAATCCTAGTAATGATAGAAGCAGATCGTATTATCTCCCCTGAATCGATTCCGGATCGCGGCACCACTGATGACGCCTTTGATCGGGCCATTCGGCCTAAAAAGCTCGCAGACTACATTGGTCAGCCCTCTGTTCGTGAGCAGATGGAAATTTTTATCCAAGCGGCTAAGAATCGCCAAGAGGCGCTCGACCATGTTTTGATTTTCGGGCCTCCTGGGTTAGGAAAGACAACACTCGCGAATATACTAGCTAACGAGCTTGGCTCTAATATTAAGTCTACGTCGGGACCGGTGCTTGAAAAAGCAGGCGATCTCGCGGCGATGCTGACGAACCTCGAAGAAGGCGACGTCTTATTTATTGATGAGATCCACCGGCTTAGCCCCTCTGTCGAAGAGGTCTTGTACCCGGCAATGGAAGACTATCAGCTTGATATTATGATTGGAGAGGGGCCTGCAGCGCGCTCCATTAAGCTTGAACTACCCCAGTTTACTTTAGTCGGAGCGACTACCCGTGCAGGGTTGCTCACATCGCCGTTGCGAGATCGTTTTGGTATTGTTCAGCGTCTCGAATTCTATAACCACCAAGACTTAAGCTCTATTGTTGGGCGTTCTTCCGCTCTGCTTAATATACCTATGAATGAAGAAGGGGCATTTGAAATTGCCCGCCGTGCGCGTGGTACGCCCCGTATTGCTAACCGTTTACTGCGCAGAGTTCGTGATTATGCTGAGGTAAAAGGGGACGGTGCGGTAGACAGAGTCACGGCAGACTTAGCGCTTAACATGCTAAAGGTCGACTCAAGTGGTTTTGATCATATGGATAGGCGCTTGTTGCTTACGATGCTCGAGAATTTCTCCGGGGGCCCTGTTGGCGTTGAAAGTATGGCTGCCGCAATCAGCGAAGAGCGGGGGACCGTAGAGGATGTGCTTGAGCCTTACCTAATACAGCAAGGCTATTTGGTACGAACGCCAAGAGGGCGTATGGCTACCAATAAGGCGTGGCGTCATTTTGGTATGGAAGAGCCGGCGCGCGATGACGACGCCTGAGTTCGAACTTCCAGTTCGTATTTATATTGAAGACACCGATGCCGGTGGGATCGTTTTCTACGCGAACTACCTTAAGTTTTTTGAGCGCGCCAGGACAGAGTTGGTCCGCTCCTTGGGTGTGAGCCTGCGGGAAGGCTTGTCTGAAGATACGTCTTACGTTGTTCATAGTGTTGAATTGAAATACAAAGCGCCAGCTGTTCTTGATGACCAGATTGTCGTAACTGCGAGTATTGCGCATGTGGCGCGAACGTATATGGATTTTGAACAAACCGCTCGGCATGTCGATGGCCGCGTTTTGGTGCTATGCAAGGTACGAGTGGCATGTGTTGCGTTGTCTAATTTGAAGCCTAAGGCTCTGCCGGACGAGTTGGCAGACGCTTTAGTATTATTACAATAGGGGTAAATTGTGCACGAAGAAATTTCAATATTGGGCTTGATCCTAGATGCAAGTTTTGTTGTTCAGTTGGTCATGTTGATTTTGCTAATCGCCTCTGTGGTGTCGTGGTTTCTTATCTTTCAACGAGTCAGCTTTTACAAAGCGTCAAAAGCGGCACAGCAAGTGTTCGAAGAACGTTTTTGGTCGGGTATGGATCTAAATCGCTTGTATAAAGAATCCGGTGCGCGCGATTCGAGCGGCCTTGAGTCTATTTTCAAAGCAGGGTTTAAAGAATTCAACCGCCTAAAGCAACAGGAAGGGATGGAGCCGGATGCCATTATGGAGGGCACTCAGCGTTCAATGAGGGTCGCGTTATCTCGCGAAAGTGAGCGTCTGGACGCGCATCTTCCATTTTTGGCAACGGTTGGCTCCACTAGTCCCTATGTTGGTCTGTTCGGTACCGTATGGGGAATCATGAACTCTTTTTTGGGCTTGGCTCAGGAGCAACAGGCGACATTGGCAACGGTTGCGCCGGGTATTTCTGAGGCATTGATAGCGACGGCAATGGGCTTGTTTGCTGCGATTCCAGCGGTAGTTGCTTACAACCGCTTCTCCAGCAATGCTGATTCTCTTTACGCCACTTACGAAACGTTTGTTGAAGAGTTTTCGAGCATTTTGCACCGCAACGTTCATTCGTCAGCGGGTAAATCGAAAGCTGACGCATCTTAGAGGTCGTTTGACGTGGCTAGACAAAAACGTAAACCAATGTCCGACATTAACGTTGTGCCGTATATCGACGTCATGCTCGTTCTGTTGATTATTTTTATGGTGACGGCGCCGATGCTGACTCAGGGGGTAAAAGTTGATTTGCCTAAAGTGGAAGCGAGCGATATCGAAATTCAGGCCAATCAGGAGCCGTTGATCGTATCGATCGACTCTAATGGTGCCTATTTTATGGAGATGAGCTCGCTTTCGGGTAAGGCGATGGAATTAGCCGACCTCGTCGACGCGACCGCCAAGCTGTTATCGAGTAACCAGGCGCTTAGCATTTTGATTCGAGGCGATAAGAATGTCCCTTATGGACGGGTCGTTGAGCTAATGGCTGAACTGCAACAGGCGGGCGCTCAAGGCGTTGGCTTGATAACAGAAGATATATGACAAATAGCCGCTCCTCAGACCGTGTTGCAAAGAACAAAAAGATCGGTTTGGCTAACCCCGAGAACCGTCGTTCACTGGTGTTCAGTATTATATTGCACCTAGTGATGGTTGCTGTTTTGTTATTTAGTTGGGACTTTTCTGAGTCCGTGAAGCGGATTGAGCAGCCAGCGAGTATGAAGGCTCGTGTCTTGAGTGCAGCAGAGCTAGAAGCGCTCAGAGCTGATAAGCAGCAAGTAAAGGACGCAGCCTTAAAAGAGAAAAAGAAAAAATCCGACCTTGAGGCCAAGAAGAAGCGGTTAAAGGACGAAAAGCGCCGTAAAGACCTCGCTAAGAAAAAAGCGGCAGAAAAAAAGAAGCAAGACGCTGCAAAAAAGAAAGCCTTGATTAAGAAAAAGGAAAAAGAGCAGCGCGACAAGAAAGCGCGTGAAGAAAAACAACGGCAGCAAGAGGCTGAGCGTAAAAAGCGAGAACAAGAAGAGCGAAGGAAGGCCTTGGAGGATTCCAAAACAGAAACGGCTCGGTCAGAGAAACAGCTAGAGCGCGAACGGCGATTGGCTGAGCGCTTGGCGCAGGCTAGTTCCAGTGATGTGCCTATTGTTCAGGATGCAAATGCGTCAGGCTCAGGTCTCGCCGAGATTAGCGAACGTGATCGTTTTATCGCGTTAATTAGAAGTCGTGTAGAGTCGCGGTGGCATATCCCGCCAAAGTCGAGAGGGCTAAAAGTTGTGTTGCGAATACGCTTGCTGCCGTCTGGCGAGCGCTCTCGTGTAGAAGTCGTTTCTAGTAGCGGAAGCAAAGCGTTTGATACGTCAGCGCTGAATGCGGTTAATTCAATCAGGATATTTCCGGTTCCAGATGATCCGGCGTTATTTGATCGTTATTTTCGTAATTTCTTACAATCTTTCTCACCTCCGGAAGAGTAAGTGTAGTCACCCGATTTTTCTTTAGGATGTATTAAATGAATAACAGAGTCGTCTATTTTCTCTTGGCCATGCTTGCCTACTCACCGGTATTTGCAGAGCTTACGATCGAAATTACTAAGGGTTCAGACAGTGCGTTGCCGATTTCGATCGTCCCCTTTGCGAATCGAAGCGGGCAGCCAATGCCGGAGCAAATAGCGCGCGTGGTGTCTAATGACTTGCAGCGAAGTGGTGATTTCGATGTATTGCCAACGAGTAAAATGTTGAGTCTGCCGAATTCCTCATCTCAGATTCACTATCGTGACTGGCGCTTGCTGGGGCAAAATTACGTTTTGGTGGGTGAGGTGGCGTTGGATGTGCCGACCGGTAACTACAAAGTAACGTATGAATTAGTGGACGTTTACCAACAAAAACGCATTGTTGGAGAAGTTCTGTCGGCAAATGCTAAGGGTTTGAGGAAGCTGTCGCACCGCATTAGCGACCGAGTATATGAAGCGGTAACCGGAGTTCGTGGCGCATTCTCAACTCGTATTGCCTATGTGACGTCTAAGCGTTTAACGAAAAATAAAACGGAGTATCGGCTGCAAGTATCTGATTCAGATGGGCAAAATTCATTCACGTTATTCAAAAGTCATGAACCAATGCTATCTCCCGCGTGGTCGAACGATGCACAGCATCTGGCCTATGTATCATTTCATAGTGGGAGGCCGGCTATTTATATTCAACATATAAAATCTGGCCAGCAGCGTAAGGTAACTGGGTTTAGGGGGATTAACAGCTCGCCAATGTGGTCTCCTGACGACAGCAAGTTGTTGATGACCTTGTCAAAAGATGGCAATGCAGAAATTTATAGCTTTGATTTGGCAAGCAGCTCGTTGACTCGGCTGACCAATCATTACGGGATTGATACGGAAGCTAGTTGGTCGCCTGATGGTCAGCGTGTCGTGTTTACCAGTAACCGTGGCGGAGGCAATCCACAGATCTACCAGATGAGCATCCGTGACCTGGTCCCAGAGAGGATTAGTTTCGAGGGGCGCTACAATGCTCGACCACGCTACAGTCGTGATGGTAAATCTATTTATTATGTTCATCAGGCCGGTGGTGGGTTTCATATTGCATCTATGGATACCGAAACGCTTGAAAACGTTATCCTTACCTCAACGCCATTAGATGAATCGCCCAGCCTGTCGCCGAATGGTAGGATGATTATCTATTCGACAAAGCTGAAAGGAAAGGGGGTTTTGGCGGTGGTTTCGGTCGATGGTGGTGCGAAGTATTTTCTTCCATCGGACCATGGCGATGTTAAGGAGCCAGCGTGGTCACCGTTTCTAAATTAATTGTAAATAAACATGGTTGTGAAAGCGTTTCTTGTTCGGGTAACATTCTATCGAACATCTAGGCTTGGCTCGACTTAAGTTAACGACTATAAAGTAAAGTTAAAAACAGATTACCTAATTTAATTAAGGAAAAGAGATGAAATCCAATTCATTCAAGCATGGTTTAGCTTTCGTTCTATCGGGTCTACTATTGGCTGGTTGTGAAAGCATGAGTACAGTTGATGAGACCGAAGACGAATTTGTATCTGAAACGCCAGAAGAGCAAGCAGTAAACGAAACATCTGGTGCGCCAGAAGATGCGCAAGTGAATGCGGAAGCGATGGCAGCACAGCAGGCAAAAGAAGCAGCCGAGAGAGAACAAGCTGCATTGCGTGAAGTGCGTACTTTTTACTTCGATTTCGATCAGTCGGCAATTAAATCAGAGTCACGTGCCGCACTTGCCGCACATGCAATGTTTTTGGCTGCAAATCCAGCACTTAAAGTTGTCTTAGAAGGGCATTGTGATGAGCGTGGCACGAAAGGCTACAACATCGCACTTGGTGAAAGTCGTGCTAAGTCAATTGCAAGCTTTCTTAAAGTGAATGGCGTTTCTGACGCTCAGTTAGAAGTGGTCAGCTATGGCGAAGAACGCGCAGCTGAGCTCGGTCAAACCGAAGCAGCTTGGGCGAAAAATCGTCGAGTTTATATCGAATACAAGTAAGATCATTTAATGATTGATATAAAACAAAAGAGCGTAGCTGGTAGGCTAGGCTCTTTTTTTTGCGTTTCTATACTACTTCCTCTCGCGTCAATTTCGCAGGCAAAGACGCTGATATTTGAATCCGGTTCGGCTTCGGTGCCACAAACACCCGCCGCTACTCGAAGCGTCCAAAGTGTTGCGCCTGCACCCGATGCGTCAAAGACTATAACGACCTCGCAGCTTTCCTCGGCTAGCTCGGCTAATGCTGAGTTGTTTTTCATGATCGAGCAGTTAAAGCAAGAGGTCTCAGAGCTTCGAGGTTTGGTTGAAACGCAAGCGTTTCAGCTGAGAAATCTTGAGGTCAGTGGTAAGCGTCGATATCAGGATCTCGACACTCGTGTACTGGCAATATCTCAGCAGGTCGGTGGGGATCGTAGTTTGACTAAGCCTGCTTCGGCGACGTCTTCCCCTGCTAAATTGCCTGAGGCAGGCGTCGTGCCAGCAGTGCAGGGTGAGGCGGCGAAAGTTGAGTCCTCTCCTGCGACCCCAGAGCAGCGTCAGCGGTATTCGAAAGCATATTCACTCGTCAAGAGCAAAAGCTTTGAAGAGGCTGTTGATTCCCTTCACTCTTATATTGAGCTTTACCCTGAGGGTGAGCTGACAGGTAATGCATATTATTGGCTGGGTGAGGTTTATTTGGTACTGCCGAAGCTAGAGCAGGCTAAACAATCTTTTATGATTGTGGTGAAAACCTTTCCCGAGCACCGCAAAGTCGCTGACTCTATGTTTAAGTTAGCCGTAACCTTCGATCGCTTGCTCGATCCTGTGAATTCCGAAAAATACTTAGATCTCGTGCAGAAGAGATTTCCAAATTCCACGGCTTCAAAGTTAGCAAAGAACTATAAGATATCTCGATAAGCTATTGTAATTAAACAATATAGCGGTGCATAGTTCGAGGTGATTTAAGCGCTAATTTTTTTTCAAAAGAGCCTTGTTATTTTCTCTGAAATCATTACTATATGCGCCTCGTCGGGTCGTTAGCTCAGTTGGTAGAGCAGTTGGCTTTTAACCAATTGGTCGCAGGTTCGAATCCTGCACGACCCACCAATATTTCGCTTACACCAGTTGCTGTGTAAGCTGTTATGCCGAGTTGCTTGGCATTAGCAAAGCTGCCATTGAATTTTGGCAAGAGTACATTTTACCAGTTTTGGGTCGTTAGCTCAGTTGGTAGAGCAGTTGGCTTTTAACCAATTGGTCGCAGGTTCGAATCCTGCACGACCCACCAACATTTAAGCCTTCCCAATTGGGAGGGCTTTTTTGTTTAGATCTTTAACTATTTCTGTCGAGGCGATCTGCTGCAGGCTGGTTAGCAGTTGAAATTCTCGGTTCCCGCCCTCATAAAAAAACATGACCAACTGTTGAGCGAGACTTTAAAACAATGACCTCTTTGAATCAGCGCGTACTGGTGCAAGAGCACCTAGCTCATGAAAGACTGCCAAACCCAATAAGTCCTGAGAGGGAAAAGGAGCTTGTCTCGGCGATTAAGCTTGCCCTTAAGGAGAAGAACGCTGTAATAGTGGCGCATTACTACACAGATCCACTGATTCAAGCGTTGGCAGAAGAGTCGGGTGGTTGTGTCGCGGATTCGCTTGAAATGGCGCGATTTGGCGCTGAAAGTGAGGCTGATACACTGGTGGTCGCTGGGGTTAAATTCATGGGCGAAACATCCAAGATACTGAGCCCCGGTAAGCGGGTATTGATGCCTACGCTAGAGGCTACATGTTCGCTGGATATCGGCTGTCCAATCGATGAGTTTTCAGCGTTCTGTGATGAGCATCCAGAGCGCACTGTTGTTGTTTATGCAAATACTTCCGCCAGTGTAAAGGCGCGTGCTGATTGGGTGGTCACGTCAAGTATTGCGCTGCAGGTCATCGAGCACTTAGATAAGCGTGGCGAAAAGATTATTTGGGGGCCTGACAAACACTTAGGTGGCTATATTCAAAGTCAGACGGGTGCCGATATGCTTATGTGGGACGGTGCTTGTATCGTTCATGAAGAGTTCAAAGCGCAAGGCGTCGCTGAGCTTAGAAAAATATATCCGGATGCCGCTCTATTAGTCCACCCTGAATCGCCGGACTCAATGGTTGAATTGGCTGACGCAGTGGGTTCGACTAGTCAGCTAATTAAGGCGTCGCAGGAAATGCCCAATTCCCACTTTATCGTCGCAACCGATAATGGCATCTTTTACAAGATGCAGCAGATGTCTCCAGATAAAGTATTCTTAGAGGCGCCGACCGCCGGTAGCGGCGCAACTTGCCGTAGTTGTGCACATTGTCCGTGGATGGCAATGAATGGGCTTGAGAATCTGTTGTCGTGTCTACAGAGCGGTTCAGGAGAAGTAATGGTTGAAGAGGGTTTGCGGTTGAAAGCACTTGCTCCATTGCAGAGAATGCTAAACTTTAGACCTTAGTACAATTTATAGTTGTCGATGGCTACAGCGGTGAGTTGTTCTTTAACTTACGCATGTCTTCGAGTCTCTTTTCGATGACGCTTTTACGTTGCGGGTCATCCTGATTTTTGCCCTTTGCCAGTTCAAGTTGCTTGATAGCACTGGTCAATTTGTCCTCTAAGAAAAAGTATTCTGCCCGTGAAATGTGAAGGCCAACAATGTTCCCTGTTTTTCCCTGTGTTTCTGCTAATAGGTACCATGCTAGGGGGCTTTCCGTTTTTTCTTTTACGAGCGAAGTTAGAAGCGCTTCGGCTTTTTCATGTTGGTTGATATTCATGAAATGTTCAGCGCTCATGATGGAAATTGGGTAGTTATTAGGGTTTCGAGCGGAGAGTGTCGTGAATAATTCAGATGCGGCCGAAATGTCGCCGGCAGCGTATAGTGCCTGCGCTTTGGTTAGGGTGATTGATATATGTTGTGGGTAGCGGTTCAGTAGCTCGTCCAGTAAAGCAATCGACTGCCTAGTGTCTGACTTGATTAGGGCGACCGCCAACCCAAACTTCGCCCCATCAATTTGGCGGGCGTTTCCTTTGCTTAATAGAGACTCAAAATATTGTTTAGCGCTAACGTCCGAGTCGGCATAGTAGTTAATGATAAGTCCTTTACAGACATGGTATTCAATACTGTCGGAGTAGTTGCCACGGGGGTATTGTGTTGCGCGGTTGCGCGTGTCTGCGATGCGGTTTTCAGAAAGGGGGTGGGTAGATAGATACTCAGGCATGCTATACCCCTGGAGTCGTGTTTGACGGTACATCCGCTCAAACATGGTGGGCATGGCGCGAGGGTCGTACCCCGACTCATATAGGGTGACGATTCCTAATCTATCGGCTTCCTCTTCATTCAAGCGAGAAAACGCAAGTGCATTTTCTGCGCTTAATGCTTGGGTCGACGCGAGTGCGGCGATACCGGCTTCTGAGCCTGCGGTAGCGGCAATTACAACGCTGGCTAGAAAACCTGTTAGGGCCAATGGGACGCTAACTTTTTGTTTTTCAAGGCGTCGGGCATAGTGCCGCTGACTGATATGCGCCAATTCATGCGCGAGGACTGAAGTGAACTCTTGTTCGGTATAGGCGTGGAGGAATAGGCCGGTATTAATGCCAATAATGCTTCCCGGTACAGCAAAAGCGTTCAATGCTTGGCTGTCGACAACAACAAATCTAAAGTCTCTATCAATCACCTCTGAATGAGGCGCGAGGTTGTAAACTGTTTGCGAAAGATAAGCTTCGATGATCGGATTGTCGAAGGTGTTAACATGGCGTCGAAGCTGTCTGAGCCATGCGCGGCCAAGGGATTTTTCTTGCTCGATAGATATCATGCTAGACGATGCGTTACCCAGAGAGGGGAGGTTTTGGTTTGGATATCCAAGGGCAGGGAATAGCAGGAGCAACGAGAGTAATAGTTTGCGAACAAGGTTGTTAATAATAAATCGGGTAGACGATTTAGCTTCTTGAGAGTGGAACAAAAAAAGATCCTGCTTGTATTTGGCGTCGACGGAATTAATATAGCGCGTCTAATAAATGTTATCCAAATGAATCGTGTTAAGTTGGCATTATGTCCCAGAATGATTACCTTGTAGATGCAAGTGGCGAAGCATGTCCGATGCCATTATTGAAAGCTAAAATGCAATTAAACAAAATGGCGGTCGGTGAAATATTGAAAGTCATTGCAACGGACGCCGGTTCAGTCAGGGATTTTGCGGCATTTATCGGCCTTACTTCGCATGAGTTGTTGGAGAGTATTACGTCGGATGAAACATTCATCTATTTCATTAAAAAGCATTAGGCGCTTCAGCTTGCGTTTGGCTTCATCTAATACCCTATGGCGGAATAGCTTATGTTGAAGGTTTTACGGTCATGGGTTGATCGATATTTTTCGGACGAAGAGGCTGTTGTTCTCTTTATCGTTCTACTGTTCGGAATGGTATTTATCTTACTTTGGGGAGACATTATGGCGCCGGTTATTGCCGGTGGTATTCTCGCCTTTGTTCTTCAAGGTCTTGTCTCCTATATGGTCGGGCTTGGAGTAGGGAAAAAGCTTGCCGTATACATCGCGTTTGTATTCTTCTCTGGTATCGTCGTGACGTTCTTTCTCGTACTAATGCCGCTTGTTTGGGTGCAATTATCGTCGCTCGTCAATGATGTACCTGAAATCTTCCAGAGTTTAGAGTCTTATATCGTTCTGGCTCATGAGAAGTATCCCGGACTGGTTAGCTTAGAGGATATTGATAGGCTCTATCAGCAGGCTTCTAACGAGGTGGCTGGGTTTGTTCAGTGGGCTGCGTCTCATTCGCTCAAGAGCTTGCCCTTGCTAATATCATTCTTGATTTACCTAATAGTTGTGCCGATTTTGGTCTTTTTCTTTTTAAAGGATAAAGAGCAAATCTTTAGCGCTATTGCGCGCTTACTGCCGCAAAACCGCAAGGTAATGACCAATGTTTGGTTGGAAATGAACCTTCAGTTCGCCAACTACATTCGCGGCAAAGTAGTAGAGATTGTGATTGTGGGTGGCTCAACTTATTTAGCGTTTGTGTTTATGGACCTAAATTACGCGGCCTTGCTCGCGATCTTGGTCGGCTTGTCGGTAGTGATTCCGTATATTGGGGCTGTCATTGTGACTATTCCGGTAACGGTCATCGCACTTTTTCAATACGGCCTGCAAGATGAGTTTTACTATGTGATGCTTGCATACTTGGTCATTCAAATGCTCGATGGGAATGTTCTTGTTCCGCTGTTGTTTTCTGAGGTGGTTAACCTTCACCCCATCGTTATTATTGTATCCGTTCTGTTTTTTGGCGGAGTCTGGGGCGTTTGGGGGGTGTTTTTTGCGATTCCGCTGGCGACCTTGATTAAGGCTGTATTTACAGCCTGGCCGCGGGGCTTGGCTTAACGCTTTAGGGTTGTGTTAGGACCAGCGGGCACAGGCACACCCGCTGGTTATTGATCGTGCCGTAATTCTGAAAACTATCGTCTGCCACATAGGTATATTAGTGTCACGATTGTTGAACTGTTTTAATTTAGAGCGCTTCTACCGCCTCTAACACTTCTTGCACATGACCTTTTACTTTCACTTTTCGCCATTCTTTAACGAGCACACCTTCGCTATCAATTAAAAATGTACTGCGCTCAATGCCCATGTACTCTTTGCCATATAGCTTTTTCAGTTTAATGACATCAAACAACTTGCAAAAAACTTCGTCGGGATCGGAAATTAATTCAAAGGGAAAGCTATGTTTCGCTTTAAAATTTTCGTGCGTGCGCAATGAATCCCTTGATACACCTAGAATAACGGTATTGCAGTCTTTGAATTTAGCAATATTGTCGCGAAATTCTTGGCCCTCGGTTGTGCAGCCGGGAGTGTTATCTTTTGGATAGAAATAGATAACAGTGTTTTGACCGTTTAGATTTGCAGCGGTGAGCTGCGTGTCGCTGGTCGCAGAGGCTTCAAAAGCAGGAATCTGGCTATTAAGTTTGACCATAATTAAAAAGTAATCCTTGTTAGTTAGCTAATGCGCTGGGGCTCAATGATTGCGTCGAGGTTTAGGTCGTCGCAGAAGTCCATAAACTCCTCACGCAACGTTGCGATGTGGGTGTCGGCGGACAAGCGAATACTCATCGACAGGCTAAACATCTGGGTGCCTGTATGCGGGGCGCTGTAAGTTCCTGTATGAAGGTCGTCTATATTGATTTTCTGTTGTGAAAAGTATTGTGCGATTTCATGAACGATTCCAGGGTTGTCGAGCGCAACAACGCTGACGCTGTAAACCATCGATTGACAGGCATCCCGCCGTTTAGTGTGTTTAACGGTTGTGGTTAAATCTAGTTTCTTGGAGATCGCTGGGAGGCTACTTTCTAACCGCCCGATAGCATCCCAGTTGCCCGATACCATCATAATGACAGCAAATTCGCCGCCTAAAACGGTCATACGGCTATCAACAATATTGCATTGATTTGCTGAGCAGGTTTTAGCGAGTTCATTAACGATACCGGGCTGATCTGTCCCGATCGAAGAAATGACCAAAAAGTTAAGTTTGTTATCCGGGTTGTTCATATCTTAGCTCTGTGAATAGCGGTTTATTGAGTCTGCTTTTATAGATTCTATCTGGTTCCGAAGTACTGTCTAGTTCGAACCTTATTTTCTGTTCAGATTGGGCTGTCTAACTTGTTTCTTGGGGTGTCGGGCATTAAGATAGCGCCTTTGACACTCGCATGTCACGTCACTATTAATTCTTAACAATTCCTCCTTGGAGAGCACTATGATCGCGGGCAGTATTGTTGCGCTAGTTACCCCTATGTTTCCGGACGGAAGTCTGGACTGGGAAAGTCTAGATCGCCTTGTTGATTTTCATCTCAATAACCGAACCGGCGCCATTGTCGCCGTCGGTACGACAGGAGAGTCCGCGACGCTAGACCCAGATGAGCACTGTCAGGTCATTAAGCGTGTGGTTGATCGTGTAGCGGGAAGAATTCCTGTTATTGCGGGTACGGGCGCTAATTCGACCACAGAAGCGATTGCATTGACCGCAGCGGCGAAAAAACTGGGTGCAGACGCTTGCCTGTTGGTGGCTCCTTATTACAATAAACCGACTCAGGAGGGTTTGTTCCTGCACCATAAAAAAATTGCTGAGTCCGTCGAGATTGATCAAATACTGTATAACGTACCTGGGCGAACAGCCGTCGATATGGCAAACGAAACGACTATTCGTCTAGCGGAAGTACCGAATATTGTCGGCATAAAAGACGCAACGGGTGATATTGCGCGTGGTACGGACTTGATTCGCGCATTGGGTGGAAAAATTGATGTTTATTCTGGCGACGATCCGACTGCATATGAATTGATTTTGGCTGGTGCGAAGGGAAATATTTCGGTGACCGCCAATGTTCTGCCATTAAAAATGGCCGAGCTGTGTGAGTTTGCGGCTAAAGGCGATGTCGCCGAAGCAAAAAAATTAAACCAAGGCTTGATGGCGGTGCACGATGCCATGTTTATTGAAGCAAACCCGATTCCTGTAAAGTATGCACTGGCGCGCATGGGTAGTATGGAGGGAGGTATTCGTCTGCCGCTTACACCGCTAACGGAAGCTTGCCATAAAAACGTTGATAACGCGCTTCAACAATTTGGTCTGATCTAGGTGATGATCATTAAAAGATGCTTCGTTTTGCTTGCTAAAAGTGTTGTCGTTGCTAAACAAATAGTGTTGGTATCCATCATTTTACTGACGTCTTCCTGCGGCATTATTAGTGACCGCTCCAGCGACTACGTGACGGCAGACCCAGGTAAGTCAGTTGTGCTGCCGGCTCATTTATCTGATTCTAGGCTGCGTTCGAAATATCCAGTGCCGGACATTGAGAATAACCGTAGCCTGCCCGTCGAGTTTGAATTGCCAGAGCCTCCGGACGCAACGGCGGCGGTTATTGCTGAGCCATATATGGTTGAAACGTTGGCCGGTGAGACTTGGTTACACTTGTTCAGCGCTCCGAATAACGTTTGGCCTTTGCTGGACTTGTTCTGGAACGAATATGCCATGCAACTAACGTTCAAAGATGTACGCCAAGGGGTGTTGGCAACGCAGCCCCTCGATGGCGAAAAATCAAGTCAGGAAATGATGCGTGAACTGGAACTGGAAGACGATGGTGTGCTTGTCATCGAAGGTATGCGTTTTCAAATGCGGACGGTTCATGGTGTTAGACGAAACACCTCCGAAGTGCAGGTGCGGGCGTTGTTGCCAAACGCTATTGACGTTGACCCAGCTAGCTGGGTTGCTCAATCGGTTAATCCGCGTTTAGAGCGTGCATTGTTAACCCTAGTTGGTGAGTTTGTAACCTCGGAGGAGGTGAGCAATCGTCATTCGCTGCTGGCAGAAACGATCGGAGCGAGTTCTCGTGTTCGCTTATTAGAAAACCCTGATGGTGAAGGCTATCTTGAACTTGACCTCTCAATGGCGAGGGCAAAGGCTGAATTGTCTCAGGCGCTGGATGCTGCTGGAATTGTCTTTTCATCTGAGCAATTGGATAAAGGTATGTTCCACATTAGTTATTTGAGCCAGGACGATTTGGATGGCTGGTATCACACAGAATCTATGAACGCCTCGAGAAGAGAAGAGAAAAACTTTTCTCTTGAGCTGCTTCCTCGCGACGAGGGTGGCGTTATTGTATTAGTTAAGAAATTAAATCCAGAATTTGACGACGACCAGTTGAATGATATTTTGAACTTAGTCTTTGAGTATATTTCCTAAATAACGTTGCCGTGCGTGCCTGTTGTATTTGGAATGAGTTAGGAGAATTAAAGAATGTTGGAAAAAGTAAAGGAGCTTTACGCAGGTAAAGCGAAGTCGATTTTTACGACGAGTGACCCGACAAAAATGGTCATGGTGTTTCGTGATGATACCTCGGCGTTTGACGGCGAGAAGATGGAGCAACTCGCTCGTAAAGGTATGGTGAATAATAAATTCAACGCCTTTGTCATGGAGAAACTTGAACAGGCGGGGGTTCCGACTCACTTTGTTTCGCTGCAAGGAGAGTGTGAGTCCTTAGTCAAAAACTTGCAGATGTTGCCGGTTGAATGCGTCGTCAGAAACCACGCAGCGGGAAGTCTTGTTAAGCGTTTGGGCATTGAAGAAGGGAAAGAACTGTCCCCTCCAACTTTTGAGCTATTCTTAAAGAATGACGCGTTACATGACCCCATGATTAACCGTTCACATTGCGTTTCCTTTGGTTGGGCGACCTTAGAACAGCTCGACGAAATGGAGCGATTGACTTACCAAGTTAACGATGTGTTGTCGGAACTTTTTTCCAATGCGGGCATGTTGCTAGTTGATTACAAACTCGAGTTTGGGGTGTTCCAAGGTTCGATTATATTGGGTGATGAATTTAGCCCAGATGGTTGCCGCATTTGGGATAAAGAAACTCGCAACAAAATGGATAAAGATAGGTTTAGGCAAGGGCTGGGTAGTGTAATCGAAACTTATGAAGAAGTAGGTAGGCGGTTAGGTATCTCGTTCGACTAGGCCATCGTAAAAGGTATAAGTATGAAGAATATTTCTCGAATACTAGGCTTGGGCTCTTTGGTCTTCTCGATTAACGCAGCTGCAGACGTTTTAGGTGGCAGTGTTGAGGTGAGTTATTGGCAAGGTAGCTATTCAGGGCAGGTAACATCGGCGGGAGAAGTGTTAGATCTAGAAGACAATCTCAAGCTTGATGATGGCGGTTTTGTTGAAATTGCGGCAACTTTTGAGCATCCGATTCCGGTTTTGCCTAATGTTAGATTGAAGCATATTGGTTTGGATGAGTCGGCGAATGGGTCGTTTACGGGCACCTTCGACGGGGTCACGTATACAGGCGACGTCGCTACTGACTTGGACTTGACGCACACGGACTTGATTCTCTACTACGAGATACTCGATAATTATGTTTCTGTCGATGTCGGCCTCGATGTTAAAAAATTCGACGGCAAGTTAGAGTTAAGAGATCCAGCAAACGCGGCGCTTACGAGCACGACAACAATCGATGATGTTTTGCCAATGTTGTACGTTGCGGCTGAAGTCGAACTGCCGCTGACGGGCTTGTCCCTGGGTGCTGAAGTGAGTGCCATCAGTTATTCTGGCGACTCGTTGCAAGACGCAAAAATCAAATTGAGACAAGGTTTCGGCCTCGCCTTTATTGAACTCGGCTATCGTCAAATCGGTATTGATATTGAAGATGTTAGTGACGTAGATGTGGACGTTGACTTAAGTGGTGCTTACTTAAGCACTGGTATCGACTTTTAAGGAGAAGTAAGTGAAGATTTTAGTGACGGGTACGGCTGGTTTCATTGGCTCAACATTGGCGATTCAGCTGCTAGAACGCGGAGACGAAGTCATTGGAGTGGACAACGTCAACGACTACTATGACCCGTCTCTAAAGGAAGCTCGTCTTGAACGCCTCAAAGTATACCCTGGCTTTACGGAAGTTAGGATCTCACTAGAAGATCGAGAAAAACTTGAGGCGGCCTTCGTGCAGCACAAGCCACAAAAGGTTGTTAACCTCGCTGCTCAGGCGGGTGTCCGTTATTCACTTGAAAACCCACAAGCTTACATTGATGCCAATATCGTCGGCTTTACCAACATACTAGAAAACTGTCGCCATCATGGGGTAGAGCACTTGGTATATGCCTCAAGTAGCTCGGTATATGGCGCTAACGAGTCGATGCCATTCTCCGTTCACGACAACGTTGACCATCCCGTTAGTCTGTACGCGGCGACTAAAAAAGCAAACGAGTTGATGGCGCACACCTATAGCCACCTGTTTGACCTGCCAACGACCGGCCTACGGTTCTTTACCGTTTATGGTCCTTGGGGTCGCCCTGACATGGCGCTATTCATGTTTACGAAGAATATTCTCGAGGGCAAACCGATCGATGTATTCAATTATGGTAAACATCAACGTGACTTCACCTATATCGATGATATTGTTGAAGGCGTGATTCGCACGCTTGATAACACCGCCCAGCCTAATGAGAACTGGAGTGGCAAAACGCCTGACTCAGCGACAAGCAAAGCGCCATATAAGCTTTATAACATTGGTAGTAATAGTCCGTGCGAATTGTTGCGCTATATAGAAATTATTGAAGAGTGCGTCGGTAAAAAAGCGATCAAAAATTTACTACCGATGCAGCCGGGTGACGTCATGGCAACGTATGCTGACGTTGATGCACTGATTAAAGACGTGGATTACAAGCCGTCAACAACGATTGAGGAAGGTGTCGCTAAGTTCGTTGAATGGTATAGAGATTTTTATCAGGTATAAGGGGAATTGTGGTTGCATACAACAGGGTGCTTTGCTAAATTACGCGCCTTCTCGTAGAGAGACAGAATTATAGGACTATAGCTCAGTTGGTTAGAGCGCTACCTTGACATGGTAGAGGTCGGCAGTTCGAATCTGCCTAGTCCTACCAATATTAAAACCCGCTAGCTCAGCGGGTTTTTTTTTGGCTGTAAATCGTGCGTTGGGCATGTTGGTGTCGGTCGATACGTTTGGGTCAGTAGAGAAAAACTTAACAAAAACCGTGCACTGAAATACCAGATTGTCGTATCGAAGTCTGATTAAATTATTAACTTTGCTATGCTGCTAAGCTTAGGTTCTATTATTTTGAGGTTATAAATGCTCGTTGTGCTAACTAGGCTTTTGTTGCTTTCTTTGGTGGTCGTGTTGGTGTCGTCCTGCGCTAGCGTATACAAGGCGCACAACAAGTCGATAACACACTACGAGTTCGATAAGAGCTATCGTTCAGATTATTATAACTCTCGCCACGATGTCGGTGAAAATATGGTGATACTCGCGTTTTCTGGCGGCGGAACGCGAGCATCTGCGCTCAGTTATGGTGTGATGCAAGAGTTAAGAGACACTGTTTATTCTCAAGCTATCGGTCAGAAGAGCGCTTTGCTTGACGACGTTGATTATATATCCGCGGTGTCGGGTGGTAGCTTTACTGCGGCGTATTATGCTGTTTTTGGTGATGAGCTGTTTACGCGTTTCGAGCCTGACTTTTTGAGACAAAGTGTTGAGGGTGCGTTGTGGTCGCGCTTGTTAAGCCCGCGTCATTGGTTTCGTTCAATATGGTCGGGCCTAGACCGGACGGAAATGGCGATAGAGTATTACGACTCTCAGGTATTTCGGGGTGCTAAGTTTTCTGATATTCCGATGGATGAACGTCCGTTTGTTCTAATAAACGCGACTGACCTCTCTCGCGGTACGCGTTTTCCGTTTGATCAGGATTCGTTTGATTGGATTTGTGGTGACTTAAGCAGTTTATCAATAGCGCGCGCTGTCACAGCGTCGTCGGCTGTTCCGGTCGCATTTCCTAGTGTAGTGCTAAAAAATCATGCGAGTGAGTGTGATTTGTCAAAATCCCCATTGCTGTCTCGGGTCGAGGCACTTGATCATCTGAGTGTTAAAAAAGAGCGTTACCTGAGAAATGTACATGCGCTCACTAATAAGGAAAGTACGCCATATTTGCACCTAATCGACGGTGGGATAAGTGATAACCTTGGGTTACGCGCTGTATCTGATCATCTCGAATTGTTTGGTGTAGATGCGCCAGGTGAAATCGACGAAGATTTAAAACGTGTGGTCGTGATACTGGTTAATTCGGCGGTTGCACCACAGCGCCAGATGGATCTCAGTCCGTCGAGTCCTTCAGTATTCGAGACGATTGATGCGGTTAGTTCAGCGCTCATTGACAGCTATACAGAAGAAACAAAGGGCTACTTTTTTGATCAGGCTAGTGAGTTTAAACTGCATGTTACGGAGCATCGCCCTGATATCGAGTTCCATGTCATAGAAGTGAGTTTTCAAGCGATTGCTGAAAACGGACAACGTAAGTTTTTTAATAATTTACCGACCACGCTCGAACTAGAGGAAGCTCAGCTTGACGCTGTCATCGCGGCGGGTAGGTCGTTGCTAAGGCAGGCGCCTGAATTTCAGAAACTGAAAGCGTCGCTGCAAGCGGAGATTAAGGGATCGGCGGAGGGCTCTAATTACCAACTGCAGAAACAGTTGCGTAATGCGCCATTGAGCGTTGAAGACTAACGGCGCAAGCGCTTTGCGTTGAGCGTCAATGACACTCAGCGCTTACAAAAAGTCAGAAAGCAGTATTCCAATTCCTACTCTTTGAACGGAATGGTCATAATCAATTAAGCTCTCACCATAGCCGTTGTAGAACTGAACGTAACCTCGAAGTCTGTTGAATAGAGGAAAGCTGAACCCTGTTTCTAGAGCGCCGTTCCCAGTTTTGGTGTTGTAACGAATTTTGTTCGAAAGCTCAAAGTCGTGGTTTTTATAAATAGCAAAAAACTCGTAGTGCCCCATGTAATCGATAATATCTGGATTATCGTCTCCCTTTGCTGGTGGGAGAGTTAGTGGGTCGCCGTCATCTTCTTTTTCGTTTTCAGGTAGTCGGAACCAAGGTTGTAAATACATGGTCCAGTTGTCTCTTTGATAGCCAAGGCCGGCAAAGACTCGATTCCAGCTGCGACTTAATAGCTGGCTTCGTCCATTTGATTCGTGCTCAAACCCAACTTGAGTGAAAAAATCACCGCCAAGATAGCTGAGGTTCAACGGTGTTTGATAAAAAATCTCAGGGCGATAATTCGTTTCACGAAATGGGGCAGATAGAGACTTATTGTAGAGTTGCCAAAAGAACTTTACAGTGAACCCAAAGTATAAACCGTCACCTTCAATGAAAAGGGAGTCTTTCGTTAAGGGTACTTTAAAGCTGGTTTGAAACTTCGCTTCTTGGTGCTGCATCGGCTTCGTTTTTTCTGGGTAGCTATTCTGTGCAATAAAGGGCTCTTGGTTAGGGCGGTCGTTGTATGTGGCGAAAAGCATGTAGTTTTGGCGGTGAGGAGTAATAACGAATTCATTCTGCTCCAGTAGCTTTTCGACCTTAAAACGGTCAAGTGGCTGCTTGCTGTCTTTTCGCTTGCACTTCTCTTCGATCGCTCTAATTGTCATATCCTTTTCAGCAACGACGGCGGCCGCTTGGATACATGTTTTTAGCGTAATAGGGAGTTCATCTGGCTCATTTTCCTGTGCAGACAGTGGCGCAACTAGGCACAAGCAGACAAGGACCTTTAAGAACCTGTTGGTAGCAGAGTGAATCGTGCCAAAAAACATTATCGCTATGATTTACGTTGCTGGGCAGACTTTGCATTGATTCGTTCGCGCTCTGCGATCGCACCTTTTCCTACGCCTTCAAATGCTCGAACTAGAAAGTGGTCATCTTCATGCGCCAGTCGACATTGTTCTGCGATATGGTCGGCGATAAGCTCTACCGTTGTGTCTGTGTCGATCAGGTAAACCTTTTTTGATGGAAGTGTCAGCTCAAAGTAACCCTGAGAGGCTGTGTAAGAAAACGTCAGATGCGGCTTTCCGTCAATATCGCATGCGCCGTCTAGATCAGCATTGGTTCCGATATAAATGTTTCTGAATCGTGCGGCCCATAAATCTTCTAGGTCATTATCACGTTGATGATTTCGATAGATTTCTAATCGCGACCGGTGGCCATGAACGATGCGTTGACAGTTTCCATCATGCTTTTGCAGTCCATGGCTATAGTGATAATAAGCGTCATTTATGTTTTCTTGACGAAGAGAGAGGGTAACTGAATGAACATTGCTCGGTAGTATTTCGGTGATACGCGCTTCCAAATGCGCCGCAATACTTTTTTGGTTAATCGTTTTTGTGTCAATAATAGCGATTGCAGAAGCCGGTGATTGGTGGCGATATGTGCCGGATATGTTGGTCCACTCCAAGGTTGTGCAGTCTTTTTTTGTTTCTGCTGTTAGTGATTTAGTCATGCTCGATATAACGAATCGATGGTCGATTTCTTGGTCAATTAACTGCTTGATTTGTTTTTTTACATGTCCGAAATCAAAAACCATACCTTGGCCATCTAGTTCACCTTCAAGCTCAATGTTGACGATCCAGCTTTCCCCAACAATACCTCGCTGTGTATCGAAGTATGAGAAGTCTATGACCGTTAGGTCGTTTACGAAAAGGCGGTTCATTGGCGGAATAAGCTCCAAGGATCAATATTTAAGCGCGGCATTTTAGCAGAGTTTAGGGGTGATTGAGTTAACTTTTTCAGACTGCAAACAGATGTAGTATATTTGTTAATAAATCAGCCTCTTAGCTTGCGAAATAGTGAATATGAAGTAGTCTGAAATTAGGCAATCCCACTATTATCACTAGTAGAAAAATATTACACGTGACTCAGAATTCTTCGTTGCAGATCTTAGATGAGCTAGTTAGGCATTGTTCTCACAATCTAGACGATTGTTTGGCGCGCGCTATTCGGTCGGCTAAATCCCATCTTTATGAAAAACTCCAACATCTTTCCGACAGTGAGCAAGGCGACTTTAGCTACGCGGTTAACTTGCTAGAGTCAAACGTAGATTGGATGGTGAGTCGAATTTCTCTTGAAACGATCAGCCGTTTTCGCAGTGATGATACGACGCTTGGAGAACAGAATGACCGCAGTATTGAGAGCAAGAGCTTAGAATCTGAACGTAGAGAGGGTTTGGTTCCAGAGCCAGCGGCTGAACAGCCAGACGCAACAGAAAAGACGGAAAGCGGACAGCAAGATAGTAAGAAAGCAAACCTGTCTAACCTTAGCCTAGTGTCCAAGGACGAGTTTGAAGATTGGTTATTGGTTGACGTTAGTAAGAAAAAGTTAGAGCGAGAACTTGGCGCTGCCCTAGAAGATATGTGCAGTCTAGTTGCCAAGTTAAAAGCAACTAATATCAATCCTTCTACCTTAGCGATTGGTCCAGAGCGTTTGTTAACTAGCTTAAAGAACTCTATTGACCAGCTGCAAATTCCGACCGTTGCTCAGATAACGATATATCGAGCGGTAACCGATTCACTTAGCCCAGACTTAATTAGAATCTACACTGAATTAAAAAGTAGAGCCGCGAGTATGGGGCTGACTGTATCGCGGCGTATTGTAACCCCTAAAGTTAAGGCAAAAAGTAAAGCCTCGGCAGATGAGGGCACCTACGTTGCTGATCAGAGCGAGAAGTTTGAGAGCGTTTCTACTGATCCTACGAATAGAGGTGGTGTGAGTGATCGGTATTCCTCATTAAGTACGTTGGCACGAATGGGCGCAGTGCTGCAAAATGGGAATCAGCTTGGGCAGAGTGATAGCTACAAAGCTGAGAGACAAGAAAACGTTGGTGGCGCTAGCAGCGTGCTAAATGGCTCAGCGCCACCACAAGCAGAATCAGAATCGTCCGTTTTGACGAGCCCTCTGTTGGCCCAGCTTAAGAAATCGACGACTAAACACCTCGACCATGAAAGCGCAGAGTCAAGCTCGCTTAAAGACTGGGTAAAGCGTGAGTTGATAGCGACCAACCGAACCGAGGCGGATCTATCAGAAGGTGAGTCCGACCTAATCAATGTTACTGACTCGTTATTTGAAGCAATTGCACTTGAAATTACGGGAAATAAAACGCTAGAACGCTGGCTTAAGAAACTGAAAGTAGTGATTCTTAAAAGTGTTCTATCTGATCAGACTTTTTTTACGAATATTGATCACCCAGCACGAGCGATGCTAAATCGGCTCGGTAGTCTGGCGGACATTGTCGAGTCTGGGCATGTCCACTTAGCGTCTATTTTAGATAAGTCCATCGACAAAGTTGTCATGGAGTATGACGCAGACGTTAACTCTATCGATTCAGTTGTTGCAGAGTTGTCGGCCATTTTTGAGCGACACGTGGCGGCTTACAAGCGCAACTCGGAGCGTTTAGCTAGAAGCTATGAAGGTAAGCAGCGTGTCGCGAAAGTTAGGCACGATGTCGTTAAAGACCTCAACTCTCTGCTGGCGGGCAAGCCTATCCCTGATTTGCTCGTAAAACTCGTTGATGATGCTGGTTGGCGCGACTATTTAGCATTGACTGCAATTCGCGACGGGGGAGATGGCCCAGGCTACCAAGAGGGCTTGGACATTGTTAGTCAGCTAATGGAGTGGCTATCAGCGCTGTTCGGTGAAGATATGGAGTCTGCATCCGCCGTTAGTGTTGAAATTGGCATGGAGGCTCCGTCTTTATTAGATATGTTGGCGCGTGAGTTGGACGGAGCAGGAAAGACAGGTTTTGAATCGACTTTACAAGGCTTACGTGCCGCTTTGCTAGAGGATGAACGACCAAGCTTTATAGAAATTTCCGAGTATAAGTGGCCGTTTGGAGAAGGTGAGTCGGAATTAAACGATTTGCTCCCGAAAGAGCGCGATCGTGGACGTTTTTCTCGTTGGCATCGCCAAGTGATTGCAATGCAGGCGGGCGACTGGATTCAGTTGTTGGCTGAGGATGGTGACAGGCTTTTGAGGCTCGCGTGGGCGGGGACTGATTCGTTTAGATTTGTCTTTGTCGACACTCAGGGTATGAAAGATGAGGATATGTCGATCGATGAGCTGGCCGAGCGTCTGAAGCAGGGCAGTGCTAAGTTGATTGAGCACTCTGAAGTGCCATTGGTAGATCAAGGTTTGCACCGTATGGTTCAATCAACCTATGAGGAGCTAAGTGGCCAGGCAAATTGTGACGCGTTAACTGGGCTGTTGACCCGTCAAGCGTTAGAGCGAGCGCTAGATCAAACCTCGGCGCTTTCATTGAGCACCCAGAATGCCGCTTCTTTTGTTTATGTAGATATCAACCAGTTTAATGTGATTAACAATAGTTACGGGCACGCAGCCGGTGATGCGATACTTAAGAATCTGGCCGTGGTTTTGCGCGATTTTTCAGGTGAATCGAGTTTTTGCGGTCGTTTGGGTGGCAATGAGTTTGGGGTCGTTCTGCAAAAATGTTCGTCAGAACAAGCGTCGCGTGTGGCTGAGGCAATTAGTGGTGAAGTGTCTGCGAATGGTCCGCAGTTCAAAGGGCACACCTTACACACAAGCTTGAGCTTTGGTATTCATCAGATTGATTACGAAGTAGACGATTATGATTCGGTACTACGAAACTCTGAACTTGCGTGTCGAGAGGCCAAAAAAACGCCCGGTGGACCGCCAGTTGTTTATGAGGCTCAGAGTCTAGACCTTAAACGTCGCACCGATTATCTGAAATGGATCAGCAGATTGGATGGAAGCTTGGATGACCTGCTTACGCTGCGTGTCCAAGAGATACGGCCAATTAATAGCTCAGCGAGCACCGACTCTCATTGGGAAATTTTGTTAGGAATAAAGCATGAAGGTCAAATTATTCCGCCAGGGCCGTTAATTGATGCGGCAGAACATTTTGGCAAAATGACTAAAGTAGACGAATGGGTAGTGAAGGCTTCATTAGCTTGGATGAACAGCAATCCAGAGTTTGTTGAGTCGTCGAGCGGGTTTTCAATTAACTTATCCGGTAATTCTTTAAGTGATCATGAATTTTTAGATTTTGTCGAGCGTTTGGTACTAGACACAGAGGTTCCGGCCCACAAAATCTGTTTTGAAATTACCGAGACAAGCGCAATTGTTAACCTCAACTTTGCGACTGAGTTTATTCGAGTGCTGAAGAAGCAAGGTTGTAAGTTTTCACTCGATGACTTTGGTTCAGGTCTGTCATCTTATGCGTATATTCAGCAGCTACCGGTTGATTACATCAAAATTGATGGGATGTTTGTACGAAATCTCGCTCACAATGAAAATGACCAGGCGCTAGTGCGATCAATTAATGAACTCGCACACTTCATGGGGATGGAGACGGTTGCTGAGTTTGTCGAGTCACACGAAATACTGGAAGTATTACGAGATATCGGCGTGGATCATTCGCAAGGGTATGGCATTCGTAAGCCCATGCCAATCGATGAGTTGCTTCACTAACGAGCAGTGTCGTCGCGATATAGCAAAACGCTACTTCAGGTTTATTTGTTCTTTATATTTTGCCAAAAAAGGTTCGGCATAAGCGTGAAGAAGTCTTTGTCTGACATCTGTCTCTAGGTTTTCGGTTCGACGTAGTAGCGATTCTCGGGCGTTAATAATCTCTTTTGGGCTCAACGTTTCTTCTATTTCAGATCGCGTAATACTGTCCGCTCCTAACAGTTCGTAGGCCGCGAAGTTGCTCTCAAAGATACGATAGTGCTTATGTATGAATGTGTCGATCCGGTTAGCAACCTCGTAGCGATTTAGTACGCTAGTGTCGTAGGGTTTAATGACCTCTCCAAACGCAACGCTAATCCTACCCTTGTTGCCGAACAAGCCTTTCTGAATTGCCTGGATGTCGTCATTTTCGTGCTTTTGATAGTTGCTGCTATTTGCCTTTTGCGAAAGTTGTATTGCTTTTTCTGTATCGCAAGGGTCCCACTCGTAAGAGATTGAAACAGGTACGATGTTCAGCGTAGATAGGTAGTCATTTGGGGCAACCTCTCTGTCTTTGGCTAGTGAAAGCATTTTGATAAGAGCAGGGTTTGTTAGGTCTTTGTTGTCCTTAGCGCGCCCCTCTTTTTGGGCAATCCAGACTTGTTGGTTTTTCTGAAAGTGTAAGTGGCGGATGTATTCAGATTGCAGCTTCATCGCCTTAAGCATCGCTTTAGGTGAGGTAAGTGATCTAACAACCTTAAAACAATTATTGAGCCCCGACAGTAAGCGCGATGCTTCTGTGTTAAGCAAGTTATCGCCGATTGCACAATGTGCGCTTTGAAAGCCGTTGTCGAGTAACGAGACATTGATCAACAAGGGGTCCATGATGATGTCGCGGTGATTAGAAATGAAGATATGGCTCTGGTCTGGTTGAAGCATTTCTAAACCGCTAACATGCAAACTAGTCACGGTATTGCTTAGTATTGGGCGCACTAGCGTTTGCATCCACGCTTGAAATTCCGTTATCGTTTTAATGGTCTTTAGTTGGCTTGTTTCTATCTGTGTCTCGCTGCTGTTGGTGCCAAAAACAGACAGTAGCTTGCTGTTTTGTGTTAGTCGAGCAAGCGCTGAACTGACTTCTGTATCGTTAAAGCTTCTAATCGCGTCAAACACTGAGTCGGTTTCGTCTAAGTTATTCAAACCACTGTCCATCGAAAATCTAATTCCTAAGTATCAAAACAGCACAAACTCAAAATGGAGCGGGCCTAAAGCTTTAGTATAGATACCGCCTGTTAGTTCACCGTATATTTTCAGGCAGGTACGATCTTGCGCTATGCTAACGACATTTTACCGACTCAGAAACCTTTAGATGATGAAATATGCGTAAATCGATGTGTGTCATTCAATTTGCCAAGTGGCCAGTACTGGGTGATGTAAAAACAAGACTGGCGGCAGATTTGGGCGACGAAAAAGCGCGGGAGGTTCACCTTCAACTTGCGGAGCAAGTTTTCAAAAATCTTTCGCTTTTTAGCGAGGCTGATATTCAAATTCATGTTGATAAAATTAATGATTGTCATGATGAATTGGATAACGGTGTTTTCGACGCTTGGTCACGCAATGCTTTGTTGACTCTACAAAAGGGCGCTGGGCTCGGCGAGCGAATGGCGTCTGCGATTCTCAGTACACTTACTTCATATGAAAAGGTTGTGATTGTTGGTAGTGACTGCCCTGGCGTTGATGCTGACTATCTTGAAAGTGCATTTACTGCGCTCGAACGAGCGGATATGGTGTTGGGGCCTGCTGAAGATGGCGGCTATGTGTTGATCGGTTTTTCAAAGTTTTCAGCGTCAGTTTTTCATAAAGTCGAGTGGGGTGGATCAAACGTGCTTTCCCAAACGTTAGCCAACGCACAGCGTTTACAGATAAGTACTGAGTTGCTGTCAGAACAGTGGGATGTTGATGAATTGAAGGACTACTATCGCTGGCGAAAATGAGTGAAAAGCCTTGTCATAATGCGCCGATTGGTGGGTTGCCCGCATACTACTCATTGCTGCCCGCAATGGGCAGCAATGAGTAAGGCTATTTAGGCTTTATTTCGCTCGACAGTAGAGTTGGTAATGGTTGGAGAATAAGCTCTGGTCTTGATCCATAACATGCCACGCAAGCAAGCTGTAAGGGGCCAAAGCATTGGCAGACTTAGACTGCTCTGTCGGAAAATCGACAAAACCAATGAACTCTAACTTGGCGTCTTGAAGCAAGTCATTGACGTCTTGTAAGTTAAAATAATGGCGATGTTCAGAGAAAAACAGCTCTTTACAGCCTGCACCGCTATAAAACCGTTCGTCTTCAAATAACGCACACCATAAGCCAGATGACTGTTCTTTAGATATGGCGTCACGTAGGTGGCTAATATTGTCAGCGGTCGCTGAGAGCGTCCTAGCGCTGACCAGTTGAGATACAACGCCGATCGTTTCTTGAGTGGCTGAACTATTGAACGTGAAGCGCATCAAACCATCATTCGCCAGCAGTCCTTTCCACTCATCTACCGCAACGCGCGGGCTTTTAATGTGGTTGAATGCTTCGCCGAATTCAATGATATCGAATAGTTCTTCGCTCACCAGTGCGTTTGATAGGTCTGCGTAAATATACTGTAGGTTTGTAATCCCAAGTTTACGCGCCATCATCGTTGCATAGGCGACGTTGTTTTGGTCACTGTCTACGGCGTAGACCCGAACATTATCGAAATAGCGGGCAATGTAGGCTGCGCGCTGGCCTGATCCACTGCCGAGCAATAACACGTTAAGCGTCTCATGTTTAAAGCGGGAGGGAATTGCCGAAGGCGTTAGCTCTTGTGACAAGGCGTGATGAAAGTTTGTCGTCGCCATGGGCGCGAGATGATGCCAGCGATTGCTCGCCCGTCTAACTTCATTATTCAGTACCGAATCCGAGTTGCTGCCAAAAAGACTATAAAGTACTTGGTGTTCTTCGCTCAACTCATAGAGCGTATCGTGCATGAGTTCATGGAGAGCAACAGGCCATTCTTCCAAATCAAATGCCATTAACTGACAGCAAAAGCTTTGCGTATAGAGTGGGTTATACATGGCGATAACAAGCAGAGCGCCGATCACATCGTCACGATCGCCGCCACTTTGCAGTGCCGAGTATACTTGTTGCACGAGCGAGCTAACTTCCGTGTCTTCACCTTGAGTACGCACTAGAACATAATCATTTCGAGCGGAGTAGCGGCCGAGTGCAATAGCCATCGGCAGAAGTTCGTCGCGCAATGTGTGGGAAAGCGACACCTCAGTCAAAATTGTTTTGCGAAGCTCGGTGAGTAGGCCTTCGACTTCTATCGAAGGCAGTAAGCAGCGGCTTGTCGCTTCTAATAATAGTGGGTTGCTTATCAGCTGCTCCAGATCAAGAACAGCGTTCTCGTCTTCGAGTTCATACTTGTGCTTGAGTAAGCTTGCAGACATACGTCCGAGTGATTGCTTGTGGGTACCTTCCCATCCAAACGCGACGATCATTAAATCCTCAAGGTCTGCTTGGTAAAAGTCAGAGCTTAAGTTTTCCACAGCTTCTAGAAAGTAAGCTTGAATACCTGACATCTCAGCACCCAGCTCAATTAGCCGCTTGTAGTGATTGAATGCGGCAAGATAATCACGCTGACGAAGTTTCGCTAGTGCGATACCGGAAAATCCTTTTGCGCTCTGGGCATTGATTGCGAGAACGTCTCGAAACATGGTCTCTGCGTCAGCATACTCTTTGTTTGCGATAAGCAGGTAGCCGTTATTTAGCAACGTGTTTTCATCGAGCGGGTTAAGTTCAAGTGCTTTGGCTAACAAAGCTTTGGCGTGTGAAAGCCGGCCTTTGTCTATTTCTGTTCGCGCTAATAGGTTTAAGGCAGAGCAATCGTTCGGAAGGCGTGATAGAACGTCTTTCGCTAAGTCATGCGATGCATTTAGAGCGTCGCTGCGCTCGTGGCTAGTGTGAGTTGTAGAATTAGAAATCCTGTATAGCTCATTTGCCTTAATTAGGTCTCTCGCTAGATTGGCTTGTTCTTCTAAAGAGAGTGCAGGTGTCGCTTCGAATAGACGGGACAGTGTAGTTGCCATGGTTCGGTAAACCTCTTCCGCTTTTGGGTGCAAATTAGGGTGGTGTGAAGTGTTACTCGATATATAGCGATTATCGTGCCAGATTAGATGGGGGCGGTTTAAAAATTTATATCTTTAGTTATTGATTCAAAAGAAAAAAACCGGCATTGCGCCGGTTTTTAATGTAGTACTATTTAGCTTGTTATTTTTATATTTTAGCTATTCAGCGACTGAGTTACTGCAAGAGCTGAAGTACGTTCTGTGGCTGTGCATTGGCCTGACTAAGAATGGATAAGCCCGCCTGTTGCAGAACCTGTGTTCGCGATAGTTCCGCCGTTTCTGCCGCAAAGTCAGCGTCTCGAATTCGCGAGTTAGACGCCGTCAGGTTTTCTGCCGTAATTTGCTGGTTTTCGATCGTTGATTCAAAGCGGTTCTGAATCGCACCGAGGTTAGCTCGCTGTAGGTTGATGACGTTGAGGGCGTTATCGACTGCGTCAAGCGCTAGTATCGCGCCGTCCACCGTAGAGATGTCAATGTCTTGGACAAGCTGACCATCTTTACCTGAGCCATATTCACCGACCTGGAAGCCCGAGTTAGCGACGTCACCCGTCAAGGTCTCAATCGTGATTTTACCCGCTGACTCTAACGAAATGGTACCGCGAGTTACGGTTCCATCTGCTGGTAATCCAAGGTTGCCAGCGTTGGCTACAACGCCGCCCGTGAAGTTGTCGACCAGGACATTTCGACCGTCACTCGCAATTAAGCGATAAGTGCTACCAAACGCTTCTGCGCTAACACCGCTTTGTCCCGCTCTGTTGTTAATAGCGTCTATCGTCGCATTCTGAATATCAGTGACCGTCGCATTGGCGCTGACTGAGATATTGATCGTCACTTCATTGACGTCAAAAGTACCCGTGACGGCGCCGGTAGCAAGAGTGCCACCGTTGAGAATGTTAGTGTTAACAATCGCTGTTACGCCTGTTTGGCCCGCGACTTGGTTTATCGCAGCCGCTTTAGATATCGAGCTTGCTTCGGGCGTAGTGGTAGAGGCGCTATCGTAGGTGCTCAAGCTTGGTCCGATAGGAACGCCATTGATTACAATGTCGCCGGCGGCCATGGCCGTCGCGTTCACGTTTGCACTTACCGCGCCTGAGTTGTTACCGCTATAGTTACCAACGGCTAGCCCTGCGTTGCTAATGGCACCAGTCGTCGAGTCGATGTCGATAGGCGAACGGTCGCTTGAAATAAGCGTGAATGAGCCTGTAAAGGTGCTGCCTACGCCTGCGCCAAGTCCTGCGCCGCCTGTCCCGTCTGCAAGACCGAAGTCATTCGGTGTCGCACCGCCTGCGGCAGCGTCATCCGCAACGATTATATTACGGCCGTCTAGAGCGCGAAGTTGAATGCCTTCGTCTGGGTTGCCAGAAAATACAGCTTCAACACCGGTCTGTCCGGTCTTCTCGTTGATAGACGCGGCAATGTTATTCAGGTTGACGGTTTCTGACAGTGCGGCGGCGGCGGAGAGATCAATTTCAACGCCATTAATAGCAATTGTTTCTGCAGCGTCAGCACTGGTAAAGGCGACGCCGTTAACAAAGGTACCCGCGACGACTGCAGATACGCCAGTTTGATCTGATACTTCATTAATTGCAGCGACCTTCGCGATGGCGGAGGCTGCGTTATCGCCACTAGAAAATGCGTCGTCGATCCCTGAGGATGCGCCGATGGCAATTCCATTTACGACTAGATCGCCAGCGGAGAGTCCGGCTGTGGTGCCAGTAACGGCGCCAGTACCTGGAACAGACGAGATGCCGTCTGTTGCAGAAGAGCCGAGCTTGTCGATGGTGGTTCCTGAAATACCGAAAGTGACATTCTCACCTTCGTTAGCGCCGATTTGGAAGGTGACATCTTCAAAAGTGCCATCGAGCAAGTTGGTGCCGTTAAAGGTGGTTTGCAAAGAAACTCGATTGATCTCTTCGATCAGCTGATTAACTTCTTCGTTTAGCGCTTCTCTGTCGATGCCGCTGTTGGTCGCGTTCGCCGCTTGTAGGGCAAGATCCCGAATACGGAGTAAGTTCTCAGTCATCGAGCCAAGCGCGCCTTCTGCAGTTTGTGCTAGCGATACGCCGTCACTCGCGTTTCGTATGGCGACGGTAAGGCCTTGGACTTGAGCAGTGAATCGCGTTGAGATTGCGAGGCCGGCTGCATCGTCTTTCGCGCTGTTAATTCGTAGCCCGGAAGACAGTCTCTGCAAAGCGGTTTGGTTATCGCCTTGTGACTTATCTAAGTTTCGTTGCGCATTAATAGATGCGATGTTGGTATTGATTATTTGAGGCATTGTCTTCCCCCGGGTTACTAAAAGATACGGCACATGCTAGGTAACTGGTCATTGCGTATACGCAGTTAGACAGAAACATAACAAAGTTTGCCTTCAGGTCAGCAAAACGAGTGCCAACTTTTCGAGACAAAAGTTTATATTCTTTAAAAACAGAGGGTTATCGGTCGCCTGAATAGGCCTTGTTGATCTTGCGATGTTTCTTTTTTTGAGAAAACGGACAAGCATTGCCGTTTTTTTGGCTGGATTTTGTTGTCTTAACACTCTGTAACATATTAGTCGAGAAATATCCTAAAGTAACTTACTGAGGTGCCGTTAAGACTCGTAACAAGTGATATGGATCTTCTGATTAGATTCGTAAGACCTTGCAGAACAAGGTAATTGTTAACTTATTCAGGAGAAGCGTTATGCCTCAAATTATAAATACTAACATTGCGTCTTTAAACGCACAGCGAAACCTAAATGCGTCACAGCGTGATCAAGACGTTGCACTACAACGTCTGTCTTCTGGTTTGCGTATTAACAGTGCGAAAGATGACGCTGCTGGTCTTGCCATTTCAACGCGTTTCGATGCTCAAGTACGTGGTACTAGTGTCGCGGTTCGAAATTCAGGTGATGCTATTTCACTTGCGCAAACAGCTGAAGGTGCGCTGGACTCAATCAACACCTCTTTACAGCGTGTTCGTGAGCTAGCGCTGCAGTCTGCTAACGACACTAATACGTCTATTGACCGTCAAGCACTCCAGGAAGAAGTAGATCAGTTGATCTCTGAAATCCAAAATGTAGCGGAGTCAGCGAACTTTAACGGTAAAAAATTGCTTGATGGCTCATTTCAAAATTCAGTTTTTCAAACCGGTGCAAACGTCGGCGATACGGTTAAAGTTAGTATTGCCAAAGTTGATGCGGACTCATTGGGAAGCGCAGCGACGGCCGGTATTTCAAGCGCTGTAGACAAAACAGCCCTTATCGCTGGTACAGATGACCTGGATTTGGTCGCTGGTGATGTCGTAGTTAATGGTATTGCAGTGGGTGCTTCAAGTGGCTCGGACGACGGATCTTCTAGAATCCTGCAGTCCTCAAGTGCTATTGCAAAAGCTGCAGCGATCAATGCTGTAAGCGATCAGACTGGTGTTTCGGCAAGCGCAGCTCCTAACGTGGTCGAAGGTACAGCGATGGCGACGGTTGCTGCAGAAGCAGCGACAGCGATTACCATCAACGGTGAGGCATTTAACTTAACGACTGCTGTCACAGCGAATCTATCCGAGACTAGGGTTGAATTGCAGAAAGTTGCGGACGTTATAAACGGTAAAGCTGAGGCAACCGGCGTTACAGCGGTATTGGCAGAGACTACAGCTGGTTACAGGGTTGATCTGGTCGCTGCCGATGGACGAAATATTGACATCGTAGATGGCGCGAACGATTCGTTTGACTTCGGCTTGGCTACAGGCGGCGTTGCGGCAGCAACGGCAGCAGTATATGCGGGCGATGTTACCTTAACGAGTAATGATGGTTCAGATATCGTAATTACCTCAAATACGGCGAATATTGATAATTCAGGCTTTGAAGAAGGCACCTTTAGTGGTGTAAATGCTGGAGCCGTTGGTAATGCGGGTACTGATGCGGTTCGAAATACCTTAATCGCGGGTGACTTGTTGGTTAACGGGGTCGATGTGGGTGTAACGCTTGCAGCGGATGATACTGCTTCTACCTCAGGTGAGAGTGAGAGCGCGATAGCCCTGGCTGCTGCGATTAACCGTGTTTCCGACGAAACAGGTGTGACGGCGGAAGCTAATCAAAATACTCTATATTCTGGTGATATTACGGTTATTACTGCTGGAGCGTTAACTGTTAACGGTACGGCCGTTACGATTGGTGCTGGTACAGACGTCGCTACCAAGGTTGCAAATGCTATCGAAGCAATTAACGATGTTTCAGGGCAGACCGGCGTTAGAGCCGAAATATTGGACGCAGATAGTTACAAGCTTATCGCTGAAGATGGCCGTAATATCGCGATTGGAGGAACTGGAGCGCTTAACGATGAAGGTTTCGTTGATGACGTATACGTCGCTGGTGTGAAGTTGTCGGCTGCGGGCGAGTTCGAGTTGGGAACGAAGACTGGTGGAATTGAAGGGTCTGGCTTCCAAGTTGGTACTTACGGTGGTTCTGAGTCTGGTACTAAGTTGTCGGATATTGATATCACGACTTCAAAAGGTGCAGAAGCTGCGATTATCGCCATCGACAACGCTGTTAACTCAGTAGCGTCAAGCCGAGCGGAGTTAGGTGCGATTCAGAACCGTTTTGAATCAACCATCGCAAACTTAGAAATCAGCCGTGAGAACTTGAGTGCTGCAAACTCTCGAATTCTTGATGCTGACTTTGCACAAGAGACAGCGGCGCTATCTAAGTCGCAGGTACTGCAGCAGGCAGGTATCTCAGTATTGGCTCAGGCGAATGCGAGACCACAGCAGGTACTTTCTCTACTACAGTAAGGGTCAAGTAATTTAACCCGATAACTCCAGTTTCGTATTAACGGAACTGGAGTTTGGTTTAAACTACGAACGAGGTGAAATATGAATGACGTAAAAATCGCAAATGTAGACTTTGCTGCTAAGCAGGGTTTAGCTGCGTCTTCCCCTTCGCCAGACTCTGTTGATCGAGGACAGGGTGCTAGCAGTGTAGCGCCAAATTCAGCACCTGAGGCTCGAGAGCCCAAAGAAGTTGAAGCTGTTCAAGGTGTCCAGGAAGGGCAGGAAAACGTAACGGAAGCGGTGACTCGGTTAAACGACTATGTGCAATCGGTTCAACGAGATTTGCAATTCCAGCTTGATGATACGTCAGGTAAAACGATCGTTACGGTGATTGATACCCAGACGTCTGAGGTGGTAAGGCAGATACCAGATGAGGTTGCATTAAAGCTGGCGCAAGATTTGCAGCAGGATGAGCCATTAAGTTTATTCAACGCTAAAGCGTAGCCCCTGGGGTCACTTTGACCTAAAGGAACGGCAACTGATAACAAAACGTTACAGGGCAAAAGGTAAACTTTTGCCCTTTTTTGCCGTTAAGGAATAAACAAAGTTATAGTCTGCTGCAATGAGTTTGTGTTTGCATGCAGAGAGCGAGTAGGAACGACTGGGTCGGCAGCTGTATTGTTGGTCCGCTTACTTTCTCAATAGTGATGGCGACGAGGCAGTTATTATGGCAAATATATCTTCAGTGGGAATTGGGTCTGGTGTGCTAACCAGTGACCTAATCGATAAGCTTGTCGCGGCAGAAAAAGAGCCAACCGAGCTGCGTCTTAACGCTAAAGAAGAAGCCATTACCACTGAGCTTTCCGTTTTCGGACAAATACAATCTGCCATTACAGATTTTCGTCTCTCTTCTCGATCACTTGCTGATCCAGACCTATTTCAAACCCTCAACTTAAGCTCTTCTAACTCAGCAGTTAGTGGACAGGCTTCTGATGACGCACAGACCGGCAGCTTTACGATAGAAGTATCTAGTTTGGCTACGTCTCAATCTTTGTCTACGAATGTGTTCGCAGACTCTGACACCACAGAGGTTGGTACAGGAACGTTGACGATTGCCGTGGGTAGCCAGTCGACAGATATAGTCTTAGATGCCAATAACAACTCACTTGACGGTATTGCAGCGGCAATAAATAGCCAGAATGACGTTGGCGTTAGCGCTTCCGTTATTAATGTTGGATCTGGTTTTCGCTTGGTGCTGACATCTGACGAGACGGGATTAGAAAACGCTATGGAGATTACCGTCTCTGGGGATGGTGATGGAAACGATACCGACGCGACAGGTCTATCGCAGCTGGTTTATAGCGGCGCGAACTTAAACATCAACCAGAATCAACCGCCTTCAGATGCAACGTTCGAACTCAATGGTTTGGAAATTACGCGGCCTACGAACTCCTTCGACGATGTTATTAACGGCGTAAGCTTAACGCTCAGCGGCACTAACGAGAATAGCCCTGCGGTCATCAATATTAGTCGAGACAATGACGTTATTGCTGAAAAGGTCGCGGACTTTGTTGAAAAGTTTAACGCGGTAGAGCAGATTATTTCTGAAAACACGGCCTTCAATCCAGACAATCCTGCCGCCAGTGGTCTGCTGCTAGGGGACACATCTACCCGAAACATCATTAGCCAAATACGTAGCGTGGTAGGCCAGGGTATTGCGGGCTTAGAAAGCGCGACAGTCAGAAGCACTGCAGATCTTGGTATTGAGACTAACAAAGATACAGGACAATTGACGTTTGATAAGTCGGTGCTGATCAGTCGCCTTAATACCGACCCAGAAGCAGTTGCCGGGGTGTTCTCGGACCAAGGCCGAACTACCGATGGTCAGGTAGAGTTTGCGCGCGCTGGCTTGAATACGAAAGTCGGCACGTATGGCATAGACATTACGCAGATTGCGACGCGCGGCGCATACACTGGAAACGTTTCTTTAGGGGTGTCGACCGATATCGATGCAGACAATGATGATATTTCATTTCTGATTGACGGCACGTCGACTGGTCCACTTACGCTGGATACAGGTAGCTATACTCCAGCGGAGTTAGCCGCTCAGATTCAAGAGAAAATCAACGCATCTGAAGATATGCAGGCTGCGGGCAAATCTGTCATTGTCACGGTTGATGGCTCTGATCAGTTACAAATTTCTTCAGTGGAATATGGTTCAACATCGTCTGTCGAGATAAGTGGCGCCGACACGAATAGCTTGGCGCAGTTGGGCTTAGATCTTGGGGCAGGAGTAACGGGACTAAACGTCGAAGGTTCCATTGATGGTGTCGCCGCGGTAGGGTCGGGCCAGTTCTTAACTGGCGCCGTTGGTAGTGATGTTGAGTCACTAAGGGTGCTCATTGGTGGTGGAGCAACTGGTTCGCGTGGCTCGGTCAGCTATATTGAAGGCGTCGGTGAGCAAATGGTTGACTTGATCAACAATTTTTTGGGCGCCAACGGTACGATTTCAGCGAAAAATGAGCGTCTGAATGCGCAGTTAGAAGCAATATCAAATGACAGAGTGTCGCTTGCGAATCGAATTGAGTCGTTGAATGAGCGCTTAGTTAGGCAGTTCACGGCGGCCGATATCGCCGTTTCTAGATTGAACAGCACACAGGATTTCGTTAAAGCACAACTTGATGCTTTATTGTCGTCAACAACGAATAAGAAGTAGTAAATAATTAGAGCAACACTGGGAGTATTAAAATGAATGCATTGCATCAGTACCAATCGGTTAATAGACAAACGAGCGTTGTCGACGTTGATAAGCACCAGCTTATTCAACTGTTATTTGATGGCGTTTTAGAGCGCATCAACATGGCCACTGCGCGCATTAAAGCGAAAGACTTTGAAGGAAAAAATAAACTCATCATTAAGTCGATCGAGATTATTGCTGGACTGCGTGGTTTTCTCGACTTGGAGAAAGGGCAGGAATTAGCAGCTAATCTAAATGATCTTTACATGTATTGTGAAAGAAGGCTGCTAGAAGCGAATATTAAAAATGATATTAGCCTGCTCGAAGAAGTCGCGTCACATATTAAGAAAGTACAAGAAGGTTGGAGTGGTATTCGTGACGAAGCAAAAGAGAAAGGCTTTGTTTAAACGCGGCTAGCGATTAGTCACTCCCAGTTTTTCACAGAGCGTTAAGTCGACTGACTTAACGCTCTGTGGTTTTAGTCTTTAATCGTTACCCTAACGATGATTCTAATTTAGCGATTCTTTCCTCTAGGGGAGGATGTGTTAGAAACAATTTTCCAAACTTCGATGACCGTAAACCCGAAATACCAAACGCAGTAAGCTGCCCCGGTAACTCTTCTGTTTTTTGATCGCCTTGTAGTTTTCTCAGCGCCGCTATCATTTTGTCTTTACCTGCTAGCGCTGCGCCACCTTCGTCCGCTCTATATTCACGTTGTCTTGAAAACCACATGACAATGATACTTGCGAGTATGCCGAGCACAATTTCAGCGACAATCGTGGTAATCCAAAATGCTGGGCCGTGGCCGCGTTCTGTTTTGAATATAACTCTGTCGACAAACTGACCGATTACACGGCTGAAAAAGATGACGAACGTGTTAATGACACCTTGAATAAGGGTAAGGGTTATCATATCGCCATTAGCAACATGGCTTACTTCATGAGCTAACACGGCCTCTGTTTCGTCTTTGGACATGTTATTTAACAGCCCGCTGCTGATGGCTACTAAGGCTTTGTTTTTGTTAGCGCCAGTCGCAAATGCGTTGACCTGGGCGGACGGAAATATGGCGACTTCCGGCATAGCAATGCCGGCGATTGACGCCTGTTTAGATACGGTCGAAATGAGCCACTGTTCGGTCGCATTAGCCGGTTGTTGGATAACGACGGCGCCGGTACTCTTTTTTGCCATCCACTTAGAGATCGCTAACGAGAAAAACGCACCACCAAAGCCAAAAACCGAAGCAAACAAAAGTAATGAGTTAAGGTTGAGGTCAACGCCTTGGGAATCTAGAAAGCCCTCGAATCCTAATAGCCTAAGTGAGATGCTTAATACGACAATAATGGCGATGTTCGTGCCAAGAAATAATGCTATTCGTTTCACTTAATACTCCGCAGAATGCTGAAGGTTGCAAACACATAAAAAAGAGGCCGAAGCCTCTTTTAAGTATAGATCTAGCGCCTAGTTTAAGGCTTTTGTACCAATTTTGATTTGCCTAGGCTTCATTGCCTCAGGTACTTCTTTCTCAAGGCTAATCGTTAGTAGGCCATGTTCAAGTTTAGCGCCGAGTACTTTGACGTGTTCAGCAAGCTCAAAAGTTCTTTCGAAGTTTCGGTTCGCAATGCCTTGATGCAAAAATGTGCGACCCTTAGGTTCGTCACCTTGCTGCCCCTTAATGGTCAGGCGCGTGTGATTCGACTGAATATCGATTTGCTCTTCCGAAAAGCCAGCGACAGCCAATGTGATTTCATACTTGTCTTTGCTGAGCGCTTCGATGTTGTATGGCGGGTAACCGTTGTTTTTTTGGTCACCTCGCGACGCGTTTTCTAACAAGTTGAATAGGTGATCGAAGCCTACAGAAGAGCGATATAGTGGTGAAAAGTCTACAGTTCTCATATGTCATATCCTTTATTTTAAGCAATATAGTTAGCACCCCTAACGGCGGCGCTTTCAGTGAGTGAGCCAGCGGAACCTTTAGCAAGCGAACCTTGGCTTCGTTTTAAAATATGAGGACGCTTAAATAGACTTCAAGGGATAGCAGACCAAAAAAAAGAGTGCTCCGATTAAAGAAACACTCTTTTTGTCTGGCTTTCACTCAGGCTTAACGCACCCAGCGTTAAACCATGTGGTAAAGAATGGTATTAAGATTCAGTGACTATCGCGCTTCGGTCCTCACCACCAAATGCTTCAATCAGCTCTGGTATGAGGTTGTCGACTTCAGCTGCCATAATCGCGAAGCTTGCATCAAATTTTGCGGCGGCATCTTCAGCGTTTGTGTCGTCAAACTTTTCTTGGACCAGGTCGCTAAACTTCAAGCGCTTAACTGTCAGGTCAGTAGAAAGAAGGAAACTGATGTTCTCACGCCAAGACAAAGCCAGCTTATCGACTTGCATACCGGATTGAATATGCTGTTCGATTTGCTCAATGTCTAGGTCGATACCTTTGTACTTCACAACACCTTTTTCATCGCCTGAAGTGCAAAGTTCGCACTCAAGCCCTGGCTCGAAATAAGCAGGTGGATTGGCGTCGCGATTCAGCCATTGAGTCATAATGGTTGCTGGTGACTGTTTCACTTCAATAGGGCGCACGGGCAATGAGCCAATTGTTTTACGAAGATAGCTCGTGACTTCGTCTGCCGTTTTGGCAGACGCTGTATTGATGACCATATACCCCTTAGAAGGACAAATGTAGGCATAGTATTTATTGGTTCGCGCAAACGCCTTCGGCATTAGCTCGATCGTAACTTGTTCCTTAAGCTCTGTTTTCTCTTTGCGGCTGACTTTACGATGCTGGGTCTCTTCGATCAGTTCTGCGCGCTCAATGACTTGCTCGTTGACAACAGAACTCGGTAGAATCTTTTCCTGCTTAGTTAGACATAGCATCCAGTATTTGTCTGCAACATGTACTCTCGACTCGGATAGCTTTCCTAGTGGCGAAGACCAACCTAGCTGGTATACGTCATTTGCACCGCAAGGTTTAAACGCTGCGGATGACAGTTGCTCTTCCAATGCGTCTGAAGTAGTGTCGAAAGACTTAGTAAAGCGATAAATATATAGATTTTTAAACCACATCTGGTTACCCGAATTGACGTTGACAATAAGTTTTAGAGCAGGGCATTATCCACAGTCTTATAATTATTTCTAGTCGCTTTTTATTGTTAATAATTCAAATTAATTTATTTTCATAAATCATTGAAAAATATAAAGATGGATACTCTTTTACTTTATACGACAAGTGGCTGTCATTTGTGTGATTTGGCCGAGACTGTCTTAGCTGAAGCACAACAAAGCTCAAGCCCCGATTCAATACGCTTTGTTGTCCGCAAGGTAGAGATCTCTGATGATCCGGAGCTAGTCGCGCGCTATGGCGTTCGAATACCCGTCATCAGAATGCTGGATCGATCGCGCGACTTAGGCTGGCCCTTTGGGGCGACAGAGCTTGCAAACTATTTGCTGATGGCTAGACCTTCGGCGTAACAAAACCAATTTTATGGATACTTATGCTATTTGTTATTTCACCTGCAAAGAGTCTTGATTTCGAGGCGGCGGCCTTGACGGATGAATACACATCGCCAATGTTTCTAGATAAATCTCAGGAGCTGATTGATATATTGAAAGGCTTCAAGCCTAAAGATATCTCCGCGTTGATGGGGGTCAGCGATGCAATTGCCGAGTTGAATGTCGATCGATTTAATGACTGGAGTAGGCCGTTTTCTTTGCGTAACGCAAAACAAGCGATTTATGCGTTTAAGGGCGATGTTTACACGGGTATTTCAGTTGAAACAGCGGAGCAAGCCCAAGTTAATTACATCCAAAACCAAGTAAGGATTCTGTCAGGACTATATGGTGTATTAAGGCCGTTGGACCTAATGCAGGCTTACCGTTTAGAAATGGGGACGCGTCTAGAAAACTCAGCAGGCAAAAACTTATACCATTTCTGGGGGAGTGATTGTACCGATCAATTAAATGAAGACTTGAAAGGAGACAACGAGTCTTGCGAGGGTGATGCGGTTATTGTGAATCTTGCCTCTAATGAGTATTACAAATCCGTTCAACCAAAGAACTTAAACGCTCGTGTCATCACACCCATTTTTAAAGACTTAAAAGGTGGGAAATATAAGATCGTTAGTTTTTACGCTAAAAAAGCCCGTGGCCTGATGGTTAGATACGCGGCTGATCACTTAATTTCAGATCCGGAAGACTTGAAAGGCTTCGATTATCAGGGATATGCGTTTAACGCTGAATTATCCTCTGATAACGATTGGGTCTTTACCCGGGACGAGCCGCCTGCTAAGAAATGAGTCCAGCGGCATATGTAAAACGTAAAGGAAGGCAGGCGCTGCGGATTGGTCGCTTTGGGCTAAATTTAATGGCTGGCGGAAGCTTTATTCAAGCGTGTCATAGTTTGCCGGCGATCAGCAAAATTGAAGATAGCCATCTAAACGACTATAGACTGTTCCGGCTGTGGGTCGAAGATCTCGTTCGGTCGACCAATGTTGTCATGACCGTTCATGGTGCGCCAATTCTTGATCATGCCTTGTTTGTATCAAACCATGTCTCCTGGCTTGATACGGTGCTGCTAAACAATGCCAGGCCGCTAAGTTTTATCGCCCGCCACGACCTTGTCGATTGGCCCTTCATTGGAACGTTTACCCAAAGAATGCATTCAGTTTATGTTGACCGAACCAGTAAATTTCAGGCCTATCGTTCGATCCCAAAAATTGAAGAGCGACTAATGGAAGGCCGATCTGTTGTGGTATTTCCAGAGTCGACAACTTCTGATGGCATGGATGTGCTGCCGTTCTATCCGATGTTTTACGAAGCGGCCGTTAGGACTAAGCTGCCTGTACAAGCGATTGCGATACGTTACTTCGATGAGCATGGTCATCGCATTACGGAGCCTGCATTTATTGACGACGATAGCTTTGGCGATACCTTAATGCGCTTGTATGAGGTGAATAAAGTTCACGCCGAGCTTCACTTTATGGCGCCCCTTGACTCACAAAAGTTAGATCGAAAAGAGCTTTGTGCGGCGTCGGCGCAACAAATCATGGCTTGTGTTCGTGAGTCTTAAACGTAGCACGACGAGCGTATCGCTTAAGCGAGCTAGCCAGCGAGTTAGTTCCGGCCAAGGCTTGGGCCGCAAGGACAATGACCAGCCAGATGAAATCTCTCTAGTTTTCACCTGGCTAGCTTAACAAATATTAGCTGACGTTCATTTCAGGCACATGCTCCGGAACGACAAGCTCGCCCGCCGTCTTTGCTACAATTTCTTCGACCGAAACACCGGGTGCTCGTTCTAACAGATGAAATTTTCCGTCTCGGATTTCAATGTAGGCAAGATCCGACACGATCTTCTTAATACAGCCCGCGCCAGTGAGGGGGAGGGTGCATTCTTTTAATAATTTGGACTCGCCCTTTTTGTTTGCGTGGGTCATCGTGACAACAATGTTTCTAGCGCTGGCCACCAGGTCCATTGCGCCACCCATGCCTTTAACTAGTTTTCCAGGGATCATCCACGACGCGATATTGCCTTGTTGATCAACTTCAAAGGCACCTAATACGGTTAGGTCAACATGACCGCCGCGGATCATGGCGAAGCTGTCAGCTGACGAAAAATAAGATGCGCCAGTTGTTGCTGTGACAGTTTGCTTACCCGCGTTGATTAAGTCAGCGTCGACGGTTTCTTCTGTTGGAAACTCTCCCATCCCTAACAGCCCGTTTTCGGACTGCAGCATGACTTCCATGCCTTCCGGTACATAGTTAGCGACGAGCGTCGGAATGCCGATGCCTAGATTAACGTAGTACCCATCTTGTAATTCTTGTGCGACGCGCTGTGCTAATTGCTCTCTTGATAGTGCCATGGTGCTAGTCCTCTGTTCGTTCTCTGCTCTTTGCCTGAGTTGCAGTTAGGAGCGATTATTTTTTTAGCGTTAGCTGCTCAATACGTTTTTCGAAGGAACCTTTGATGACGCGGTTCACGTATATGCCAGGCGTATGAATTTCGTTCGGATCTAGTTCGCCTGCAGCAACGATCTCTTCTACTTCAACAACGGTTACTTTTCCGGCAGTTGCCGCCATTGGATTAAAGTTGCGTGCCGTTTTTCTGAACACTAGGTTGCCCATTGTGTCTGATTTCCAAGCTTTAACCAGCGCGAAGTCACCTACAATTGATGACTCCAGAATGTGCATCTTGCCATCAAACTCGCGCGCTTCTTTGCCGTCGGCGACAGGTGTTCCGTAACCCGCAGGAGTGAAGAATGCGGGAATGCCCGCGCCTCCTGCTCGCATTTTTTCTGCAAGAGTGCCTTGCGGTGTTAACTCAACTTCCAGTTCGCCTGATAGCAGTTGCTGCTCGAAAAGCGCATTTTCGCCAACGTAGGACGCAATCATTTTTTTGATTTGTTTGTCTTCAAGTAACAAGCCAAGCCCAAAGCCATCGACGCCAGCATTGTTTGAGACACAGGTTAGCCCGGTTACACCGAGACTCTTCATCTTCCCGATTAATCCTTCTGGAATGCCGCATAGGCCAAAACCGCCGACAATGACGGTCATGTTGTCGCTTAAACCCTCTAAGGCCTCGTCGTATGAGGTAACTACTTTGTTAAACCCAGACATGCTTTTCTCTCCTAAACCTTTGCTCGCCTAAACTGGCGGATTCTAGTTATCATTCTGGCCTGTATCGCCAGGGTTGTTGGAACATCTACTCGTTTGTTGTGCTTTGCTTTCGTGTTGTTGGGTATTGCCGCTCTGTACCTTTGCTGATTCTGTCGTGGCTGGGTAAGTTTTAGAGGAGGCCCTTACTCTGACTGAGCGCGCGAGGCCAACACTGATCCGACATGGGATTGGCTAGGCCGCCCAAGTGACTTTGAAATAAAACTACCGGCTTGGGCGAGTTTTTCTAGATCTATCCCTGTTTTCATACCAGCGCCGCGCATCAGATAAACAACATCTTCGGTCGCTACATTACCGGTAGCGCCTTTTGCATAGGGGCAGCCGCCGAGGCCCGCAATAGAGGCGTCAAATACGCGATAGCCTTCTTCTAAGCCTGCATATGTATTGGCAACCGCCTGACCGAAGGTGTCATGAAAATGCAACGCCAGTTTGCTGATATCGAACTGAGCACCGAGCTGCCTTAGGAGTGTTTTTGTTTCTGGTGCCGTGCCGACTCCTGTTGTGTCCCCGAGAGAAACTTCATAGCAGCCAAGGTCGAACAGTTTCTGAGTGATAGACGAAACTTGGGCGGCGCTTACAATGCCATCGTATGGGCAGGCAAAAATGCAAGACACGTAGCCGCGTACGGAAATTCCATGCTCTTTCGCGAGCGCCATCATTGGCTTGAAGCGCTCAATGCTTTCGTCAACGCTACAGTTGATATTCTTTTGACTAAACGCTTCAGACGCGGCGCCGAATATCGCGACCTCTTCAACGCCGCAGGCAATAGCGGACTCTAACCCGCGCATATTGGGTGTTAGAGCAGTGTAGCGCACGCTCTTGCGTCGGTTGATCTGGCGAAATACTTCGTCCGATGCGGCCATTTGCGGCACCCATTTTGGTGATACAAAACTTCCGCTTTCAATAACGGAGAGCCCAGCATCAGCGAGTTGCTCAATCAACGAAACCTTGGTCTCCACAGAAATGCTCTGCTTTTCATTTTGGAGACCATCTCGAGGGCCGACTTCAACTATTGTCACGCTGTCGTTATCGCGATTAGCCGCGTTGGAATCGTTCGCGCTGACGCTATTCATAAGCGGATTATTCATGGTCTTGTCCTGTGGTTTCTATGCAGCGCCAGCTAGGTAAGCGCTTATCAAAAAACGCGGAAAGCCCTTCCTGACCCTCGTCTGAGACGCGGAGTTGGGCAATAAGCGCGCTGGTATGGTCTGACAAGTCACACCCGGGCTCACTTTTTAAGATGTCTCTAATAAGTGACTTGGCGGCAACTGACGCTTCTGGGCCGGTCTCTAATATGTTTTTTTCAACGACGCTGATTTGTGCGTCTAGGTCAGCCATCGGTACGATTTCATGCACCAAGCCGAAATGTTCGGCCATTGATGCATCGAATACTTCAGCGGTCAGAAATAAGCGTCGACTTGCTCGCTCGCCAATGGCTGCAATGACGTAAGGGCCTATTGTTGCTGGCGCCAACCCTAAGCGGGCCTCACTAAGACAAAATCTCGCATTGTCTGCCGCGATAGCAATGTCGCAGCAAGCGATCAGTCCGATTGCGCCACCGTACGCTGCGCCTTGCACCCGCACTAAAGTAGGATGCGGGAACTCGTTAAGCTCTTTAAATAACCTCGCAAGTTCTTGGGCGTCAGCAAGATTATCTTCATAACTCAGTAGGGCCATGCGCTTCATCCACGCCAAGTCTGCCCCAGCGCAAAAATGTTTACCGGTTGCGACAAGCTTTAGCAGACGCACAGTATCGGTATTTCTAAGCTGTTCTAGATAACTCAGCAGTGTTTTAATCAGCGCGTCGTCGAAGGCGTTCAGCTTGTCTGGCTGATCCAAGGTAATCGTCGCTACGGCGCCGTCGATGGTTAGACGAGCGCTGGTTGGTGAAGCCGTACTGGACATAATCTGTTCGTCTCTCTACTTAATACTTTTCTTGGGTCGTTCATTTAGCGCTGCGCGCAGATGAACGAGGCATACTTTACATACGAAATACGCCGTACCGTGTTTCTTCAATTGGTGCATTCAGGCTTGCTGAAATTGCACAGCCTAAAACGTTTCGTGTATCGCACGGCTCAATAATGCCGTCGTCCCATAACCGCGCTGTAGCGTAGTAAGGGTGAGCCTGCTCTTCGAACTGATCAATAATAGGCTGTTTCAATTTTTGCTCATCTTCAGCGCTGAACTCGATGCCTTTTTTCGCTAGGCTGTCCTTTTTTACCTGCGCTAATACACCGGCTGCTTGTTCGCCTCCCATGACCGAAATACGTGCGTTCGGCCACATCCATAGGAATCGAGGATGATAGGCTCTGCCGCACATCCCGTAATTTCCGGCGCCAAAACTGCCACCAACGATAACGGTAAATTTAGGGACTTTTGCGCAGGCAACTGCCATCACCATCTTGGCGCCATGCTTGGCGATGCCACCTTCTTCAAATGCTTTGCCGACCATAAATCCTGTGATGTTTTGTAGGAACACTAGCGGGATTTTTCGTTGGCAGCAGAGCTCAATAAAGTGCGCCCCTTTCTGGGCAGATTCCGCAAACAAAATACCATTGTTGGCGATTATCCCAACTGGGTTGCCAAAGATATGGGCAAAACCGCATACAAGGGTTTCGCCAAAGTATTCTTTAAACTCCGCAAATTCAGAGTCATCAACAAGTCGTGCGATAAGCTCGCGCGCGTCATAAGGTGTTTTGAGGTCGGCAGGAACGACACCATGAAGTTCTTCTATCTCATATCGAGGTGGTTTAATCGGTTTTGTCGCGAGTTGCTCTTTTTTCTGTATGTTGAGGTTCGCTACGCACTGTCTCGCAATTTGTATTGCGTGCGCTTCAGTGTCCGCATAGTGGTCGGCGACACCGGATATTTTGCAGTGGATATCTGCGCCACCAAGGTCTTCTGCACTGACTTCTTCTCCGGTGGCGGCTTTTACTAACGGCGGACCCGCCAGAAAAATAGTACTGTGATTTCGTACCATGATGCTTTCATCGGCCATGGCGGGCACATAGGCGCCGCCAGCAGTGCAAAGGCCCAATACCACGGCAATCTGTGGTATTCCTTTCGCTGACATATTTGCTTGTCGATAGAAAATATTGCCGAAGTCGTCTTCGTCTGGAAAGACTTCATCCTGATTTGGAAGGTTGGCGCCGCCAGAGTCGACCAAGTAAATGCACGGTAAGTTATTTTCTTCTGCAATGGTTTGTGCGCGAAGATGCTTCTTAACCGACAGCGGATAATATGTGCCGCCTTTAATCGTTGAGTCATTGGCGACAATCATGCACTCGATGCCATGTACACGACCAATTCCTGTGATGGCCCCAGCACCCGGTATATTGTCCTCATAGACTTGGTAGGCTGCCAGCTGAGATAGCTCTAGAAAAGGCGCGCCGGGGTCGAGGAGGCGTGCGACTCGCTCTCTTGGCATTAGTTTATTTTTCGCCAAATGACGGTCTATTAAACCTTTGTCGGCCGCATTAGCGTTTGCGTTTATTTTTGCACGCAGATCACTAACGAGCGCGTCCATAGCGGCTTTTCGCGCCTTAAACTCTGCTGAGTGCGTATCGACCTTAGATTGAATCTGACTCATAGTAGAACCTGTTTCGGCGACTTAACGCGTTTCCATGAATAGTTCGCGACCAATAAGCATTCGTCGAATTTCGGATGTACCTGCACCAATTTCATAAAGCTTAGCGTCACGCAATAGGCGCCCCGCTGGGAATTCATTGATATAGCCATTGCCGCCCAATATCTGGATCGCTTCAAGCGCCATCTTGGTGGCACATTCGGCGCTATACAGAATAATGCCGGCAGCATCTTTTCGTGTCGTTTCTCCACGATCACAAGATTTAGCGACGGCGTACAAATAGGCTCTGCTAGCGTTTAGCATCGTATACATGTCGGCAACTTTTCCCTGAATCAGCTGGAACTCACCGATCGACTGGCTAAACTGTTTTCGTTCGTGAATGTAGGGAACAATTAGGTCCATGCAAGATTGCATTATCCCGGTTGGGCCACCTGAGAGCACAACGCGCTCGTAATCGAGACCGCTCATCAACACACGTACGCCAGCGTTCTCTTGACCTAGGATGTTTTCGACGGGCACTTCTACATCTTCAAACACGAGTTCACAGGTGTTTGATCCGCGCATGCCGAGTTTGTCGAGTTTGGGTGAGCGAGAGAAGCCCTTGCTGTCGCGTTCAACGATGAATGCAGTAATTCCATGAGGACCTTTTTCTACGTCGGTTTTGGCGTAAATAACATAGGTGTCAGCGTCCGGGCCGTTGGTGATCCACATTTTGGTTCCATTGAGAACGTAGTGGTCGCCTTTCTTATCGGCTCTAAGCTTCATACTCACAACATCGCTGCCGGCATTGGGTTCGCTCATGGCGAGTGCGCCTATGTGCTGTCCCGACACTAACTTGGGTAAGTACTTTTCTTTTTGTGCTTGTGTGCCGTTTCGATAGATTTGGTTAACGCAAAGGTTGGAGTGCGCGCCATAACTAAGACCGATCGATGCGCTCCCTCTACTGATCTCTTCCATTGCAATGACATGGGCGAGGTAGCCCATGTTTGCGCCACCGAACTCTTCAGAGACGGTCATGCCAAGCAAACCCATCTCACCGAACTTAGGCCATAGCGCATTAGGAAACTCATTGTCGGCGTCAGTTTTAGCCGCAATCGGTGAAATTTCCTTGCTGACAAAACTGGTGACCTGATCGCGCAACATGTCATTGGTTTCACCCAGGTCAAAGTTAAGCGTTTGGAGCGATGCGATGGACATAAAAATTAACCTCTATCTATGGGTTCGAATTGTTGTTGTCGCCTAGGGTTTCTAGGCAGCGCCTTTCGGCTTCTTCTAGTTCAAGTTGCATAACGCGTATATCTTCTATTTGCTGATCAAGCGCGTTTTTTTGTTGTTGGATTTTGTCTAACACCCGACGCAGCTGTGTTTCATTCGCGCCCTTCGGGTTGTAAAGCTGAATGAGTTCTTTGGATTCGGCCAGCGAAAAACCTAAGCGCTTGCCTCGGATTACGAGTTTAAGTGCGATACGGTCTTTGTCGTTGTAAATTCGTGTTTGGCCTTTTCGAGATGGGTGCAGCAAACCCTCAGACTCATAAAAGCGCATGGTCCTAGTCGTGACATCAAATTCTTCTGCTAAATCTCTGATCGAATATTGAGGCATCTTTATTTTGGGGGCCGAGAGTGATTGAGTAGAACGATTATTGCTTACAGTTTACGTTAACGTCAACTTAAAGTTGAGCCGAACTGAAAAAAGAAATATCGAACTGCTATGGGATTTAGCGATTTTTGGTGGGTTAGGATTGCGCTTATTGAAAAGGGAGGGTACTAAGGACGATTTGTGTTTAGTGAGCTTACTTTGCCATTAGCTAGCTAGGGAAGAGTCGAATTACCGAATCAGCTTACGCTGACGAGTCATCATATCTAGCCAGTTATCTAATTGGTCAGGGCCGCCAATACGTTTTTGCTTGTTACCTTTAAAGCGTGATAGCCAAAGTCCTTCGCCATTAAAACTATAGACAGGCAATAAATCGTTGCGTTTGGATGCGGGTTTTATTTCTGTAATTAAGTTATCGAGAATCAGGGGTTCTGATTCCGGTTGTTCGTAGTAAGCGAGAACCATGTGCGCTTGGTTTAGCTCGAGAGCTTTTACATACGTGATCTTAAGTTTTTCTTCGGGTATACCCATTTCTTTTAGCGTGAAATATTTAGCAATTGAATAGTCTTCACAGTCCCCGGCATTGGTGGCGAGAAGCTCGACTGGTGTTGCCCAATAATCTTCGGTGCCCCAGTGTTTTTGATCGCTAACAAATGCAGCCTGATTAAAGAACGTATTGACTTCGTTTAGTTTGACCGACGTTGCTTTGGATGGATCAGAGTTGGCGAGTGACTGCCAAGCGACAAGGCGTTGAGTTGCGGCCTCACCAAATCGGTCATTGATATAGTTAAGAAGCGTCTTACTAAGTTCTAGACCATATAGCGAGCTCGATAGCAACGCGAAAACCCAGACAGCAATTAATTTACGAGATGCTCTGGATGAAAGGTTAGCGTTACAGCGGCTATCCATAAAGTGTCTAGTTTTGCCCGTTGCGAATTCGATTTCTGAGCGTGTTGAGGCGATCTTTGATCGAGCTTTTTCGCGATGGGTCGACCGACGGTTTGCTGGCTTGTACGTGATTTACGGCGCTACGTTCAGTGGGTTCATTTTTTACTTGGGCTAGGTATTGCCCACCACCTTTGCTTACTTTGGGGAAATATAGATTTTCGAGTCGACCCGAGCGGTTAAGCACGACTCTATCGTCATAAACATTGTTAAGCGTGGCGTTACCGGGAACGCTGTCGCCCACCTTGTAAAGTAGGGTGCTTCGATCAGGCCCTTCTATTAGCGCGCTTGCTGTCTTATCGCCGGCACCGGCAGAAACGCCAGTTAGCGTGAGTCGAAGAGTCGTCTTGGGTAGTTCTTTTTGTGGTGCCGCGACGGGCGCAGCTTGCTTGTTTGCATCACCAAATAGTTTGAATTGGGCGATATTTCGAGCTGGCTTGTTTACTTGCTCGACCTTTGCTGGCACAGCGACAGTGGGCATGGCCTCTGGTGTTGACCATAGCTCAAGGGACTGCCAATAAAAGCTTGCCGCAACAAGGCAAGCCAAACAGATGGCTGTCAGCAGGGGGGCGCGTTTAAGCAAAGTTCGCATGGTTATCGTTTGGGCCTATTGCTGTGAGTTTTACGCGTTATCGCGATCACACTAATAGCTCAATATTAGCACATGCCAACCCGATGCCCACTGAGTGAGGATAGAATTCAAAGTGCTAAATCTTGAAATTGCCAATTAGACCTTTCAAGGTTGCCGTGTCACCAGACAATGCTTCTGCGGCATTCAAAGCACTATTCGCATATTCTTCCGTTTCGTTGCCAAGATCAACGATTTGGTTAACGTTGGATTCTATGTTCTTAGTAACGACGGCTTGCTCTTCTGCCGCACCAGCAATTTGTTGACTCATTTGGACGATAGAGTCGACACTTGAAACGATTTTTCCAAGCGCATCGGCTACCTTGTTCGACTGTTGAACCGTCGTTTCGGTGGTGGCGTGACTTCCATCCATTGACTCAACGGCATTGGCCACGCCTTGTTGAAGTCGCTCAATCATCTTGTCAATTTCTTCCGTCGACTTTTGAGTGCGTTGCGATAAGGTTCTAACTTCGTCTGCGACCACGGCAAAGCCGCGTCCTTGGTCTCCCGCTCTTGCCGCTTCGATGGCCGCATTGAGCGCAAGAAGGTTGGTTTGCTCTGCGATGGCTTTGATTTCTACGAGTACTTGGTTGATCTCTTCGCTGTCATGGCGAACTTGTCGGATGTTTTCAACTGAATTTCGAATCTCTTTAGATAAGGCGTCTACTGCTAGCAGTGTATCGTTCACTACCGATTGACCATTGGATGCTTCATTCTGCGCAACATTTGCGGCGTCAGATGTTTTCTGTGTGTTGGTCGCGACTTCATCAACGGTATTAACCATTTGCTGCATAGCGTCGTTAATGTGGCTGGTCTCTGCGAGCTGGCGTTGGATCGCGGCGCTGTTTGACTGCGCGGTGGCATTAACCCCTTGAGCCTGCATTGACACGCCGTCGACCGTTTTTAAAACCGCCTCGATCAGGCTTCTGATTTGTTGTGTCATCTCGTTAAATTCTATTGTTAGCTCGCCCAGTTCGTCTTGTGAATGCTTTTCGAGTGTAACGGTCAGGTCGCCAGACGATACTTTGCGGGCCGCTCTAGAAAAACTTTGTATCGCGTTACGAACGGAAACGGAAAAGCCCATGTAGAGGTAAAGGATGATTGCGAGTACGACAGTCAAGATGACAAACAATAGTGTCCGTGCTGATTTCTGTTCGTCGAGCCGGTCGACCAGAATGGCGTTTATGTGTGCGGCAACTAGGTCACTAAATGCGATATATTCATCGATGAATGTGACAACTTCGGATTCGTAGCTAGGCCATTTTTTCTCAAGGTGAATGGGGTTGATGATCTCTTCATCGATAATCGATTGTACCGAGGGTATTGCATTCAATACCTGCTCGAACGTCTCACTATCTAATTGGTTTAGCACCTTAGATTTAGAGCGAGATAGCTCTATTGCTGGAATGAACTCGGTGTTAAATTTATCAAGTTCGTCGTAAAGCGCGTTAAGGCCGTCGCTCATAGCATAACTAATCGCGCCTTCATTTAACGTAAATATTCCGATGCTGCGTGCCTTACTTAACTTGTCCAGTGCGTCATTGACGTTGTTGTCTAGTAATGAGAACAAGGTGTTGATTTCAGTATCTGAATCGAGTGCTAGCCCGGATATTTGGGCAGCGCTTTGGCGCAGTACTGCAAGCTTGTCGTTGAATTCTGAAAAATATCGGTACTGATTTGAGTAGTCTAACTTTTGGATGTCCTGCTGTTTCATTTGTTCCCACGCATCAAGCGTGGTTTCTGTGTGCTCAATGAGTAATGAAGGCGCGCCTTTATAAGATTGAAGTTTGTCTCGAAAAGATACGAACTGCTGTGTTAGCTGACGCTGGAGGCTCGTCGCTCTATTGTCTAGAGTCCCAATTGACCGTTGTTTTGAAATGGAGCGGATATCTCTATATTCCCTGGCCAGTTGCTCGAGGTCGAGAATATCTTCGTAGAAGGTGATGCCAAACACTTCTTGTTCGATTTGTTTGATGGACGAGTTAAGCTGACTTAACAATAGGTAGCTTAACCCGATAATTGGGAACAGCCAAAGAACACTAATCAGTGTGAATTTTAGGTTATAGCTAAGCAGGTTCATCAGCTTAATTGCAGGGAGCAAAAACTTCACACTAGGTCTCCAATCGTAAAAGATATAAATGTTGCATCACTTTGTTATCGTTAAGCTGGTGATAATGTTTAGCTTTGTTTTAACCAATACGGTATGCCGTAATCAGTGGCAACAAAAAATGAATAGACTCTCACTTTTTATACTAGCGTGAAAGGGCGCTTCCATCGACGCTTGGCGCTTTATTTAGCCTTACGATGATTTAATATATCGTGCTGTTGCACAAGCTGATAAGAAACTAGATTATCGATTGCCATAAATAAGGTAATTTTCGGCAATGAATGCTAGTTTTTATAGTCTAGTGCGTAATCGATGCTTGTCACTATGTCAGTGCACGGTTGGCGTGTCTGTTTTTGGTTTTTTGGAGTGTGTTCGTGTCAGATCAAATCGTAACTCAAAATGATGACGTGGAGGGTTCGCCTGTTGGTACCGATGGCGCTAGCCTAGGTCTTGCGGATGCGCCGCCTTTTGAGGGAAAGCGAATTGATCGTCTACCATTTTCCTTCGCTAAAAAGCAGGGCGTGGTTTTGGTGAGTAATAACGAAGTAAGAGAGGTGCTTTATCGCCCAGGCCTCAGTCCTGATGCGTTTGCAGAAGTTAACCGGCTTAATCGCGGTGGAGCTGTTTTTCGCTTGGTCGACGAGGCCGAGTTTGAAGCAGCGCTCGGACTCGCATATCAAAACGACTCAGAAGAAGCGATGCAGATGGTTGAAGGCTTGGGTGATGATATGGACCTCGCCAGTTTAGCGAACTCCGTGCCTGAGACTGAAGACCTCTTAGAGCAAGAAGATGATGCGCCGATTATCAGGCTGATCAATGCAATTTTGACTGAGGCGGTTAAGTCAGACGCGTCGGATGTGCACATTGAAACTTTCGAGAAACAGTTAGTGGTTCGTTTTCGGGTTGATGGTGTACTGCGAGAAATCGTTAAACCTAAGCGTGCGCTCGCGCCTTTGCTCGTGTCTCGAATAAAAGTTATGTCCCGATTAGATATCGCCGAAAAACGCATCCCGCAAGATGGCCGTATCTCTCTAAGAGTCGGCGGACGAGAAGTCGACATTCGGGTTTCGACGATGCCTTCTGCAAGTGGCGAAAGAATTGTACTCAGGTTGCTAGATAAAAACGCCGGTAGACTAAAACTGGAAAGCCTGGGGATGAGTGAACGGGACTTGGAATCTATTAAGTCCATTGTTAATCGACCACACGGAATTATGCTGGTTACGGGGCCTACAGGCTCGGGTAAAACGACAACTCTTTATTCGGGGTTGTCCGAAATTAACGATAGAAGCCGAAACATCTTAACGGTTGAAGATCCGATCGAGTACAACTTACCCGGAATCGGTCAAACTCAAGTTAATACCAAGGTGGATATGACATTTGCTCGCGGCTTGCGGGCGATTTTGCGTCAGGACCCAGACGTCGTCATGATCGGTGAAATTCGTGACTTGGAGACTGCTGAGATCGCTGTACAAGCAAGTTTAACGGGGCATATGGTGCTTTCAACTCTGCATACAAATAGCGCCGTTGGTTCGATAACGCGGCTAATGGATATGGGCGTTGAGCCTTTTCTAATTAGCTCTAGTATGGTCGGAATTGTCGCACAGCGGCTAGTGCGAGTGCTTTGCCAAGAGTGTAAAGAGCCGATGGAGGCAACCCCTTCTGTTTGTGATTATTTGCAGGTTGACCCAAGTTCGCCCCCGGTCATATACAAAACCAAAGGCTGCTCGGAATGTAATCACCAAGGCTATAAAGGGCGAGTGGGTATTTACGAAGTGATTGAGGTGGACGAGCGGCTTCGCGAGTTGATTCATAACAAAGCGGGCGAAATGGAGCTAGAGGCTTGTGCTCGCGAACGTAGCCCTAGCATTCATGAAGACGGTATTGCCAAGGTTTTATCCGGTATTACAACGATAGAAGAGGTTGTGCGTGTTACGCATAAGGGATAGCTATGGCTGCATTTGATTATAAAGCGCTTGATGAGCGCGGGCGCCAGCAGAAAGGAGTCATGGAGGCAGACAGTGCCCGCCAGATAAGGCAGCAGCTCCGTGACAAGGGCTGGGTTCCCCTTGAAGTCGAACAAAGTATTGAAAAAGAAGGCGCTAGCGGAATTTTCCAAGCGCGTAAGTCGATTAGCGTTAAAGATTTGTCGTTGTTGACACGGCAGATAGCAACCTTGGTTCAATCTGGGATACCCATAGAAGAAACGCTCAGTGCGGTCTCTTCCCAAAGTGAAAAGCCGGCGATCAGAAGCATGATGCTTGCGATACGTGCCAAGGTACTTGAAGGGTATACCTTGGCTGATAGCCTTGCGGAATTCCCCGCTGCTTTTCCTAAGCTCTATCGTTCGACGGTAGCAGCGGGCGAGCACGCGGGCCATTTGGACTTGGTACTCAATCGATTGGCTGACTACACAGAATCCCGTCAGGCTGCGCGACAGAAAATACAGCTAGCGGCCATCTACCCTTTGATTCTAAGTGTCGTGGCGATTGCGATAGTCGTGGTTCTTCTCACTTATGTCGTTCCCGATATTATTGAGGTATTTATAAATAATGGTCAGGAGCTACCTCCTCTGACTCAGGCTTTGCTTGCTTGCAGTGGCTTCTTAGGCGATTGGGGGTTGCTATTGTTATTCATCTTGATAGGGGCCGGTGTCGGTTTCAAATTGGCGTTAAAGAAAGATGCATTTCGATTGGCTTATCATAAAAAACTACTGCAAATGCCGTTCATCAAAAAGTTGACGCGAGGTGCGAATACCTCTCAGTTTGCGAGTACGCTAAGTATCTTAAACAGTAGTGGTGTGCCTTTGGTCGACGCCATGCGAATAGCTTCTGAAGTGCTTAGTAACGATTGCATGCGGGCTGCGCTGCTTGACGCAGCTCAGTCTGTTAGCGAGGGAGGTAGTTTGTACAAGTCCATCGAGCAGACTGGGTATTTCCCTCCAATAATGGTGCATATGATTGCGAGTGGCGAGTCGAGCGGTGAGCTTGATCAGATGTTGGAGCGCACAGCGTCGCATCAGGAGAGTGACCTGCAAGGGTTGATAGAAACTTTGGTTGGCTTGTTTGAACCGTTTATGCTGCTTTTTATGGGCGCGGTTGTTCTGATTATTGTACTGGCAATCATGTTGCCAATTCTGAATATGAGTAATTTAGTTGGCTAACGCTCCGCTATGGAGTTTATAGATATAATTTTAATGAACAGGAAAGGGTAATGAAAAAATCTAAGGGCATGCAAAGCGGTTTTACCTTGATAGAAATTATGGTGGTGATGGTCATACTCGGGTTGCTGGTGGCGGTTGTTGCGCCAAATATACTGGGTCGTGGTGAAGAGGCGAGGGTTGGTGTGGCCAAGACACAAATCCGAAATGTCAGTAATGCCTTGGATTTATACAAGTTGGACAACTTTAATTACCCCAGTACTGAGCAAGGGCTAGAGGCCTTAGTAACCGAGCCGTCAGGCTCCCCCGAAGCAAAAAACTGGAACAAGGATGGGTACTTACCGAATGCTCCCGTCGACCCATGGGGTAATGAGTATCAGTATATTAGTCCAGGCTCAGAAGGTCCTTACGACCTGTATTCGTTTGGGCGTGATGGCAAAGAAGGTGGTGCTGATGACGGTGCCGATATTAGCGTCCACGACTTAAATTAGTTTCGTGAATACTGGCATTCCAAAAAACGTAACCAATGGCTTCACGCTAATAGAGTTGTTGGTAGTCATTGTGTTGATTGGTTTACTCGCCAGTATTGGATTAACAACGGTAGGTTCAGGGAACCAAGGCAGAGCGCTCAATAACGAAGTTAATCGTTTGCATGCGGTATTACGGATGGCGTCCGAAGAAGCTATCTATTCTAATAGTGAGATAGGCATCCGCTTTGAAAGTGATGCCTATTCGTTTTTAGTCTATGACGAAGAAGAGTCGTCTTGGGTTGATGCTCCACAACGATTTTTGCGCTCGCATACTTTTCCAGAGTGGCTGGTAGTTGAGTGGCGTAGAGAGGATGAGTTTCGCTTGCCTGACCAGAGTTCAAGCAGTGACAGTAGCGGAAAAATAGACGAAGAAGATAGCAAAGAACCCGACCTAGTAATGCTATCGAGCGGTGAGATCACGCCTTTCGTCATAGGCTTTTCATTAGATAATGATTCCGATTCTTTGCTTGAGATTAAAACGGATGAGCAGGGAGATATCATATTGCCCCATGTGCTTGAGCAAAATTCGTGACGTTTCCTAAGCGGGTGACCGACAACCCAGCTAGACCTAAGCGAGGCTTCACCTTGTTAGAGGTGCTGGTTGCGCTAATATTCTTTTCCCTGATTGGTCTGGTGATTCAACAGGTCTCGGCTTCCACTGTTTCTCAATACCAGACGGTTCGTATGAAAATGTTAGGAACCTGGATTGCTCAGAACAAAATGGCAGAATTACGACTGAGTGGTGCGTTCCCAACGCCTAAAGAATACAAGGAAGATGTCACGTATGGTGATGTTGACTGGGAGCTTGTGTCGAAAGTCAGTACAACGGATAACCCCTTTATCAACCGGGTAGAACTTTCTGCGTTTTCGCTGGGTGAGTCAGCAGATGATAGGCGCAAGCGTGCCTCGCTGACTGGTTTTTTGGGCCGCTATTGATATGAGGTCTGCTTTCATCCGTCCCGTTGGCTTTACGCTGCTTGAAGTGTTGATTGCGATATTTATTACTGCTGCGATCGGTTTGGGGTCATGGCAGGTTCTTAACCAGGCGATTCGTACAAACGAACTAACCCAGACCAGGTTAGCCGAGCTGGGTGACTTGCAAAAAATGATGTTCTTTGTGTCTCGCGATATGCAACAAGTCGCGGCGCGAAGTATCCGAGATGAATTTGGAGACTACCAGCCAGCGCTCAGTACTAAAAAAGATGAATTTATAGTCGAGTTTACGCGAGTGGGTTGGCGCAACCCTTTGCCCACTTATGACGTCCGCTCAGAAGTTCAACGGGTGGCATATGAGCTGAATGCAGATGGCGATTTTTCCCGGTTGACATGGTCAGTACTCGATAGAGCTCAGGATTCTGAACCGCGAAGCCGTATCTTGATGAGCGAGCTGTCTGAAGTAAGCGTTAGCTTTCTGAGCCAAACTGATGAATGGATTGATGACTGGCCTCCAGTTTCTGGCGGGGCGGGCGCAAGCGCAGATCCGATGGCCCCTTTTAACACCCTGCCGCGAGCGATCAACCTCACGTTTACCTCAGATCGTTTTGGTGAGATGAACCGCGTTTACGATTTTGTATCGTATCAAGAACAGCAAGACATTCCTGGCGCTGCGGGAGGTGCAGGTGGAGTAGGTGGTGCGGGTGGCTCAAGTGGTGCGGGCAATGGCTCTAATAATGAAGGAGCGGGCGGCGCTGATGACGAGGATGTCGGTGAGGAAAGCGTGGAGCAAATTCGATGATCTCACCATACAAATTAGCGTTTTCAAATGACGGACGCACTCCATCAGGGGCTCATCAACAAGGCGTTGCCTTAATGATCGTGATTCTCGTATTTGCCTTGGTCACAATTCTCAGTGTTGGAATGTATAACCGACAAAGTTTGTTTATTCAGCAAGCGGGCAATATTGCCGCGCAAACCCAAGCGTATGAATTCGCGTTAACGGCTGAGAAAGTTGCTAGGGCGATACTAAAAGAAGATTGGGATAAAGATAAGAAAGACGGTTTTTTTGACGATCTCGAATTGATAAGCGCCTCGCTTGCTTACCCGTTTGAAAACGCGCTGTTGGAAGCGCAGTTTGACGATGTTCAGGGACGCTTGAACCTCAACGATCTAGTGAATTTGGATGGCAGCCCGAATACCTTAATGATTGATCGTTTCAAACGGCTATTTACTCGCCTTAACCTCGACACGGCAAAGCTTGAGGTGATAATTGACTGGCTTGATGAAGATCAGAATCAATATAGCTTTGATGGGGCCGAAGATGGCGACTATTTAGGGTTGTCGCCGCCTTTTCGAACATCCAAACAGTCTTTTTTTCATGGCAGCGAATTGAGGTTAATGTTTGGCCTTGAACTAGATGACTATCGAGAACTCAGTAAATTTGTCGTCGCGCTACCCAGAGGGTTTGGCCACACTAACGTGAATACCGCGCCGGCTGAAGTGTTGCAAGCGTTGATCGCTAATTTAACAGATCAAGAAGCTGAGCAGTTGATAGAGGCGCGTGATAGCGAGGCGTGGAAAACTATTGCGGATTTCAAGGCTGAGCCTACGCTAGACGGAAAGACGATAGACGAGACACATATTGGCGTTAACGCTTTGTTTTACGAGCTTGCGATAAAAGTCACTTTTGCGGAGCGCACGGCGCGTTTGAAAAGTTTGATTTATCGAGCGCAAAGCGACGGGGCAATGAGTATCCTTCGAAGAGATCAGGGCCAGAAGTATTTAATTACTAAAGAGAACTTATCGTTGGTTGGCGGAAGTGGTGCTTCAGGGGCATCCGGAGCTGGAGGGAGTTCCGGTTCAGCGGGCACCCCTTAAACGCAGTTTTAGTCTTGATGCGGTGTGACGGTTGGTAAGGACTTTATGGTTGATGTCCGCGTCGCAACAGCAGCTTGGGTTTTATCGTTTTGAAGTGCTTCGTTGATTTCTTGAAGAAAAATGAATGGCTTGACGGTGCTGAGAACCAAAAGATTTTCATAACAAAATAAAACTTATCGCTATAATTCTTAGTAGACTTAAATTAGTGTATCGACACACCAGTAAACTATAGGAACGGGCGCTTTAGCCTTTTAGAATTATCTTATGCCAAACAAACTATATGTGCGCTCTTGTTCGTCGGAGATTGACTCAGACAGTCACTTCGATTGGGTATTGTATGACCTTGCTGGAAAAAGAGCTTCTGCAGGTGCGGCGGATACGTTTGAAGAAATATCGCAAATCTTAATGCAGAACGGCATTGAGCAGATTGAATGCTGCCTATTGTGGCCGGCTCAGTCGGCGTTCATGACAGAAGTAGAGCTTCCTGGAAACCAG
>Ga0209495_1000105_pt1 | contig 63162 bp, 54 predicted proteins | sample EN1Hudsemesocosm_FD_184629 | JGI IMG/M metagenome (GOLD analysis project Ga0209495, IMG submission 184629) | Methane-oxidizing microbial communities from mesocosms in the Hudson Canyon - EN1E Hudson Canyon (SPAdes) (version 2) | ecosystem: Environmental > Aquatic > Marine > Cold seeps | place...
ACACGCTTTAGGCCCACCACATGCAAGCCGACCATTTCGCACATTCGTCTGATTTGGCGCTTTTTACCTTCGCGTAAGACGAAGCGTAATTGGTCTTCATTTTGCCAGCTGACTTTAGCTGGTTTCAATTGCTCACCATCTAAGCTTAAACCGTGATTTAAACGTTCAAGGTTTTTATCGCTTAACTCTCCTTCGACACGAACCAAATATTCTTTCTCTACGCTGGTGTCTTTCCCAATCAAATGACGTGCGACACGGCCGTCTTGAGTAAGCACTAACAAACCTGTTGAGTCAATATCTAAACGGCCTGCTGGCGCAAGACCTTTTAAGAATCCCCGTTGAAATTCTTTTCCATTAACCTCGTTAAGGTCGGGATCTTCTACCCATTCATTATCTGGGTGCACTAAAACAATCGCAGGTTGGTACCCATCTTCAGCTTGGCCGCTCACATGACCAACTGGTTTATGTAGCAAGATGGTGACACTTTCGGCTTGATACTCCATGGCATAGCCGCTGACAATGATTTCTGCATCTGGGCTTACTCGCGAGCCTAATACATCAATAATTTCACCATTTACTTTTACCCAGCCATTAACGATCCAATCATCAGCCTCACGGCGTGAACAAAGTCCAAGTTCAGCCATTAGTTTAGAGAGCCTTGGCTGTGTATTGCTTTGTGTATTTGGCAACTTTTCTGCTGCTTTTTGATGGGCAGCCGTTTTACTTGCACGGGTATTATCAAACTCACTTGCGACAAAACCATCACGTGCTTTACCACCACGTCTTGGCGGATTGCGGTAATTACCTTCGCGGTCAGCATAGTTGCGGGTGGTATCGGCTTGTACTTTACCGCCCTCATCTTGCTGCTTATCTGGGGCTCGGTTATTTCCCTTCGGTGATTTACGCTTTTCGCGCTCATTATTGTTATCTACAAAAGAACGGTCTTTAAACTCACTTCTGAAAATGGGACCATCAGCCTCGGCTGACTCCTTTTTGCTTTCATGTAAGCTGCCGTCGTGTTTGTGGTTACGTTGGCGCGATGATTGTTCACCAGCATTTTTAAATGTTGGTTTAGGCGGTTTACTGCGGTCGCGTTTAGAAGGATCTACACGACGCACAGGTGTTTTTCGCGCTGTGGGTTTGTCAGATTGCTTTTTGTTGAGCTTAATTGTAGTCAAAATGGGTTCCTAATTGAAGTGCATTTTAACAGAGTAAGCCTTACTATATATGTAAGTTTACATCTTGCATTAATTTAAAAGCGACTGATATTTTCTGTTGCCGAGGTGAGGCTGGGCGAGGCTCGTTTGGTTTTTTAAGCCAAGATTAACTGGGTGAAGATATTTATACAACCCAATTATTGAGAAGTGTTGATTATAAGCTGATGATTTCAAGAGTGGAAAAGCTATAACTATAGGACCTAGTTGATTCCCGTTCCGGTTAGTCTGATGGATTTTTTGCAAATTTATTAGGCAAAAGCACAATAGCCAATCGTTTTGTTTGGCCCTTATAGGGCAGCTCAAAAGTGCTATCCTAGGTGTTAATTAGAATAGAAGAGTTATTATTTTTGGTCTACACTTCGCTATAATAGCCATTATCAAACCCATAAAAAATCTATATAAAAATGATTAAAGAATTATCGAGAAAATTTCAATGAAAATAGCAATAGCTGGCACCGGCTATGTAGGTCTTTCCAATGCCATGTTGTTATCTCAAAACCATGAGGTTGTGGCGTTAGATATCATGCCTGAGAAGATTGAACAACTTAACAACAAAATCTCTCCGATAGCGGACGCTGAGATTGAAGATTTTCTAGCCAATAAGGACCTTAACTTTACGGCAACACTTGATAAAGAACTGGCCTATAAAGATGCAGATTTTGTCATTATAGCCACACCAACAGATTACGACACCACTAACAATTACTTTAACACCACTTCAGTAGAGGCGGTTATTCAAGATGTGATTGATATTAACCCTAATGCAGTTATGATTATCAAGTCAACCGTACCGGTTGGCTATACTCAAGGCATTAAGGAGAAGTTTAATTGTGACAACATCATTTTCTCACCAGAGTTCTTAAGAGAAGGTTCTGCTCTTCATGATAACCTCTATCCATCACGCATTATTGTGGGCGAGCAATCAGACAGAGCTAAGGCGTTTGCAGACCTTCTAGTAGAAGGCGCTATTAAAGAAGATATCGATGTCTTGTTTACAGGCTCTACTGAGGCAGAAGCAGTTAAGCTTTTTAGCAATACCTATCTTGCTATGAGAGTCTCTTACTTTAATGAACTAGATTCCTATGCAGAAGCGCACTATCTTGATAGTAAACAAATTATTGAAGGTGTGGGACTAGACCCGAGAATTGGTAATCATTACAACAACCCATCCTTTGGTTATGGGGGCTATTGTTTACCTAAAGACACTAAACAACTAAAAGCTAACTATAAAGATGTGCCTAACACCCTTATTAGTGCCATTGTTGATGCTAACTCTACCCGTAAAGATTTTATTGCGGATTCAATTATTAGTAGAAGTCCGAAGGTAGTGGGTGTGCATAGGCTGATTATGAAATCTGGTTCTGAAAATTTTAGAGCATCAAGTATTCAAGGCATTATGAAGCGTATTAAGGCTAAAGGTATAGAAGTAGTGATCTATGAGCCTGCACTTGAAGAAGACGAGTTCTTCCACTCTAAAGTGATTAAAGACCTAGAAGAGTTCAAGAAAGTTAGCGATGTGATTGTTGCTAATAGGATGGTAGATGATCTAAATGATGTCAAGAATAAAGTCTATACGCGTGATTTGTTTAACTCTGATTAATTAAAACAAGGTTTACATGAAAGTATTAGTAACAGGATCGGCAGGTTTTATTGGCTCAGCGCTATCAATTAGACTGCTTGGCCGTGGTGATGAAGTTATCGGTATTGATAATCACAATGATTATTACGACCCCAAGCTTAAAGAGGCCCGTCTAGCAAGGCATGCTGATCATCCGAACTACACGCACATCAGAATGAACCTTGAAGATAGAGAGGGCATGGCTAAGCTTTTTGAGGAGCATCGATTCGAAGGTGTGGTTAACCTTGCAGCACAGGCAGGCGTTAGATACTCGATTGAGAATCCTCTAGCCTATATTGATACCAACCTAGTGGGCTTTGCTCACATACTAGAGGGTTGTCGACATAATAAAGTAGGGCATTTGGTCTATGCATCATCAAGTTCTACTTATGGTCTTAACACCAAGCAACCATTCTCAACTCATGAAGCGGTCAATCATCCAGTGAGCTTGTATGCTGCTACCAAGAAAGCCAATGAGCTTATGGCGCACACTTATTCTCATCTTTACGACCTTGCAACCACAGGATTAAGATTCTTCACTGTTTATGGTCCTTATGACAGGCCAGACATGGCACTACAAAAGTTCACTCGGGCCATCATGGCAGATGAGCCTATTACAGTGTTTAACTACGGCAAGCATAGAAGAGACTTCACCTATATTGATGATATTGTTGAAGGTATTAGCAGAATACTAGATAGACCTGCACCACCAAATCCAGATTGGGATAGTAATAACCCAGACCCAGCCACATCAAGTGCGCCATACAGGATTTACAATATTGGTAATAACAACCCAGTAGAGCTCATGGATTACATTGAAGCACTAGAAATCTCATTGGGAAAGACAGCGGAGAAAGAACTGCTACCACTACAATCTGGAGACGTGCCAGATACCTATGCAGATGTAGATGACTTGGTTGAGCAGTTTGGCTACAAGCCAAGTATGAGTGTTAAGCAAGGGGTGGAGAATTTTGCGGTGTGGTATAAGGAATATAATAATGCCTAAGAAACTACTCACCACCGGTGGAGCAGGCTTTATCGGTTCTGCCGTTATTCGTCATATCATTATAAAAAGAAAATTTCTGATATGGGGCTAGAAAGATTTATCATTATTGATAATGAAAAGACGTTTGCTGATAAATCATTAGATAGGTTTCTGGCAACTCATTGCGACATTGCTTTTGGTAATTTTGGCGATAGTAAAAAGGCCAAAACAGTAATGGTGAATAAAGTAGTTGAATCAGCTTCGCTAGGCCTGCCAGTCATTTCACAAAAACCCTCAGCACTAGCTGAGTCTTTTAAAGATAACCAATCTATTTTCTTTTGTGAATCAAGGCCAGAACAAATTGCACAGAAAGTTATAGAGTTGTCAGGAAATCGAGAATATATGTTGTCCATAGCTAAATCTGCAAGTCGATTGTACAGCGTAAGATTTTCAAAAGATGCTTATTTGTATGGCATTATTAATGTTCTAAACAGTATTGATTAGATGAGTCTTAAAGATAAAACTATCAATGGTGTAGCGTGGAATGGTGTTGGTAACATCGTTCGTCAAGTTTTGATGGTAGCCACTTTAATCATCATGGCACGTTTTTTAACGCCTGAGAATTTTGGGGTGTTTGCTATTCTTATGATTTTTGTCTCATTTATGAAAATTCTTTCATTCATGGGGACTGGTCAAGCAATTATTCATCTAGATAACCCAAGTCAAAGAATGTTGTCGAGCATATTTTACGTTAATATCGTGATGGGTGCGCTACTCTTTGGCTTGTTATTTATACTGGCATGGCCAATAGCCGATTTTTTTGAAAATTCTGAGCTTGTTAATTTACTTCAAATCTTTAGTTTAACCTTTATTATTACTACACTGAGCTTAGTGCAAAGAGTTTTGTTAGAGAAAATGATGCTTTTTAAGCATATAGTTGTCATTGAAACGATTGCATTAACAATAAGTTCTATTGCTGGTGTGACAACTGCAATATATGGTTTCGGAGTTTATAGTCTAATAGTTATGGCGCTAGCTAATGCTGCAATTTCGACGGCCGGTCTTTGGATAAATTCACATTGGCGACCATCTTTAACCTTTTCAATTGATGATGTGAAGAAAGTCTGGTCTTACTCTGTGAATATAACAGGTTTTTCAATAACTAATTATTTCGCACGTCAGTCAGATCAGTTTTTAATCGGTAAGTTTGTGGGTTCAGGTGCCCTTGGTATTTATAGTGTTGCTTATAAAATAATGCTCTATCCACTCGAAAATATTTCTCGAGTGATTGCAAGGGTGCTGTTTCCAGCATTTTCTAAAGTAAAAAATGATAATGCTAAATTAAAAAGTGGCTATTTAAAAACAATTACCTATATTGCAATAGTTACATTTCCCCTCATGTTCGGATTATTTTCTGTTGCCGGTAACTTTGTAGATGTAGTTTTGGGCGAGAAATGGTCGGAAATGACTGTTTTACTTATGATCTTAGCCCCCATCGGCATGGTGCAATCTATTGTTGCTACAGTAGGATCTATTTACATGGCTAAGGGTACAACTGGTTTAATGTTTAAAATAGGAGCATTAGATGCAGCTGTAACAGTTATTTCATTCTTTGTTGGTATTCCGTTTGGTATAGAAGGTGTGGCAATTGCTTATGCTGTTGCCAATCTTATTATGCTTTACCCTAATTTGAAATTATCATGGGATCAAATTGAACTAGGTGTATTTGAAGGTTTAGGAAAACTGACTCCGTTCTTCTTGATATCTGCGCTAATGGCGATTATTGTGTACTATTTAGGGCAAGGCTTAGTAAGCTTGGATATTTGGAAATTAGGAATACTGGCTATTCAAATCTTTACTGGCGTGTTTGTTTATATCGCTTTATTGATGCTATTTCATCGTACAGTCGTTGTTAAAATGGTATTCTTTTTAATAGATCGTAAAAAATAAAACGGAAAGAGAGTGTGGGTGAAGAGTGCGCTATAGTTTTACCAGTTTATCTGGCGAGCTCTATATAGATGAAGTATTAGCGGATTATCTGGCAAATATAATTGGGAAAAATCTAAAACTTACCTAGATTCGAATGTTAAGTGCAATTAATATAAATAAAGAGATTGTACTTTTCATTATTGTCTCAGTACATAGTGCACATGCAAAATGGTTTTGCAATTAGTGTATTTTATTTGGGATTATTGATGGCGCGGCACCGCTGGGGTGGTGTTTTAGTCTTCCTTTCTCCTCTTGTACACCCATCGCTGCTTTAGCTATGTTTTATCGTGTATCAGATAAAGCGTTTTCCTTACTAAGATATAAATATGATGTTAGATACCTCTATCATAGTGCTTGCAATAATAGTCTTTGTCTTCATTACTCCTTATGTTGCCAAGTTTTCTGGCGATCCTAGATTTTTGAATTTCTCATTTGATTCCGTAAAAAATATGTCCAATTTAAATACTTTATTTTGGTTGATGAAGCTTCCTTATATTGTATTGTTGTCTAATTGGCAATGAGTACGGTAAGGTTTTTTGGATAATGAGGATTGTGAATGAATAAAGTGATCGATAAAAATGAGTTTTTAAGTGGCTTGACAACGTCTAGCTCATTAATAATTGAGTTAGGGTGTGGTTCTAGGAAAAGAAATTCTGAGGCTATTGGTATCGATATTCTCGATTATCCAGCCGTTGATCTTGTTGGGGATGTTTATGATGTCTTGCAAAAACTTCCAAACTCTTGTGTGATTCACGCTTCATCACATCATTTTATTGAGCATGTCGGCGATCTTAATCTTTTGATGTCAGAACTGGAAAGGGTTGTAAAACCGGGTGGGGTTATCGATTTTGTGGCTCCTCATTTCTCAAATCCCTATTTTTATTCAGATCCAACGCATCAGAAATTTTTTGGTTTATATACATTTTGTTATATGAGTCACAGCACTATTTTTTCAAGGAAAGTCCCTACTTATCAAAATAATCTAATATTTAGTCTGGAGTGTGTTGATTTAAAATTTAAATCAGCAAAACCATTTTATGGCCGGTATTTGTTTAAATCAATTATCGGTAAGTTATTTAATTCATGCAGCTATATGAAAGAATTGTATGAAGAGAATTTTTGCTATCTATTTCCTTGCTATGAAGTCCAGTATAAATTGAGGAAAAAAGAGGGTGCTGATCTATGAAAATAAATAAGCTAGAAGTATTGTTGCCATATTTACAATGCCCAACTTGCCACGGTGAGCAGATTATCATTACTAGTGACAACCTAAATCTAGAATGCGTATCTTGCGAAACTCAATATCCAGTATCATTCGATCGGCCAGTTATGTTGCGATCAGATAATGATGTTTTTTGTATTGATGATTATCGTAATGCTAAGACTCCTGATTTAAAAAATGGGATCAAAGCTATGTGGCGTAGCTTTGCCCCTAAAGCATCAGTTAACCTTTCAAGTGAGCGCATAATTTCTACACTTGGTGAGATGTTGTTATCTATTCCGAATGCAACTGTATTAGTGGTTGGAGGTGGTAATCAGCGGCAATGGCTTGATAAACGTCTTGGTATTAGCAGATCACTTAATGTCATTTATACGGATATTGATGTTGGTGCTGATGTTGATATTTTTTGTGATGGGCATGAATTGCCTTTTGCTGACAGCCGTATTGATGCTGTTATTACGACAGCTGTGCTTGAACATGTACTTTATCCTGAGCGCGTAGCTGCAGAAATAACGAGAGTTCTTAAGGTTGGCGGACTGCTTTATACTGAGCTTCCCTTTATGCAGCAAGTGCATGAAGGGGCCTATGATTTTACGCGTTATACAATGTCAGGGCATAGGCGACTTTTTAATAGTTTTTCTGAAATTGAAAGTGGTATGGTAGCAGGGCCTGGTACGGCTTTAGTATGGGCTATTGAAAATTTTATACTTGCTTTTATGGCTCGCTCGCAATTACGCAAATTATCTAAGTTTATTGCTAGACTAGTTTTTGGTTGGATTAAATATTTTGACTTTCTACTTAAGAATAGTCCTGCTGCAATGGATGGTGCTTCTTGCACATATTTATTGGGTCGTAAAACGGTTGGCTATGTGACTGACGCTGAAATTATATCTCGATATAATGGCGCCCAAGGGCTGAGGCACACATAAAGTGAAAGTCTTGCTATTAAGTCGCTATGGTAGGTTAGGTGCAAGTAGTCGCGTTAGATCTTTACAGTATTTACCATTTATTGAGCAGCAAGATGTTCATACTGATATTTCACCGTTATTTTCTGATGAATATATATCGGCTTTATATTCAGGACGATCTCGTTGGCATTTGATACTCTCAGGTTATTGGACGCGAATTAAAACCTTATTTAAGGTTAAATCCTATGATTTGATATGGATAGAGAAGGAAGTATTTCCTTATCTCCCTGCTTTTATAGAACGCTTTTTTAATATAATGGGCGTTGTGTATATAGTAGATTATGATGATGCTATTTTTCATAATTATGATAGGCATCGTTATTGGTTTATACGTGCGTTATTAGGTAAAAAAATCGATGTTGTTATGTGCTCCTCCAATTTGGTTATTGTTGGTAATGATTATCTTGCTGCAAGAGCTCGATCGGCAGGTGCAAGCTGGGTTGAGATTATTCCAACAGTAGTGGATGTTGATCGCTATGAATGTAAGGCGAAAAAAGATACTTCTGAGCTTGTGGTTGGCTGGATTGGAACACCTTCAACGCAGTGCTACTTGCAAAAACTTATACCTGTGTTTGAACGATTAAAGGCCGAATTTGATGTCAGGTTTATAGCAGTTGGGGCTAATCAAGCCGATTTGAAAAGTTCGGCAATTGAGGCTGAACCATGGATGGAAAAAACAGAGTCTTCGATTATTCAGCAGTTTGATATTGGAATTATGCCGTTAGCAGATACAGATTGGGAGCTCGGTAAATGCGGGTATAAGTTGATCCAATATATGGCCTGTGGCATTCCCGTTATTGCTTCGGAAATCGGAGCCAATAAAAAAATTATCAACAATGGTGTAAATGGCTATCTGGTTAATGACTTATCTGAATGGGAAAGAATGTTGAGAGCTTTAATAACTAGCAATTCTAATAGGAAGAATATGGGGGCTGCTGGATACAAGTTAGTACATTCTTGGTATTCAGTTCAGGTGCAAGCTCCTCGTTTAGCAATATTTTTCCACCGAGTCAACAGCAGATAATGTACACAGATCCGATTAATATAAATAGTGATTGTAGATTCAAATATTTACAAGTGGCTACGTTGGGGGGGGTGAGTGAATAAAAACTATTATTTGTTGTTAATGTGGATTGGTTCTTTATTTCACATCGTTTACCTATAGCTATACAAGCTATGAAGGAGGGCTTTGAGGTGCATTTAATTTGTTCAATAACAACTAGAATGGATTATCTTAGTCAATTAGGAATATTTGTCCACCCGCTTTCATTTTCCAGAAGTGGAAAGAATTTTAGTAATGAAGTTGTCACAGCTATAAAGTTGTATCGATTGATTAAACAAATAAAACCAGATTTACTGCATTTGATAACTATAAAGCCCGTACTTTATGGCGGGATTATTGCTCGGTTGGTTAAAGTACCTAGTGTTGTGTCCGCCATTTCTGGCCTCGGTTTTTTGTTTGTGCAAAGAGCAGAATTATCAACAAAATTATTTCGGAGTGTAATATTTTTACTATATCGGCTTGCAATGGGGTGTGCTAATCAACGTGTGATTTTTCAGAACCCGACAGATATGAAATCACTTGTTGATTCGGGTGGCGTTAATAAAGATAAGGCTAGAATGATTAGAGGTTCTGGGGTTGATCTCGATAACTATTCTATGGTTTCTGAGGCTGATGGAATGCCTGTGATCGTTATGGCTTCTCGATTGTTAAAGGATAAAGGCGTAATTGAATTTGTTGATGCGGCGAAACTTCTTAAATATAAAGGTGTTAAAGCTCATTTTCAACTTGTAGGTGAGCCTGATTTTGGAAATCCTGAAAGTGTAACAAAAGAGCAGATCGATGTTTGGCAACAAAATGGAGCAGTTGAGTATTTAAGTTATCGAACTGATATAGCTCATATTTTTTCTCAAGCGCATATTGTTGTACTACCTTCCTATTATGGTGAAGGTTTACCAAAAGTGTTGATTGAGGCAGCAGCATGTGGCCGGGCAGTTATTACGACTGATATGCCTGGTTGTCGTGATGCAATAGAGTCAAATGTTTCAGGAATACTAATACCTGCACGAGATGTTGATGCGCTGGCTGAAATGATTGAATATTTAATTGATAATGCTGATTTGCGTCAGGAAATGGGAAGGGCGGGACGATCCCTAGCTGAACATGAATTTAGTATTGACAAAGTAGTTAACGCTCACTTTGATATTTATCATGAGTTGGAGATGAATAAAAGTGATTGAAGTAGGCGGGGTTAATAATTCCCATATATTTGTAACAGGAGCTACCGGCTTTATTGGGCGGAGGCTTGTTAAGGCAATAGATGCTAATATCACAATTTTATCACGTCAGAAGCAGGCGCACCATAAAACAATAGTCCTCAATCTTGAAGAAGATAACATTCCTGATCAAGCTCTAAATGGTATGGATACTGTATTTCACCTAGCTGGCTTTGCTCACGATATGCGTGATGAAAATAAGATTGTAGATCTTTACTATAAAGTTAATGTGAGTGCTACAGTTCAATTGGCTACTCTGGCGGTAAAGTCTAATGTCAAGAGGTTTGTGTTTGTTAGTAGTGTTAAGGCAGGTGGAAATCCACCTCTTGGAACATGCGCGAATGAGAAGAGTCAAATTGATCCGGAAGGGATTTATGGAAAAACTAAGCGAGAGGCAGAACTGCAGCTATTAAAAATCGGTAAAGAATCCGGCATGCATGTTTCAATCGTTCGCCCTTCATTAGTTTATGGTCCAAATATTAAGGGTCATTTGCAATTAATGCTGTCTGGAATTAAGGCAGGCTGGTTTCCACCCTTGCCTGAGACAGAGAATCGGCGCTCTATGATTCATGTAGATGACTTGGTTCAGGCAATTTTGTTAGTTTCCGAAGATAAACGTGCTAATGGAGAAGTATTTATCGCAACAGATGGCGTTCCACATTCTTCTTGTGAGATTTATAACACTATGTGTAGCGTGCTAGACAAATCAATTCCAAAATGGAGCGTGCCAAAGTTTTTGTTCAACCTGATTTCTTTAATAAGCCTAAAGACCAAGTATAAAGTTGATAAATTACTTGGTGATGAGTGCTATTCTTCTGTCAAATTAGAAAAGCTTGGATTTAAAGCTAAAAAATCTTTAAAGGATATGAATGAAACGGATTTTTGATTTATTATTAGGTGTTGTGATTCTTGTGTTTTTAGTAGCTCCTATGCTATTAACTGCTATCGCTGTTCGTTTGTCATCTAAAGGTCCGGCTTTATATTGGTCTGATAGAGTTGGTAAAAATAATAAAATATTCAAGATGCCAAAGTTTAGGTCAATGTTGACAGACACTCCTGTTGTAGCAACCCATCTATTAGATAATCCAGGTGCGTATCTATCTCCTATTGGTGGTTTTTTGCGACGTTCTAGTCTAGATGAACTTCCACAATTGATTTCAATATTAAAAGGCGATATGAGCTTTGTAGGGCCTCGTCCTGCACTCTTTAATCAAGATGGTCTAATCGCGCTACGTACTGAAAAAAGTGTGGACAAACTATTGCCGGGTATTACAGGCTGGGCACAAGTTAATGGAAGAGATGAACTGTCAACTGCTAATAAAGTAGCGTTAGATATGGAATATTTAAATCGTCAATCATTCTGGTTTGATATAAAAATATTGTGGATGACTTTCTTAAAGGTTGCGAAGCGCGACTGCGTTAGTCACTAACAAGGACAGTGATAATGTTAAATGCCCTTATCTTGCATGCTCCATCCAGTCAGTTAGCCATTATCGATGTGCAAACCAAGTTATGTGGTGTGATGCAAGCGACAGAGATCCAAGCCGTGATTCAGAACTGCAGCCGTTTAGCGCAAGCAGCCAATTTATTAGAAGTGCCAGTCATTGCTACCGAGCAATATCCACAAGCCTTAGGAGAAACATCAGCTGACATCGCACAATACTTACTAGCGAAAAAACCAATTGCAAAAACTGCATTCTCAGCCTATGCTGAACCAAAATTTAAATCAAAGTTACAGCAAGATAAATCACAAATCGTATTGGTCGGCTTAGAGGCGCACATTTGTGTCTTGCAAACAGCGCTTGATTTAATCGCACAAGGCAAACAAGTCTTTGTCGTTGCTGATGCCATTATTTCCCGCCAGCCTGAAAACAAAGCCAATGCATTGGCACGTTTAGCCAGTGCAGGTTGCATCGTCACTAACACTGAGTCAGTTGTATTTGAATGGTTGGGCAATGCCAGTCAGGAAGCATTCAAGGCAATCTCTAAACTGATGAAGTAGGCGTGCCCACTATCAAGCTAAGTGGTTAATCAGCGCCATCGTTCTAGCGGTTGCCCCAGCGGATGCTTGGCTAAACTGAGTCGCTGCCTGGTGCATGCTGTTACGTTGGGCAGGGTTTTGTAACAAGCTTACAATTTGATGACGTAGATCAGTGGCATTGCTTACTTGAATTGCGGCGCCACTTGCAATCGCATTAGCACTCGCTTCTGCAAAATTAAACGTATGCTCGCCGATTAAAATGGGCTTGCCCATGGAGGCGGGCTCAATTAAATTCTGCCCACCAAAGTTAAGCAGGCTGCCACCGACAAAGGTGAAGTCACACGCCGAATAATAACTAAACATTTCTCCCATACTATCGCCCAACACGACTTGTACGCTCTTCTCGACCTGTGTGGCAATGGTAGAGCGACGAACAAAAGAGAAACCTTCTTCTGCTAACAATGTCGCGACGGCATCGAAGCGTTGCGGATGGCGTGGCACAATTACGGTTAATACCTTTAAGCCACGTACTGCTTCTAATATCAGTGCCTCTTCACCCTCTCGTGTGCTGGCAGCTAAAAACACGGCCCTCTTTTTGCCAAAGGTAGTACGTAATTCGATGCCTTTTTCGAGACTATCTGCTGGTGGTGTGACATCAAATTTCAGGTTGCCAGCCACACTCACATCATGCGCGCCTAATGCAATGAAACGCGCAGCATCCGCTTCGCTTTGTGCGGCAACAGCGGTTAAAGCGTTCAAGCCATTGGTCATCAAACTTCCAAGCTTCGCATAGCCCTTGGCTGACCTCTCAGATAGCCTTGCGTTCAGCAATAGCAATGGAACCTTGTTTTGTTTACAGCCGGCAATCAAGTTAAACCAAATCTCCGTTTCCATCAGTAGGCCGAGAGATGGCGTAAAGTGCTTCAAAAAGCGCTGTACAGCAAATGGCACATCGTAAGGTAAATATACGCGCTGCACGGTGTCGCCAAACAGCTGCTCGCTAGCGGCACGGCCAGTTGGTGTGGTGTGGGTGAGCAGTACCTGGTGTTTCGGGTGCTGCTGTTGTAGCGATTTAATTAAAGGCGCTGCGGCATGCGTTTCGCCAACAGAAACACAATGTAACCAAATCACTGGCTCTAAAGGCTTCATTTGACCATAGCTTCCAAAACGCTCGCCCCAGTGTTGCAGATATTCACACTGCTTCATTCCGCGCCACAAGAGTTTAAGTGGCACAAATGGCAAAGCCGCATAAAGTAAGAGCGTATATAAGAATCTTGGCATACCGCATTTTCTCATAGAACTTTCTCAGTCAATAGCCATTTGCAACACCTAGCCCAAAAGTTGTTATGCAGATATAACCTCTCGGCCCATTTAATTATTTTTTTGTGTTGTTTTTTGAGGTTGGTAATCACTCACATTGGCGGCATCCTACTAATAGCGCAATCTAGTCATTTATGCCCAATTATGGTGAAGAATACAGCCGTAAAAAGAATGTTGCAAAACACATTATAAAGGCTTAAATTATCACTTGGGACACAACATATTGTGTTGTGGGGAGGTGTTTTGATTGATGTAAATAGTGGATGTTTATATAAATCAGAACCTTAGGCGGCATGCTGTAGAGGCTGCAGTATTATTAAAAATAAAAGCGGGGATAAAAATGCTAAAAGCAGTAGAGTCAGCCAGAAAGTCAGATGCAGCATCAGGTGTAGTAGATACACAAGAAATTCCAATGCAGGATGTTTCATTAGATATTTGGGATAAAAAGTACTGTCTTAAAACTAAAAGTGGCGAACAGGTTGATAAAAACATTGAAGACTCTTATGCCCGTGTAGCAAAAGCACTTGCAGACGTAGAAGAATCTGATGAAAAGCGCGCAGAATGGAACGAGAAGTTCCTGTGGGCATTACGCCATGGTGCCATCCCCGCTGGCCGTATTACTTCTAATGCGGGAGCGCTAGAGCATAAGCCAGCCACATCCACCATTAACTGTACCGTATCAGGTGTGGTTGAAGATAGCATGGACGACGTGTTAAATAAAGTACACGAAGCTGGCTTAACACTAAAAGCGGGTTGTGGTATTGGTTACGAGTTCTCTACGCTACGTCCAAAAGGCGCATTCGTTGCGGGTGCTGGTGCGGTCACTTCTGGCCCGCTATCATTCATGGATATCTACGACAAGATGTGTTTCACCGTTTCATCAGCTGGTGGCCGTCGTGGTGCGCAAATGGCGACATTCGATATTAGCCATCCCGATGTCACAGATTTCATCAAGGCAAAACGTGAAGATGGCCGTTTACGTCAATTCAACCTTTCATGCCTCATTACTAAAGAGTTCATGGAGGCCGTAAAAGCGGATGCGGATTGGAAGCTAGCCTTTCCAGTGACAGAAAAAGAAGCCATTGTAGACGGATTAGATACCAACAATCAAGACCGAGTGGTATGGCGCGAGTGGCCAGTTAAGGATAAGTACCTGACTAAAGAAAAAGGAGTAGATGCTGGTAAAGTGGCTTGCCGCATTTATAAAACGATTAAAGCACAGCGCTTGTGGGATGTGATTATGTCCAGCACATACGACTTTGCAGAGCCAGGATTTATCCTGATTGATCGTGTTAACGAAATGAACAATAACTGGTTCTGCGAAAATATCCGTGCAACCAACCCATGTGGCGAGCAACCATTGCCACCATACGGCTCTTGCTTACTTGGCTCAGTGAACCTAACTAAGTTTGTGACGAACCCATTCACACCGGAAGCGGAATTCGACTGGGCTAAATACCGTGAAGTGGTGTCTATCTTTACGCGTATGCTTGATAACGTCGTCGAAATCAACGGATTGCCACTAGAGAAGCAACGTGAAGAAATTGCCCGTAAACGCCGTCATGGCATGGGCTATTTAGGTCTTGGTTCAACCATGACCATGATGCAGCAAAAATACGGTGATGAAGATTCATTGAAATTCACAGAAGAAGTGACTCGTGTCATGGCGGAAATAGGCTGGGAAACAGGCGTGCAGCTCGCTGATGAAAAAGGCCCGGCGCCAATCATGAATGAGAAATTCATAGTGACAGCCGACATGCTAGCGAAACGCCCAGAGATGGCAGCCGATGGCATTAAAGTAGGGAATAAGATTGCTGGTAAAGTCTTGCTCGGTAAATATAGCCGCTATATGCAGCAGTTCCCAGTTGGGTTGCGTGATCAAATCGCAGATAAAGGCATACGCTTTACGCATCATAGCTCAATTGCCCCAACAGGTACTATTTCTCTATCATTAGCCAATAACGCCAGTAACGGTATTGAGCCTAGCTTTGCCCATCACTATGCACGTAACGTCATTCGTGAAGGTAAAAAATCGAAAGAGAAGGTCGACGTATATTCATTCGAGCTACTCGCTTACCGTGAATTGATTAATTCACATGCCATGCCTTTTGGTGAGTCGGAAGAAGAAAAGCTACCAGACTACTTCATGGACTCTTCAACCATTAAAGCCAAAGCGCATGTGGATATTCAAGCAGCCGCACAAAAATGGATTGATAGTTCGATTTCAAAAACCATTAACGTGCCAACAGAATATGACTTTGAAGACTTCAAAAGCATCTATCTATACGCATACGATAAGGGCCTGAAAGGATGTACCACATTCCGCTTCAATCCAGAGGCATTCCAAGGTGTATTGGTGACAGAGAAAGATCTGGAAAGCACCACCTATAAATTTACGTTGGATGATGGTACCGAAGTTGAAGCCAAGGGTAATGAAGATATTGAGTATGATGGGGAGACACACTCAGCCGCGAATCTATACGATGCTCTAAAAGAGGGCTATTACGGAAAATTCTAGTTTTAAGCTATTGCCCCTTGAGGGCGTAGTTGGGAATGTGCTTTAAGTCCTAGCATTTTAGATGCATAAAAGAGTAAACAGATAGTTAAATTAAATAGCAAAATCAACCCATAAGGGAATGTGAGATAGCTCACTAGGAGATAAAAATGGCAATTAAAATTGAAAAGAAAATCACTGCATATAATTTAGTCATGCCAGAGACTGAAGAAGAAAAACCCAAGGCAGAAGCCGCGGCGAGTAACGTGGTGCAGATGGGTGAGCCGTTAAGCCGCCCAGAAGACTTAGTGGGGAATACCTACAAAATTAAAACACCTGTGACAGAGCATGCGCTTTACATCACCATTAACGACATCGTGATGAACGTAGGTACTGATCGAGAGCATCGCCGTCCGTTTGAAGTGTTTATTAACTCCAAAAACATGGAGCACTTTCAATGGATTGTTGCGCTAACGAGGGTCATGTCTGCAGTGTTTCGGAAAGGTGGCGATGTCACTTTCTTGGTAGAAGAGCTTAAAAGCGTATTTGAGCCAAGTGGCGGTTACTTTAAAAAAGGTGGCAAGTTTGTGCCAAGTCTAGTGGCTGAAATTGGTGAAGTGTTAGAGAAGCATCTACAAAACATCGGCATGTTAGAAAAAGCAGGCTTAGATGAGCATCAACAAAAATTGGTTGATGAGAAAAAAGCAGAGTATTTAGAAAATCATGCCCAAGCAGGCGAAAAAATGAATGGTGAAGGCTTCCCTAAGGGCGCGCAGCTTTGTCATAAATGTAATACCAAAGCGAGCATCGTGATGGATGGGTGTTTGACTTGTTTGAATTGTGGGGAAAGTAAGTGTGGTTAGTTTTTAAGTGGTAAAGAAATTTGCTCGTAACAGGGGACCTGTTAAAAGCCGGGCTACTTGGTGGCGTGACGCTAGCACGTGCGGTGAATGATGAGAGGCTAGCTAAGGAAATAGCGCACACGATTAAAAAAGCAATCAATGAGTATCCAGCCTCGCTAACTGCTTAGCGGCATTTCAGCTATCATTCATACATGACCAACTCACCCCCTGAACAACCTAACAATCCATTACATGGCATCACACTCAAGACCATCGTGACTGAGTTGGTGACGCATTATGGGTGGGAGGATTTAGAAAAGGCTATTCCCATCAATTGTTTTAGCCGTGACCCTAGTATTAAGTCGAGCTTAACTTTTTTGCGCAAAACTCCTTGGGCGAGGGAGCGAGTTGAAGGGGTTTATCTGAAAATGCTGAGGGAAGCCAAACGACCCCATTAGTTAAACCGCTTGCCGATGCCGCGATACCAATCACCCGTGGGTTTATGTCTATTATGTCTAATGAGTCGACTTTGCGCCATGCGTTGCCAGTAGCAGCATTTCTTAACTCAACATCTGTATTAATCAGCTCCTTAAAGCAATCAACTAGGATTGCTGCTCTAGCTCTGGCAATGCTTCGTTGTGAATAGCCGCTTCGAATGCCTCGAGGCGTTTGTAGACTGATAGCAATTCGACAATTTTGTACCACGACTTGACTAGGTATTGGAATGAGTCACTAACCTGTGAGAATGCGGTCAGGATTTGTTGCAAAATACCGAACGTGATTTTACCTGCAACGATGGTTGGTACTAGCAACACGTAGACAAAGATATTATCCGCTTGGATATACATGGAACGCGCCACGTTAAAGTACATATAGTGAAAATACAATTTAAAGTAGTTTTTACGCACATTGGTAAAGAGTTCTTTTAGTGAGGGTGGTTGTGCACGCGCTGCATTATCCTCGCCATAAACAAGCTCTTTGCGGTAAGCGGCTTCTACACGCTGGTTTTTAAACTCTAAGCCCGGCAATTTGATGCCGACGATTGCTAGTAATATTGTGCCGAAGATGGACCAAACAATGGAAGCATAAAAGAGTGGCGAGGCAATTTGGCCCACGATGGGTAGCTCAGATACATATTTTGACAGCTCCCACAATACGGGTAAAAAGGCAAATAGTGTCATGACAGCTTCAACCATAGAAACACCTAGCTCTTCCATAATAGAAGCAAAGCGCATGGTGTCTTCTTGCACCCGCTGTGATGCGCCTTCTATACTGCGAACTTTTGCCCATTTTGATACATAGAAGTCATTCATGGCAGTACGCCAGCGGAAAATAAAGTGGCTGACAAAAAATCGTGTGAGCACAAAGAGGACAATTGCGATAAACGCAACTTCTGCAAATTTAATAATGAGGCTGTAAAGCTGGCTTGAGGTGATGGTTGACTCTGCTGTGAGTGCGTTTTGCACGGCATCAAAAAATGGTCTGCGCCAGTTGTTAATCGCGACTGAGACTTGTACTGAAAAGTACGTAGAAAACAGGATAAGGCCAGAGCCGAAAATAGACCATCCGAGCCAACGGCTCGGCTTGAACTGAAACCAAAATAGCGCAAATAGCGTGAGACTAATGACGTAATAAAGATAAAATAAAGTAAACGAATCGGTAAAGAAATGACCAACACCAATGACTGGTTCGGTGTTGGACAAATCTAGGCTTAGTAGTGCGCCTAGTTGCGTGTTAAATGAATACCAAACAAAAATAGATAGTGCTGGCCAAGCGACTACAGAAAGCCAAAACCAGCGTGAACCTGGGAAAAATGATTTAAACATAAACGTGCTCAGATGAATCGATTACAAAGTTGGCACTAGTTTATGCGCTAAGCTTCGATTCTGCAATCAAGACTAGGCTAAATCATTAATAACGGCCATTTTGATTTGTACCATGTCTTGCATGGTATAGCCAATCCCACCAACGCCATAACCTGAATGTTTACGACCTGCAAATGGCATCCAGTCTACTCGGAATGCGGTGTGGTCATTTACCATGACAGCAGTTGCATCTAGCTGTTTGATACAATCGTTCGCCACTCGCAAATCGCCTGTGTAGACAGCAGCTTGGAATGCAAAGTCTAAGCTATTCGCTGCAGCAATCGCATCCGATATGTCTGTGTATTCGTAGAGGCAGATGACAGGCCCAAACACCTCCATTGATGACACTTTTGCGTCTGCTGGAGGGTCTAATAGCACAGTGGGCGCATAGATGGTATTCGTTAATCTTTTACCGCCTGTGAGCAGTGTTGCACCTGCGTTGATGGCCTCCTCCAACCACGCTTCAATACGGTCTACTTCTTTTGGCAGGATTAATGGACCGACCTCTGTATTATCTTTTGTCGGGTCACCTACAATCAACTTTTCTGCACCTGCGGCCAACTGTTTTACAACGGATTCGATGAGTGAGGCATGGACAAAAATGCGCTGTATGGAAACACAGACTTGCCCTGCATGGTAAAAGCCACCTTTAAGTAGCGAGGGAATTGTTTTGCTTAAGTCTGCGGTACCATCAACAATGGCTGGTGCAACGCCGCCATGTTCTAAGGCGCACCGCACGCCGGGGGCCAATTTGCTTTTTAACCACCAGCCAACTTTTGCAGAACCAATAAAGCTAAAAAAGCCAATATCAGGACTGGTGACTAAGACTTCCGCAACCTCATTATCACAGACGCAAATTTGACACCATGCTTTTGGTAGGCCAGCTTTGTGTACGAGCTCAACAAAACGATGGCAGTTAAGCGGTGTGATGTGTGAAGGCTTCACAATAACAGGGCAGCCAACTGCAATGGCTGGTGCGACTTGGTGCACAATGAGATTCAAGGGGTGATTAAATGCACTGACTGCTATGACCACGCCAATAGGCTCGTAGCTAGTGTGAGCTGTTCTGCCGATAGAGGCGGCTGTATGCCCCATGGGTATTTCTTCACCGCGCATGACATGGCTCAGCTCTTTGGCCGCTAATAGAATGCCATCAATCGCACGTGCTACTTCAACCCGCGCATCAGTAATCGGCTTTCCACCTTCTTGTGCAATGAGCAGTGCAAACTGTTCTGCTTCGGACTCGACTAGACCAGCAAGATTTTTCAAAATACCTGCACGTTCATGATGGGCTAACCAGCCAGCTTTGTTTTTAAATAATGCCGTTGCTGATGCAAGCATGGCATTAGCATCATCCACACCCTGCATTGGCAGGGCATTAATTTTCTCACCGTCAAAAGGGGAGAAAACATCTAACAGTTTACGCTGTTTGGTATTGCTCATAAGATGCAGCTCCTTTCTTTTAGCTCGTCAATCAACACTTTATTGTTTTCAGAATAATCGACTGGCAACTCAATCAGGTGGACACCACCCCGCTCATAACATTGGTTAATCAGCGGGATAAAACCATCAGCATTTTCAACCCGGTGACCAGTTGCACCATAACTATTGGCATACATCACAAAATCAGGATTATTAAATTCTAGTCCATAATCTTGATAGCCCATGCTGTATTGTTTACAGCGAATCATGCCAAAAGAATTATCATTAAGCACGAGCACGACTAAATTTAACTTTAGACGGACTGCTGTTTCCATCTCTTGACTGTTCATCATGAAGCCTCCATCACCACAAATCGCCATGACTTTACGGCCAGGGTTTAAGCGAGCCGCTTCCATAGCAGAAGGCAGGCCTGCACCCATGGTTGCTAGTGCATTATCAAGTAATACGGTGTTGGGCTGGCAGGCATGGTAATTACGCGCAAACCATACTTTATAAATGCCATTATCTAGCGCGATAATGCCATCTTCCGGCATGGATTTTCTAACATCAGAGACAAACCGTTGCGGCTTCATTGGAAAGCTGGAATCGTCTTTACCTTCTTCAATATGCTCCTGAACATGGTCACGCACTTTCATGAAGTAAGAAAAATCATGGCTTTCAGTGTTTTCTACGCGATTGGCCATGCGCTGGATAGAGGTGGCAATATCGCCTACTACTTCTAACTGCGGAAAGTAGACATTGTCGACTTGCGCTGATTTGAAGTTTACGTGAATGACTTTTGCACCGTCATGCACCATAAAAAATGGCGGTTTTTCCACGACATCATGTCCGACATTAATAATTAAATCAGCACTATTAATCGCACAATGCACATAGTCGCCATCAGATAAAGCAGCAGTGCCAAGAAATATCTCGGGATGACCACCAATCACGCCTTTGCCCATTTGCGTGTTCACATATGGGATGCCTGTACGCGCAACAAAGTCTGATAATGCTTGCCAAATACGCGCACGGTTTGCCCCAGCAGCGACCATGAGCAAGGGGTGCTTGGCCTCCTTAATCATTTTGGTGGCGATCTCTAAAATATTGCGATCCGCATGCGGATAACGGCATTTACTTGCCGTAAACACAGGGGTGGTTTTATCATTTACTGCTTCAGCAGCAATATCTTCGGGTAATTCCAAAAACACCGCACCAGGACGCTCTTCAACCGCAACACGGAAGGCCTCGCGCACCATAGAAGGAATCATATCAATATTCACGATTTGCTTGGCGTACTTGGTGATGGGTTTCATCATGCTTACAATATCAATAATTTGAAATTGACCTTGTTTGCTGTGCTTAATCGGTTTTTGCCCAGCAATCATCACTAGCGGAAAACCACCCAACTGGGCATAAGCACCTCCCGTTACTAAGTTGGTTGCACCGGGACCTAATGTTGCCATACAAACGCCTGGTTTGCCTGTCAGGCGGCCATAAGTTGCAGCCATAAATGCCGCCCCTTGTTCATGGCGTGTCAAAACCAATTCAATATTCGATTTACGTATGGCCTCTAGAAAATTCAGATTCTCTTCGCCTGGGATGCCGTAAATTCTTTCGACACCTTCATTTTCTAAGGCTTTAACAAATAAGTCAGAGGCATTCATTTGGGTTGCTGTAGTTGATTGAGTCATGATTAATTCTTTCTCGCTAATTTAGATATTAATATAACTTTGTAGGTTGATAATATCCCTTAATGACGCCAAATGAAATGGGTGGTGAATTAGGTGTTAGTGGTTATATTGGTTTTTTTATTTGGACTCGAATCGAGTAGCTTCTACCAATAAGCACTAAATCACATTTTATGATGATTTAGTACTTGGAGTTTTTAAAAAAAAACGGTATCATGCGCGGCTTGTTAGTGATTTGGGTGCTTAGCTCAGTTGGTAGAGCGTCGCCCTTACAAGGCGAATGTCAGCGGTTCGACCCCGTTAGCACCCACCATTTCAATAACAAGATAAATCATGATTGCTTTTTAGCAGTGATGTTTAGGAGCGGTAGTTCAGTTGGTTAGAATACCGGCCTGTCACGCCGGGGGTCGCGGGTTCGAGTCCCGTCCGCTCCGCCAGCATTAAAAAAGGGTTATAACCTAGCGGTTATAACCCTTTTTCATGTCTATCGATACTTTAAGGGCACTTGTAAACCGAGAGGGGATATGATTATTTTAAATAACCTTAAGTCGGTAAATGCATGGCGTGAAAGATTGCGAATATGAATCCAGACGATTTACAAAAGCTAGTAACAATGGAGATGCCTTATGGAAAACATCAGGGTAGGGTCTTGGCAGACCTGCCAGGAAATTACTTGAATTGGTTTGCACGTAAAGGATTTCCTAAGAGCGAATTAGGGCGTTTGCTGCAGTTAATGCAAGAGATAGACCATAACGGTTTGTCTGACTTGTTGAAGCCGTTACGGTAGGTTATGTCATGGTCATTTAATGTACAGGTGGGTTGTCTACATCTAAGCTGAGCGGCTTTTTCAACACGAATGATGGCAAAATAGTGGTGATTGCCGCATACACGAGCAAGCCGCCGAATAAGGCGTCACTAATGCCAAATTTTTCGTGCAAAATTCCGGCAATCACTAGTGTGAAAATCAGTGTTGGAGTGAGGGCGGCGGCAATAACAAAACTACTTTTTTTGGTGTCTTTATTGATATAAATTCTGTGTGCGGCGACGGTGCCAATTCTAAATGGCAATAAAATAGTCGCCATCCCTAGCCCTATCCACAGAGACTCCCATTGCAATGCTCCCACAGGTACTTTCATGCCTCCATAAAAGAAGTAAAACGGCACAAAGAAAGAGGCAAATAATTGCACGGCATGCAAATTGTCATCGGAGGCCAGTGTGGGCATTCTTTTGTGTAACTGCCTTGCGGCTAAGCCGGTAAAGAACGCGCCAACAAGATAGTAAACACCGAGTTGTTTAGTGAGGTAGGCTGCGATAAGACCAACCATGATGAGTAGCGAGAATTCAGAGCCTGGGGCAAATGGGATGACGATTCTCCCTAAAAATATAAACAGCAATGGCAAGCCAAAGGCAATGGCTAGGAGTGCTGCTGAAGAAATGCCTAAATCACTTGGTGAGCTAGATTTTAAGAATATAAAGAGCAGTAACAATGCCAGTAGCTCCCCGGTAATAGATTTACTTTTGATCCAAAACTTTTCGTTCTCATCAAGGTTAAGGCCTGATAGCGATTCGAGAATAAACCCCGTTGAAGGCGTGAGTAGTGCGAGGGCAATTAAACCAGAAATTTGCATGGGAAAATCACAGTAATTCATCCCTGCCCATGTGAAGGCTGCAATAGCTAAGCAGCGACTCAACAAGTGATTTAATAGTGGCCAAAACCCTTTTTTAAGCTCTTGTAAATCAACCTCTAAGCCGGCAAATAAAAATAAGGATGAGATGCCGAGGGCGGCTAAAAAGCTCAAGGTGGTATCGTGACTATAATCGGCAACACCAAAAACGGTAATCATACCTAAAGCAAAGCAGGTTAGCGGGGCAGGTATATTGTATTTCTGTAATGCTCTAGGGAAAACCAGCAAAATAAAAACAATGGATAAGTAGAGCACTTGGGTGGATATTGACGCGAATGAAAACTCGTACATATAATCTTTTTAATAAATGATTTTCACCATTATTACATAAATCTAAAGTTAACAATATTTACCAATTTAGAGGCTGGTTGACGAAAGGAGGAGGTGTTTGCACAACAAGTAAAATCATTTGTTGTGCAGGAGTTTTTTAGTCTTAGCAGTCGGTTTCGTTAGTATTTAATCCCGTGTGTAACTCTATTTCGGACCTAAGAAATCACGTTTACCCAGCGCTACACCATTGTGACGTAACAAATTGTAAGTTGTAGTAACGTGAAAATAGACATTTGGTTGCACCCAGCGCAATAAGTAGTTTAAGCCGACAAATTCTCTTTTAGAGTTACGCACCATCATTTCAATATGGCGTGTCTCTGCACCCTCTAGCTGCTCAGGTTTGATACCACTTAAAAAGTCGATGGCTTTTAGAAGTCGCTCTTCAAGTGCTTCAAACGTGGTTTCATTATCTTTATAGCTAGGTACTTCTAAGCCTGCTAAACGCGCACCCGCACCTTTGCTCATATCCGTTGCAATTTGCACTTGCCTGCTGAGTGGGTACATATCAGGTGATAATCTGGCATTCAGCAATACCGACTGTTCGATGTTGCGCGCTTTAGAAAATCGACGCCCCTTTTTGATGATGTGTAGACAGTTGTTTAAGGTAAGGATTAGCGGTGGAATGCTGATTTCATACATGTTAGCCATTGGAATACTCCTAAAAGACAAGGCTGGCTTCAGTCAAATCTTTTTTGATGTAAAGAAGGTGATTCTAGCGCATTTAATTCAGCTGCTGTAACTCAAGTTCGCGTAGCTTCGGTGCTTTTTTTGCGGTAATACCCACAACACCTAAGGTCATGAGGCCGCCAAATATTACAGAGGGAACCAACCCCACTAAGCGTGCCATCACGCCAGATTCAAATGCACCAATCTCATTGGATGAGCCAATGAATATGCCGTTGATCGCAGACACTCTACCGCGCATGCCATCTGGTGTCGCCAATTGCATGATGGTTGATCTGAGGATAACGGAAACCCCATCAAATGCACCCGCAGCCATTAAAATAACCGCAGAAAGCCAGAAGGAGGTGCTTAATGCAAAGGCGACAATACAGAGGCCGAATCCTGCGACTGCAGAGAGGAGCCATCGGCCAGCACGTAAGTTAATAGGATGCCTAGTAATCCATAAGCCTGTCAAAATTGCGCCTAGTGCAGGTGTCGCGCGCAGTATGCCCAACCCTTCAGGCCCGACTTGATATACGTCTTGTACAAAAGCAGGTAACAAGGCAATGGCGCCACCAAACAATACAGCAAACATGTCTAACATTTGTGCACTAAAGAGGACTTGGTTGCTCCATACAAAGCGTAAGCCTTCGGCAATACTTTTAAATACAGGTGCGCTTTCTTTTGCTGCTGGTTCTTGTATTGTTAATCGTAGAATCGCAATGACAGCACCTGCACACAAGGCGCTGGCTAAGGCATAAGCTGCGGCTTTACTGGCAAAGCCAACCAATAAGCCACCAGTGGCTGGGCCGACAACGGCACCAATTTGGAAGAAGGAATTACCAAGGCTGGCACCGCGGGCAAATGTGGCGCGAGGGACAATGATGGCAAATAGTGTGTTGTAGCTGGGTAAAATAAAGGCGCGTGCAAACCCAGTTAGCGTGATGGCCGCGTATATCCAAAGAACCGTATCACCGGCCACCATGCCCATGGCAATCGCGGTGAGCGCTAGGGCGCTTAGGCACAAGGCAGTAGAGGATAAGATGGCAAAGAACCGCCGTGAGTAATAATGATCAACTGCGTGACCTGCAAATAGCGCGCTAGAAAAGTATGGAATTACTTCAGCCAGGCCGATTAAGCCTAGGGCGAGTGGGTCATGCGTTAACTCATAAATATGCCAACCTGCTACCACTGCCATAATCTGGTAGGCCAATAGCATTTGGACGCGAAAAGCCAATAACTTGGAAAACGCAAATCGCTGACTGGTAAAAAGCTGATTAATAGAAAGGGGCATGCGCGCATTATAAATTTAATTTGCGTAGATTCACATCATATAAACTTAAACCATGCTGAAAACTGTAACTATTTGTTGTTTGTGTACAATGGTGCGTGTTAGCACAGTGAATAAAGCAGTAAGTATGCGCTTACGCATATGGATGAGCCGTCGTTGACCTAGTGTGACTCTGCTGATATAGATTAGGCGTGCTAACAACTCATTGCTGGGGGTCTAATTATTGGAGTTGCCGTAGTATCCTTGAGAGGCTCTCTAATTAGCCACCCAATTAGCCTAGAAGAACAGTGATGCTGCACGGAGTTCGATGGAGTGTAGCTTATTGATAAGGTTTCTTGATTTTAGTCTAAAGCTTCCAGCCATAAGCAACACCTAGTGAATCTTGATACATATTTAGATTGGCATTGCCTCCGCCAAAAATAGAAGGGATTGAATTTTTGCCGCTCACCTTGTTTTCAAATGCATGGCAATAAGAAAAAGATAGCTCAGATTTGTCAGAAAGTGAGAAGGTAGCACCCAGCGTCAGGTGATCTTGCACTACACCAGGAGCAAGAACGTTAAACAGTGTTTCTGCCTTTCGAATAGGCTAGCTAGAGTGGTTATAGCCTGCACGTAGTGTTAAGTTTTTATCGTATGAATAACTAGTGCCAACCTTGATTGTTGTTACATCTTTCCAACCAAAGCCAGAACCTTTGTTACTACCTAGCGGATTACCGCTTAAAAACAAGTTCGAGATTGAGTTGCCTACAGAATCTACCTCACTGTAGTTTATTTTTGTTATGTCAGCAGCTAGGGTTAATTTTGGCGTTGCTTTAACGGAAAGGCCTAATCCGTAGCTGGATGGGATATCAAAGCTACCTTGCTCTGCAAATAGCCCTTTATATTTGTCGAGCTTAGACATATAAGTTCTGGTTTTGTATGTTGCCCCTAGAGTGACAACGTCAGTTAGTTGGCCAATCCATCCCACATGAAGGCCTGCGCCATATGAATGGTCATGCCCATTATTTGTCACATTCCCAACAGATGAGGTGAAACTACCATTGTCAAAGTTTTGCAATCCCTTCGCCTCAAAACTTTGATATGCTAAATTAACAGCTACACCAATAGTGTTAGCTGGCGATATTTTCCAAGCCACAGTAGGAGCAATAAAAACTTGAATGAGGTCAATGCCGGCTCTATTTGCATTTGTTCCATCAAACAACGGAATGGCCTTATTGTAGTCAGTATTCATTCCGCCATTACCGTAAACACTCACCCCTACAGATAACTCATTGTTAATTGTATGGTTATAACCAAATTCCGGGATGATAAAGCTTTTAGTCTCGTTGCCTTTATATTTGCCATCATTACCAGGGCCGCCGTTGCCAACAATTTCAGACTCACGAGTTGGTTTAAACCAAGTCAAGCCGAAATCAAGACGATCTCCAATTAAACCCATACCAGCAGGATTCGATGCAGAGGCAAGTGCATCTTGTGGCAGTGCAATTGCTACACCTCCCATCCCTAAAGATTTCATGCCATAACCATGAGCAAAATATCCATCCGTTGCAAATGCATCTGTAGTGGCTAAAACTATTAAAAGTGGAAGAGCTTTGAAGCTGACATTCATGGAATAACTTTCTAATATTAGGGGTTAGATAATTTGTAATTGACGCACACTATAACCGAGAGAATTTTTATTCTATTAAATACTTAACATTATTTAAATATCTAGAAGAATCAGGCCCAAGACCGCCGCCATATTGACTACGTGCTGGGTGAGCAGGCCTCATAGATAACTCTTTTTTTGTAATCAAAGATGAAATACATTTTACATGCATTTGGATAGGTTTAGAATAATGCTTTTTAAGCTTCACATCACTATGCTCACATCATTGCCTACTATGTGTATAGTGATTAAAATTGTATAGTTTAATGTGTGACTAAACGTGTGGTATTTTATTTTTTATAGATGCATATAACTCATTGACTAATATAAAATATGATCCTTTTGTATAATATGTCGTTGACCTGTGTGACTCTGCTGATATAGATTAGGCGTGCTAACACCTTATTAGCCAGTTGGAATGAATAGTATTGCGATTTTTTAATTACAGAATGATGTTCAGTATTATTGCCGCCAGCTTAGCGGTGCTCATTGCCATGACCACCTTCAAACAAGATGAAAAGCTTCAATCTATTGAGGTGACTGTCACTGTCGATTGGGAAGGTCGGTCACTAGATGAAGAAGACATTGAGGCCATGCAATCTTTTCGGCTGCAGTTTCCACGTATTCCTATGTTGCAGTTACTCAACCCTGCTTACTTTGTGCGCGACCATGCCTATCCAGCGCGTTTAACGCAGACGATTCAATCCACATTTTTACCCATAGACACACAAGGTTTGCATGTACATGCATGGAAATCCTTAACGGATTATTGCGGCGTTGAATATCAGCACAGTCATTCATTTGCTGATGTGGCTGAAAACTGCCAAACAGGCGATTGTGGCTATACCGTTAGTTTAGAACTTGCTTACTCACAACAAGCGTTAACCAAGCTCATTGCCTGTAGTGATCAAGTGTTAGTCGATAATGGTTTTAACAAGTCGGTGCACTTTCGTGCGGGTGGCTGGCAGTTAGGCTCTAAATTGATTGCAGCGTTAGAAGCTAACGGCTTTGTTTGGGACAGCTCCCAAATTGATGCTCACCTGCTCACCACCCGTTGGCATGAGGACAGTGGCATGGTGACTACGCTGCGCCAATTACATGCGAATAGCACACCGCTAGACCAGCCTTATTTGTTGGGGAAAAAGCTAATGGAATTCCCTAATAATGCAGCATTGGCTGATTACACTAGCACTAAGCAAATAGTGACTTTGTTTAAACGGTTGATTGCCGCGAATAAACCAGTGATGGTGCTCGGCTTTCATCAAGAGACCGCGGCAGATTTTTTGGTGCGTTTAGAAAAAGCCATTCCAGAAATGGAAGCTATTGCTAAAGCTGAAAATATTCGGCTAGCTTGGGTTAGTCAGTGACAGTAGGCTTAACTTTTCGTAAAGCAGGTAAAATGTGACTTTATTTTTCAGTTGTTACGCCCATGCAAGTTGATTTGGCGCAGGCCATTGCCTTAATTAAACGTGGCGAAGTCGTCGCCATCCCGACCGAGACGGTTTATGGGCTAGCTGCGGATGCACGTAATGAAGATGCGCTCAAACAAATCTATGCCATTAAACAGCGCCCTGCCAACAACCCATTAATTGTCCATTTAGCGAGTCGTGAGCACGTGTTGGATTGGGCGGCAGAATTTTCACCATTGGCACAAAAGCTAGCCGCCGCCTTCTGGCCGGGGCCATTGACTGTCGTATTGCCAGCAAAAGATGCGGTTTCAAGTATTGTGCGAGCCGGTGAGCCGACTGTTGCCTTACGTGTGCCAGCACACCCAATAGCACAGCAAGTGTTGCAACAAACAGGCTTAGGTTTGGCCGCGCCATCGGCTAACAAATACACCCAGCTCAGCCCAACGACAGCGCAACATGTGGCTAATGGCCTAGGAAATGTAGTGCCCGTATTGGAGGGGGGTACATGTGAAGTGGGGATAGAGTCGACTATTGTTGCCGTTGATGAAGGCCAATGGCGACTGTTACGTTTAGGGATGATTGATGAAGCGCAGATAGCTTCAGTAGTTGGGGTTCAGGCAGCACTGCCAACCTTACAAGATGATAAATCGTTGCCCAAAGCGCCAGGCCAGAATTTGCTACATTACTCACCAAAAACACCGGCGCAATTATTCACATCGAGAGCGACCTTATTACAAGCCTCAGAAAAATCAGATTGTGCCGTACTGTTATTGGGAGAGGGGCAGGCTGCTAATGGCAAGACATTTAATTTACCCAATGATCCTGTTGGCTTTGCGGAGCAGTTGTATGGCACCTTGCATCAGATGGATGCCCTAGCAGTGGCTACCTTACTGATAGAAGCGCCGCCACAGCAGCCAGAATGGCTAGCCATTCATGACCGGTTGACGCGCGCATCATATAAACTTAACTAAAAATCACTTGTCATCAACGACAAAAGCGAGTAATTTTGTTAGTATTCAGTAGCGAAGCGTGGAGTTGAAATGGATAATAAGTACGGTTTAGGCAGTGCCAAAGTAGCACAGGTTAAACACGACGGAAATCATGAAGATGTCGTGGTGCACCCGACAGAATGTAAGTTTTGTGGGAGCAATGAGTTGGCATTATGCCCTACCATGCACGATCATCTCTGTAGTGCATGTGGCGAGTGGCAAAGTGATGTGCCACAAGATTATTCCACGGGCCGTAGTAGCGATTATTAAAAGTTACTACTACAAGCAGGTTTGGTTTCTTCAGCACATTCTAGCCCTGCTGTGGCGGCAGGGTGGTCAGGGTGCAACGACAAGGCTTGTTCAAAATACTGCTTGGCTTTACTCAACCCCCCTTCTTTACCCTCAGCAATGCCCGCGTAATAATAGGCTTCGGCAGACTTGGGTTCTGCTTTCACCCATAGTTGAGCGATGCGGCTCAACTCATTCCACTGTTCATTTTTAAATGGCTGTACGACGCGCATGAAAAAAGGACGCTTCTCTTCAGGCGCATCCCAAAATGGTAAAACATTGGTTTCCATCGATGTGATGTCAGGCTGTTTTAATAGTGCCTTAATCCACTTCGCGGAGACGTTGTAATAATAAGCTTGTTTACCAGGGCTTTTAAATGTGCTGATTGCCAGCAACTTTCCATCAACATCAAAGACAGGGCTGCCGCTAGCACCCATTGTGAAGGATGCACTTGTTCTAATAATGGCGCTGTTATCAAGCGGATAAAGCGCTTTGATTTTACCTTCCGAGTATTGTGGTTTTGGCGGGCCACCAGGAAAGCCAATTGAAAAAATGTTTTGCTCGTAAGTTAGATTTTCAAAGTCGCCAAACTCTACTGGTGTTAAGTCCGCATACTGGAACCGTAAAATACAGAGGTCATGCTCCCAGTCGGCTTTCAGTGCAATGGGTGTGTAATTGTCACCATATTTGGTAATACTGACGCCTGTGCTGTTGGCTAATACATGGCAGTTGGTGGCGACTAAATCCTTGCTAATGGCGACACCAGTACCCACGCCATGACCGCCTTTTTTAGTGCCAACATGGACTTTGACGACGGAAGCTTTGAGTCTGAAGCTAAGCTCGTTACGTGTCTCCGCCAATAAGTTGCTATGGATGAAGATTGATACTAAAAAAGCGGTCAATAAACGCATCGTATCGTGGTTGTCTCGTAATTAAAGTAGACTTGGAGCCATAAGATTAAGCAAGCCATGCAGGAGTAAAGTGACATTTATTATAGAACAATAGTAATTGTTATGACTTGCAATTTAAATAGGGTGCGACATTAAATTACTGTACAATATAGGGCCAAATAAAAACCTTAAGATAGTCGCATGATTATAAAGTCTGAAGTTGTTGATTTAAACACACCTAGCGGAACGATGCGCACTTATATCCATCGCCCGGCACATGGCAAAAAAGTACCTGCGATTTTGTTTTATTCAGAAATTTTTCATCAAACAGGCCCGATTGAGCGCGCTGCCAAACTGATGGCAGGGCAAGGGTATGCGGTGCTTGTCTCTGAGGTTTTTCATGAGCTAAACCCTATTGGCACAGTCTTGGGCTATGATGATGCGGGCCGCGACAAAGGCAATGCAGATAAAGCAGCTAAAGATGTGCAAGGTTACGATACTGACAACCGCGCCATGATTGAGTATTTAGTGACGCAAGATTGGTATGACGGAAACCTCGGTGCGATGGGCTTCTGCATCGGCGGTCACTTGGCTTTCCGTGCAGCATTGCAGCCAGAGGTGAAAGCTACCGCTTGCTTCTATGCGACTGACTTGCATACGAATACGATTCCAAATAAACCTGAGCAACATAGCATGGAGAAGCTGGCCGATATAAACGGTGAGTTGATGATGTTATGGGGCAAGCAAGATACCCATATTGATACTGCTGGCCGTATGCTGGTTTATCAGAAACTAACTGAAGCGAATGTGACTTTTACATGGTATGAATTTAACGGCCAACATGCATTTATGCGTGATGAAGGCGATCGTTACGATCCACAGCTAGCAATGACTGGATACCAGTTAGCAACACAAATGTTTAGTAATACACTGAAGTAGTCTTAAAAAGTAGTAACAACAAAGAGCTTAAGCTAAAAGCGATAGCTTATTTAACCATTTAAATTATCAATTTAAAGAAAGAGCATTGAAAAGATGAGCGTAAAAAATTCCGATATTGGCTTAATCGGCCTAGCAGTGATGGGGCAAAACCTTGTCCTTAACATGGCTGACCACGGCTATACCGTTTCAGTCTACAATAGAAGCCCCTCAAAAACACGAGACTTTTTAGTTGAGTGTAAAGAGAACGAGCCTTCACGCGAGCGGGTGGTTGGCCATGAAGATTTAGCCGCATTTGTACTGAGCATTAAGCGGCCACGTAAAATTGTTTTACTGGTTAAAGCCGGGAGCGCTACTGACTTAACCATCAATGCCATTCTGCCTTTCTTAGAAAAAGGTGACATTATCATTGATGGTGGTAATGCATTATGGACAGACACTATTCGCCGTGAAAAAGAATTAAAAGCAAAAGACATTGAGTTTATCGGCTCTGGTGTTTCAGGCGGTGAAACTGGCGCACGTTTTGGCCCTTCATTAATGCCTTCAGGTACGCGTCAAGCTTGGGCTTCACTTGAGCCTATCTGGACTGACATTGCAGCTAAAGTAGATCCTATTACAGGCCAACCATTAGAAGGAGGCGAACCAGGAAAGCCTGTAGAAGGTGGATTCTCATGTGCTGAATACATCGGCCCTGACGGTGCTGGGCACTATGTAAAAATGGTGCACAATGGTATTGAATACATTGACATGCAATTGATTTGTGAAGCCTACTGGTTGATGAAAACAACGTTAGATATGAAATCTGATGAGATTGGTAAAGTCTTTGAAGAGTGGAACAAAAGTGAATTATCTAGTTTCTTAATTGAGATTACAGCTGACATTCTGCAACAAAAAGATCCAATGTCTAAAGAGTTCTTGGTGGACATGATTTTAGATGCTGCAGAACAGAAAGGTACTGGCCAATGGACAGCTGCGAATGCGCTGGAGCTAGGTGCGCCAGCAAATGCGATTGCTGCTGCGGTTTACGCGCGCGGGCTTTCTAGCGTTAAAGAAGAGCGTGTTGAGGCAAGCAAGATTCTTAAAGGCCCTAAGGCCACACCTGTGTTAGATGAAGATAAAGCGGTAGTGATTGATTCAATTAAAGACGCACTTTATTGCTCTAAAATCTGTGCTTATGCACAAGGCTTCCAGCTGATTGATAAAGCACAAGTGGCTTATAACTGGAAATTGAACTTTGGTGAGATTTCTCAAATCTGGCGTGGTGGTTGTATCATTCGCGCACGCTTTTTACAGAAGATTACAGATGCTTACCAATTGAACTCACGCTTGAAAAACTTGATGTTAGATCCATACTTCACTGAAGAAATGAATCAGGGTCAAGACGGCTGGCGCAAAGTGATTGCTTTAGCCGTGACGAATGGTGTTCCTGTGCAAGGCTTTGCTGCTGCGTTAGCTTACTATGATGGGTATAGAAGCGCTGATTTACCAGCTAACTTGTTACAAGGACAACGTGATTACTTTGGCGCACATACTTATGAGCGTAAAGATAAGCCACGTGGTGAGTACTTCCACCTAGACTGGCCAGAGCCAGGCCGCCCTCAAATTGCTATTGAATAATTAATGGTTTTTTGAAGTAAAGTTAAGTAGAGAGGGTGACAGCTGTCATCCTCTTTTTTTGACTATTGTTTAGTGCTTTTTTATCGCTTGTTTCTAAAGTTTTGCGCTAAACGCAATCGCAGCTTGCTTCTAAAAACCGATGGAATTGATTGATTTTTTTTAGTTTGAGAAAGCGACTTGTTTCTGTTTCGTTTGTTTGTTGCGCTTTTGTTTTAGTGGCTACCTCAACTGAGGGTGTTTTGGCTAGCTCTGCTTTGTTAACAGCTTCTTTCACGATGTTTCCTTTTGGGAGTTAAATGCACTGAAATTTTGTTCCATTGACATAGGTTCATGTTTATATTGAGTGAAATTTAACAAGATAGTTCATAGGTGCGAATAAAAACTTTGGAGAAGCTAGTAAGATGATTAGATTTGATGGTTTTGTACTTCAATCTGTTGCGGAACAGGTGCAAGGAGCTAGCAACCACTGGTTATTTTCTTTCTAATGTTCGCAACTAAGTGTGCTTGAATACGGTTATGATAGTTAAGCTATATGAATGATAGGTGACTTGGAATAGAATGTTTGAAATTGACAATGGATAGATAAGCGAATGACTGAAACGTATTTGTTTTCCGTACATGTGGAAACGGCATATTTAGCAGACCAATCTAGCGAAGAGGATGAGCGCTATACATTTTCTTACACAGTTACCATCACGAATACTGGTAACATTGCTGCGCAATTGATTAGTCGTCACTGGGTGATTACGGATGCAGATAATCAAGCGAGTGAGGTGAAGGGGCTGGGGGTCATTGGAGAGCAACCTTTACTAGAACCCGGTGAGCACTTTACCTATACCAGTGGCACAGCGCTGAATACTGCTGTTGGCCAGATGCACGGGCGTTATCATATTGTTGCCGTCGATGGCACCTCATTTGAAGCTGAGATTCCACCATTTACTCTTGCTGCACCTAGAGTGCTACATTGAGGGCTTCATTCAGAGCGCTCTATTCAGCCATGAAAAGAATTATATTCTTTATAGGTATCATCTATATAGCAACGGCTTGTTCAAAGTCAGCTATTAACCCAGAACTTGTGGCATGCAATTGTCCATCAGCCGTTAAGAAGTCAACAGAAAAGCCGCCAGTAGACATTTCACCTTATTCGTTATTAAAACCAGCGAGTTGGCAAGATTTGGAAGGTTTATTAGAAGATGATGTTGTGGAGGCATGGCCGGCTTGGCTGCAAAGCTGTACGCGCTTGGGTGAGAAAGAAGCATGGAAAACAGCCTGTGATGCTGCAAGTGCAATGAATCAACCCAATAGCGCGCGGATTATTGATTATTTATCCAATCACTTTGATGTGTTTCATGCTCAGAATCAAGATGGCTCTACGACGGGAATGGTAACTGGCTACTATCAACCTTTGTTAAAAGGCAGTCGAAAGCAATCAAAACAGTATCCACATCCTTTATACGGCGTGCCAGCTGATTTAATTACCGTGGAACTGGCAGATGCGTATCCGCAACTTAAATATAAGCGGGTAAGAGGACGCTTAACAGGTAAGAAACTCATTCCTTATCGCACCCGTGCAGAAATTGATGTAAATCCATCGCCGTTAGCAGGGAATGAAATTTTTTGGATAGACAATAATATTGATGTCTTCTTTTTACAGATACAAGGCTCAGGTGTAGTGCAGTTAGAAAATGGTGAGCAAGTGCAAGTTGGTTATGCCAATCACAATGGCCGCCCTTATCATTCGATTGGACGTTTGCTTGTTGAACAGGGTGCGCTCACCTTGGAGAAAGCCTCGATGAAAGGAATTAAAAACTGGGCGCTGAATAACCCAGATAAATTACAGCCATTACTCAATAGCAATCCTAGTTATGTATTCTTTAGAGAGCTGCCAACAGGATTGTCTGGGCCAATTGGTGCGCTAGGTGTGCCGATTAAGGCGGAACGTAGTATCGCAGTTGACCGAAAATTTATCCCACTAGGTGCGCCAATCTTCTTGTCGACAACAGAGCCAAATAGCACAAATCCACTCAGGCGCTTAATGTTGGCGCAAGATACAGGCGGGGCCATTAAAGGTGGCGTAAGAGCGGATTTATTCTGGGGTGCTGGGGACAAGGCAGGTGCAAAGGCTGGGTCGATGAAGCAGCAAGGAGAGGTTTGGGTTTTGCTGCCGAAAGGATTTATGCTGCCTCAATGATTGGCTATGCTGAGATTTATAAATGAGTGGATGATATCAAGACAGCAGCCAATGGTATTCGAAAGTTTTGTTACTAGCGGATAAGAATTATAGGCATTTAAAAAGGCGCTATAAGCGCCTTTTTAAATGCAATAAGAACAATTATTTGTTCATTACGTACATTGTAACTTCAAAACCGAAGCGCATTTCAGTAGCTGCTGGTGTTGTCCACATAGTAGTTCTCCTTTTGTTTATATTCGTAAAGCTTATGCATTACGTGCTAAACAGTTTACTGGGGGGGGCAAAGAAAACTAGTGGCCAATCCACTTAAAATTGGCTCATGATTTTCATTAGATTGCAGCTTAAATCTGATGGATGCGCTTGATGAGCTTTTTCATGCCTTTTCGGCCGATGGTCCGTTTTAGTTTTACTTTTCCATCATATAGCCAAAACCTCAGCTTAATGGGAAGGTTGAGCTGCCGCCCACTCAGTGCTAAATACATTTGCATAAAGCGTTGGCGGCCTTCGCCATGTAACTTATGGCAAGCGCGGGTTAAGTCGGCGATTCTGAGTTTGAATGGAATGGAATGATTAAAGCTGTGAATGCGAGCAGTATCAATCAGAGAAAATTCAAGCATATTATTTGCGTGAGTATTGATTAAAATATTACCGCCAGAGTAGTCTCTGAAGTAAATGCCGCGCTTATGCATATTGTGCGAGAACTGTGCAAATTGACGATACAATCCTTCAGGTGTGAGTCCTTTATAAGATGATTCGCCACGTGCAAAGGCAGAGAATAATTCACCGATCGTGTAATCAGCTGCTACGCGCTCACAAATATAAAAGTTTTGCTTTAATGATGTGTCACCAGCTTTCTCGAAGTAAGCAATTGGTTGCGCTGTGCCTACCCCGCGTCGTAACAACTCCATTGCCCCATTCCAGCTACGTTTGGCTTTACTTGGCTTGAAGCGGTCTAGAAAGGCTTTATGTGGGTACATTTTAGCCGGCTGCTTAATCGCGAGTTGAGCCGCTGTATCTCTTGGATCTTCTATGGCCCAAATGACATTTCTTGCATGCCGTAATGACTGGTCTTTTTGTGGCGCTATCAAGCTGTCCGGGTGAAGTGCCAACATCAATTGGTTTGCTTCAGTTTTATTTTTGGCCAACAGCAAGCCTGACCAACCATTTTGATTAAATTTAAAATATTGTACATTTTCAATATGTGCATAAATTGCTAGATTTTTTGCTAAGGTCGGCGTTGGGAATAGTTCAATGTTCCAGTCCCTATGCCAACATAAGTAGATAGGTGTTTCATATACAAGTCCAGCATTCTTTTCTAATAGTGCACCATCACGGTTGGTGATTTTAGCGTTATTTAATGTGCTTTCTGCGTATATATCAGAAAGGTAGGCAACCTTGCCATTAACTGTCCAGGCGAGATGTACTTGCTGCCGTTTGTTATTAAAGTGGTGTACTTCTAGGCCGTCTGCACTAGCAACCGTCTTAATATACTGTGCGCCGCTTAAATGCTTAAGTAGCGACTGCATGGCATAAAAGCTTGGGTAGCGCTTATATTCATTTGGCACGCCATCAGCTGATTGATAATGAGCAACACGTTCTAGTGAGGGATATTCTGCATCTGTTAGACCATCGTCAATAAGGCCTTCACGGTTGCAGATAAGGGCGCCCCAATTCGCTTGTTGTAAAGCCCCTGAGGCAGCCAGCAAGGTAAAGTAGCGTGTTAAGTAATCCGCTTGTTTTTGTTTGCTATTGGTTAACATACGGCCTATACGATAGATGGCCCAAAATGAGGAAGAAGAGCTAGTTTGGGCTACACCGTAATCTAGGCCAATTTTTTGTAATATTCGCGCTTTCTTGATTAGGTTATATTTAAATAATGCCGACCATTTGTACTTGAGTATTCTGTGATCAAAGCGTTCAGGCTCACTTATTCTTTCAACAAAAAGGTTGTCAGTCTGTGTGTCTGGTAATAAGCTCTCAGTTGCTAATATCTTGAAAATACCAATGGTATAAATCGGTTCAAAATCTTGAATATTTGGCCCAAGCAACTTAATGCCACGGGATTTCACTTCTTCATGCGCAATTTTCCATGTAGTTAGGAAAGTGTGCAAGGTATAACCAGCCCAGCGCTTGCGGTTAATGGTGTTGCCAATCTCAACCTGTGCGACTGCCTCACCATAACGATCGAGTGTCGCCGCTAAAAAGACACGCCAACCTGCTTGTTCAGCAGGGTCATTCATATGTGCCGCTATCTCCGCAGGCGGAAACAGGCGTAAAGTGACATTAAACCCTTTTGTAATGAGCGTTTGTAAAAAGCGTGCATTGAAGTTGTCAACGTCATTGTAAGTAAAATCTATACGGACATTATTAATACCAAGCGCTTCTAATTGCCCAATAATGTAGTGGTCTAGTTCAATATTTTTATTGGAAGCAACGCACACCCCAAAGAAATTTTCAGGAACCGCATGATTTTGCGTGGGGAGGTGCCCGTCTTTAATACGTAAGCCACCTGTTAATATGTACTTAAAACTGTTAGTTATAAGTTGCTTGGCGGATGTGGAAGAGAATTGTTTGGTCATTAAGGCGGTATTTTAATTGGGAGCTAACCATGTCGAAAGTGTAAGTCATGATTATAAAGCTTATTTGTTATTAGTTTGTTCACTGCGTTGTTTTTCTTAAGGGTGTATTACTTATCAAAGCGATAAGCAGTTAACGTTTTACCCACTTTGCGAAAGCTTTGTAGTATTCAGGCTGACGAACACATAAGTACATCATGATCAGAGCGCTAAGCAGGGCGGTGATTAAAAAGAGCTGTGGAACATCAAAACCTAAGCTAAATGCCCAAAGAGAGAGTGCGGCAGATGCCACCATGAACAGTGCATTCATGATGTTGTTGCCTGCAATCACGCGGGATTGGTGGCTTTTAGCGGCATTAGTCTGGATGAAGGCATATAAAGGAACGATATAAAAGCCACCAAAAAGCCCAATGAGTAGCACATCACTTAATAAGTGATGGTGAGAAGCGCTGCCGAAGAAATCGGTATAACCCATAATCAAGGTGGCTTGAGGAGGTGCAATATGAATGCTGCTGCTAGTAACATACAAGTCAGCTGTAAATAGTGTTAAGCCAATACCACCTAGCATGACTAAGCCAAGCTCCACTTTGTGTTTTGAAAGTTTTTCACATAGTAATGAGCCCACACCGATACCCAATGAAAAAGTGGATAGCAATAAGATAAAGACACTTTCATCACCAAGCAATGTTACTTTAGCGAGGTTAGGTAGCTGGGCTAGTAAGGTTGCACCTAGAAACCAAAACCAAGAAATGCCAATCACAGCTAGCCATAAGGGTTGATGTTGCCAAATAAATGTGAGGTTACGTAGCGTCTCTGTGATTGGATTCCAGTTGATTGTTAATAGCGGTGCACCAGCTGGCGTATTTGGAATGCCACGACTCGTCCAGTAGCCCATTATAGAGAGTGCAATAATACAAATGCTAGTCATAATCGCACTATTGCTTTGCATGGCTAACCAGGCGCCTAATATTTGTCCAAGTAGAATGGCAATAAAACTACCCATTTCTAACATGCCATTACCGCCTACCAGCTCTGCATAAGTTAAATTATTCGGTAGGTAAGAGTATTTAACTGGACCAAATATAGTTGAGTGAGTGCCCATCAGAAAGAGAGCGGTCGATAATAAAAGTATGTTTTGCAACAAGAAGCCCGTGCTAGCAAATAGCATAATGAGAATCTCAAATGCTTTAATCACGCGGATGAGTTTTGATTTTTCAAACTTATCCGCAATTTGACCAGCCGTAGCCGAGAATAGAAAAAATGGCAGGATAAACAATCCGGGCAATAAAGTGGCCATGGTAGCACCATCAATAGTTGTTAGCTGGCTAGTACGAAAAGCAACCAAAGTAATGAGTGCCGTCTTAAATACATTATCGTTAAAGGCACCTAAAAACTGTGTAAAAAACAGTGGGCGGAAACGTTGTTCTTTTAATAGTTGAAATTGATTGCTCATGAGTGGCAGCCAGTGGTTATTAATTTAATGAGTAGAAAGATCAAAAACATGTTGTTAGGTTTTTCAGTGACTGATCTGCTCATGATAGCAATTCTGCCACCTTTCTATAAGTTAAAGTCAACCGCTAATTGGTTGTATGTATAGACCAAGTGCAAAGTGTATTCAGTGCATCAAGCATTGTTTGGTTGGGTTTGACTTCCTCTTGAGGAAAGACATCTAAAACCCCAGCTTATCAGCAGCAGATAAATTATCGTAATAATCTCCGAACTTGCTGATTTACCGTACAAAAGCCGAGATCACACCAAAATACTTTTTTTAAAAGTGGATGTAAAAACGGCCCGCAAAGCGAGCCGTTTTAATTACATTACTTACTTGAAAGTACTTACTCAGTTAGTTTGAGTATGCACGCTCACCATGGTAAGCCGTATCAAGACCTGTACGCTCTTCATCTTCTGAAACGCGCAGACCGATAACGATATCAACCAATTTGTATGCGATGAATGCAACTACACCAGACCATACAATTGTGATTAAGACGCCTTCGCCTTGAATCATGACTTGCTCAATAATCGTAGTATCCATGCCAATGCCACCTAAGCTAGCATGAGTAAACACACCCGTTAGTAATGCACCAACAATACCGCCAATACCGTGAACACCAAATACATCTAGTGAGTCATCAGCACCAAGAATTTTCTTAAGGCCAGTAACACCCCATAGACATAAGAAACCACCAGCGAAACCGATAATGATTGCGCCCATAGGGCCAACTGAACCACAAGCCGGTGTAATGGCAACTAAACCAGAAACAGCGCCACTTGCAGCACCAAGCATAGAAGCTTTACCGCGAGTCATTGCTTCAGCCATTGTCCATGCTAATACAGCAGCAGCAGTCGCTAATAATGTATTGATGAAAGCTAAGCCAGCACCACCAGTTGCTTCTAAGTTAGAGCCAGCATTAAAGCCGAACCAGCCTACCCATAGTAATGATGCACCAACCATTGTCATTGTTAATGAGTGTGGTGTGAATGCTTCTTTACCGTAACCGAGACGTTTGCCGACCATGTAAGCACCAACTAAACCAGCAACACCAGCGTTTATGTGTACAACAGTACCGCCAGCGAAGTCCAATGCACCTTTGTCCAATAGATAGCCACCAGTGCCCCAAACCATATGTGCGATAGGGATGTAGCTGAATGTGAACCAGATGAGAGAGAACAACAACACCGCGCTGAACTTCATGCGCTCTGCATATGAACCAACAATTAGTGCGCAAGTAATACCAGCAAATGTACATTGGAATGCGATGAAAATCATTTCTGGAATCATCACGCCGTCAGTAAAGGTTGCCGCTAGTGAATCCATTGTCACGCCAGATAAGAATAATTTACCTAGGTCACCATAGATAAGACCCTCACCACTACCAAATGCCAAGCTATAACCATAGACTGCCCAAGCCACTGAAATCAGTGAGAAGACAACTAATACTTGCATTAAGATAGAAAGCATATTTTTGCTACGAACTAAACCACCGTAGAATAATGCTAAGCCAGGCACTGTCATTAAGATAACCAGCAAAGTAGCTACCATCATCCACGCAGTATCACCTTTATCAACTGTTGGCGCAGCTTCAGCTTCTGCAGCAATCGCTTCAACTGGCGTATCCATTTCAGCAGCAGCTAATTGGATTACTTCAGCTGGTGCTACTTCAGCATAACTAATGCTACTTGTTAATGCACCTGCACCCATCAAGGTGACAAGTGATAATATCGATAATAATTTTTTCATTTTATTGCCCCTTATAGTGCGTCTGCGCCAGATTCACCAGTACGGATACGGTAAACTTGCTCTAAATTTAAAATAAATACCTTGCCGTCACCAATCTTGCCAGTCGCAGCCGATTTTTCAATTGCATCCACTACCTGATCTAGAATTGCATCAGGAATGGCAATTTCAATTTTTACCTTAGGCAAAAAATCAACTACATACTCTGCCCCACGATAAAGCTCCGTATGGCCTTTTTGGCGACCGAATCCTTTTACTTCTGTAACGGTGATGCCTTGTACACCAATGGCTGACAATGCATCACGCACTTCATCAAGCTTGAAAGGCTTAATTATTGCTGAAATTAATTTCATTATATTCTCCTTAGGTTTAGTGCCTTGTAGTTATCCTACCACTGCTAGCGGTGGTAGGATAATTTAGAATGCGCGACTTACTGTGAAAGTGAAACGGTCATCAGCCAAGTCCGCAACTTCTGCTCTACCGTTAAAGCTTGAACCACCCCAGCCTTTCTCAGACCAGTAGCCGCTGTCACTAGCCCCGACATAAGCAAGTTCAGCACCCCAGCCTTCGGAGCCAGCTAAAGAGAATGATTTAGCAAGAGCAAGTTTATAATCTGTATAGTCAAGATTATCTTCACCGTTTGGCGTTGTAGCAGCAATAGAAGCTGCAAGTTTCGCTTTTACGTTTAAATGACCAACATGACCACTAATAGACCAGCCATCACCTAATGGAAACTCAGCATTTAATTCAACATAAGTTGAGAATCTGGTGTCATCAGTGTAGCCAGTATCTTCCTCAAGACCAAACCAGTTACCTAGAGTTGTTGATACTTGGCCGCTGACATAGCCATATGAAAGGCCGAAGTTAGCTTCGTATGTATTCCAATCATTATCAGATACGGGTGTTGTAAGATCCGCTTTTGTACAAGCTGTACAATCAGCCCATCGACCGCCTGGGTATGTGTAGCCAATAACGCCCACTGAATAGCCAACGCCTGAATCACCGATTTCACCACCGTAACCAGCATAGATATCAAGCTCCATGTTTGCATCTGGGAAAGTATCAGATGATATGTTAGAAGCCCAAACACCAGCAGAAAATCCTGAGCTGTGCTCGGCGTCAAAACCACCTTGGATAGCAGTTTTATGGTAGGTTTGTGAAAGACCACGGACATAGTAATCGGAAGTTAATGCGGTGTTTGCGCTGAATGCCCAGTCAGATGCTTCTTCTGTAGAAAAAGCAGCGGTAGGTAAAGCCAGTGCCATCAAAATGGCAATAGATATTGATTGTTTCTGCATTGCGTACTCCTTTAAAAAATTTTATTTTATGAAATTCCCTGCTACACTTAAAATATGTAAGCAATTGTCATGCCAAAAAAATGTGTTAAAAATAATGGCATAGGATATTGTTTGGATTCATTTTTAGGATTGGCTAACTAAAATGTTGGCCATATGAAGGAGCATGCTATGCTAAAGGCGATAGTACTGAGCGATTTGTCTATAAAGATCAAGGAGGTAGTTGCATCATCTCCGTTAGGGGATGCAGAAAAAAATATTTACGCCCTATTACGGGGCGCATTCACTAAAATGGAGCTTGTTTCGCGTGAGGAGTTTGATGTGCAGTCAGAAGTGTTACGTGGTGCTCGTGAACAATTAACGTTATGCGAAGAAAAGCTAGCTAAGTTAGAGTTGTTGTTAAAAAAACAAATAAGCTAAAAATAAGTAAAATGTAAGTAGTAGAGTAATGTAACAATTGACCGAATAAAACTAAAATAACAACTTAGAAATAACTTCTAAGAAGAATAATGCATTTAGTTGTTTTATATAGCCTTGCAGTATCGACGTGGGGATGGTTAAGAGATAAGGCTATGCGTGATAAAATGTCGGATTATTCATTTTAGTGTTTGTTATGAGCCAAAACGATCCCTCACCAATAGAAGCGCAATTGCGCACCATGCTCAAAGAGCGCATTCTGATTTTAGATGGCGCGATGGGCACTATGATTCAGCAATATAAATTGACTGAGGCGGACTACCGGGGCGAGCGCTTTGTGGATTTTAAAGCGCCAGCGGGGGAACGAGAGCTGTTTGTTAAGGGCAATAATGAGCTGCTGTCATTAACACAGCCACACATTATTCAAGAAGTACACGAGAAATACCTTGAAGCTGGCGCTGATGTTATTGAAACTAATACATTTGGTGCAACGACGGTTGCACAAGATGATTACCATATGGCGGAGCTTGTTTATGAAATGAATGTGGCGTCAGCTAGGCTGGCTAAAGCCGCGTGTAAAAAATACAGCACACTAGATAAGCCACGTTTTGTGGCTGGAACCTTAGGCCCGACGCCAAAAACAGCGAGTATCTCTCCAGATGTGAATGACCCTGCGGCACGTAATGTAACGTTTGATCAGTTGGTCGCCGCCTACTTAGACCAAGCACGCGCCTTAGTAGAAGGTGGCGCAGACATCTTAATGGTAGAAACTATTTTTGATACTTTGAATTGTAAAGCTGCCTTGTTTGCTGTTGATGCCTTTTTTGAAGAAGTTGGTTACAAAATACCGCTGATGATTTCTGGTACGGTAACGGACGCATCAGGTCGGATCCTATCAGGCCAAACCGTGACTGCATTTTGGCACTCAGTTCGCCATGCAAAACCACTTACCATAGGCTTAAACTGTGCATTAGGCGCAGCGTTGATGCGCCCATATGTAGAAGAGATCTCAAGCATAGCAGATACCTTTATCTGTATCTATCCAAATGCTGGCTTGCCTAACCCCATGAGTGATACCGGCTTTGATGAGACGCCAGATGTGACTTCAAGCTTAGTGAAAGAATTTGCTGATAGTGGTTTTATTAATATAGCGGGAGGGTGCTGTGGCACGACGCCGGCGCATATTAATGCGATTTATAACGCCATTAAAGGCTGCCCGCCACGTGAAGTACCTGAACAAGAGCTGGTAACTAAGCTTGCAGGGCTGGAACCCTTTATTATTAATGAAGAGTCCTTATATGTGAATGTGGGAGAGCGTACTAACGTGACAGGTTCCAAAGCATTCGCGCGCCTGATTATTAATGAGCAGTATGAAGAAGCTTTGAGTGTAGCACGCCAACAGGTGGAAAATGGTGCTCAAATCATCGATATTAATATGGATGAAGGTATGTTGGATGCCGTTCATGCGATGACCTATTTTCTGAATCTTGTCGCTTCAGAGCCTGATATTTCACGCGTGCCAATCATGATTGACTCATCCAAATGGACTGTGATTGAGGCTGGCCTCAAATGTGTGCAGGGTAAAGCGATTGTTAACTCGATTTCGATGAAAGGGGGCGAAGAAGAGTTTTTACGCCAAGCGAAACTTTGTCGCCGTTATGGTGCAGCAGTGATTGTGATGGCCTTTGATGAAAAAGGCCAAGCTGACACCTTTGAACGCAAAATAGAAATTTGTAAACGGGCTTATGATTTGTTAGTCAGCACCGGCTTCCCACCAGAAGACATTATTTTTGACCCGAATATTTTTGCTATTGCCACGGGTATTGAAGAGCACAATAACTACGCAGTCGACTTTATTGAAGCCACACGTTGGATTAAACAAAACTTACCACATGCTAAAATTTCGGGTGGCGTGTCTAACGTCAGCTTTAGTTTCCGTGGAAACAATCCCGCGCGTGAGGCCATTCATACCGTATTCCTCTATCATGCCATTCAAGCAGGTATGACGATGGGGATTGTAAACGCAGGCATGATGGGCGTTTATGATGATTTGACACCTGAATTACGCGAATGTGTAGAAGATGTTGTGCTAAACCGTGTAACAGATTCAGCTAATCTATTAGCGCCAACAGAGCGTATGGTTGAGATCGCAGGTGCGTTGGTGGTGAGTAATAAAAAAGAAAGTACTATTTTAGAGTGGCGCGGTACGGAAGAAAATCCAGTTCCAGTCGAGAAGCGCCTTAGCCATGCCATGGTGCATGGCATTACTGAATTTATTGTAGACGATACTGAAGAAGCGCGTGCCGCGGCTGAAGCCAATGGTGGTCGTCCGATTCATGTGATTGAAGGTCCATTGATGGATGGTATGAATGTTGTCGGCGACTTGTTTGGTCAAGGAAAAATGTTTTTACCGCAGGTGGTGAAATCAGCTCGTGTGATGAAATCTGCTGTGGCGCATTTGATTCCGTTCATTGAAGCCGAAAAAGCAGTGGAAGAAGCGCGCACTGGAAAAGTAGCGAAACCAAAAGGTAAAGTGGTGATGGCGACAGTAAAAGGCGATGTGCACGATATTGGTAAAAATATTGTGAGCGTGGTGTTGCAATGTAACAACTTTGAAGTGGTGAACATGGGCGTGATGGTGCCAGCGGCAGAGATTTTAGCCATGGCGAAAGTAGAAGGCGCGGACATTATTGGCTTAAGTGGCTTGATTACACCTTCACTGGAAGAAATGACTTATATCGCCAAAGAAATGCAACGTGATGAACATTTTAGTGAGCAGAAAACACCATTATTAATCGGAGGTGCAACGACTTCACGTGCGCATACGGCAGTTAAAATTGCGCCACATTATGAAGGCCCAGTAATCTACGTGCCTGATGCTTCACGATCTGTCTCCGTGATGCAGAACTTGCTGAGTACCGATGCACGTGGTGCTTACTTGGCTGAGATTCAAGCCGATTATCAGAAGGCAAGGTTACAGCATGCCAATAAAAAAGGTGTGCCAATGCTGAAGCTTGAAGATGCGCGTGCCAATAAAGCAAAGTTAAGTTTTACCGATAACCATGCGCCAGTAAAGCCGAAGTTTATTGGCCGTCGTGTATTCAAAAATATTGATTTAAGCTTAATTGCACAATATATCGACTGGGGCCCTTTCTTTCAAACCTGGGATTTAGCTGGACCATATCCAGCCATTTTAGAAGATAAAGTAGTGGGTGAAGCTGCCACAAAAGTCTTTGCAGAAGCGCAAGACATGCTTAAAAAACTCATTGATGGCCGTTGGTTAGTGGCCAGTGGTGTGATTGCACTCATGCCAGCTAATGCAGTGAATGAAGATGATATTGAAATCTATACCGATGATAGCCGTAACGAGGTTGTATTTACTTATTATGGCATGAGGCAACAAACGCAGAAGCCTGTGATTGATGGGGCGCCGCGCCCAAACCAATGCTTAGCCGACTTTATTGCCCCGAAGGGTGTAGCAGAAGACTACATTGGCCTGTTTGCCGTAACGGGTGGTTTAGGCGCAGAGAAAATCGCAAAACGTTTTACGGAACATCATGATGATTACAGTGGCATTATGTTCCAATCACTGGCAGACCGTTTAGCTGAAGCTTTTGCTGAATATATGCATGAACGCATTCGTACGGATTTATGGGGCTATGCCCCAGGTGAAAAACTGAATCCTGATGCCTTAATTAAAGAGAAGTACCAAGGGATTCGGCCTGCGCCTGGTTACCCCGCCTGCCCTGATCATACGGTCAAAAGCGATATGTTTAACTTGTTACAGTGCAATGAAATTAATATGCAGTTGACGGAAAGCTTTGCCATGCAGCCAGCTGCATCGGTGAGCGGCTTCTATTTTTCACATGCTAAAAGCAAGTATTTCAGTGTGGATAAAATAGGAGCAGATCAGCTAGAAGACATGGCAAAACGTAGAAACTTGCCAAAAGAATATCTAGAGCGCTGGTTGGCACCTAACCTGGATTAAAACATTTAGCTTGTTATTATGTAATAAGCTTTCATATGTATAACGACAAGTTTGCGGTGAGCTTTAATCATTTGTATCAATAACTGAGAGATAAAGGTTAAGTAGCAACCCAAATGTCTGGCCGCTGTTATTTTTTATTAAATTGTATAGTAATTTTTGTAGTAAATTAAAGATAAAACATTAAATGCATATTCATATATTAGGTATCTGTGGCACATTCATGGGCGGTATCGCTGCTCTTGCAAAACAGTCTGGTTTTAAGGTGACGGGATGTGATGCCAACGTTTATCCGCCAATGAGCACGCAGTTAGGAGCGCAAGGTATTGAGCTGATTGAAGGCTACACACCCGAACAAACTAAACTCAACCCAGATGTTTATGTGATTGGCAATGCGGTCAGCCGTGGTAACCCATTGATGGAAGCCATACTGAATCAAGGCTTACCTTATATTTCTGGGCCGCAATGGCTTGCTGAGAATGTATTGCAAGGCCAGTGGGTGCTAGCTGTTGCTGGCACACATGGCAAAACAACGACAGCATCTATGATGGCTTGGATATTAGAGTATGCAGGGTTGGCCCCAGGATTTTTAATTGGTGGAGTGCCGGAAAATTTCTCAGTCTCCGCGCGTTTGCCGGGTAGGCCTAAGCAAGATGAAAAAAGCACCTCTCCTTTTTTTGTGATTGAGGCTGACGAGTACGACACCGCCTTTTTTGATAAACGATCCAAGTTTGTGCATTATCATCCACGCACTGCGGTGCTCAATAATTTAGAGTTTGATCATGCTGATATTTTTGAAGACTTAGCGGCGATTGAAAAACAATTTCATCATCTAGTTAGAACCATTCCACAAAATGGATTGGTTGTGAGCAATATAGAAGAAAGCCTTCAACGTGTGATTGATAAAGGCTGTTGGACGCCAGTAGAAACCTTCGGCAGCGAAGATAAGTGGCATGCGAAGAATGCGAAAGGTGATGGTAGCTTTGACGTGATGTTTGGCAGCGAATACCAAGGGCATTTGGCTTGGGATATTATTGGACGTCACAATCAGATGAATGCTTTGGCCAGTATTGCAGCTGCGCGACATGTAGGCGTACCTGTTGTCCAAAGTATTGAAGCTTTAAATACATTTAAGAATGTGAAACGTCGCATGGAGTTAAGTGGTGTGGTCAGCAATATCAGTGTCTATGATGATTTTGCCCATCACCCGACTGCTATTGCGACAACGGTATCAGGGCTGCGAGCTAGCGTTGGACAAGCACGCATTATTGCCGTGTTGGAACCACGCTCCAACACCATGAAGTTGGGCATGATGAAATCAGCATTGCCGACCAGCTTAGTCGAAGCTGACTTTGTACTTTGTTATGGTGGCAATGTGGATTGGGATATTGCGGAAGCGTTGCGTCCGATACAAAAAAAATCACAGGTATTGATGGATTTGGATGTGTTGATCGATGAGATTGTGAAAATAGCCCAGCCGAATGATCATATATTAGTCATGAGTAATGGTGGCTTTGGTGGTATTCACCAAAAGTTACTTAATGCATTGGCGTGAGCAAATGAGCCGGGTGGCAAAATACTTTAACAGCTTAACGCCTTTTGTCATTGCTATTTGGTTTTCTGTGGGGGCACACGCTGTGCTATTGGCCATTCAGTTTGAGCCAGAACTGAAAGCCATGGCAAAACGCTTGGTTCCGCTTGAAGTGGTGTTAGTTAATGCAAAAACAGAAAAAGCACCTAATAATGCAGAGTTGATTGCACAAGCTAACCTTGATCGAGGCGGTAATACGGATGAAGATCGAGAAATGAAAACCGTTCTACCTACCCCGCTTAAGCAAGCAGAAGATGTAGAACTACAAGAAAAGAAAGAAGCCGACGCAGCAGCTAAGTCAGTGAAGGTAAAGTCCAAAAAAGAGCAAAAGGAAAAGCGGGTTGCTGAATTAGAAAGGCAAGCTGGGGATTTAATGACGCAACTTAAAGCGGGTAGCGAAATAGTTGCTGACCCCGTCCAAAAAGCAACCACGAGGGTGGTGGAAGAAGACGTGGCAAAAGAGAATATTTTTTCTAGAAAGCTTTATCTAGAAGAACTGCTAGCAGCTGGGTTAGAAATTGATCGTTTAGAGGCGCAAATTGCTAAGCAACAAGAGGCGTATCAAAAACGCCCCAAAAGGCGTTCTTTGGGCGCGCATGCTAAGGCGGCAGATGATGCACTCTATTTAGAAGCTTGGCGTCAAAAAGTGGAACGTATTGGCAATATGAATTATCCCCAAGCGGCTAGAAATCAAAAGCTATATGGAAAGTTACAATTAACAGTGTCGATTCGTTCCGACGGATCAATAGAGGGCATTACGATTGACAAAAGCTCAGGGTCTAAAGTCTTAGACAATGCGGCGATTAATATTGTGAGGCTCGCCTCACCTTATTCGAAGTTCTCGCCACAAATGAGAAAGACAACGGATATTTTGGGAATTACGAGGACTTGGACTTTCACCAATGAAGATGCCCTCTACACCAAATAGCTGTTGGATTGAAAATAATCATGCTCGGCGTTGCTTCGCCTTGCTGTCTTGATTATGATGATTTGAAGCTAACTTAAATTAAGAGGGCATTGGAATAATTAAAACTTACAATGACTAATCACTATAAACACCATGTATTTTTTTGCTTAAACCAACGTCAAGATGGTAGATCTTGTTGCATGGATAAAGGCGCAGAAGCGGCATTTGACCATATGAAGGCACAAGTTAAAAAGCTGGGTCTAAGAGGTGAAGGAAAGACAAGGATTAATCGTTCTGGGTGCCTTGACCGTTGTGGTAAGGGGCCATTGCTAGTGGTTTACCCAGAAGCGGTTTGGTACACCTTTGGTGATAGTGACGATATTGATGAGATTATTGAGAGCCACCTTATCAATGATAAAGTCGTCGAACGATTGCTTGTCGATTAAATTATTCAGCTAATGCGCAACTAATACGTTCAGTCATTTGTGTTTTGAGTAGTGCTAAGGCAGCTAGTGTAAGTGGGGGGGGGTTGCTGGCTTGTGTCGCTTGTCCCCAATGGCTATTCGGAAAGTGTTTGTCACTTTCAAAGCGAGGAATAACATGCCAGTGGATATGTGGTGTTTTGTTACCTAAACTAGCTAAGTTGATTTTGTCTGGTTCGATCACTTCCTTTAGCGTTGTTTCAGTCGCAAACACGACTTTCATCATGCGTGCTCGGTCAATTAGCACTAAGTCAGTCATTTCTTTGACGTGTGCTTTCAACTCTACACGGCAATAAGCAGGATAGTTTGCATCATTCAACAGTACCACACGACAAAAATCATCTTGCCATAAAATAAGGTGTGTACTGGTTTGACACAGTGCGCAGCTTTCTGATTCAGCCATTTAAGAAGCTGCCAACATCCGGTCTAAGGTTAGCTTCGCTAAGGCTGCTTCGTCAGCTGGCACGGTAATTTGGTTAACAATATTACCCTGCACTAGGCTCTCTAAACACCAAGCCAAATGCTGTGGATCAATCCGTGCCATAGTTGAGCATTCACATACAACATGGCTCATAAATTGCACGTGTTTATTTTTAGGTTTCATTTCCTCAGCCAACCGGGTAACCAGGTTAAGCTCTGTACCCACTAGCCATTTGGAGCCAGGCTCAGCTGCTTTAATTGTGTTGAGGATGTATTCGGTAGAGCCTACAAAATCAGAGTTTAAGCAGACATCAAATGGTGATTCTGGGTGAGAGATGACATTGCCACCTGGGTGCTCTTTTCTAAACTGCTCAATGCTTTGTAGGCGGAACATTTGGTGTACAGCACAATGGCCTTTCCACAATAATACTTTCGCATTTTTGATTTGTTCTTCGGTTAAGCCACCCATAGGTAAGTCGGGATCCCAAATAGGCATTTCTTCTAGTGGGATACCCATTTTATGACCGGTCCATCTGCCTAGGTTTTGATCTGGGAAGAACAACACTTTTTCACGTTGCTTAAAGCCCCAGTCTAAGATTTTTGGTGCGTTTGTACTGGTACAGACAATACCGCCATGCTCCCCACAAAAAGCTTTCAAATCGGCAGCAGAGTTAATGTAAGTGATAGGCGTGATGGTTTCGTCAAAATCTAGTACTTTGTTTATTTCGCGGTAGCTACGTTCTACTTTTGCTAAATTGGCCATATCCGCCATTGAGCAGCCAGCAGCTAAGTCGGGCAAAATAACGGCTTGCTCAGGACGGCTTAAAATATCGGCGACTTCAGCCATGAAATGCACGCCCAAAAATACAATAAATTCAGCGTCCAAATCATCACAATATTTAGCTAGCTTTAGTGAGTCACCTGAGAAATCAGCATGGCGGTACACACTCTCATGTTGATAATGGTGCCCCAAAATCACCAAGCGTTTACCTAGTTTCTCGCGAGCAGCTAGAATTCGAGCTTGGCAATCATCATCTTTTTTAGATTGAAAACTGTCGAATTTAATTGGGACCGCTTGTGCTTGCATAATGTGTTTAAGGCTTGTTTCTGTAAAGGTTTATTTTATAACGATGCGATTGACAATGGAAATTACTAAAGGATTAATTGGTGCTTTTCACCTAATTTTTTCAGCGCATCAACATTAGTCCATGAAAAGACGCGCTGAGCCGCTTCGCGCCAATCCACCCATTCATAGCGTACATGTTCATTAGGAGCTAGTGTAATATTCAGCGGGGATGGTAAGGCGAGCCCAAATAAATGCTCTACATTTTCAGTTACACCTTCTGCATAGCGATGTCGCCAATGTGGGTATATTTCATAGGTGTTAGCAGTTTTCCAGTCTTGAAAGTCATATTCAAGCGCATTTAAGCCCGTTTCCTCACGCACCTCTCGAATGGCCGCCTGATAAGCTGATTCACCATCTTCAATACTGCCGGTGACAGACTGCCAAAAGCCAGTTTTGTCTGCGCGTTCCATCATCAGCACCTGTAAATCAGCTGTGTGAATAAGAATGAGCGCAGAAATTGGCGTTTTATGTTTTCGTGGCAGAGGTTAAATCCTTTGGTAATTTAAAAATAACGTTCTCTACAACGCCTTGCAGTTCGCGTATGTTTTCTGCGCCCAGTGCTTGCAAGGTAGCAATCACTTCCTTCACTAATACTTCAGGTGCTGATGCACCTGCAGAAATGCCCACTTTCTTTTTATTGGTTAACCATTCTGATTTTAATAAGCTCGCATTATCGACCATATATGCTTCCACGCCCTGATTTTCTGCTACTTCACGCAAGCGATTAGAGTTAGAGCTGTTAGTAGAGCCGACAATAATTACCAAATCACAATCTTTTGCCATGATTTTGACAGCATCTTGACGGTTTTGCGTAGCGTAACAAATGTCATCACTTTTTGGGCCTTGGATGGCAGGAAATTTCTGCTTTAGCGCTTGAATGACTTGCGCCGCATCATCCATGGAAAGGGTTGTCTGGGTAACATAGGCCAGCTTGTTGGCATCTTTTACTTGAAGTTTTTCAGCATCCTCAGGGGTTTCAACTAAATACATGCCCCCTTCAGATTGCCCCATCGTTCCTTCTACTTCTGGGTGCCCTTTATGTCCTATCATGACGATTTCCATCTCATTCTTATGCATTTTAGCGACTTCAATATGGACCTTGGTGACGAGTGGGCAGGTGGCATCATATGTTATAAGCCCGCGCACATCGGCTTCGGCACGAATCGCTTTAGAAACGCCATGTGCGCTAAAAATCACCGTACTGCCTTTCGGGATGGCATCTAAATCTTCAATGAAAATAGCACCTTTTTTACGTAACTCATCAACAACAAATTTGTTATGAACTACTTCATTACGGACGTAAATTGGGGCTCCAAACTTTTCTAAAGCTTGCTCCACGATAATAATTGCTCGATCCACGCCAGCACAGAAGCCGCGGGGGTTAGCCAATACGATATCAGCTTGAATGTTGTTTTCTAGTTGCGCCATAGTTAAACTATCATACCTGATTAAAGGCAGGATTATCACTACTGTCTTTCCGTAATTTAGGTGGGTTCAGGTATAATCAAACCCGTTTAAAAGATTACAAAAGATAGTATGACAAAAACTGCCACATTACTGATTACTTGTCCGGATGCAAAAGGCATCGTTGCGACGGTTGCCAATTTCTTGCATCAACACGATGCGAATATTTTACACGCAGACCAACATCAAGATGCAGAAAACAATCTGTTTTTAATGCGCGTTGAATGGGATTTAGATCAATTTGGTTTGGATGAAACTGCTTTTGGACAAGATTTTGAAACGATTGCGGCGCAATTTAGCATGCAATGGCAGCTTAAGCTCTCTACGAATAAACCGCGTTTAGCGCTCATGGTTTCTCAGTATGACCACTGTTTGGCTGACTTGTTACATCGTCATCAACAAGGTGAGCTGGCGTGTGAAATCCCACTGATTATTAGTAATCACTTGGATGCAAAAGTATTGGCTGATTTTTATGGCATCGATTTCCATCATGTGTCTGTGACAAAAGACACAAAAATTGGAGCTGAAAATGAACAATTCGCATTGTTTGATAGTTACAACATTGATTTGATTGTATTAGCGCGCTATATGCAGATACTGTCATCTAACTTTGTTGCACAATATCCGAAAATGATTATCAATATTCACCACTCATTCCTGCCTGCATTTATTGGGGCTAAACCTTATCACCGCGCATTTGAACGAGGGGTTAAGTTGATCGGTGCAACTGCACATTATGTGACGGAAGATTTAGATGAGGGGCCGATTATTGAGCAAGATATTGCTAGAGTGTCGCACCGAGATCAAGTGGAAGATTTGTTACAAAAGGGGCGAGATTTAGAGCGCATAGTACTGTCAAGAGCAGTACGCTGGCATATTGATAACCGAGTATTAACTTACGCAAATAAAACGGTTGTGTTTGACTAGCCGCTCTTGAATTACAAAGTAATAAATGCAAAAAGGCTAAGTTAAACTTCGCCTTTTTATTATTGTCTTCCCAAATTTAACGGTAAGCAGCAAATGATGCAACTACTAGCAGTTTTTATGGGAGTGTACTTTCTAATGCAAATAAATCAGCAATTTCCTCACGCTTTCTGACTACGTGGCATTTGTCGCCATCAACCATGATTTCTGCTCCTCTAGCACGGGTGTTGTAGTTGCTCGCCATACTCATGGCATAGGCGCCTGCTGATTTAACTACCAACACATCATTTTCTTGTAAGTTGAGGGGTCGGTCATGACCTAAAAAGTCACCTGTTTCACATACTGGACCAACAATTTCATACGTGGTTTTACCGCCGTCACGTGGTTGTGCTGGAACAATGTCGTGATAGGCATCATATAAAGCGGGGCGCATTAAATCATTCATTGCCGCGTCAACAATCGCAAAGTCCTTGCTCTCAGTTGGCTTTAGATATTCCACTTTGGTTAGCAGTACGCCTGCATTACCAACGAGAGCACGACCTGGTTCAAATAGCAGTTTGACTTGTTTCTGATTGAGTTTAGTTAAAATAGCCTGTGTATATGCTTTAAAGGCAGGGGGTGTTTCACCATCATAAGTAATGCCAATGCCACCACCAACATCAATATGATCAATATGAATGTCGTGGCTTTCTAACGCATCGACTAAACCTAGTACGCGATCTAATGCATCAATAAACGGAGCAATTTCCGTGATCTGAGAACCAATATGGCAATCAACCCCATGAATTGCAATATTAGGCATTGCTTCGGCTTCTTGATAAACCGTGATCGCATTCTCAATGGCTACGCCAAACTTGTTGTTTTTTAAGCCTGTGGAGATGTAAGGGTGTGTTTTTGCATCTACATTAGGATTTACACGTAAAGAAACCGGTGCCACCTTGCCCATGCCGCCAGCGACCTTGTTTAAGCGAACTAGTTCGCTAGCGGATTCTACGTTAAAGCAAAGAATGCCGGCATCCAATGCAGCATGCATTTCATCTGCTGTTTTACCGACGCCAGAAAACACTACTTTTTTAGGGTCGCCGCCAGCGGCTAATACCCGTGCCAACTCACCGCCAGAAACAATATCGAACCCTGCGCCTAACTGTGCAAAGACATTAAGCACTGCAAGATTCGGATTGGCTTTAACTGCGAAGCAGATTAAGTGGTCAGTGTTGGCAAGCCCAGCTTGAAAATCATTAAACGCCTGAGTAAGCGCTTGCTTTGAGTACACATAGCAAGGTGTTCCATATTGCTCAGCAATATCAGTTAAGGCCACATTTTCAGCGTGTAATACGCCATTGTTCAATTCAAAAAAATTCACAGGTTATCTTTAATCTTTCTTTAATTCTTCAGTCGGTTGATTGTCAGTTGCTGTTGTAGGTGCGTTTTGCACTTCTTTTTCCGGCGGTAATGGATAGCGCTGCTCAGGAATATATAAAGGCCCAGTCCTACCACAACCGATAAGCAGCGTATAAATAATGAGCATTAAAATGGTCAAGCATGTTTTAAACATAATGGGCTGACAAACTTAAAAAGTTAAGCGCATATTTTATCACCTTCTGTTTCATCAAGCAGAATAGAAGTGGTTTCTACCACTTATTCTGCCATTGCTACAGGATATGCTAGACAATATGCCTCTTGAATCGGGTACACCCTTAATATCGCAAAGCACCATCATTTGATGAAGAGAGGTATAAAGGTGCATTTAGTATGTCAAAGAATAACATCGGCTAGCCAGTAAGCTGTGCTTAATTTAGACATATTGTTATACTATATAAACATGTTAATCACTTGATTTTTTAAAACATATGAATTTATATCCAGTTGCCATTATCGAAAACTTTTATGAAAACCCTAATGAAATACGTGAATTTGCACTAAAACAAGAATATACATTTTGTCATGAGCGAGAAAATGTTGACTATGTTTACCCCGGTAGTCGAACAAAGGATATTTTTGATCTTGACCCAACATTGCAGGCAAAAATTCTTGAGAAGCTGATATCAGTTTTTCATAATACTGAGCATGACGTCATGCGTTGGGGCATTTCTACTAACTTTCAAAGTGTAACTGAGGAGTATAAAGAAGGCGTAATTCATACAGACCATAATACTATTTTTGCTGGGGTGCTGTATTTGTCACCTAATGCGCCTCTTGAATCGGGTACATCCTTATATCGCAAAGCCTCATCATTTGATGAGAAGAAATATAAAGATGCATTGGCACTAAATGATAGAGAGTTTAGAGAAGGCAAGGTTGTGATGCAGACAACACATCACGATATGTTTGAAGAAATTGTTCGCGTTAATAACGTGTATAACACCCTAATTCTATATGAAGGACGTCATTATCATTCTGCTAATGATTTTTTCGGCTCAAAGGTGGAAGACTCCCGACTTACCCAAGTTTTCTTTATTACCAGTATTGATGCAAAAAAACAAAGTGTGTTTCCTTTGAGTCGCGTGAAGTCTATTAAAGTTTAGCGCACTTCTAATACGCTTGCTATGTAATCAGCGTATGTTCATTTCATCATTTGGCGTGATGCATAATGTCTTTCAATCATATGCGCTGAGGTGTATACCTTCCTTATATACACACATCACACTTATCCATTCTTTGCGTTTGCCAACGTGGAATGTTCTACCAGGTAATAGCCAATTACTATTTTGAGCGCAGCTTGGCCTTTTTTCTCCAGCGTTGAGCATGCCTTTATTGAAGAATGAAACAAGGTAGATATTGAAGGCGATTGCTATCGCTCAATAATAAACTATTTCTAGGGCATAAAAAAACGGCAACCTAAGTTGCCGTTTTTTAATATTTCTATACAGAAACTACCTGTATAAGTGCTAACTTAGTTCTAGAAGAACATGATCGCACCAAGTGAAATAGTTTTTGCTTCAACATTAGCGCCGCCTGCTGCTTCATCATCATCCTCAGCAATTGAGTACTCAGCAACTAGGTTTAAATGTTTTGTAAGTGGGTGGTATGCACCAATTGTAAACATATCAGCAACAGTATCACCAGCAGCAGCTTCAAGTGTTGATTCACCGAATGAAGCAGCTAGCTTAGTACCTGCAGGGATTGTGTAAGAAGCTTGAACGTACCAGTCTTCTGAATCAACAGCATCACCAGCCTCATAAGCACCGAAACCTTGAACTGTTGTACCAACACCTTCACCTGAGTTGTAGTAACCAACTAGGCCGAAAGCACCAGCAGAAAGTGAAGTACCGATATCAAAAGCACTAGCACGGTCGTTTTGAGCTTCTACGTTTTGTGAAATACCTGAAACCCAAACTTTACCAGCGATGTCGCCAGTCCAAGAGTATGAAGCTTTAGCTTCGTATGCTGTTTGACTACCACCACGATCGTTAGCAGAACCAAAAGCTTGTGTTAAACCAACAGTAAAGTTAAGACCGTTGAAGCTTGGTGATGAGTATGCAATTTGTGATTTCCAGTCAGCATAGATAAAGCCGCGACCGATACGACCTAATGTAGTTGTGTTACCAGCTAGCGCGCCAGCACCCCAACCAACACCTAATAATGTTTGGTCGTTAAGAATAGCATCAGAAGCGTAGATACCTAAGTCTTTACCAACTTTGATAGAACCCCATGAAGCATCACCAAATGTTAAGAATGCTTGACGATTTTCTTGTTGTGAACCCTGATGACCTGCATCTGTTGTTGATGCACCTGGGTTAATGCTGACTGTAAAACCAACATCTAAGTCATTTTGGCGTGTTTTACCAGATACGACGATATAGTTTGGTAAAAGACCAGTAGTAATGTTAGCAACAGAGCTGCCATCACCGAATTCACCTGCAGTAGCGTCATCGCCGCTGAAGCTTGTGTGTGTATAGTAAGCGTTTACAATACCGCCGATGTCTAGTGTCCAATCGCCAGCTGGGATTGAGATACCAGCATTAGCGCTTGAAGCACCAGCTAATAGCGCTGCTGCAACTGCTAATTTTAATGTTTTATTCATGTAATTCTCCTAAAGTTGTTACTTAAAAGTTTTTTACTATTTTTGTGCTGCACACCCTTAATTTTATAGCTGCTAATTGAATTAACATTTATTAAGCTAAGAACGTCACAAATGAGTATGCCAAAGAAAAACACCGGCTAGCAAGTAAAACTGTGTTTATAGCTTAGGGTTTTTTGTACCTGTTGTACTTTTACAACACTATTGCAGTGTATTGGTGACTTACTCTAGCTATTTACCTGCCGATTCACCGTGCTGAGGTGGCTTGTCGTATCGGCTACCAAGCGTTGCCTCAGCGTTTGATGTATGTTGCGTTAAGTTTATCTCAGAATGTTAACGTTTCTTTTAGTGCAGCGGCATCGTAGTCACTGGTAATGATTGATTGGCCAATTGCTTGTTGCAAAATAAATCGAATTTCCCCATCTTGCACTTTTTTATCCAGACCCATTAACGCTAGATATTGTTCCACACCGAGTGAAGGTGGTTTTTGATCTAATTTCGCCGCATGGAATATCGCCTTAATCCGTTGCACGTCTTTATCTTGCAACCAGCCCATTCGCAATGAAAGGTCTGCTGCCAACATGGTGCCAGCCGCAACAGCTTCACCATGTAACCAAACACCATAACCCATGGCGTTTTCAATCGCGTGCCCAAATGTATGCCCTAAGTTTAATAGTGCTCGCTCACCCGCTTCCTTCTCATCAGCTGCGACAACCTCTGCTTTATTTTGACATGAGCGATAAACAGCCTCTAAGACAGTAGCTTCATCTAGCGCCATCAAATTTCCCATATTTTTTTCTAACCACTCAAAAAAGTCAACATCCCGAATTAGCCCATACTTAATAACTTCAGCAACACCTGCAGACAGCTCGCGCTGCGGTAGTGTTTTCAGGGTGTTGGTGTCAATCAAAACAAGTTGGGGCTGATAGAAAGCCCCAATCATATTTTTACCTTGCGGGTGATTGATGCCTGTTTTTCCACCGACACTGGAATCCACTTGTGACAATAGTGTCGTTGGTATTTGAATAAAAGGCACACCACGCAAATACGTGGCAGCAGCATAACCCGTTAAGTCACCAATCACACCTCCACCTAATGCAATTAAAGTAGTACTCCGCTCACAGCGCGCCTGAATGAGTGCATCGTAAATGGTGTTGAGTGTTTTGCTGTTTTTATACCGCTCCCCATCTGGCAATATAATCTCGACAACATCAACCCCAGCTTCACGTAGCGGTTTAGCCACACTTTCCATATATAAGGGCGCCACCGTCGTGTTGCTCACAATCGCCACACGCTTATGTTTTATGTGCGCTAGTAACAGCGTTGTTTGATCCAGCAAGCCTGCACCGATATGAATAGGGTAAGAACGTTCTGCTAACGCAACACTTAATGTTTGTTTCATCGCTTTAAATAGGCTTTCTTAATTTGATTAATCAGTCTCGCTGCTAGTTGCCCACCAGTATCAACGATTAAATTGGCAGTTTCTGTGTAGAGCGGATGCCGCTCCGTATACAGCGCTTCTAATGTAGCTCGTATATCGACGCTTTGTAATAGTGGACGCTGTTTGTCCCGGCGCACTCTTTTCCATAGGTCATCCACTGTTGCGCGTAAATAAATCACATGTCCATTGTTTTGTAAAACTTGCCTATTGGCCTCTGATAGCACAGCACCACCTCCTGTAGCCAATACAATATCATCCAATAGTGCCAGATCTTTAATCACACTAGCTTCACGTTTTCTGAAGCCTGCCTCACCCTCTAACTCAAAAATAACGGAGACTTTCACACCCGTACGCTTCTCAATTTCATGATCTGTATCATAAAAAGTTTTTCCTAATCGCTTGGAAAGCTGCTTACCGATGGTTGTTTTCCCTGAGCCCATCAGCCCTATTAGAAATATGTTGTTTTGCTTTGACACAATAAAAATGCCCACCAATTGAATGTTAGGCATTTTAAGGCAAAGTCACCATTTTGTCAGGTCGACTTATTGAACACAGCAATCACCATTAGCATCCAACACCTGCATTCCAATTGAAAACACGTTGTTAAAAATAACCCCACCTTTTCTTTCCACACACCTAAATCCTAGCAACACTCCTCCACGGTGTGAAGAGGTTTCTAGACTTAAGCGGACTAAACACACACTTTTAAACTTGTGCTATTTACGAGACAATATTCCCAGTCTAATTATCTGCTTTAATGGTTTTGGTTAATCTCCATAAGCTTATATACTGTGACTTTACATTCGTTTCATTGAAGTGATCAAGTTATGACTCCTAAAAAATGGTGGCACTTTCTCGTTCTGTTTGGGCTGGTGTGCGGTATGGCTGCCGCTGCACTAGGTGCACTTTCTATCACGCTAATCTATCCAACATTGCCTTCGTTAGAAATAATAACGGACTACAAACCAGTACAACCCTTAAGAATTTATTCAGCAGATGGTTATTTAATCGGTGAGTTTGGTGAGGAAAGACGCGCCTTTACTAAAATAGAAGACATACCGGAGCAAATGCAGGCTGCTGTTTTGGCGATTGAAGATAGACGTTTTTATACGCATGGTGGAGTTGATTTCAAGGGTATCTTACGTGCAATCAAAAATAACCTCTTAGGCATAAGTCATGAAGGCGCCAGCACGATTACCATGCAAGTAGCCAAAAACTTTTTCAGCGGGCCTAGCAGAAAACGCAACGTTATTACAAAAATCAAAGAATCGTTACTGGCTATTAAAATTGAAAAAATATTAACAAAAGACCAGATTCTTGAGCTGTATTTAAATCAAATTTATTTAGGTCAACGCTCATATGGTTTTGCAGCAGCCTCTCAGGTGTACTTCGCAAAAACGCTAGATGAACTATCACTAGCAGAAACCGCATTGTTAGCAGGCCTGCCGAAAGCCCCTTCTGGCTACAACCCTTATGTCCGACCTAAAAAAGCCATTAGAAGGCAACATGAAGTACTGCGTGATATGCAACGTTATGGGTTTATTGATAAAGCACAGCTTGATGAGGCTATGGCACAAAAGCTTGTGTTTATAAGGGCGAGGAAAAGCAAAAGCTCATTGGGTGCTGATTATGTTGCTGAATTAGTACGTCAACAGCTATACAAGCGTTACAAAAATGATATATACAACAGTGGATTCAAAGTCTACACAACGATATTAAAAGCAAATCAAGAAGCGGCTAACAAGGCTGTTGTCGATGGAATTTTGGAATACCAGCAGCGTCAAGGTTATAAAAAGGCGGAACAATGGATTGATTTTTCAGCGGCCGATGCAAGCAAGCTGAAAGAGGAAATGGAAGGAGCGCTTTCCCGTATTCATTCATACAACGGTTTTATACCCGCCATCGTTATCAAAGCCTCGTCTAAATCTGTCGAGGTATTTAGCAAAAAAGGCGAGACGCTGACCATCACTGGCAAAGGCTTGCGCTTATTAAAAAGAAATTTAGCACTCAAAAATACCAAAAAACATAAAATCAAACCTGGCTCTGTCGTGCGGATTATTAAAATCAAAGAGGGCTGGAAAATTGTACAACTTCCAGAAGTGCAATCTGCGCTCATTGCCTTAGACCCAAAAAATGGCGCAATAAAAGCACTAGTAGGTGGTTTTGATTTCCACAAAAACGAATTCAACCATGTAACCCAGGCCTACCGTCAAGCAGGCTCAAGCTTCAAACCATTTGTTTATTCAGCCGCTTTAGAAAAAGGCTTCACACCAGCTAGCATTGTTGAGGATGAACCTATTACGATGATTGACGGTAAAATTGAACCTATTACGATGATTGACGGTGAAATTGAACCTATTACGATGATTGCCGGCAAAGCTGATGATGATGAGCCATGGACACCAAAAAATTACGATGGTAAATACTCAGGCCCAATGCGGATGCGAGTGGCTTTAGCTAAGTCTAAAAACATCGTCTCTATCCGTATTTTAGACAGTATTGGGCCGCGCTATGCCCAAGACTACGCAACTAAATTTGGTTTTCTACCTGAACATCACCCACCTTACTTAACAATGGCACTAGGTGCTGGTGAAGCAACCCCTTTAGAGTTAGCAAATGCTTATGCTATTTTTGCAAATGGGGGCTATAGCATTCAACCACATTTGATTAACAAAATCACTGATAGTGCAGGCGATGTTCTTGAAGAAGGCGAGTTCCCTATCGCCAACAAAACAGCAGAACGTGTGATTGATGAGCGCAATGCATTCATCATGTCCTCTATGCTACAAGATGTGGTGCAAATAGGCACAGCACAGAGGGCTAGAACACTTGGCCGAAAAGACTTGGCTGGGAAAACAGGTACAACAAATGACACTATCGACGCATGGTTTGCAGGCTATTCACCACATGAAGTAGCCATCTCTTGGATGGGCTACGATAACCCACATTCGCTTGGTCGAGTAGAGACTGGCGGGCGGGCGGCACTACCTATCTGGATAAAATATATGAAAACAGCCCTAAAAGGCAAGCCAGACAATCCATATGAAATTCCAGCAGGGCTAATGTCGGTGCGTGTAAACCCAACAACAGGCACGCTAGCAGACGAAAATGAAGAGGGAATTTCCGAGTATTTTTATAATGAGAATCCCCCTCTGCTAGAGTTGGAGCTACCCCCGCTAATGGACATCTTTGAATCAGACTTTTCAATGGATGATTTACAAAACAATCCATTACAGCCAGGTCCGCCGCAAATTAAGAGCAATCCCATGCTAGGAATCACAAAAAAACCAGTGGAAATTACAAAAAAACCAGTGGAAATTACAAAAAAACCAGTGGAAATTACAAAAAAACCAGTGGAAATTACAAAAAAACCAGTGGAAATTACAAAAAAACCAGTGGAAATTACAAAAAAACCAGTGGAAATTACAAAAAAACCAGTGGAAATTA
>Ga0209495_1000111_pt1 | contig 62090 bp, 56 predicted proteins | sample EN1Hudsemesocosm_FD_184629 | JGI IMG/M metagenome (GOLD analysis project Ga0209495, IMG submission 184629) | Methane-oxidizing microbial communities from mesocosms in the Hudson Canyon - EN1E Hudson Canyon (SPAdes) (version 2) | ecosystem: Environmental > Aquatic > Marine > Cold seeps | place...
CGGCAGGGATCGCTGCGCTATGGGGGCCAGCCCATGGCGGCGCCAATGAGGCAGTGCTAAGTATGTTAGAGGAGATCGGCACCGTTGATAATATTGAGAAATATATTAACAAGGCTAAAGACAAGAACGACCCGTTTCGGTTGATGGGTTTTGGTCACCGGGTGTATAAAAACTTTGACCCGAGAGCGATCATTATTCGCGATGTCTGTCACGAGGTTTTAGCGCATAAAGAAGAGTTAGGTCCCTTGTTTGAATTGGCCTTAGCACTCGAGCAGTATGCCTTAAACGACGAGTATTTTATCGAAAGAAAACTCTATCCGAATGTGGATTTTTATTCAGGTTTGATTTACAAGGCCCTTAACATTCCAGTCGATATGTTTACCGTAATGTTTACTATCGCCCGTACGGCTGGCTGGGCAGCGCATTGGTTGGAAATGATGGCTTCCCCGGTACGCCCAATCGGCCGCCCTCGACAACTCTACGAAGGCAGTGAAAAACGTGGCTTTGTCCCCATGGCGCGGCGAGATAAATAGTGCCTTGAGGCGAAAAGCTGTCTAAATATTTAAGCGTAATTAAAAGGGCCGTAAAGGCCCTTTTTTTAGGGCGCAGTTTCCCAAAAGAGCAGTTAAGTTGGTATTGTTTATTTAAGAAAAATAAGGTGCCAGTGTCAGGAGGGATTGGTAGGGGATATAACATAAAAGTCCATTTTGTCTATTTTGACCTACAGACAGCGCAGGTTTATTTAAGTAAAATTAAAGTTTGCAAAAAAGCGCTAATGCTCAGGTATTAGGTATTAGGTATTAGGTATTAGGTATTAGGTATTAGGGGGCTGGGGTTATGACACAAGGACAGTGGTACTTATTAAGGTGTAAACCCCGTGAAGATGCCCGCGCTGAAGGTGAATTGTTAAATCAAGAATTTACCGTGTTCAGACCCGTCATTGCGCGGGAAAAATTAATCCGCCGTAAGAAAAAAACAGTGATTGAATCGTTGTTTCCGGGCTATATTTTTATTAATTTGAACGAGTGTGACGACTGGTCAACTATTCAGTACACCCGCGGTATTATTGGTTTTGTTCGTTTTGGTGGTTACCCAACCCCAGTAGACCATGCAGTACTAGGCCGATTAAAGGCGCGCGTGGATGGCTTTGGTCAGGCAAAAAATACCCCACTGGCATTGTTCACAGAAAAGGCTAAATTAGCCATTACCTCAGGTCCCTTGAAAGGCTTAGAAGGCATTTTTCAAAAAGAGACCGGCGATGAACGCGTTATTTTATTGCTCAACTTTATGCAAAACCAACAAACAGTTAAAGTGCCGCTAGATGCAGTTAAGGCCGTCTGAACGGTATTGATTAGCGGGTGTAAAAAGATAAAAAATTTATGTTGAGAGCGTTTTTCAATATAAGGAAAGAGTGTGATAACTCCTGCGGTCATGGGGTTTTTTGAGGATGGTTAGGGCTTTTTTTAGAGTGAGTTCTAATCCAACGGTGAGCAAGTGATTTTGCACGCCGGTGGCGGTAGCGTGCTTAATGCTGTAGTTTAAAAGTTTGGCCCAAGTGGAAAAGGGGCTAGGATTATCAGGAGTTCAACATGACGGTGATAAAGATCATTAGCGTTTTAAAAAACCTGTTAAGGATTGTAAAGTAAAAAACATGTTTGCCAAACTTGCCAATTTAAGCCGCTTTGAAAAACGCATCCTAATGGCGTTAACGGATTTGTGTTTGGTTAATGGCGCCTTGTGGTTGGCTTTTAGCTTGCGCCTTTGGCAATGGTACGTACCTTCTCCCGTTGAAGGACTGTTGTTTGCGGTCGCATCGGGGCTTTGTATTCCGGTTTTTGCAGCACTTGGGATCTATCACTCGATTACCCGGTTTATCAGTTATAAGGGCTTATTGATTATCGTCAAGGCATCGGCTTTATTGGTGTTGTCTTGGTTGTCGATCATTCATTATTTTTTACCGTTTTATTTTGACGTTAATGTCACCGGCTTCCCCCGCTCGATACCTATTTATTATTGGCTGGAACTCACCTTACTGATCGCACTGAGCCGCATAGGGGCGAGGTGGTTGATTTTACGCGGGAATGGTGACGGTGAGCGAAAACAAGCGGTAGTGATCTATGGTGCAGGGTCTGCAGGCATGCAATTGGCCGCATCGCTAGCCCAAAATAATGAGACGCAAGTCTTAGGGTTTATTGATGATGATGAGCGCTTAAAAAAACACTGGATACAAAATTTTAAAGTGTTAGGAACCCGCTCAGCGATTGTTAAGCTGCGTAAGAAACACGGCGGGTTGACGGTTCTACTGGCAATGCCGACTATTAGTCAAGCGGATAAAAAATCGATCTTAACTTATTTGGAAGACAAGGCGGTTAATGTCAGAACCTTGCCGTCAATGGAAGATTTAGTCTCCGGTCGATTTAAGGTCAGTGATTTACTTGCAGTCGATATTGACGATCTATTAGGGCGTGAATCGGTAGCCCCTAATACAGCCTTACTATCAGCGGCCATTACCGATAAAAATGTATTGGTCACCGGTGCAGGAGGGTCGATTGGGTCTGAGCTGTGTAGGCAAATACTCGCGTTAAAACCTAAGACCTTAGTGCTGTTTGATCACTCGGAATACAATCTTTACCAGATTGATAAAGAATTAGAGCGCCATTGCGCGGCCAATGATTGTGGTGTGGATATCAAAGCCATTTTAGGTTCAGTGGTGAATGAGGCGCGAGTTAGGGACGTACTGGCCGCGTTTAACATTCATACCATTTATCACGGCGCGGCCTATAAGCATGTCCCTCTGGTTGAATACAATGTCTGTGAAGGCGTGAATACCAATTTTTTTGGTACTTACTTTGTGGCGAAAGCCGCCCTAGAATTTAACGTTGAGAACTTTGTTCTGGTTTCAACCGATAAGGCTGTGCGGCCAACCAATGTAATGGGGGCCAGTAAGCGTATGGCTGAGTTGGTGGTTCAGGGATTGGCGCAACGTGTGGTTGAAAACACCAAAGGTGCAGGTCTTAAAACGCATTTCACCATGGTGCGTTTTGGGAATGTTTTAGGGTCTTCCGGGTCGGTGATTCCGTTGTTTCAAAAACAGATTGAATCAGGTGGGCCTGTCACGGTGACGCACCCCGATATTATCCGGTTTTTTATGACCATTCCAGAGGCGGCGCAACTGGTTATTCAGGCCGGCAGCATGGGCCTTGGCGGCGATGTCTTTGTACTGGATATGGGCGAGCCGGTGAAGATCAATGATTTAGCCAAAAAGATGATTCATTTATCAGGCTATATTGTTGAAGGGGTTGAACTAAATACCAATACCAATACCAATACCAATACCAATACCAATACCAATACCAATACCAATACCAATACCAATACCAATACCAATACCAATACCAATACCAATACCAATACCAATACCAATAATATAGCGATTGATTATACCGGCCTTCGAGACGGTGAAAAGTTGTATGAAGAACTATTAATTGGCGATAACGTTCAAAGCACAGCGCATCCTAAAATCATGACTGCCGATGAAGTCAGTTACCCATGGCCGGAGATGGAGCGAATTCTAAAACAATTTCAAATGGCTTTGGCAGAAAGAAACAGTCATAAGGTTAGAGAGCTATTAAAACAATATGTTTCAGGGTTTACCCCGCAATGTGCTAATGAAGATTTGATGACCAAGTCAACTAGGGTGAACCCTATGAGGTCCTTGGATGATGTGGTGTCGATTCGTAAAAAACAATAATCTTAAGTGTTTTGATCATGGGGCGCGATAAGGGGTTTTTTTATCCTTGCTCTCGACGGGTTATTCCCACTAGGGTTTCTTCGTTACAAAAGAATTTGGCCATAAACTGTACTGATATAAAACAATGAAGTGGATTTGAATGATGAATAATACAGTTTGGCATGAGTGCCATGTCAGCCAATAACAGCTTCGATTTTAAAGCAACAAAAGCCTTGTGTTTTATGGGTTAATTGTCTTAGCGGCAGCGGTAAATCGTCGGTTGCAAATTTGGTAGAAAATATCTTATTTGATTTAAATAAACACACTTATCTTCTCGATGGGGATAATGTTCGTCGAGGCTTTAATAAAGGGTTGGGGTTTAGTGAGGCTGATCGAATAGAAAATATTCATCGGGTAGGCGAGGTTGCTAACCTTTTTTGTGATTCAGGCTTAATTGTTATCACAGCTTTTATCTCACTTTTTTCCAGAAATAGAGAAATGGCGCGTAATTTGATAATGGAAGGGCAGTTTGTTGAAGTGTTTATTGATGTGCCTCTGGGTGTTTGTGAACAACGAGACTCAAAGGGGCTTTATAAAAAAGCGCGGACAGGCGAGATTAAAGATTTTACTGATCAGGTAATTGATTATCTTAAAAAGTGCGCATATATTTAGATCGTGAATTATTTTCTAAGGGTTTTCCTTTAACGTATTATTAATAGAGAGAAGTAATTGAAAATTGCTATCGCAGGAATCGGTTATGTCGGCTTGTCTAATGCTATGTTGCTTGCCCAGCATAATGAAGTTGTTGCATTAGACGTGTTACCTGAAAAAGTTAACTTTTTAAATAAGAAAAAATCACTAATTGAAGATGCTGAAATTGATAATTTCTTACAAAATAAGAAGCTAAATTTCAGAGCAACGCTCAAAAAAAACGAGGCTTATGAGAATGCTGATTATGTGATTATTGCAACGCCAACGGACTACGATCCTGAGGCTAATTATTTTGACACCCATCACATTGAAGCCGTTATTAAAGATGTTATGGCTATTAATCCTGATGCAGTGATGATGATTAAGTCGACTGTCCCGGTAGGTTATACCGAAAAAGCTCGTGCGAAATTTCAAACCAAAAATATAATTTTTTCCCCTGAGTTTTTACGCGAGGGAAAAGCGCTTTATGATAATCTTTATCCCTCAAGGATTATCGTGGGTGAGCGCTCAAAGCGGGCAGAGGTATTTGCCGGTCTTTTAATGCAAGGGGCGATCAAGGAAGATATTGATGTTCTCTATACTGATTCGACTGAAGCTGAAGCAGTAAAGCTTTTTGCCAATACTTATCTTGCCATGCGGGTCGCCTATTTTAATGAGTTGGATACCTTTGCACAGGTTCGAAACCTTAATACTCAGCAGATTATAGAGGGCGTCTGTCTTGATCCTCGTATAGGGATGCATTACAATAACCCTTCCTTTGGTTATGGGGGTTACTGTCTGCCTAAAGATACCAAACAATTACGTGCCAACTATCAGGAAGTCCCGAGCAATCTTATACATGCAATTGTAGATTCAAATACTACACGAAAAGATTTTATTGCAGATTCCATTTTAAAACGAAACCCTAAAGTGGTGGGTATTTACCGGCTGATTATGAAAGCAGGTTCTGATAACATCAGGAGTTCATCAGTTCAAGGTATCATGAAGCGCATTAAAGCTAAAGGGGTAGAGGTAGTAGTTTATGAGCCGGTGATTCAAGAAGATGAATTCTTTAACTCAAAAATAATGAAAGACTTAGGCGTGTTTATAAAATTATCCGATGTGATTGTTGCCAATCGGTTGGCTGATGATTTGGTGGATGTTCAAGAAAAAGTTTATACGCGTGATTTTAATGGATGTGATTGAATGAAAATATTAGTCACCGGCACAGTAGGTTTTATTGGCAGTCATTTAGCCAATAAACTATTGGCTAGGGGTGATGAAATAATGGGTCTTGATTGTATAAACGACTACTAAGATATAAACATCAAATATGGGCGTTTAGCTGGTGCGGGTTTCACAAAAGACAAAATTAAATAAAATAATTCAATCTGATAGTCCGCTAAATTACAAGTTCATTAAACTCAAGCTAGAAGACAAAGAAAACATGATGACTTTGTTTAAAGAACAAAAGTTTGTTGAAATACAAAGTAGTAGTTATTTGGATGAGGATGACATTGTTCGGTTTGAAGATATATACGGTAGAATTGAAGACTTATGACTTCAGACTCAAAACTCCCAGATTCAACCTTCAAAATAGTCATAGACTCAATCCCATTAATATCGATTGATTTATTGATTAAAAAAGACAATAAAATACTGTTAGGCAAAAGAACAAACAAGCCTGCACAAGGTTATTACTTCTCAATTGGTGGTAGAGTTTTTAAGAATGAAACTCTAGATCAAGCAATGCACAGAATAGCCCAAACTGAGCTTAATATTGAATTAAAAGTAACACCTGTATTTATTGGTGTATTTGAGCATTTTTATGATGATAGTATATATCAAGATGTATCAACCCATTATGTGAACTTAGCATATGAGTATCAACTACATAGTGATATTAATCATCTACCTAAAGAGCAGCATCATGAGTACAAGTGGTTTACCACTCAAGAGCTATTAATAAGTACGCAAGTACATGAATACGTAAAGGATTGTTTTAAAAAATCATGAATTCAAAATTAAAAACTCAAGGTTAAAACAACCGAAGGTTGTGCTTATCACCGGACAATACGGAGCCTATCTAGCTGAATTCTTATTTAAGCAAGGCTATGAAGTGCACGGGATTAAGCGGCTCTCATCTTCTTTTAATACTGATCGTATTAATCACTTGTATCAAGACCCTCATGAGTTAGATATTCAGTTTGTACTGCATTATGGTGATCTGTCAGATTCAATGAGTCTAGTACGCATTATCCAAAAAATTCAACCTGATGAAATTTATAACCTTGGTGCACAATCACTCTTAGTGAAATTGGCAGTATCCCACTAAGGGAGTTACTTAAAGCTGTTTGAACAAATGCAAGTCCATTTATAGTAGTGGCTAAAAATGGGAGGATTACAGGTTTTATATTACAAGTAAAATCATAGTATATAAAATGGAGATGAGATTTGGAAAAGAACAGTAAAATATATATTGCAGGTCATAATGGAATGGTTGGGTCTTCAATTGTAAGGCTACTAAAAAAGCAAGGATATGATAATTTATTGCTTATAGATAAGAATGATTTAGACTTAACTATTCAAAATGAAGTAGAAATATTTTTTAAAAAAGAAAAACCAGAGTATGTATTTTTAGCGGCTGCAAAAGTTGGGGGGATACAGGCAAATATGGATTCCCAGGCAGAATTCCTATATGTGAACTCGATGATTCAACTAAATATAATTCATCAAGCTTACAAGTTTAATGTAAGAAAAGTTCTTATACTTGGTAGCTCGTGTATATATCCAACAAACTCAAAACAGCCAATAAAAGAAGAGTATTTATTAACAGACAAATTAGAACCAACTAACGAAGGGTATGCATTATCCAAAATAATTGGTCTAAAGATGTCAGAATATTATAGTAAGCAATATGGCATGGGGATAATAGCATTAATGCCATCAAATTTATATGGTCAAAATGATAGTTTTGATTTAAATACATCGCATGTGTTGTCAGCACTTATCAGAAAATTTTATGATGCAAAAGTAGAGAAACAAAAAAGTATCTCTTTATGGGGGACTGGAATTGCAAAAAGAGAGTTTATGTATGTAGATGATTTTTCTGAAGCTGCTGTGTTTTTCATGAATTATTATGATAATTGTGATTTTATAAATATAGGGTGGGGTAAGGATATATCTATAAAAGAGTTAGCAACCTTGATTAGTAATAAAATTGGTTATACAGGTAAAATTGTATGGGATGATACAAAACCAGATGGGATGTTAAGAAAATGTATGGATGTGTCAAAAATGAAAGAATTGGGTTTTACACCCAAAATAACACTAGACGATGGGCTGGATACTATGATTGATTTATACAAAAATTATGAAGGAAATTAGAGTGATCCCATTAATGAAAAATGCGTTTTATGACGAGTATGAAACAAAAATTAAATTAGCAGATTTCATATTACAAGCCGATAAATTAAGCATGTCTGTCATGTGTGATAAATTTGAACAAGATTTTTCCATATACAATAAAACGAAAAGTTCAGTATTATTTAATAGTGGGGGAAGTGCAAATTTAGCCTTACTACAAGCATTAAAAAATCTAGGGAAGTTAAAGGACGGGGATAAAATTGGTGTTTCTGCTTTAACTTGGAGTACAAATGTTATGCCTATAATTCAATTAGGTATGATCCCTGTAGCTATAGATGTAAATAAAGAGACATTAAATGTCATGTCAGGTAATTTAAATGATTTTTTAGTAAATAATTCTATAGATGCTTTATTTACCACTAATGTACTTGGTTTTGCAGGTGACCTGGAAAATATAAATGAGATTTGTAATGATAATAATATTATTTTAATAGAAGATAATTGTGAAGCATTAGGTACAGAATTAAATAATAAAAAGACTGGTACATTTGGGCTTGCAGGCACTCATTCATTTTTTGTTGCGCATCATATGTCTACAATTGAAGGAGGGATGGTTTCAACTGATGATGAAGAATTATCTAATATGCTTACAATTGTTCGTGCTAACGGTTGGGATAGAAATTTAGCATATGAAGAACAAAGTAAACTTAGAAATAAGCATAGTATTTATACAGAATTTCATGCGAAATATTCATTTTATGATTTAGGATTTAATTTTAGACCGACTGAAATCACAGGTTTTTTAGGGTCTATACAACTTAAATTTTTAGCTAAAAATGTATTAAAAAGAGAAGGAAATTATAAAATTTTAGAAAAACACACGCTATCAAATGATGATCTTATTTATATAAAGCATGAGCATATTAATTTGTTGTCTTCATTTGCATTTCCTGTTATTACTAAAAACAAACTATTAAGAGATAAATATATTGAAAAATTTTCTAGTGCTGGTGTTGAAATAAGGCCAGTTATATCTGGTAATATTCAATTACAGCCATTTTATAAAAAATATGTTAATAATCCTCAAGAGTTGCCAAATACAAACTTAATTCATGAAAATGGTTTTTACTTTGGAAATTATCCAGAATTAAATAAATTAGATTTAGAGATTTTAATAAATTGCTTATCGGAGGGCTATTAGATATGCATAAAAATAGATCAGTATGTTTTTTGCAAAATAAAAATAATATGTTATCCATATAAATGGAGATTTAATAGTAATATTATTTTAATAAAACCAGTGTTTTTAAAAGTATAAATACTATCATTGTGCATCAGTGTTATGATTTATCAGTATTATGTATGCTCTATGTTTGTTCATGCATACTTTAGTGGTAGTCTTACTAAAGTGGCGGTGACTATTGGCCTAAAAAAATACATCATATGGAAGGGTTGAAAGACTGACGGCGCCTAATTTAATACTTAATACAAATGTCAAATTCAAAATTTATAAATAAAAGTTCGCTATTAAAAGACCTCTGGCATCACCTTTCAAAACGCCGCCAAAACCAGTTTAGGTTATTACTAATATTAATGATAATAGCGTCTCTATCGGAAATTATTAGCGTAGGTGCAGTACTCCCATTTCTAGGAATATTAACCGCACCAGAGCAGGTCTACGAACAACAGTTTATACAGCCTCTCATTCAGATTTTAGAAATAACTGAACCTAATCAACTAATACTACCACTAACCATCCTCTTTATAATCGCAGCACTACTGGCAGGTGTAATTCGCCTCACCCTACTCTACGCTATGACCAGGCTCTCACATGCAACAGGTGCAGATCTTAGTATCAACATCTACCGTCGAACCCTCTACCAAAAGTACGCAGTACATGTGTCACGTAATAGCAGCGAGGTAATTAATGGGATTATCACTAAAACAAGCACGGTAATCAATGGGATTTTAAGCCCACTTCTAAATCTTGTCAGCTCAATTATCATGATCATCGGTGTCACAGGTGCACTTTTTATTATCAACACCACTGTGGCGTTATTTGCATCTATCGGTTTTGGATTGCTCTATTGGTTGATTGTCTGTTACACCAGGTCTCAACTAACAGAAAACAGCCAAATAATTGCTTATAAATCTAATCTAATGATCAAAGTACTCCAAGAAGGGTTGGGCGGAATACGTGATGTGCTTATTGACGGCACACAACAGTTCTACTGCCAACTTTATCGCAACGCAGATCTACCACTACGCCGTGCATCAGGAGATAATATATTTATTAGTGGAAGTCCTCGCTACGTATTGGAGGCAATTGGAATGACACTTATTGCTGGACTTGCCTATCTGATGACACTACAAGAAGGTGGGGTGGTTACAGCAATTCCCATACTGGGCGCACTGGCACTTGGCGCTCAAAGGTTACTCCCTGCACTACAACAGGCTTATGGTTCATATAGCACAATCAAAGGGTCAAAATCATCATTTGAAGATGTGTTACATTTATTAGGGCAGCCACTACCAGAATATATTGGCCAATCACTACTAAAACCAATCACTTTTGAAAAAGAGGTTAAAATAAGAAACCTCAGTTTTCGTTACACAGAGGATTCACCTTGGGTTTTAAAAAATATCAACCTAACCCTGAAAAAAGGTGCTCAGATTGGCTTTATAGGAGCAACAGGAAGTGGCAAAAGTACATTGTTGGATATAATCATGGGTTTGCTTTCACCAACTGATGGTGAAGTGATTATTGACCAACAATCGCTCACCGATCAAAGCCGAAGAGCATGGCAAGCGCATATCTCACATGTACCACAAAACATCTACCTTTCAGACAGTACAATTGAAGAGAATATTGCATTTGGGGTTGCCAAAGAGAAAATTGACCATCAGCGGGTCAAAAAAGCAGCCCAACAGGCGAAAATTGGAGAACTAATTGAACAGTGGAAAGATGGTTATCAAACCTTAGTTGGTGAGCGAGGTGTTCGCCTCTCAGGCGGGCAACGCCAAAGAATTGGTATTGCTAGAGCACTTTACAAACAAGCTAATATTTTAATATTTGATGAGGCAACTAGTGCACTGGATAATGAAACTGAGCATGAGGTGATGGAAGCAATTAAAAATTTGAGTAAAAAGATAACAGTACTCATAATTGCACATCGATTAACAACCTTAAAAGGGTGTGATTATATAATAAAATTGAATAAAGATCATACGGCCCATATAGGCAGCTACGAGGAGGTCATTGATGAGTAAATTAAAAAAATCACATATAACAATATCAGATGAATTTGTATGTTCGCCCGCCTATATGGGTAATTTCAACGAGCTAAGTTATGTGAAAATATCAAAAAAAAGGCCGATTAAATGATTATCTATTTAGGAGATGGATATATTGGCAATCAAATTTTTCAATATGTTTTTTTAAAAACAATTCAGAAACATCATGAAAGTATAATTGTCTCAGGCTTTAGAAACCTAAAAGAAGTATTTGTTATAAATGATATTAAAAATATAAATCAAGAAAATAGATGGGTTGGGGTTATATTGAGAATAGTTAGACGAGTACTACTGTTTTTAAGTGATCAAAAAATCATATCTTCAATTACGATAAATCGTGAAAAAATATTAGGTAAGTATGAGAGAGAAGCTGCAGCCTTTAGTGCAACAGATGGAATGCTTAAAAACATAACTTTTGTAAAACCTGGTTTTTTTCAAAGTGAAAGTTTTTTTAAAGAAGAAACAGTTAGTAAACTTCAAATAAAAAATAAATATACTAGTGAAGCTAATAGAGTATTAAGCGGTGTTTCTGGTGATAAATATAAAATTTTTATCCATATTAGAAGAGGTGATTATAAAACTTTTATGGTCTATGGTAAAAGTCCACTACTGCCCATTGATTATTACAAGGACCAGATAAGCTGGTTTCAAAAAAATAAAAAAGATTGTTTTTTTATTTTTTTGAGTGATGATACTGAATTTGTAAAAGAAGAATTTGAATATATTAAAAATAAGTTGATCTCAACTAAAAACCATTTTGGTACAGATTTAGCGATAATGACACAATGCAATGGAGCAATACTTAGTCCGAGTAGTTTTGGATGGTGGGGGAGTTATTTGATGAAAGAAAGAGATATTGTGTTTGCCCCAAAGGACTGGTTAGGGTTTGGAAGTGGGATAGAATTCCCAGCAAAGGGAGCACCTAGTTATGCAGAGGAAAAAAGTGTCAGCTAACGCCATAAATCTAGGATTGGAATTATTTTAAAAATTTGCACCTGTAGTGGTCAAGTAAATTTGACCACGGTATTAAAGACAAAATCATACTTTGCCTCTGCTTTATTGGGCGGTAAGCCACCATTATGTTGATGCGGTCTATGCGGGCTGTAATATCCAATAATATATTGGGTAATCGGGACCTGAGCCTCATTAAAACTTAAGTAGCCTGTTGTGGGTCCCGCTCACTCCTTAAGCGTCCAAAGAACCGCTCCATTGGTGCATTTTTCCAGCAATTGCCACGACAACTCATGTTTTGTTTATCTGTAGCCGCCTAGATTTTCACGGAAACTAATGCTCGTAAAATAACTGCTTTGATCTGAGTGAAACATGACACCTTGTGGTCTGCCCCGCAGCTCATAGGCCATGTTTAATGCCTGCTTGGTCAGGTTACTGTCAGGTGATCTGGATAATGCCCAGCTAATTGGCTTACGTGAAAACAAATCAATAACGAGAGCCAAGTAGCTCCACTGTTTCCTAGCCCAAATATAGGTCACATCGCCACACCAGGCTTGATTTGGTGCGCTTACATTGAACTGCCTATTCAGTTTGTTAGGTATGGTTGCATGTGGCTGCAGTGCCTTCTTATACGCATGTTTTGGTAGCTGGAAACTTACTAGGCCAAGCTCTTTCATCAGTCGCATAGCCCGGTAACGGCTTAAGTCCACATCATCTCGAGACACCATTGCAGCAATGCTTCTTGAACCAGCAGGGGCCATTACTAAGTTCGTGTTTTTCGCTGACTAGTGCGCGTAATTTCACCTTCACAGGATCGATTATTGTACGGCGGCTACGCCAGTATTGATAACTACTGCGGCACACGCCAAACTGCTCGCACAGCAGTTTAACTGGGTAGCTCCCTTGAAGACGACGAATCAGCTTTAGCTGTTCAATGAATCCGACATCAAGAGTGCCGTAGGTTTTTTAAATTTTCTTTCTACAGTTCGATTCGCTGCAGCATAGGGTTTTCCTTGCCGCTCTTGTATCAATTGAACCACCCCTTGCCCAATGGTCGAAACACCTACATTCATGGCTTTAACCGCTTCACGCACGGTATATTTTTGGTCGACCACTAACTGTGTGATGCCTCTAGCCTGAATTCAGGGCTAAAAATCTATCTTGTACGTTTTTTCATTAGTTCACCTAATGCTTAGAGATGATCATAACATCTCTTGTTAGGTGGCTAAATTCACTGCCCCACTACAAACATAGTGCGAAGAGGGGTTTAGTCTTAATAGACAAGCCATACATAAAATGGATATTGTAAAAGCGTTGGCAAGTATTGGAATAATTAATAAGACCGTAATATATAATTGCCTACATTTTAATACTTTCTTTAAATAAAGTACTAGGCAAGAAATAGTTGTAGAAAATTATAAGGGAAACATATGACTAAAAAAATATTAGTAACTGGTGGGGCGGGCTTTGTCGGTAGTCACCTTTGCGAAAGATTGGCACAAGACAAAAATAGTGATGTCTATTCCCTAGATAACTATTTTACAGGTTCTAAAAATAATCATGTGGAAAATGTAACATATATAGATGGCTCAACTTCGGATATAGATAGGTTAATAACATTCTCTCCTGATATGGTTTATCACTTAGGTGAATATTCAAGAGTTGAACAGAGTTTTGATGATATAGAAAGGGTATGGAGATTCAATAAAGATGGCATATTTGCAGTATTAGAATTTGTAAGAAAGCATGGATGTAAAATACTTTATGCAGGTAGTTCTACAAAATTTGGCGATGGTGGGTTTGGTAGAAATGCCTCTCCTTATGCTTGGACAAAAGCCTCAAACACTGAACTGATAGAAAATTATGGCGCCTGGTTTAATGTACCTTATGCAATTACGTATTTTTATAATGTGTATGGGCCTCGAGAAATACAAACTGGAAAATACGCAACACTGATAGCTCTTTTTAAAGAGAAAATGAGAAATGGTGACAATCTGACTATAGTACGTCCAGGGACTCAAAAGAGAAATTTTACCCATATAGATGATATTATCAATGCACTTGTGCTTGTGGGTGAAAATGGTTATGGCGATGAATTTGGCATTGGAAATGGGGAAGCATTTACAATCAAAGAAATTGCAGAAATGTTTGGTGGAAAAATAGAGATGTTAAGTGAACGAAAAGGAAATCGAATGGTGGCAGATGTTGTTAGTTCTAAGACTGAAGCTTTAGGATGGAACCCTACTAAAAATATAAGAGATTATATTGAAGAGCTCAGAAAAAATGATTGGAAATAAGTGATTTATGGAAAAAAATAACTTAAAAGTAGGCTTTATTCCGACACAACCCTTAAATACGGCAGTACTCTTTTTGGTTTTTAATAGGCTTGATACAACAAAGCAAGTTTTAAAAGCTATAAAAAAGGCAAAACCGCCTAGACTATACATTGCCGCAGATGCCGCGAGAGTGGATAAAGCTGGAGAAGTTGATAAAGTTAAATCCGTTCGTGAATATATAGCCTCTAACATAGATTGGGATTGTGAGGTAAAGACTCTTTTCAGAAATAAGAATCTAGGTTGTAAATATGCTGTAAGTGGTGCAATTGATTGGTTCTTTGAAAATGAAGAGATGGGCATAATTCTTGAAGATGATTGTTTGCCCAGTCAAAGTTTTTTCTGGTTTTGTGAGGAGTTACTGGAGAAGTATAAAGATGAAAAAAAAGTGGGTATGATTAGTGGAGATAATTTTCAAAAAGGCATTAAGAGAGGTGAGGCTGACTATTATTTTTCTGTTTACAGTCATATCTGGGGTTGGGCAAGTTGGGCTGATAGATGGGAAAATTATGATGTAAGTTTAGATTCATTTAATAATGTAGATTTTATAGAAGAAGGTTTTGATAGAAAAAGCCATATTAGATTTTGGACTGATATATACAAAAACATGAAAATAGGGAGTATCGATACTTGGGATTATCAATGGGTATTTGCATTGTGGAAGAAAAAACAGTTTGCGGTGTTACCAAATATTAATTTAGTTAAAAATATTGGTTTTGGAGAAGGTGCAACGCATACAACAAAAGAAAGTGAGTTGTCAAAAATAGAAACTTATGAGTTAATTTTAGAAAATCATCCAGAAAAAATTCAACAAGATAAAAATGCTGATGAGTATACTGCAAATCGCATGTTTAACAAGTTATCGGTAGTTAGAAGAATTATAGCCAAAATTCAAAGAATGATAAAATAAAGGCTAACTTAATAGATGAAAATAGTTACTTATTTTAGGATTCTAATGTTATTAATGACTTGTTCTTTATGATTGGTGATTACGGGAAAAAATTAAGATATATGAACTGTAAAATATGCAATAAAAATAACAAATCAATTTTTGAAGCAAAGATATTGAATGAGTATACTATTAAATATTACCATTGTAATAGTTGTGGATTTTTACAAACAGAGAATCCTTATTGGTTAAAGGTTGCATACAGTGAATCAATAAATATTTCAGATACAGGAATTATATTACGGAATATAGGTTTATCTAAAATGTCAACATCAATAATTTTCTTCTTCTTTGATAAAAGTAGAAAGTTTTTAGATTTTGCTGGAGGATATGGTATCTTTACAAGACAAATGAGAGACATTGGGTTTGATTATTATTGGGATGATAAATATTGTAAAAATTTAGTGGCAAGAGGTTTTGAATATAATTATAAAGATAATATTGAGCTTTTAACATCTTTTGAATCTTTTGAACATTTTGACAATCCAATACAAGAAATAGAAAATATGCTAAAAATATCAAATAATATACTTTTTTCTACTAATCTAATTTCTGATGCTGTTCCACAGCCCAGTGATTGGTGGTATTACGGCTTAGAGCATGGTCAGCATATCTCATTTTATAGCTATAAGACTTTGAGTTATATTGCTAATAAATATGATTTATATTTATATACAAACAACAGTTCTATTCATTTGCTTACAGAAAAGAAAATCAGTAAATATTTGTTTAAATTTATTATAAAAATAAATAGATTTGGATTGTTTGGTATTTTAAGAAATTTCCTTAAATCTAAAACGGGTACAGATATGGATGTAATCATTAAAAAAATCAATAACGCATGAAAGTTTTATATGATCACTATATATTTACAGATCAAAAATATGGTGGTATTTCAAGATATTTTTATGAATTAATAAAATTCTTTAACATAAATAAGAATGTAGAAGTTTCAGTACCATTGGTTTTTTCAAATAACTATTATATAAAAGATTGTAAGGATGTGGACCATTTGCAGTTTTTTCCGAATCATAGTTTTAAAGGAAAACAAAAGTTACTTTTTCTTATGAATAGGGCAGTATTAATCCTGCATCTTAGAAGAAAGAATTTTAATATTTATCATCCAACTTATTACGATACATTTTTTTTAAATTTTATCGGTAATGAAAAAGTTGTTGTTACTGTGTATGACATGATACATGAGAAATTTAAGTATCTTTTTCCTGATAATGATAAAACAACTTCAAACAAAAGAATTGTATGTCAAAAATCATCAAAGATTATTGCCATTTCACAAAGCACCAAAAAAGATTTGATCGAATTATTTAACATAGAAGAATCCAAGATTGAAGTCATATACCTTGGAAATTCAATGGTACTTAATAAAAAATTTGAAGTAAGTTGTAAACTACCTGAGAAATACATTCTTTTTGTAGGAGGGAGGGGAGGATATAAAAATTTTGATAAATTTATTAAAGGGGTTGGTTCACTGCTAAATAATAATTTATCGGTTGTTTGTGTTGGCGGGGGTAAATTTACCGATGAAGAGTTGTTTTTATTTGAAAAATTAAATGTTTCTAATAAAGTATTACATTTTGATTTTCCAGATGATGATTCATTAGCATATTGTTACTCTCAAGCACTAATGTTTGTATTTCCATCTCTTTATGAAGGGTTTGGTATTCCAATATTAGAGTCTTTTGCTTGTGGGTGTCCTTTAGTCTGTAGTAATACAAGTTCTTTTCCTGAGGTTGCCTCTGATGGTGCAGAATATTTTGATCCATATAGTGTGAAATCTATTTATACCAGCGTTAAAAAAGTTTTAGGTTCTAATGATTTAAGAGAATTATTAATTCAAAATGGTACAGAAAGGTTAAAGTATTTTTCTTGGGAAAAAACTGCGATAAAAACAAAGAATATTTATGATAATCTCTTGAATTAATAAGAAAAATATGAGTTTGAATGATGTGGCATTAGTCACAGGAATAACTGGCCAAGATGGTTCATATTTGGCAAGACTACTCCTTGAAAAAAAATATAAGGTTATAGGTTCTGTAAGAAGCCATAATTCATTGAATAGGGCTAATTTTAAATACCTTGCTATCGATGATGATATTATCATTGAAGAGTTAGATCTGCTAGATATGCCAAATATTATTAGATTAATTAAAAAGTACAGGCCTAGTGAAATATATAATTTAGCCGCACAAAGTTCTGTTGGATTGTCATTTGAACAGCCTATTGGTACTTTCTTATTTAATACTAATTCTGTAAATAATTTATTAGAAGTAATTAGATTGTTTAGTCCAGATACAAAAATGTATCAAGCTTCAAGCAGTGAAATGTATGGGCAAGCTGAGAGAATGCCAATTACAATTGATACACCAATGCGCCCCATTAGTCCGTATGGAATTTCAAAAATGGCCGCTTATCATATGGTTTCGACATACAGAAATTCGTATAATTTATATGCATTAAATGGTGTTTTATTTAATCATGAGTCTTTTCTAAGGAATAATGATTTCTTTGTTAAAAAAGTTATTAGAGCTGCCATTCAAATTAAAAATAAAAGACTAGAGCTCTTGAAGGTTGGAAACTTATATGTCAAAAGAGACTTTGGTTATGCACCAAAATATGTTGAAGCTATGTGGAAATTAATGCAATTAAAAACTCCTGAAGACTTAATTATATGCTCTGGTGAATCTGTTCTATTAAGAGATATAGTGGAATATGTTTTTGATAAATTTAATTTAAATAGGAACCTTATTGTTGAAGATGATAGCCTTTTTAGACCAAATGAGATTGCAGATATTTATGGGGACAATAAAAAATCAAAAAAAATACTCAATTGGGAGTATAACTTTTCATTTTATGAAATTTTAGATATATTAATAGATGAAGAATTAAGAGCTTTAGATATTAAATTAAAGTAGTGATATTAGCGGCGGCCTAGGTGCGATACTCAGTGAACAGACTGACCTAAAACCAATTTTTTGTATAGTATGAATATTTATTTTGCGTATGTTATTAATGATTTTTTAATATGTTTCGGTTGCAAAAGTTATGTAATAAAATAATACTTAGTTAATTATTTTTTCATTATCTGATGTTACATTTTTCATGAATGACAATACAACGACTGCTCATGAGAAAAGAGCATAGCTTGGCAAGGAAGGGTGTTGATGTAAAGGTGGATAAAAGAGTTTACAAGAGCTTTTAACTTTCACATTAAAAAATACTTGCAACAATATTAGGCAACTCACTAATCTCAACTTCTTTGCCTGAACCTACATTATAAATAGGACACTGTGGGCGCATCATTATGCGCCCATGTTATTAACAATTTAAGCAGGTCATCAACCTACATGTAGCTTGAATAATAGAAGACAGAATGCAACTTGTTACATACCCTCTGTGAAAAAATACAGTAATAGACTTGAATTGAAAAATAATTACGAATTAAAAGTATCAATTGTCAAAAGGTGTTAGAAGTTTTGGTAAATTGAATTCCTTTCCTTTCCTATCAATTTTAACTAGGTATTGTTGTAATACATGAAGACTATAAAGGTCTCCTCAGGGGAGTCAGAAAAAAGAAATTTATTATTACGACAAACGGTAAATTCTGAAGGGCTTTGGAATGACTGTAGGTTTGTAGTTAATGATAAAGTAGAAAAGTGTGACTGGTGGTTTGTGCTACATGGCTCTGGTTTGATTAATACAGAAAGTTGTCTTTGTGATCCAGAACATATTGTTTATGTCTCAATGGAGCCCTCTGAAGAAGTAAGTAAAGCTTCTGGTTCTTTTTTGGGTCAGTTTTCTAAGTTGTTACTTTGTGATCGCGATATTATTCATTCAAATATTGATTATTTAAATGGACTAACATGGTGGGTTGGTATTGTTGTGCAAAAAAAATATGGACAGCATAGTTTTTCTTTTAATCATACGTTAGATTATGACAGGTTGACCCTATTAACCCCTTCAAAGAAAAAAAATAGAATATCGGTTATTTTATCAAAAAAAGATTTTTTAGATGGCCATAAGAGCAGGTTGGATTTTTTAGATAAAATATTAGATTCCCCTATTGCTAAATACATTGATGTTTTTGGGCATGGGTTTAATCCTATACCCGATAAGTGGGATGCTATTGAACCTTATAAGTATCATTTGGTTTTGGAGAATAGTGTTTGTCAGGACTATTGGTCAGAAAAATTAGCAGATGCATTTTTAGGGTTCTCACTTCCAATATATTTTGGATGCCCCAATATATTGGATTATTTTAATAAAGATTCGTTAGTATTAATTGATATCAATAAGTTTGACGAATCTATTGAGTTGATTAAAACCATGCTCGAGAATGGGCTGTATGAGGAGCGCGTAGATGAAATTAATAAGGCTAGGGGGAAAGTGTTAAATGAATTTAATATATTCAACCTAATGTCTAAAATTGCCAATAGTAAGGCTTTGCAATTAAAGAAAGTTACGCTTCATACAAATGCTTTTTATAAAGATTCATTAATTAAAAAGATAGTTAAAATAATATTGTCAAAACTAAAATCTTTGATCTAAAATCCAATGAAAGAGAGGGTTCAATTTTATATTTTATCTAGGGATCGTCCGAACTTCCTAAAAGACGCTGTTGACTCAGTATTAAATCAAAACCCATCACTAGTGGAATTTGATTTAATTATTTCTGATAATTCTGAGAATGAAGATGTCAGAAAGATGATTGATCGATCTTATGCTACAGGGGATTTAAAATATATCAGAAGAAAGCCTGCTTTATCTGCTGAAGAACATTTTAGATTAGTCGTCTCTGAATTAAGCTCAAAATTTGCCGTTTTATTTCATGATGATGATGTTTTATGCCCAGATTATATGAGTATTATGCTGCCATTATTTAAAAAAAATATAGTTGCTATCGGATGCAATGGTATGACTTTTACAAACAGTACTCTAAATGTAACGGGAAAAATGCATAACAATTTAAAAGCTAAAGAGTTTGATAATGAGGTGGATTTTTTAGAGCGCTATCTTCCTGGCGGCGGCGGCATTGCTCCATATCCAGGCTATATGTATCTCACAAGATATTTAAAGCAGGCTTTTTTAAATCCTTCTGCTAAGGGAAAGCATTCTGATGTAATAATATTAAGTTCATTGTTGAATCATGGAAATATTTTATGGTCTGAAAAGTCATTAATGTATTATAGGGTTCATGAATCTAATGATAGTGTTATGGAAAATATACCAGACAGATTGGTACTTCTCAATTATATGAAAAGTAAAGGTATAGAAAAAAATTCCACAAATGTTCTGTTTTTTAGGATTTTATTTTGGCTAAGATGGATGAGCCAACAAGGGTCTTTTTTGTCAAACTTAACATGCTGGCGCTATCGAACAGTTGGTTTGTCTGTTTTATTTAAAATCATAAGGGCCTCTGGGGCCAGTTGTTTTTGGAAGATAATTTTGCGCCGATATTTTAGGCGATTTAGGGCATTGTTTATTTAACGTGCTAAACGATATACACTGTTACACTACAAGAAAAAAGTAGAAATAAATAAGTATGAAATATTTATTTGCAATAAAAAATTTGTCTCATACAGGAGGCGGTGCAGAAAAAGTTTTTTGCACTATCTGTTCTGAACTTGCTGAGCTTGGTCATCAAGTCACAATTATTACTTTTGACCATCCAAGCCTAAAATCATTCTACCCATACTCTAAGAAAATTAACAGAATTAGCTTGGGTATTGGGGTGCCTGGAGAAAGAAGTAGGCTGTTTGATGCAAAAAACAAACTTCTTAAGTTACGCCATGCGATTCAGAACAACAATCCAGATGTCATAGTTGGTTTTATGCATTCAATGTTTGTGCCTTTAGCGGTGGCCGCTTTGGGCACAGGTATACCTGTCATAGGCAGTGAACATATTACCGTTGATCATTACAAAACCAGACCATTTCAATTTCTTCTTTTAAATTTAACAGCTCCATTATTAAAAAAAGTAACAGTCCTGTCTGAATCAATTCGAGATAAATATCCGTATTTAGTTCGGAAGCGAATGATCCCAATAACAAATCCAATTGAGCACCCAAAATCGATCTCCAAATTTATAATTAATAAAGAGTTTTATACACTTTTAAATGTTGGAAGATTGAATGAAGAAAAGAATCAAGTGGTACTCATTAGAGCATTTCGTGAAATTTCAGATGATTTTCCTAAATGGAATCTGCGTATCGTCGGCGAAGGAAACTTAAGAGAATATTTAGAAATTGAGATTGATAAGTTAGAGCTAACTAATAGAGTTTCAATGCCTGGTGTAATTAAAGATGTTTCAAGAGAGTACCTTGCTGCTGATATATTTGTAATGTCTTCTAGTAACGAGTCATTTGGTCTTGTGACTGCAGAAGCAATGTCTTATGGATTGCCTGTTATTGGGTTTTCAGACTGCCCGGGCACGAAGGAATTGATACAGGACGGTGTGAATGGCTTTTTGGTTGCTAATGACGGGGTTAGACATATACAACTTGCTGAACAGTTAAAGATTCTTATGAATGATCATTTATTAAGAACTAGGTTTGGAGGAAATTCAGCTAATGTTATTGGAGCTAGATTGGGCTGTGATCATGTCGTTTCTCAATGGGATGATCTTTTGAAGTCTGTGGTTAGGTGAAATGTTTAGTGCTTTGTTTTACGACAATTAACAATAGTTTATTATTATGAATTTTAACCGTGTCAGTTCTTTTCAGATATGGAATATTTTTTTTATCTATTCTGTTTTTGTTTCTCTTGCAGTACAGTTTGTTATTTTGCCTATTATTTTTCCACAGCACCATTTTGGTGATGGACTGTTAAATGGTGGGGATTGGGTGTTTTATCACACAGCAGCGGTACAGGCTTCTAATGAAATAAATCTTAATGGTTGGTCTTCATGGGAGTTAAGACCTAGTGGTTTTGGAATTGTAGGGATAGTGTCTGCAATTTATAGTTTTTGTGATATCTATCAGCCTTATGTGCTAATCCCACTATTCTCTGCTTTGCACGCTATAGGGGCATTGAGTATTTTCATGCTTATTGAAAATATAGGTGGTAATAGAAATATTGCATTTTATTCATCTATACCTTTTTTGATTTTTCCATCTTCTTTATTATGGGTTTCGCAAATACTAAAAGATAGCTTTGCAATCAGTGGGTCTTTGCTGGTTCTATACGGTCTAGTAAGTTTATTTAGAGTTTTAAAAGTAGAAGCACTAAGGGATCAAATAAAAACTCAATTGTTTTCTGTCTTATTCATAATGTCTGGATTTCTGTTTATATGGTTAGTAAGACCATATTTTATTCCAATATGGCTAGGTTATATGCTTCTCGTACTTTTTATCCTGGATATTTTATTGATAATGTCTTTTTTAAATAAAAAAGTATCTGTATGGTTAGTAGTTAGTATTCTTATAGTGCAGTTAAGTTTAATTTTTTCTATTCAAGTTTTGCGAGGCAAAGCTGTTCAAGATGAATCGTCGCATTTAGAGTTTCGAGGCAAAGCTGTTCAAGATGAATCGTCGCATTTAGAGTTTCGAGGCAAAGCTGTTCAAGATGAATCGTCGCATTTAGAGTTTCGAGGTAAAGGTGTTCAAGATGAATCGTCGCATTTAGAGTTTCGAGGTAAAGGTGTTCAAGATGAATCGTCGCATTTAGAGTTTCGAGGTAAAGGTGTTCAAGATGAATCGTCGCATTTAGAGTTTCGAGACAAAAGTGTTCAAAGTGATCATTTAAAATATGATTATGAGGAATGGATATCGTCAAATATCCTTCCACAAAGAGTGGATATGGCACTTGAAAGACTCTACTCTTATAGAAGTTATTATTATTTCGTTCAAAAAGACTCCAATTCAATTATTGATTATGGTCGAGATTTGAACAGTGCTTGGAAGATGATTGAGTATACCCCTAGAGCTATGCAAGTCGCTTTCTTATTTCCATCTCCATCTTTATGGTCCGCCGAACATACAACTGGAAGAATGCCCGGTATGTTTCATAAAATTGTAGGTGTAGAAATGATAATTATTTATGTGGCACTTACAGGTTTTTTGTATGCACTTTATTTGTGGAAAAGGAAAATAGAATTGTGGATTATAATGACATTTTCTTTTTATTTTGCATTAGTTCCAACTTACGCTTTTCCGAATATTGGCGCGATTATACGATATAGGTATGCTGCTATAATGTTATTGGTTGCACTTGGAATAGCTGCTTTTATGTATCTATATAATAAAAATACCAAAATTAGTAACAAAAACAATCCAGACGGTCTCGGAGTATTTGATGTGGAGGAATGAGAGTACCCTAGTTTAATAGGCACCTTGTTAATTTATATTTTAACCAAAATAAGGTTAGTAAATGTTGTAGGGCAGGACGATATACAGAAGTATTTAAACGAGAAGTAGTAGCGCAAGTAACCCAACATCGATATAAGGTTTTGTAAGTTACCAAAAAATCTAGGTGTGACGAATAACAGTTTATACAACTGGATAAACTGTTATAAAGGGGAAACAACACAAGAATAGACGTTACATTCGTCAAATTTACGGTCTATTCTAGGAAAAAATTACCCAAATAATAGAAAATGTTAAAAAATAAAAAAATATTAATCACTGGTGGTACAGGGTCATTTGGGCATGCATTTATTCCTATGACGTTAAAAAAATACAACCCAAAGCAGATTGTTATTTACTCTAGAGATGAAATGAAACAATGGGAAATGGCGCAAAAATTCAAGGGTGATTCTAGGGTGAAATTTGTAATTGGTGATGTTCGTGATGGATCGCACTTATCGCGCTCGCTTAACAGCATTGATTATGTAGTCCATGCTGCGGCTACAAAAATTGTGCCTACAGCAGAGTACAATCCGTTTGAGTGTGTTAAAACCAATATTAATGGCGCAACCAATCTAATTGATGGCAGTATTGACCGTGGGGTTAAGAGGGTGGTTGCACTATCAACGGATAAAGCTAGTAACCCAATTAATCTTTATGGTGCAACAAAGCTTGCCTCTGACAAGCTGTTTGTTGCTGGTAATGCTTATGCAGGCGATCATGAAACAAAATTCTCTGTTGTTCGCTATGGTAATGTTATGGGGTCAAGGGGTTCAGTTATCCCCTTCTTTCTTAAGATGAAGGAAACTGGAGAATTACCAATTACTGATCCAAAGATGACTAGATTTATGATTACCCTTGAAGAGGCTGTAGAACTAGTTTGGCACGCTTTTGACGATATGCACGGCGGTGAAATATATGTGAAGAAAATCCCATCTATGACAATACCTAACATTGCTGCAGCGATTAGCCAAACTGCAAAACAAACAGTCATAGGTATTAGGCCCGGTGAGAAAATCCACGAACAAATGATTGGGGTTGAGGATGCGCCTCATACATATGAGTACAAAGATCATTATAAAATTCTACCTGCTATTTATGATTGGTCATCAGATCCAGAGCGCAATAAAGGCGGTATCAAGGTAGATGAAGGCTTTATCTATTCATCAGATAAAAACAAAGAATGGATGAGCGTTAAAGAATTGCAAAAATGGATTGAGGACAACCATTGCTACATTGGAAATAGCTAGTCAGTGAAGAAAAAAGTTCTTATTACAGGAGGTTCAGGGCTGTTGGCTTTAAATTGGGCCATTGAAATGCGCAACAAATATGATATTTATCTATCTTTGCACAGCCGAAAAATTCATCTTGCTGGTGTTGTAACGGTAAGTGTTATTCTCGATTCTGAAATTTCAATTCTAATGGCACTTGATAAGATACAACCTGACCTCATAATTCATGCGGCTGGATTTACTAACGTGGATTCCTGTGAGAAGTTTCCGAAGATAGCTTATCAAACCAATGTGGTTCTAACAGAAAATGTTGCAAATGCTGCCATTAAAAGGAATATAAAGCTTGTGCATATATCCACAGATCATCTGTTCAATGGTAAGCAAGGGATGATGACAGAAAGTGATGAATGTTGTCCTTTGAATAAATATGCCGAAACAAAATTAGAAGCAGAATTTATGGTCCAATCTTGTAACCCTACTGCATTGATAGTGAGAACTAACTTTTATGGCTGGGGGACGAGTTATAGGTCTTCTTTTAGTGACATGGTTATTAAATCACTAAAATCACAGAAGACAGTGGTGTTATTTCAAGATGTTTTCTATAGTCCAGTAATTGTTTCTAGTTTGGCGGAAACAGTTCATAAATTAGTTAATCTTAATTCTTGTGGTATATATAACATTGTTTCTGATGATTCTATTTCTAAATATGAATTTGGCTTAAAGCTTGCCGAAATATTTAATTTAAACCATAAGTTAATTATTCCTGGGAAATTGTCAGATAATCAAGATTTTGTTAAAAGGCCTGAAATAATGACATTGTCAAATAAGAAATTATGTTCGAGGATCGGTGGGTCTATAGGGAGTGTTGACGAGCATATTCAATTACTTTATAGGCAGTCAAAACAAAATATTGATAAGGAACTATTGTCCATATGATTCCATACGGAAAACACTTTTTAGATCAAGATGATATTGATGCCGTTGTTGATGTACTTAAAAATGGCGCATTAACGCAAGGGCCAAAAGTTGCGGAGTTCGAACGTAGTATTGCCAAATATACCGGAGCTAAATTTGCAGTAGCTGTATCGAGTGGTACAGCTGCATTACACTTATCTTGTCTTGTTTCTGGAGTAAACTTTGGGGATAAAGTGGTCACATCTGCTAATACTTTTGTAGCGAGTGCTAACTGTGCTTTGTATGTTGGGGCAGAGCCTCAGGTTGTTGATATTGATCAAGCTACGCTAAATATTGATTTAAATTTATTAGAAAAGGCTTGTGAGCAACATTCTAGTATTGGGGCGATAATTCCCGTTCATTTTGCGGGTAGTCCATGTGATATGGAATATATTCGGCGCATTGCAAATAAGAATAAAGCTTTTTTAATAGAGGATGCATCGCATGCATTAGGTGCGAGATATGATAATGGTCATAAAGTAGGGAATTGTGAATTCTCAGATCTAACAGTTTTTTCCTTTCACCCAGTAAAAGGCATTGCTTCAGGCGAAGGAGGGATGATCACTACAAATAACTCATATTTGTATAAAAAATTACTTTTATTGAGGAGTCACGGAATTTGTAAAGGGAATTTTGACCTTCCTGGGATAGGAGATAATAGTGATGATGAGTTGGTAAATAAAAAAGAGGGAATTGAAAATAATGAGCTGAAGTTATGGTATTACGAAATGCAAATGCTTGGTTATAACTATCGTATTACTGATATTCAAGCAGCATTAGCTATTTCACAAATGAAAAAAATAGATATGTTTTTAGAGCGAAGAAGAGATATTGTTTCTCGTTATGATAAAGCATTTAAATTTTGTCAAAATATACAGCCTACACAGATTAGAAGTAGAGATTTCAGCTCACATCATTTATATGTTATTCGGGTAAAATTTAAAAATATTCGATTAACACGAAATCAATTTATGCTTAAGCTTCGTGAAAAAGGCATAGGTACGCAAGTCCATTATATACCTATTCCTATGCAACCTTATTATGAGGCTATGGGGCTTAGTATCGGAGATTATCCAGTGAGTAAGGCAATTTATGAAGAGTTATTGAGTATACCTATCTATTATGAGTTAACTGATGAAATGCAAGATTTTGTTATTAGTGCGATATTAACTTTGGCAGAATGAAAATTGCATTAGGGACAGTACAGTTTGGTTTGTCTTATGGCGTTGTAAATAGAGGTGGAAAAGTAACAATAGAAGATATTGAGAGAATATTGCAATTTGCAGAAAAATCTAATATAGATACGATTGATACGGCAATAGATTATGGAGATAGTGAGCGCAGATTAGGGGATCTTGGAATTGGTGGTTGGCGTGTAATTACTAAATTGGGTGCAGTTCCAAATGAATGTGGGGAAGTTTCAGATTGGATTGACAATCAATTTCAAAAATCAATAAGGCGGCTTGGTCAGAAGAATATAGCTGGCTTCATGCTTCATCGTCCAAATCAACTTCTGGAGCCTAGAGGAGAAGAAATCTGGTCGGCTATGCAAGTATTGAAAGATAAAGGGTTAGTTGAAAAGATTGGTTACTCTATATATAGGCCGGAAGAATTAGATTTATTATGGAGTGATTTTTTGCCAGATATTATTCAATTTCCATATAATATTCTGGATCAGAGAATAAGGAAAACTGGGTGGTTGAAAAAATTACATGACAATAATGTTGAGACTCATGCGCGTTCAGTTTTTTTACAAGGGTTACTTTTAATGACCCATGAGGATCAAATGAAGAAGTTTAAAAACTGGGCTAATTTGTGGAATAAATGGGAACAGTGGTTAAGTAAAAATAATTTAAGAGCACTGGAGGCATGCTTGGGATTTGTTCTATCAGAAGGAATGATAGATTATGTCGTTGTTGGTGTGGATAGTGTAGAACAATTAAAAAATATTATTGAATACGCTAATGATATTTCTGGCGTCCCAAGTACTGATGACTTGATAATAAATGATTTGAAATTAATTGAGCCATTTAATTGGAAAATATTGTGACCTGATCACAGAACACCAAAGTTGTGTGGCCTATATTGATCGTTATCTTGCGGTCACTGTACTGATACCCAAAAATCTGAGGTCAGGTTTTTTTTCGGTAATGAGGAGATTGGTTCTCTGATCTAGGCAATATGATTACTGAATGAATCAATCGCATATGAAGGAGCTCCTTTATTTGTGTCTGTCTAGTGGTGGTTTAATTTTTACCTGTTTTAGATAAAGAATGTAGTCTCATGGATGAACACAAGGTTATCAGAGATGTGAGCCACTATCGTCATATCATGTGTGTACTAAGTACTTTCCCATGATATTGATCAATTTAGGAATAAGACTGTTTTCTTTAGTGATGCATCTAAAAACTAATCACATGATAGGTTAAATAAAATGGAAATAATTGCAGAGATTGCTCAAGGTTATGAAGGCAATAAGACACTTACAGACTTATTAACAACGGGTGCTTTAGCATCTGGTGCTGATGCAGTAAAGTATCAATTAGTCTACGCAGATGAATTGGCAACATCAGACTATAAGTATTATGATTTGTTTAAATCATTGGAAATGGATATAGCAATTTGGCAAAAAATTAGTGACCAAATCCATAAGAATGAAAAAAAATTATATTTTGATGTGTTTGGCTTTGATAGCCTTTCTATTGCAAGAAAGGTCTTAGCAGATGGAGTCAAACTTTCTACGACAGAGTTTTACAATAGGGCGTTAATTGAAAAATCGTTAGAAAGTTTTGATAAGGTCTTTATCTCAGTTGGAGGTATTCCTATTGATGATGTTGAGTTGCTTAGAAGTGATCTATTGAATGGGTTTTCTGAAAAAGTTTGTTTAATGTATGGTTTCCAGTCTGAGCCAACACCACTAGAACAAAATAACCTTTTTAAACTCAAATTATTCAAGAATAAATATCCTGATTTTAAGTTAGGTTTTATGGATCATAGCGATGGTGGAACTATTGATGCATTTAATTTACCACTCATTGCTATGGGGATGGGTATCTCTGTGATTGAAAAGCATCTGACATTAGATAGATCATTGAAAATTGAGGATTATGTTTCGGGGCTAGCACCGGATCAATTTCAAAAATTTGTTGATTTGATTAGGAGATATGAACCAGCATTGGGTGCTGAAAGCTTTGAGCTGACTGAATTGGAAAATGAGTACCGAAATAAAGCAGCGAAATCTGTTGTAGCTCTAAAAGAACTTAAAAAAGGACATAGGGTCACAGTAGCTGATATTGCTCTAAAACGTACCGGTATCGTAGTAAATGGAGAGCCAATTAGGATGTTGGATGAAGCTTTAAATAAAGAGTTAAAATCTGATGTTACACTAAATCATCCAATCTCTAGAGAACAGATATGAGAAGGCTAGTCGTTGCATTGGCTTGTAGAAATAGAGGCTCTAGACTGTATGGAAAACCATTACAAAACTTAGATACAGAAGATGGTATTACAGTTTTAGATAATATTATTTCCTGTTTAACCGCCTTTGAATGTATAGATTCAGTTGTACTTGGGATTTCAGAAGGAAACGAAAATTTAGACTTTGTTGATTACGCGAAAAACAATGCACTTGGTTATATTGTTGGTAATGAATCGGATGTACTATCAAGACTGATTAGATGTGGCGAATATGCAAAAGCTACAGACATATTTCGTACTACTAGTGAATCACCGTTTCCATATTTTAAGTTGATTGATGAAATGTGGAAAGAGCATAGAGTCAACAATAATGACGCAACATTTTTGGATGAAATTATCGATGGTTGCGGTATTGAAATTATAAAATTAGCTGCTCTTAAAGAGTCGCATTATAAAGGAGCGAGTAGACATAGATCGGAATTATGTACTCTTTATATTAGAGAGCATGAGAATGATTTTAAAATTCAGAAAGTACTACCGCCAAAAGAATTGATCAGAAAAGATTTACGATTTACTGTGGACTATCCAGAAGATTTAGTAGTGTGTAGAGCTGTTTATGAAAAATTTAAAGATAATGCACCGATGATTGCCTTGGAAGATATAGTTCAATTTATTGATGATAATAAATCATTGAAAAGCCTTATTGCACCATATTGTGAGGCTGGATACGCCACAATGTACTTATGACATTTAAAAAAAATACGGGACAAAAGCTTTGGAAAGAAGCCAAAAAAATAATTCCTGGCGGGAATATGCTTCTCTCAAAGCAAGCAGAAATGTTTCTGCCAGATCAATGGCCAACTTACTTTAGTAAAGCAAAAGGCTGTAAAGTCTGGGACTTAGATCGTAATGAGTACACAGATATGTCTATTATGGGTATTGGCACCAATATTCTCGGTTATGGTCACTCTGAAGTTGATGGAGCCGTCCTTGAAGCTGTTCAGTTGGGTAATATGTCAACATTTAACTGTCCAGAAGAAGTCTATTTAGCTGAAAAGCTCATTGAGATGCACCCATGGGCAGATATGGTACGGTTTGCTCGCACGGGCGGGGAGGCAAATGCAATTGCAATTCGTATAGCACGAGCAGCTAGTGGAAAAGATAAAGTAGCTATCTGTGGCTATCACGGTTGGCATGACTGGTATTTATCAGCTAACTTAAGTAATGACAGCAAACTAGATGGACATCTTCTTCCAGGGTTAGAGCCCAAAGGGGTTCCTCGAAACTTGAAGGATACAGTGTTAACATTTAATTATAATGATTTCGAAGCGTTAGAAGAACTAGTAGCAAATCACGAAATTGGTGTTATTAAAATGGAGGTTCAACGCAATGAACCGCCTAAAGATGGATTTCTTAACAAAATCAGGGCACTTGCGACAGAAAAAGGAATAGTACTTATTTTTGATGAATGCACTTCTGGTTTTCGTGAAACCTTCGGAGGTCTTCACAAAAAATATGGGGTAGACCCTGATTTGGCTGTTTTTGGCAAGGCACTTGGAAATGGTTATGCAATCACAGCGGTGGTTGGAAAAAGAGGAGTTATGGAGTCAGCCCAATCAACATTTATTAGTAGCACTTTCTGGACAGAGAGAATCGGTCCAGTAGCGGCCTTAAAAACACTAGAGGTAATGGAGCAGGTTCGGTCATGGGAATATATAACGGAAATAGGTAAGGATATTGGCAAACGATTGAAATGCATAAGTGATAAGCATGGCCTTGTTGTTGAGGTTTCAGGTATTCCTGCTTTAATTAATTACAATATAAAGGCCATAAACTGGTTGAAATATAAAACATTTATTACTCAAGAAATGCTTAAAAAAGGAATTCTTGCATCAAATAGTATTTATGTTTCAACCACTCATACATGTGATTTAGTAGATCAATATTTTCAATACTTAGATGACCTTTTTTTGATTATTAGTGAGTGTGAAAAGGGGAGGGATATAGATAAATTGTTAGATGGACCTGTTTGTCATTCGGGGTTTGGTCGGCTTAATTGAATATGAAAATAAATAGGATATATTTTCGTGTAGATGCATCCTATTTGATTGGTAGTGGTCATGTGGCTCGTTGTTTGGCATTAGCCTCTGCATTAAAAAGGCGTGGAGGAAAAGTGAAATTTTTTTCTGGTTCATGTGGTGGTAGCATGAATGATGAAATCATGAAAAAAGGATTTGATTTGCATGATTTAGGTCCGGTTATTGATTTTTCTGAATCAAGGGTAACTGGGTGTGAAGACTTATTAAGGACAATACAACAAGAAGATGCTAAAAGGTTCATTAGTGCTATCGATGAAGAGAAGCCAGATTGGATAATAATTGATCATTATACGTTAGGTGAATGTTGGGAAAAGATAGTCAGGCCATATGCTAAAAGGATAATGGTCATTGACGATCTTGCAAATAGACGACATGATTGCGATCTACTCCTAGATCAAAATTATATTCATAATGTTGAGCGTTATGATGATTTATTGCCATCATTTACTACGAAACTTCTTGGTCCAAAGTATGCGTTATTACGTGAAGAATTCTCACGTTTTAAAAGGATAAAATTTAAGGGGCTTTCGCCAATAAAAAAAGTTTTTATTTTTTTTGGTGGCTCAGATTGTTTCAATTTAACGCTTATGACACTTCGTGTGTTTAAAATGTCTGGTTTGAATCACCTTGACCTTGACGTGGTTGTTGGGTCTTCTAATAAGTTTTACAATCAGGTTAAGGAATTTGTTGACGAAAGTGAAAATATTAAGTTACATGTTCAAATAAATAATATTTCTGAGTTGATGTCAGAGGCTGATGTTGCGATAGGTGCAGGAGGGTCGACAACATGGGAGCGAATGGTAGTTGGACTTCCAAGTATTGTCATAACAACGGCTGCCAATCAGGAGGCATTCACCAAGGAGTTATCTCAAGATGGGTATATAAATTGGATTGGCAATGCTGAGGGGATGAATGAAGAGGGATTATACAATTTATTAGTTGACATTATTCAGCATCCGACAAAATTATATGAACAATCACGTAAAGGCGTAACTCTCATTGATGGTAATGGTGCAAAATTTTGTGCGAGCAGTTTAATGAAATATAACGACTATTCAATAACGGTACTTGCTGGTCAGAAGACGTGGATGCAGCCATTTATTGGCGAATTTATATTAAGCTGCAAGATTTCTGGAAATAATGTTCGATTAGTTCACGAGCCTTTTGAAGTAACAAAAGGCGATTTCTGTTTTATATTAAGTTGTAGTCAAATTGTGCCTGATGAAGTATTGAGGTTAAACAAACATAATTTGGTGGTACATGCCAGTGATTTGCCTAATGGAAAAGGATGGTCCCCAATGAGCTGGAATATCTTGGAAGGGAAAAATGAAATCACAGTTACTCTTTTTGAAGCGGAGGAAAAAGTAGACAGTGGTATGGTTTATATTCAAGATAAAATTTCGTTTAAAGGTGATGAATTACTTGATGAATTACAGTCAGAATTAGGGAAGCATGTAATTGATCAGTGTAATCAATTCATTAAACAATACCCGAGTATTATACAAAAGGGCTGGGGCCAGCATGGTGAGGAAAGCTTTTTCGCAAAAAGGAGTCCTTCTGACAGTTGCCTAGATCCTAATAAAACAATTGGAGAGCAATTTAACTTATTACGTATCGTTGATAATAATCGTTACCCTGCTTTTTTTGATTGGGAAGGTTCTCGGTATTCCCTGAAAATAGAAAAACTTAAATAGGTTTAATAAGTCTTTTACCATGCTAATTAATAATACTGAAATAGGAAAAAATGCAACACCTTTTGTTATTGCCGAAATGTCTGGTAATCATAATCATTCTTTAGATCGTGCATTAGCGATCGTTGATGCTGCAGCAAAATCCGGTGTGCAAGCAATTAAGCTGCAAACATATACAGCAGAAACATTAACTTTAGATATGCGGTCTGAGGACTTCATGGTTAATGATGACCAAAGTTTATGGAAAGGCAATAGTCTCCATGATTTATATAAACAGGCATATACCCCCTGGGAATGGCATAAACCCATCATGCAACGAGCACATGAGTTGGGTTTAATCTGTTTTAGTTCCCCTTTTGATGAATCATCTGTTGATTTTCTTGAGGAGCTTAATGTTCCTGCTTATAAGATTGCTTCATTTGAAAACATCCATTTGCCTTTGATTAAGAAAGTTGCATCGACAGGTAAACCGATGATTATTTCTACAGGAATGGCGAATGTTGCTGAGATTCATGAGGCGGTTGATACTGCAAGAACAGCAGGATGCAGTAATCTTATTTTACTTAAATGTACTAGTACATATCCTGCTACGCCAGAGGATAGCAATATATTAACGATACCTCATATGAGAGAGTTGTTTAAGTGTCAAGTTGGTTTGTCAGACCATACTATGGGGGTGGGAGTATCAATAGCTGCAGTAGCGCATGGGGCAACTGTAATTGAGAAGCACTTTACACTTTCTCGTGCAGATGGTGGGGTTGATAGCACATTCTCTCTTGAGCCAGATGAGATGAAATTATTAGTTGTTGAGACAGAAAGGGCTTGGAGATCACTTGGCTGTGTTGTCTATGGAGGCACAGGCAATGAAGAGAAGTCAAAAGTTTTTAGGAGGTCTTTATATGTATCGGATAATATAAAGGCTGGAGAAAAATTGACAGCTAATAATTTGAAAGTAATACGTCCCGGATATGGGTTGCCCCCTAAATTTTATGACGTTCTTTTGGGTAAAACGGTTAATCAAGACATAGAAAAAGGAACCGCAATGAAGTGGAACTTTATTTTGTAATGTATTCGTAGAACTAGAGGGGGATTTTTTAAGGGCGAGTTAGCATTGTTGTGTGAATTCTATAATTTACAATATAAAGCTGAAAGGAGGATTGACCCGTACCCCCTAAAAACCATTGGAATTATAAGTAGAAAATTATCGTGTACTAAAAAAGAAGGAGTGTCATTTAAAGAACTTCAGTGCTGACGAAGGAGATACATTATTAGAGGGTAATTTTCAATAATTCTAAATGATTTATTTATATCAACCTGACTTGATATAGGAGTGTCATTGCAGTTGCTGAAAGTTTTTTTGGTATGCTGAAAACAGGGTCGCAAATCATGAAATGTATAAAATATTAAGGAAGCAATAATGAGGTTGTTTTAGTAAATTGAATGGTTTTTAATCATAAAGGTAGGCTTTCTACACGGGAAAATTTTTCGTCATCTCAGTTTGAAGAGAGGGCTGCATAACCCGTGTCCATTTTACGAGTTGCAGATCAAAGGAGTATTGCCTAATGAACGTTATAAAGGCGAAAAAAATTAGAGGAGGGGAGTACTCGTTAAAACCCTTGTATGTTAATGATGTGACCGAAAAATATGTTAGTTGGCTTAATGATGAAAAGATAAATAGCTTTCTTGAGGTTAAATACAACACTCAATCTATCCCGTCTGTGATGAGTTATGTAAGTAGTTTCTATGGTGAGGAGGTAAAATATTTATGGGGAATTTATGAAAATAAATATGAAACACATATAGGAACAATAAGTTTATATGATATTAATAGTCATCATAAGAGGGCGGAAATTGGGATGATGATAGGAGATATGACGTATTGGGGAAAGCGGGCATCTGAGGAGGCAATTAGGATGGTGCTAAATTTTTCATTCCAGAATCTTAATTTACATCGTGTGACTGGGGGGTGTTATTCCACAAATCTAGGAATGATATTTACATTCAAGAGGTTAGGTTTTGAGCGCGAAGCAATACTTAAAGATCATTATCAAATAGAACAAAACTATATTGATGGCTACAGGTGGGGGCTATTATCAAGTGAATGGAAGAATAGGGAGAAAAACTGAAAGAACGCCTGCTGATTATGCGAGAGATGCTAGAGTTATAAGTGGAAGAAGTGATTTAGTTGAACTTAGAATAGCATTTTTATCTAGCTATACGTCAGAAGTTCTAAAACCTTATGTGGCTGTAGAACTATCGGAGCAGGGCTATCTGGTTGACCAGTATTTCGCACCATTTAATCAGTTTGAGACGGAGATACATAACTCAGGAAGTGGATTCAACCAATTTAAATCAGATTTTATTGTCATTCACATGAGAATAGATGACCTTTATAACGATCTTTTGACCCGTTTTGCGAAGTATCATGTCAGTGAGCTACAAGAAATTAGTGACAATTTAATCTCACGATACAGATCCATTTTGGAAGGAATTAGAAGCAGCACAACATCAAAAATAATAGTATTCAATTTTGCTAATGATAGGATGATATCGGAATATTTCACTAGCTCTCCAGTAACGCAATTATTACATAAATACATTCAAGAACTGAATAACAGTCTATATGATTTATGTACGGAAATGACATCATGCTTCACCTTAGATTTTCAGCAAGTAATTACCACTGCGGGTTTGTCTGACTGGGAAGATTTAAAGTTTTATTACATCGCAAAAATTCCTTTTAATAGTTATGCACAAGTTAAAATTGCTAGGACATTAGCAAGAACAGTAGCTTCAATAAATAGTAGACCAATAAAATGCCTAGTCTTAGATTTAGATAATACCTTGTGGGGAGGCGTGATTGGGGAAGATGGGTTAATAGGTATTCAGCTAGGGAATGATTATCCCGGGAATATTTTTAAGGATTTTCAAAGAGTATTGTTAGGATTGCGTGATCAAGGGGTTTTGTTGGCAATTGCTAGTAAAAATAATTTGGAAGATGTTGTTGATGTATTTGAAAAACATACAGATTGCCTTTTAAAAATGGATGATTTTTCCGCTATCCAAGTACATTGGGGTGATAAAGCAACAAGTGTAAAAGAAATATCAAAAGAACTAAATATTGGTTTAGACACCATCGCATTTTTTGATGATAATCCTGTTGAGAGAGAATGGGTTAGAGATCAATTACCTGAAGTTAAAGTTATTAATGTGTCGACAGACCCAATATATTATATTCAGTCACTTTTTAGCTCTCAATATTTCGATCAGATATCTCTAACAGTAGAAGATAAAGAAAGGTCTATTAAATACCAACAACAGAAAAGAAGAAAAATATTAAGCAAAAGTTCTAAATCAGTAGATGATTTTTTACAAGCACTTAAAATGAAAGTCAATTTTGGTTATATGGACGAAGTTACCGTTAAAAGAGTAGAGCAATTAGTGAATAAAACTAATCAATTCAATTTAACTACGAGACGATATACAGCAGCAGATTTAGAAAAAATTGTTTGTAATAACGGCATGGTTTTGTGGGTAAGTGTAGAGGATTGCTATGGGGATAATGGTATTGTTGGAGTCGCTATTGTAGAAAATATTTTAAGAAAAGAGTGGGTTATTGATACGTTTTTATTAAGCTGCCGCATTATCGGAAGAAAAATAGAGACTATCTTTTTAGAAGAGATTATAGAAATTGCAAGAAAAAATAATGCTGAAGCCATCATTGGTCAACATATACCAAATAGGAATAATGGTTTGGTTTCTGAGTTTTATAAGGATCATAGTTTTAAATTAATAAATGATAGTCGTAGAATATGGGAATTAAAGATTAGAAACTATAGTAGTCAAAAACCAGTATATATCAGCGTTAAAAGAGTGAGTGATTGAGTCGTTGGGTTTTGGTAGGTGCTTTTATCTGAGAGGTATATGTCGACTCAGTAATATGTAGAAAGCCATATTTTTTGTAGGAGGTATAAGTTGTGATAGATAATGAAAGATTGTATAGCGTAGTGTCTAGCATATTGGGTGTGCCAATAGATGATGTTAACGATACAAGTAGCCCAGATAATTTTGAAAATTGGGGGTCATTGACACATATTAATCTAGTAGTAGCTATCGAGGCTGAGTTTAATGTAAGTTTCACACCAGAGGATACAATGGATATGCTATCTGTAAAACTAATTCGAATGGTTTTAGAAGATAAGGTGAATGAAAAGTAATGACACGTAATTTTACTATTGGTGAAAAGCATAAAGAAACATTTCTTATTACTAAAGAAGTGATAAACGATTTTGCTCAATTTTCTGCTGATTATAATCCTATTCATATGGATATTGAGTATGCCAAAGAACATGGTTACCCACGTCAGGTATCACATGGTGTAATTCAAGTGGCCTATCTTTCTAAAATTATAGGTATGGATTTTCCTGGTTCAGGTGCAATGTGGATGCGGCAAAGTGTAAACTGGTTGTTACCAGTTTTTGTAGGGGATACGATAACAATATGTCTTACTATAAAACATTTCTCAATAGGAACTAAAACAGTTACTTTAATAGTTGAGATCACAAATGGTAATAATAAAATAGTTATGGAGGGTGAGTCTCAGGTGAAAGTGACAGACAAACTTTCATTTAATAGTGATTCTACGGCTCATAATATAACATTAAGTTCTAAATCTATTAAATCCAGAAAAATAACAAATAATCAAAGAGTTGCATTAGTAACTGGATCAAGTCGTGGTATTGGTGCAGCTATAGCTAAACAATTAGCATCTGATGGGTATAAAGTAGTAATAAATTATAATAGAAATGCTGCCGCGGCAAAAAACGTAGCAGATGAAATTTCTATTTTAGGCGGGGATGCTATGGTGGTTAGAGCTGATGTGACTAATGATTATCAAGTTAATGAAATGCTAGAGAGAGTGTACGAGGAATGGGGGCGCTGTGATGCACTGATTCATGGCGCAACACCCCCTATAAAGTCAGTAAGGGCTTTAGATCTCGAGTATGAAGATATTGCGCTTTATTTTAATTATTATATTAAAGGTGCTGTATCACTTGTAAACAATATTACACCATTGATGATCGATAAGAATTTTGGTCGTTTTGTGTTTATGGGAACTTCATATCTGTTTTCCGAGCCCCCTGCAGGAATGATGGCTTATGTGACTGCAAAAGAAGCGTTGTGGGGTTATACGAAGTCTTTATCTGCAGAAATTGCTCGTCATGGAATTACGTCAAATATGGTCTCTCCAAGTTTAACAATAACGGATCTGACCGAAGAAATACCTGTTAGGGTGAAAGAAATACAAGCAATGAAAAATCCTATGCGTAGATTAGTTACAGTAGTAGATATAGCGCACCAAGTATCATATTTATGTTCTGAATCATCAGGATTTATTAATGGTGTAAATATTCCAATTAATGGTGGTCCAATTTAGAATTGTTATTAACATAGGGTGGTTTAAATGAAGTTTAAAATTAGTAGTTATTCAAAAAGTTCAGGAAATAACTCTATACCTTTAGGTTTACTTAAGGTGTTTCATAAAGATAATGTTCAAATAGATGCTGATGATAATTTTATATCTATGTCAGTTGATGAAAATAGATACCTAATTTGTGTTGGCAAAATAGCAGGAAGAATTTCAGACAATGGTGAGTTAAATCTAATCGAATCAGTAGACGATTTTCTTTCAGAGGCTGTTATTCAGTCATCGTTAAGAGAAGTTGCTAATCAGATGGAAGGACGGTTTATTCTTATTCTGGTTGACGAGCATGGTGTGGTTAGTATTTGCGCAGATCGTTTTTCAAAGATTGATGTTTTTATCCAAGAATCAGGAGGTGGAGTGACACTAGCTTCTGATTTATCATTTTTACCAGAAAACCCTTCCATTAGTGGATACGATCAAAATGCCCTCACTCATATGCTTACATATTATGGTTACTGTCCACCTAAGAAGCATACAATCTATAATTCAGTAAAAAGATTAGGTGTTGGTGAAATAGCGGAGCTAATTAGAGGAAAGATAACTATATCGGAAAGTATTTTTAATGGGGTTGATTCTTATAACCTGACTGAGTCTGACCATGAAAGTTATAGGAAAATATTTTTTAACCACCTGAAAATAGCAGGCAGTGATCACGGTAATATTGTCTATTTATCATCAGGCTGGGATTCTACCTCTATACTCGCAGGTCTAGTTCATATTTTTGGTGCTAATAAGGTAAGAGCAATTACAGGAAAAATGTGCTACTCCAATCGTAGCGGAATATGTAATCAGCCAGAAATTGATAGAGCAAAGAAGATTGCAGACTATTATGGTATCGAATTAACAATAGTCGATTTTGAGTATATTGAAGAAGGACCAGAGTATCTCGAACAAATTAAAGACTTGATGAGAAACAACCAAATATATAGTTTAACGGCACATACACATGGTAAATTAGCAGAAAAAGCAAAAGAAATTTTACGAAATGGAAAAGAAGTAGTATTTGCAGGGGAAATAAGTGACGGTGCGCATAATTTAGGCTTCAGTCAATACGCTACGATTTTTCATCCGTCTTATGGGTTTAGAGAATATAGCGATAAAATTGCAAGTTATTTATTTGGACCAACATTCCTATCTTTGATTAAATCAGGTAAGTATGTTGATGATCCAGCCTATAAGATGCTTATTAATGAAAATTTAGATATAAATTATGATCAGGTCGTAGAGGGTGAGAGTAATCAGGTCTTGCAACTTTTAACAAGCTTTTTCCTCCGCAATGGGAGGATACCTTTTTGGTCCCATGAAAATATAAGGTTACTCACAAATAAAGGAATAAAAAATTATACTGAGGATATGCAGAAAACATATCTTAATAAAGCTTCAAACTTGATAACAGAAAAGAATATATACTCATGGTATCTCTATCTATATAACAGTTTTCATTGGCAGGGAGGTACAGTGCGTTCACTGAGTTTAATGGCTGATCATTATGATATTAATAGTGACCTACCATTCTGGGATGCAGGGATACAGGATTTTTTATCGACAATGCCTGAAAATTGGGGGCGTGGCCTGGATCTTAATCCCACTAAGTTTCCATTAAAATATATGTTGAAAAATTCAATTGATTATCCATATGAAATTCAAAATGGACCTCATGCCTATACTTATGATACTGACCACTCGTTTAACCATATGGAAGAGGTTTTTTTACATTCAAAATTTCAGGGTATTATAAAAAAGCTATTATTGAATAAACCTTATCACCAGATACTAGATAAAGATCATTTTAACTTGAACTATATCGATTGTTTGGTTGAAAAATATCTTGATAATAATATTAATTTGGAAGAATTGACTGATTTGGTTCCGGTTGCAATGCTGTGCTATGTGGGATGGTTTGAAAATTAATAAAATATAGGAATTCATAGGAGTTAATCTGTTATGTTTTTCTGGTGATGGCATAAAGGCACAAAATGCTAATTGGATCTTTTCAGTTGAAATATGTAAAAATTTGATAATAATATGTCGAAATCTGTTCCACTATATTTATAACGGTATGGTTTCATTCTTATTATTCCCACAATGTATAAAAAATTAAAAGTCACAAATAGTGATGTTGTGACAAATTTTTTATACTTGGTAGGAATGCGTAAACAGTTGTTCGATTTATATGTTGGCTCTACCACATTTAAAACTGCACAATACTTTTATACAGCAACACGATATAACTCTCTTCCCAACATATAGTAATGGTATTACAATTTTGGACTATTCATTTTAAAAATATAAAAAATAGTATTTATGACTTTACCTATTTTAAAAACGTATTTTTTACCATGCTTTTTCTTCTGGGTTAGAACAAAGAGATATCCAACAGAATTATTTATATTTAATCGGTTAAAGTAATAATGGGAAATAAAATTTTAAAGCAATTTAATTTTAAAAGTCTAATGGCTTTTGTTTCTGAAACATATTTAAAGAATAGAACAATAGTTACTTCTGATATTGAAAGCATATTTAGCAATATAGAAGAAAAAACAGGTATAAATATTGTTCGACACAAGTTTCCTACTGGTTCGGAAAGTAGCACATGGATAGTTCCAAAGCAATGGGATGTTAAAGAGGCCTGGTTAAAGGATAAAAGTGGAAAAATTATTGCCTCATATAAAGATCACCCATTATTTGTTTGTATATATTCGAAAGGTGTTCACACAACTCTTTCTAGAAAAGAGTTGTGTGAACATACCTATTCAGAAGTAAAGCAGCCTGATGCTTATGCATATAACTGGCGTTTTGCAATGGATTATAAGCTCCAATTAAAAGATTGGGGTATTTCACTACCGTTAAACATTATTAAAGAGTTAAAAGATGATGAATATGAAATTAAAATTGATATTGAGACTAAAGATGGTGAGATGTTAATTGGGGAAATTGAAAAAAAAGGCCAGACAGATAATACTATAGTTTTTTTATCAGATTATTGTCACCCTGGACAGGTGAATGATTCTTATTCTGGATTGATTGTTTTTTTGAAAGTTATGGGCGAGCTATTTAAAACAGGGGATACTTTATTTAATTATCGTATGCTAATGATGCCAGAAACAATTGGATCTGCATTTTATTTAACTAAAAATAAAGATAGCTTGAGAAATATAAAAGGAGCTATTTTTTCTGAAATGGTGGGCTGGGGGGATGAATGGTATATAAAAAAGACAAGAAGAGGTGATACCTATCTAGATTTAGCAACGTCTGATTGTCAAAAAAGGTTTCCAAAGCTAAAGACTGGAAGTTTTTATGAGTTAATTGGAAACGATGAATATATGTTTGACTCAATACAAGCTGGAATTCCATCAATTTCAGTGCAAAAAAATCCATTTATAGAGTATCACACAAGTAATGATGAGCCATCAAAAGTAGATGTAAACAACTTAGAGTTTGCAGAATCTCTAATATTGCATATTGTTTATATAATAGAAAATGACAAGATTTATAAATTTAAACATACCGCCCCATTTTGGATGACTAGATTTAATTTGTATGCGGATGATCAGTATGAACCAGAAGACTTTATGGTTCGGTTGAAGATAGTTTACGATTTACTAGATGGAAAAAATTCAATATTAGATATTTCAGATAAATTAGGAGTCGAGTTCGTAGATGTGAAGAAATTTATAGATTCTATTTATGAAAATAATTTAATTATAGAGGTCGGGCATCCATTAATTTGTAATGAGTATAGGCTGTAAGCATGTGTGGTTTCTTTTGTTTGGGTAATCATAGAAATGTTGATAAGAAGTTATTTGATAATGTTTTAGGGCTTGATGAAGAGATAAAGTAAAATTTTTAACGCATTTTTAAATATTTAGGATTGTCTGATGAGATCAAAACATCTTTATATTTGTGGATTTACTCCTATAGTGTTACCGGTAATATTTTATTATCTACTCTTGAATAGAAGGGTAAGTGTTTTTTACTTGGATAACTATCAAAAGAATGAGTCAATATTTTTAAAGAGACTGAGTTTGTATTTTGATATAAACTATATTCAATTCCCAGACCTTCTGTTTGGATCGATTCACTCCAATTCAATTGAAAAGTCTAATTCTATAATAAATTCTGGGTTTCTTGAGAAAGTTATTGGTTTATCTTCTTCACTTTATCAATCAAATGATATTGATTTATTCTTTAAGAGATTGTTGTCGGAAAAATTAATAGAATATTTCTTTTTTGAAGAGTATATCAATATAAATTGTTACAACAAGGAAGATATTTTCATTCTTTCTCGGAATTATAGTGTAGCCCAAGCATTACTTTCAAAATATGGGTTTAAAGATAGTTGTAATAAAATTTGCCACTTAAATGTTCTTAATTCATTGGTTGCTCGTTTAATGTTTTTAGCTTTGTTAATTCCACTGCTAGCAAACGTGATTCTATACTCATTTTTACAATTAAAGAATAAGAAGATATTTTCTCAAGAAAGGTCAAAGTCATTTGAATATGCTTTTTTAGTATCGGATAGAATACAGTTGAAAAATTATGGCCTTAAGAATTTTAATTTTATACTTAACGACTTTTCTATCACTAAAGATAATTCAATATTTATTGTTGAAGACAATTTAGATTCGACACTTATAAGAGAGAATGATACTTATTCTATTATAGGCATGCCATGTAAAAAATCTGTTCTTAGTGAAGCAATTGGTAACAAAAAATCACTTACCATGTTCCAAATTTATCTAAGTTTACTTTTTTCCAGGGATAGTGGCATAGTCTCGTCAAATGACATATTGTCATTATATTTTAATTATTTAAAATATACAAAGTTATTAAGACTAAATAATTTTAAGAAATTTATTTATACTAATAGAGAAGGAAAGTCTCAGATTGTAATAAATTCTTTACTTAAAGTCCGTGGTATAAACACATACTATTACACCATGTTTATAGGTGGACAATATAAAAACCACAATGAGAATACAATGTATGGTAAGCATAGGACTATTTTCGCTTTTATGAATTGCACATACTGTATGGTTAATAATGCAGCAATGTTAAATTCCATGAAGGAGCATTATCAAAATGTAGACCAATATTTTATAATCGGAAATGTCCCTGCAAGTTTGGTTAAAGACTCTAAAACTAACAAAGTGGACATTATTCCTAAGTTGAAAGGAAATTGGGATAGTGTTGTAGCTATATTTGATACAACTTATGTTCAGTCGGAATTCGTTTACTCAACATATGACTCGGGCGTAAATTTTATCTATGATATAGAGAAGTTAATTAAATTAAATCCTGATATTTTTTTCATTTACAAACCTGCAAAAGAAGACCGCCTGTTAATTGATAGGGATAAAATGTGGTCAAATATGGAAATTGGAAGTATTATTACCAATAAAAGAAGAGATATATCTTCTCTGGATAATGCCATAGTATTAGATTTTAGTTTTGATTCTTTGATGGTCTTATCAATAAGTGATTTGGTTATTACGGATTGTTTTTCATCGCCGACTGCTGATGCGTTGGTATGTAATATTCCAGCTTTTTGGTACGATTCTTCATCCCTTCTTAAAGGGTACCCTTTTGATTTTGAAAATTTAGTTGTGCATGGGTTCGATGATTTGGTTGATCGTTTTAATGAATGCCTTTCTTTAAATTATAATTATAAAAAAAACCAGGGAAAAAGGTATTCTTATATGATAGATCCGTTCCAAGATAATGATGGAATAAATAGGTTGAGAAATATTATAACCAGTGATAATAAATAATTTAACTTGCTAATAACCATTTTATTTTTAATCAATTGGAAAACTTATTTTGATAGAGTCCCAGTTTAATAGACACTTTTTTAGTTTTCTTATTTAATTTGATATGATCAAGCGGCTTCTTTTAATGCTTGAATATCTAAAATGCCTTATCTGTATACATCCATAGTTCGATAATTTGTCATTTATTTCAGTCATAACCAGCGCTGTATCCATTTTTTTATATTTTATGCGATAAAACTGCCTTTGTATGGCAATCAATTATTGCGGCCCAATAAACCATGCCTATTGCGGTTTTGCAGTAGGTTATGTCTGTTGGCCATACCTTGTTTCCATGCGTAATTGGAAGCCCCTTAATTGATAGCCATATTTCTTGTGTTCTTTTATTGGTGCCGTGATACTAACTTACTTTACAGCCCAAGTTTAATATTTCCAATATGCCTATTGTCTTTAAAGATACCAAACAATAAATCAAATTTAGATTTGAATTTTTCAACTTCAAAATCTTCAATATCTACTCTTGAATGTTGGCGATATCTTTGCTCTGTATATTTTGTAACCTCATAGTCATTTAGCCATAAGACATACTTGTCAGAAACATCTTTCTTTGTAAGGATTCGCAAATAGCAATGTTCATCGACAGTTAAATATATATGTTTTTCTTTTATATCTAAATATTAGTTAAAGCCGTCACTCCTTGCACTTACTGGGCTGTTGCCACAGGGTCATCATTAGGTTTGCACAAGCTAAACCAGAAAGGAGAAGGCTTATTCAAATAATTTTCATTTTCTGCACTGCTAGAATGTGTGATTAATTAGTATATCAAGATATAATTAAAGGCGAATCACAGCAGTGCTTTTTTTGAGTAGGCTCTATAAACAATGACCAAACAATTATTTTCTTTCGGGACTTCACGTGGTGGAACAACTTTTTTTGCACGAATGATGAGCCTCAATAGTAAAGTGAAGATGGCGAGTGATCCATTTTTGCCGATATATAGCCAGATTAGAAATCATGTCATGCTTGATTTTACTAAAGGAACATATGATATATCAGTACCTCTAAATGATTATTACTATAGCCTGGATCAAATTAAAGAAAAACAACTTGTTGAAAACTTTAACCCCTCTGTTTTTATTCCTAGTAAAGCGAAACCTTATTTAAAATCATCTCTTTACGATAGAATGGGATTGGCCTCTAGAGAATTGCTGAAGTATGTTGATGACCTTTTAACGGAAGAAAATATCACTTACACTGATTTATTTTATAAGTTACATTCTGTTTTAGAAATTGCTTATGAAAAAGAGCAAGCTTATGTAGGGGCGAATGATAACTGGGTTATTGAGTTTTTACCTTTGTTAGTTAAAATTTTTCCAGAGGCCAAATTCATAGTTATTATTCGTGACCCTAGAGGTGCTGTTGCATCTTCATTAGGATTAAAGAAAAAAAATCCAAAGCTAGTTCCACTAATATATTCATTCGTGAGACATCTAAGAAAACATATGGCATATGCAATTGAGTATATAAATAACCCAATTTATAGTGAGAAAGTAAAGGTTATTCGATACGAAGATTTGTGCTTAAATCCCGAAAATGAATTAAGGGAAGTTTGTGATTTTCTGGGGATTGGTTTTAATTCTATTATGCTGGAAACAGAAAAGTTTCGTCCTATTGTTGGTGATAAGTGGGTGAAATACAGTAACTTTAATGTGCCAGAACAAGGTATTTATACACAGTCGATTGATGGATGGAAGGTAAGACTATCGAATGAAGTAATTGAATTAGTAGAGTTTCTATGTTCTCCTGAAATGAACTATTTTAATTATAATACCACTTTGTATGGTAATGGTTTTTTGTCAGAAGATGCGTTTGGGTTTGTGTTGCAGGATAATAAGGAAGCAATTGGCTGGAGGAATTTATATGACAATATTCATGCTGAATTGTCAAACGATTTGTTTAGGCATCAGTTGTTAAAGTTTAATCCCGAACAGGTGGATAAGGTTTTAGCAGAAAAATATTTTATTTTTCGTAGTGTAGAAAAAGCTCTACGTACTTATACTTAATTCACTTGCTTTTTATTTTTGTTGGGCCCCCGGTTGAGATTAGCGTTATTTCTGATGCTAGCTTTTTTGGAGAGTTGATCATACTAAATGGATTAGTAATAAATAGTATGGCAACTTATTTTTCTATCAATAAAATGCCTATAACCAAAATGAAAAATTTTATGACGATTGGTTCTGTACCTTTACAACTAGGTGTCGATGGTGGAGAAATAATTCATGCAATTTGTGTTCTGTTAATCCTTATGACTGTGGTACTTGGTGCGTTGGGAATTGGAATTTCTGGCAAATTTTTTTAAGTTAATACTAATGTTGATTTGGAATTACTATGAGAAATAAAATTTTAGTTACGATTGGACCAGCGTCCTTCAATAAGCAGACAATTACAGAAATGGATGCTATAGGGGTATATTTATTTCGTATAAATTTATCTCATACAAAATTATCTGATGTTACTGATGTTATTAATAGTCTTCGTTCCTGGTCAGATACGCCTATTTCTCTAGATACAGAAGGTGCACAAATAAGAAATGAAGCTATGAGAAATAACGAAGTAGAGTTTTGTAAAGGCACTTTAGTTAATATTCATCCTGGTAGCATTATTGGCGATTCAGCCAATATATCATTCACACCAAAATCTGTATTTTGTCAATTGAGAGTTGATGATGTGATTAATGTAGATTTTAATACTGTTAGCTTAAAAGTTATTGAGGTTCATAGCGATAAAATTGTTTCTATTGTTGAGTCGGGTGGAATTGTGGGCAGTAATAAAGCGACAGATATTAATAACAGTAATATAGAATTGGATCCTATTACTGAAAAAGATAGAAAGGCGATCAAGATTGGGTTAGACCTAGGAATTAAGCATTTTTCACTTTCATTTACTAATAAAGCATCTGACGTCTTATTGATGAGAGAAATAATTGGTGCTGAGTCACAACTTATTTCAAAGATTGAAAGCATTAAAGGTGTTTTGAATTTAGATGAAATACTACCTCTGGTTGATCAAATATTAATTGATAGAGGTGATCTTTCAAGAGAGGTATCGATTGAAAAGATTCCTTTTATTCAGAGAAGAATTATTTCAAAAGCTCGGTCGAAAGATACACCAGTATTCGTAGCTACAAATTTATTAGAGTCTATGATCAAGAAAAGCACACCAACGAGAGCTGAAGTTAATGATATAGCAAGTACATTATTAATGGGTGCGAATGGTTTGGTGCTAGCAGCAGAAACAGCAATTGGTGCTCACCCAGTCGGTGCAGTAAAAATGACTAATGCATTAATGACACAATTTGATCGGTGGACACCTGACTCATCATGTAGAGAAATAATATTTAATTAGAACTAGGGAAAGTTTGAACCTGACTCAATTCGTGAATGAATAAGAAACTTGCTTTTTTGTATGCATAATTATGTAACTATTATCAGGTAATGTGGTTTTATTATATAGGAAATATGATTAATGAATACTTCAGTTTTTTGGTGTACAGGGCTTTCTGGTTCTGGAAAAAGTACACTTGCCAATGGTGTTATTAACAAATTAGCGAAATATGGTAAAACATCACTTATTATTGATGGTGATGAAGTGAGAGAAAGATACCCTGCTAAATTAGGCTATGGTCGTATTGATGTGGAAAGGAATAATTTAAATGTTGCAAAGTACTGTTTTGATGGAATAGGGCATTATGATTGTATAATTGTCCCAATTATAAGTCCAATTGATGAGATTAGGAAAAAAATTAGGATGTTATTTCCTGACTTTTATCTTATATATGTTTATTCAGATATTCAAACTTTACGCCGAAGAGATACGAAAGGGTTATATGAAAAAGCAGATTCTGGAGAACTAAAAGATTTGATAGGTTATTCGGTATCTAATCCATATGACACTCCCGATGATTATGATTTAATTATTAATACTTCTAATGATTCAGACAAAACACAATCCATCAATTTGTTTCTTGATTTCATATTAGACTCAACGGCATAACGCTTTGGCTTAGCTAGAAAGTTCAGCTACTCCAATGACGTCCGACCAGCTCAAAATTTGTGAATTGGGGAAGCGGATTCAATGAATCTAACTGGAGAAAGTGATTTTAAAAAAGGCTAGGCCTCTCTTAATGTCGGATTCATTGAACAGCTATGGCGTGTCCCGCAGTAATTATAAATACTGGCGTAGCCGTTGTAAAATAACTGATCCTGTTAAGTTGGGTTAACATGTACTAGTCAGTGAAAAAATGAACTTATTAAAGGCTCGGCTGGTTCAAGAAGCATTCCCGCCATGGTATATTATGAGGGCATGGGCCTAACTGAGCATTTGAATTTCGAAAAATATTTTTATTTAAGATTATGATTAAAAAAATTAAATCTGTGTTCATTAATCGTTTAGGTGCATGGGAACAAAGATGGATTAACCTTTTTCTTAATAAAAAACAATGTATTTCCCATAATCGTATTGGAATGGTTTTTTTTACCCCAAATGCAGTGTGTCGTTTTCGGGTAAAGACTTTTTCCAGTAAAGAGCCGGAAACATTGAGCTGGATCGATTCTTTTGATAATGATACGGTTATGTGGGATGTCGGAGCAAATATTGGGCTTTATTCTATCTATGCAGCCAAGGCAAAAAATGTACAGGTTGTAGCTTTTGAGCCATCGGTGTTTAATTTAGAGTTTTTGGCCAAAAATATTCATGTAAATCAATTGCAGAAAAATATTGTAATTTTCCCATTAGCGTTGAGTAGTGCTACTGGCATTAATCTATTTAAGATGAATGATCCCGTGTGGGGTGGGGCATTATCTTCATTTGGGGTGGATTTTAATCAGCATGGTAAAGACTTTGATGTTTCATTTGAATATAGTACTTTAGGCCTGAGTGCCGATAGAGCACTCGATGTTTTTAATATACCCAGGCCAGACTATTTAAAAATTGATGTAGATGGTATTGAACATTTTATTTTAGAGGGTGCCGGCGGTATATTAAAAATGGTAAAAAGTGTTCTGGTAGAAATTGATAATGATTTTGAAGAGCAAAATGAGAAATCTAGGCAGTATTTGTCTGACTCTGGGCTGGTTTTGCGTGAAAAACATATTTTACTGGAGGGTAGCAATCAGTTTAATCAGCTTTGGATCAGGGAATAAATGTCCTATTTTCCAATATTAAAAGCTCCATACTGTACAGGACAAACTACTCTTTATAATTTTGCACCAAATAGTTGGGAATCTATTTACAAGGGAAGTCAAGTTATTAGTTTAACTTATACTGACGGTAGTTTTTGGCACAGTAGGGTGTTAGGTGAGTTAGCGTATGGGGATTGCCAAGTCATTAAGTATCAAGATGTTAAGGATCTAACCCAAGAAAATGCTATGCCGTTATTATCATTAACGCAAAACAAGCTTGATAAAACAAGTAGAAAGCTGCCTCACTTGGTTGGCAATCAAACTAATGTGCCGCAATATCGTTCAACCCTGGGTTTAGCGTCTCAATATATGACAACTAGTTACCAGGGGGAGGTTAACTCTTTTCCATTGCAAGCATCATTATTAACGTTCTCACCATTTTTGCAATTTTCTGACAAGATTGAAAATTTTGTATTATTGCTTAATCTTGAAAAACAAGCGAGCCAAAGAAAAGTTAAAGTAGAAATTTTTGATGCAAATACTAAAATACTAAAATGTGAAAAAACTGCGTTGTCAAACAACATTACCGCTATTTCATTGGATGATTGTGGGTTTTCAGAAAATAACTTACCTGTGGTTATATGTAGAGAAATGGCAGCAATTCCATTATATTTTTCTTGTGCAAATCAGGGTGAGTTTTTAAGTTTAGAACATACCCATCCGCCAGCATCACTTGTAGTTCATGGTGCTCGTTTTGGCGTACAGAAGTATTTGAAAGATTATTGGTTTTCACATTGCAAGGGTCGATGAAAAATTTTATTCAAAGATTGAAAATGGTGCCATGGACCCTTGGGCAGCCGCTAACTATGATTCCAAAATATAAGCGAACCAAGATTAGTGATTTGTTTGTTTGGAGGTGCGATAATAATTGGAAGACATTCTTTGAGTTATTAAATATTGCTTATTTATTTGGTGAAGATGGGTCATTTCAAGTAGATATTATTTTTTTTAATACCAAAGGTGATATTTTTTTTGAAAAAACTATAGATTTACTTAATGGAGACAGGCAAACTTTAAATATATCTGAAATATTAGAAAATAACTTTGAATCAGGAATTGCTGGAGAATTTGGGACTTTTTCAGTATTTCACCATAATATTCCTGATATTGTTACAGAGTTCAATTCTTTTGTAACGGAAAGGGGGTATGTTAGTTATCGTTATAAAGATTCACAGTTTGCTTCATATGTACATGGTAATCTTGACGCTATTGGAAAGGTTAATCAGAGTTATGTTCCCTTGGGTGGTACTAGCTTTTTAAAAAGAGATTACAATTTGCAATATCAGCTACTTCCGGATTGTGAATATGATATAGCTCTTACCAATCCATGTTTAAACCTTCAAAAAGTTATTATTAAAATACTCTCATTTAATAATGGAAGGGTGATTGAGACTTTTCGCGTTGAGATTAATCCAAAAGCAGTCATTGTGCATGCCCTGAAAGATATTTCTGAACCATGCAGGATTTCAATTGAAAGTAAAATTATTATGGCAAGACCCGTTGTTTTTATCTATAAAGGCGATAGCATGGATGTGTTTCATGGGTAAGATATATTAAAAAGATGTTAAATAGAAATTCGAATTTTATGATTTTTAATCCGGAAGGATAAGCCTTTGCAAGTTATCCAAAAAGTGTGTATTTCAGCCCTATTACCACAAGCGCATTATTAGCTAGAATTAAAGGGGAGGGAATTTTTTATAATCCGAGTGGAATAATTGAAGAGGATTATAGCGTGGTACAGGGTATTTCCGTTTTGAACAATATCGCTGAACTTTAAGAATGGGTTAAGAGTATTGATTAGAGGATTAATCATTAAGTTAAAAAAAGTGTCAAGATGGCAATAGTACCTTCTTTGACCAGAGGTACAAGAATAAGAATAAGGAGTGTGGTGATGTTTTATTCAGGAGAAGGAGTAATAAAATATTTAACAGAAGAGGCGAATAAAAAAGATAGCGCCTCCAGTTCGTATTGGGATAAAGAGCATGAGAATTTTTATTTTAACAATGGATCATTTTCGGGTACAGGGCCGATTGGTGGTCACACAAAAAGTAACTATATAGTTAACTCTACTCATAGAGTTTTGCAAAATAAATACCTCAATAGGGGAAAAAATTTTCCAGAATTTCATCGTATTGATTTATTGGCAAAAAAAATCACTCAAAAACAAAATAGAATTTATAATTTGGATGTTTTAAGGCAGGTACTTAGCATTTCTTTTATAGAACACCACTGTATAGGCATGCCTTATAAGAATGCCAGAACTGCTTGTGTTATTGGGGATGGCTATGCAACAGCGACAAGTTTGTTATTAGAATACGGTATTAATAAATTAGTTTTAGTTAATTTAACAAAGACGTTATTGATTGATATGCATTTTTTAAAACTTTGGCTAGGGGAGGAACAATTTCAAAACTCTGTCTCTTTAGTTACAACTGAACAAGATTTGCATCAATGTATGAATGATAAAGATAACAAAGTTGTTGTGATTGAAGCTAAAAACCAAGAGCTGATTAAAAGTTGTAATATAGATGTGGCTATAAATATTGCCTCTATGCAAGAAATGGATCCAAGAATTATCAATCAATACTTTAATGATCTAAAAAAATCCAATGATAAGTTATATTTTTATTGTTGTAATAGGGAAGAAAAAATATTGCCAGATGGAACAATTGTTAAATTTTCAGACTACCCGTGGGAGGGTTCGCAGATAATTGCCGACGAACTGTGCCCGTGGTACTTGGATTTTTATAATAAGAGCTATCCTTTTTTTCATTCTTATGATGGTCTTATAAGGCATCGTATTGTTAGATTTAGAGAATGACAAGCTATGTCAATTTACAATTTTAAAAGTAACAAATTTTCTCTATTGGATATAGGCGCAAGAGGTGGTATTGGCTGGCCTTGGAATTCTGTTCAAAATGATATGTTGGATGTCATTTTAGTAGAGCCAGATCCTGTTGAGGCTGAAGTGCTAGCAAAGCAAGGACAAGGCAAAGTTATCCCTTACGCATTATGGAGTGAAGAGACGGAATTGACGCTAAATATTAATCATTCTCCAGGAACTTCATCAGCATTTAAAGCAAATATGTCATTTTTACAACAGTTTCAAGATGTTCAACGCTTTGTAGCAACGAGCACGATTGTGATTGAAGCGAAAACCATAGATGGATTAGCGAAAAACAATGAAATTAATTCAGTAGATTTTGTGAAGATTGATGTGCAAGGGGGAGAGCTTGCAGTATTGCAGGGTGGTGAGAAATTTTTTAAAGAAAATTTAGTGGGCCTGGAGGTTGAAGTGGAGTTTGCGCCAATGTATAAAAATCAGCCTTTATTTAGTGATGTAGATATTTTTGTGAGAGAGAAATTGGGTTTAGAGTTATGGGATATACGAAAGGCTTATTGGAAGTATAAGCAGAAGGAGTATAGAACTCCTTTGAAAGGGAGGTTGATTTTCGGCGATGCGCTTTATTTGAGACCTATATCAACTCTTGATGAATGGCTTTCTACAATGGAGATGGAAATGGCATCAGAAAAACTACATGCATTAATTAATACTAGTATTGTTTATGGGTTTTTTGACTATACATTCTCTATTATTAATACTTCTTTCTCCAGGGAATATTTGACTGAACAAAGCAAAAAAATCTTACTTAAAAATGCTAATAAGATGTCTGGTGGTTTTTATCCTTTTAAGAATGGTAGCAGAATCTTACATAGAATCTTTCATGTTCTAACGTATAGCTTTAAGCCCACATATAAAGGTTGGGGCAATGGTGATCCACATCTCGGATCGAGAAAGAAATCATTTTTTTGGTTTTAATATGAATATCGTTGGATTAATTCCTGTTAGATTAGAAAGTTCAAGGCTTCCTAATAAGGCTATTCTAGAGATTGCTGGAATCCCAATGATTTTGCATGTGGCAAAAAGAGCTATGCAGTCGAAGGTGCTAGATAAAGTCGTGGTTTGTACAGATAGCTACAAAATTTGCGACCTTTGTGTTGATCACAAAATAGAGGTTATCTTAACGAAAAATATTCATACGAATGGTACAGAAAGAATTGCCGAAGCTGCTGCTATCTTAGGCCTAGATAAGGAAGCGATTGTTATTGATATTCAAGGGGATGAGCCTCTATTAAAGCCTTATATGATTGATCATGTTGCTGACTATCTAGTTAAAAATAAAGATTTTGATATTGTTGTTCCATTTATTGCGATTTTCGGAAAAGAGTCCCACAACAAAGTTAAATTGGTTGTTAGTGGTAACAATGTCGTTTATATGAGTAGGAGGAATGTACCATATTCATTTTTGAAAGATGCAGTTTATAAAAAACATTTGAGTATCATTGCATTTAGAGTAAGCTCATTGTTTGCGTTCGCGGCTAGCAAGCCAACTGCACTTGAAGAAATAGAGGGTATTGAATTGCTCAGGGCAATTGAAATTGGTTTAAAAGTGGGTACTTTTGAAGAGTATGGCGAGACGCTTTCTGTTGATACGAAAGAAGACTATGAAAGAGTGCAAAGGTTGATGCTTAGAGATGAAATCTATTTGCGGTCACAGGGATGAATTGCAATGTTCGCAATGCTAATGGCATTCACATATCATTCGATTTAGATGGAACGCTTATAGACTCCATTCCTTTAATGAAGTTAAGCTGGAATAATGTCAATACTAAGTTAGGCCTTGGTATAGGCTGGGGAGCTTACAGAAAGCATATTGGATTGCCTTTTTCACAGATCTGTAAAAATCTATCTATAGAGAGTTTTGAGGTGGAGGCGTATGATTTGTATTTCAGGTTTAACCTAGAGAATGTAGATAAGATTAAACCGGTGGACGGTTTAATGGAGTGTATAAAATGGATGGAGCTAAATAATATTAGTTGGTCTATTATTACTTCAAAGCCCAAAATAACCACCATTCCAATTCTTAACTTATTCCATTTAAAGCCAAATATTTTGATTACAGCTGACGATGTTGAAAATGGGAAGCCGCGTATTGATAGTGCACAATTGTTAGTTTCTCAGTTAGATGAAGGAATTAATAGTATTTATTATATTGGAGATACTACTATTGACCATCTATTTGCAATTAATTCTGGGTTTAAATTTATTGAATTTAATAGGGGTCAATCAAGTAAGTATATATTAAATAGTAGGGGAATCGTATCAAGCCTTGTGAATATTAAGGACGCTATTTAAGTTGATCAATATTAGGGATCAAAGGCCGGCTTGAAAAGAGGGTGTGCTATAAAAATAATCCAGTACAAAAAATTATGTAAGGTGTGTGATGAGGTGCTATTGCACAAAGCATCCACTCCTCAGATTATTGCAAATAGCTACCTGCATATTTTGAATTCTAAACCAGAATTTTTGGAAAGATACGATTCATCTGTAGCAACCAAGGTTTGGTTGTTGTTTAGGTATAAGCTAATTTCTATAGCTAGGGTTTTCCAAGCAATTTTCGATCGAGATCAATTCATTTCTGGGCAGAATTGTATAAAACCTGATGTTTTATTTGTTTCCCACTTAACTAATAAACAGCAATTAAATAATAATGACTGCGATGTCTATTTTGGTAATATTCCAAGTCAATTGCTAGATAAAAACATTAACAGTAGTATTGTTTTAATAAATCATACTAAAGTGAGCAAGGCAGAAGTATTAAACGCTAACACAGACGGTAAAATACCTCGAATTCTATTAGATTCTAGTTTAGACGTTAGTTCAGAAATTAAGCTTTTCTTTGAGCAGTTGAGGTCTAAGAGGAAATTAAAGTTTATTTTAAAAGAGTTGCACGTAGATACAGTGATTGCAAAAGACGTATTAAGGCATCAGTTATCGTCCGATACTTTTAATGCACTTAGAATTGCTCGAAAAATAGCAGATATTGTTAAGAAAAATAGCATAAAATCTGTTGTTTTAACTTATGAAGGTCATGCTTGGGAACGCTTGGTTTTTTATTATGTAAGGATGGTCAATCCTGATATTAAATGTTTTGGGTATCAGCATGCGGCAATATGTGAGTATCAGCATGCTATTAAAAGATCTTTACATCAGAAATATAATCCTGATGCTATCTTAACGTCCGGTTTGGTGGCAAAAGAGATATTCAGCCAGAGACAGAAAAATGAGGGTACGATGATTTGCATAGGCTCCACTAAGAGCTTGATACTTGACCTAGTGATAGGTCAAAGGCAATGTTGTTTAGTTGTGCCAGAAGGGTCTGTATCAGAATGCTTGGTATTGTTTGAGTTTAGCTTGAGTTATGCAAGACGATACTCAAGGCAGAAGTTTATTTGGCGGTTACACCCGTTATTGAGTTTTAAACGGTTAAAAAAAAGAAGCGCTATGTTCAAAAAGTTGCCTAGTAACATCCGCCTTTCTGAAGGGAGCTTGGATGGAGATATTCAGAAATGTGACAGTGTGCTTTACCGTGGTTCTACGTCAGTGATTAATGCGATTAATGCAGGGCTGAAGCCAATATATTATCGCCAGGCAACGAGTGAACTCAGCATTGACCCGATTTATAAATACAAGGAAGGCAAGGAAATCGTACAAAGTGAAGAGGAGTTGGGTTATGCTCTCTACAAGCATATGGATATAAAGACAAAACAATCATTAAGGAAATTTGCACAGAATTTTTATACGCCACTTAATTTACAGGCATTAATCAAGGCTATATTTTGAGTTATATTTCAACAATTATTCCAACATTGAACCGTCCCGCTGACTTGGTGTCTGCTGTTACCTCTGTTCTTAAACAAGGTCATTTGCCTACTGAGTTAATAGTGGTTGATCAGAGTCCAGATGATCGGTCATATAGTGCAGTTATGGAAGTGTACGATACATTCGAAACAACGCCAAAATTAGTGTATTTACATGATCCAAAAATTAGCGGGTTGGTAATGGCTAAGAAAAGAGGGGTTGAAATTGCTAAAGGAGATCTGATTAGTTTTTTGGAAGACGATATAGTGTTGCACCCTAATTATTTTAAAAATATAGTTCATATTTTTGGTGAAAATAAAACGACAATGGGTTGTTGTGGGGTAGTATCCAACATCCAGAGCGGGAGTGTATATGAATGCCTTTTTAAATTGTTTCATCGTGGGATATTCTATGACCCTCGCCTTAATCTTGGGAAACATAGAGATTGTCAAGGTTTAGGCGTTTTGTTACCTAGTCGATATTTAAGTGGAGGGATATCTTGTTATCGAAAAGAAGTATTTGAAAGCGTTAAGTTTGATACTGATAATGATTTTTTTCTGCTCGAAGATGTGGATTTTTCAACTCGCGCCGCTAATTTCTTTGGAAATGAGTGTTTTTTTATTAGTACCAATTTATGCTTGGCGCATAATATGTCCCCAATTAATAGACTAACATTACATGCTAATTGGCAAAGGAAAGTACGGGAATATATTGTTTTTTATAAAAAAAATAATTCTGAATCATTCGCACTTTTTAACTTGATATGGTTGTTATTAGGATTATGGGGCGGGTCTTTATTTTTGAGTATATATTTTAAAAGTTTGCATCCTTTTCTGGGTTTTGTATCAGGTTTGTTTAGAGGCGTGTATCAAACGGTTGTTTTTGAGTAACCTTTCATGATAATTGCTATTACAGGGGGTAGTGGTTTTATTGGGGAAAATCTTGTAGAACGCCATATTCGGCGAGGTGACCAAGTTAGGATCTTATCAAGAAAACCTCCATTAAAAGGCGTAAATGCTGAGTATTTTTTTGGAGATTTATCTAGTTCGGATGTCGATCTATCTAGTTTTGTGGATAATGTTGATATTCTCTATCATTGTGCCGGTGAGATTAATAATGAGTCATTAATGCAAGAATTGCATGTTCAAGGGACTCAAAGATTGGTTGATGCTGCACAGTGGAAAATTTCCCGATGGGTGCAGTTAAGTAGTGTTGGAACTTATGGTGCATGTCGTGCGGGTTTAATTACTGAGAAATCAAAAGAGCAGCCTGTCGGTATTTATGAAACAACTAAGACTAAATCTGATCAGATTGTAAAAAAAAGCACCATTCCTTATGTAATTCTTCGGCCCTCTAATATTTTTGGCAATAATATGCCTAACAAATCTTTAACAGGTTTGCTGTATGCAGTTCGTAAGGGTTTCTTTTTTTATATAGGCAAGAAAAATAAATCTGTTGTTAATTACATTCATGTATCAGATGTGGTTGATGCATTAATACACTGCGGCTCTAATGAGGAGGCCTTAGGAGAGGTGTTTAACTTATCCCAGTCAACAACAGTAGAAGGTATGATTTCTTATTTTGCATCTGGAATGGAATCGAATAAAAAAATATTGAGGTTGCCAGAGGAGGGCGTTAGGATGATTGTAAGTTTTTCCAAGTGGTTTCCTGGGTTTCCATTGACACCCTCTAGGGTTGATGCGCTTACTGGCAGATGTGTTTACGACTCTACAAAGATAGAAAAAAAAATAGGATTTAGGTGTGCAATGGCTTTAGAAGAGAGGTTCAAATTATTTGCAAAACAAAAATAGTTATTGTCGTATCAACGCCAATGGCGGCTAGGGTTTTTCTTGCACATCAAATTAATGCACTAGTTGAATTATATGATGTAACTATCATTACTAATTTGAATGGTGATCACTCTGTATTGGGTAATATATCTAACGAGGTTAGTGTTATTAACTTGCCTATAGAAAGAGATATAAATTTATTTGCAGATTTAAAAGCTTTATTTTTATTGATTTCAGTATTTTATAAAAACAAGTTTTTTCTAGCTCACTCAGTATCTCCTAAGGCTGGATTATTAACTTCGATTGCAGCATGGGTTGTTCACATGCCAAATCGTCTGCATACATTCACGGGTCAAGTCTGGGCAACAAAAAAAGGAGCAAGTCGTTGGTTTTTAAGATTATTAGATAAAATTATTGTAATACTGAATACTAGTATTTTGGTAGATAGTTTTTCTCAACAAGATTTCTTGATAAAAGAAAAAGTCTTATCTAAGAATTCTTCTGTAGTTTTGGGCCAAGGTTCGATTAGTGGGGTAGATGTGAATCGTTTTCTTCCTTCGAAAACACATAGAAGTCTTATTCGTAAGCAGCTAAGTATCAATGGCGATTGGTTAGTTTTTTTATTTGTTGGAAGATTGAAAAAAGAAAAAGGAGTTTTTGAGCTTGTTGAGGCGTTTAAGAATGTTGCTGCAGACCATGATAATGTAGTGCTATTGATAGTAGGTCCGGACGAAGAAGGGTTGAAGGAGGAGTTAATTGAACAGCTAGGACCATGTAAAGAGTTTACTAGGTTTATTAATTTTACTAAAACACCTGAAAAGTATATGTCTGCATCTGATGTCTTTGTACTACCAAGTTATAGAGAGGGGTTTGGAAGTGTGATAATAGAGGCTGCTTCTTGCGGGCTGCCATCTATTGGCTCAAATATATATGGATTAAGTGATGCAATTAAATCAGGTGAAACAGGTTTGTTAGTTCCTGCGGGATCTAGTAAATTTTTGGAAGGAGCAATGTTAAAATTTGTCAGCAATGAGGAATTACGCAATAAAATGAGTATAAATGCAAGAAATCATGCAACTTATCATTTTTCACAAGATGACATTACATTGAAAATATTACAACTGTACAAGGGGTTGATTGAGAAATGAAAAGATCATTTGATTTGGTGGTTGTCTTATTATTATCGCCATTCATATTTTTAGTGTGCTCTATAATTTATTTTCTCATAAGAATTAAGCTAGGGTCGCCAGTACTTTTTAAACAGTCTCGACCAGGTATGAATGGTGAATTTTTCAACATGATTAAATTTAGAACAATGACAAATGAATATGACATGAGTGGTGATTTATTACCTGATAATGTCAGGTTGACCAAATTTGGAAAAATTATAAGGTCGACAAGTTTGGATGAATTGCCTGAATTGTGGAATGTTATTAAGGGGGATATGAGTTTGGTGGGGCCTCGACCACTACTAGTAGAATATCTGCCTCTATATTCAGAAGATCAGTCTAGACGACATAAGGTTAAGCCAGGTATTACTGGCTGGGCGCAGATTAATGGACGTAATACAATTAGCTGGGATGAAAAATTTAAGTTGGATGTATGGTATGTGGACAACCAATCAATATGGCTAGATATTAAGATTTTATGGCTGACAGTTAAAAAAGTTATTTTACGTGATGGAATTAGTCAGAATGATCATGTGAGCATGGACAAATTTAAGGGTCGATAAAGAAATGAGTGGTAGATTTTCTAATTGGGAATATCCAAGTATTGAAGATGGTAAGCCTACAAAATATAACTGGGTAGTTCAGAATTTAGATGGTCTTAATTTAGGTTTTGAAACTGATATTGGCGCTTTTTCATATATCAACGCCTTGCATGGTGTTGATATTGGCGATAATGTTCAGATTGGGTCGCATTGTTCTATTTATTCAGTATCTACTATTGATTGTTTATTTGGAAAAGTTACTCTAAGAAATAACTGCCGAATTGGAAGTCATTCAACAGTTTTACCAGGTGTAACTATCGGTAAAAATTCAATAATTGGTGCGCATAGTTTAGTGAATAAAGATATTCCTGACAATGTTGTCGCTTTTGGTGTGCCTGCTAAAGTAGTGCGTAAATTAAATAATGATAAATACTAGTTTTTCTTCATGGCCATCTTTTACACAAGAAGAGTCTAAAGCTGTTTCTGATGTTTTGTTATCTAATAAGGTTAATTATTGGACTGGTAATCATTGTCGTGACTTTGAAAAAGAATTTTCATCTTGGTCGGAGTCAAATTATGCGGTTGCATTAGGAAATGGCACTCTAGCTTTAGATGTTGCATTTAAAGCTTTAAATATTGGAGATAATGATGAAGTTATTGTAACTTCCCGTACTTTTATTGCTTCAATTTCATCTATTGTTAATGCTGGTGCAATACCTGTCTTTGCAGATGTCAATTTAGATAGTCAAAATATTACCTCCAACTCCATTCGCGAAAAAATAACCAAAAATACTAAAGCTATTGTTTGTGTGCATTTGGCTGGCTGGCCTTGTGAGATGGATGAGATTATGTGTTTGGCTGATGAGTCTGGCTTGTATGTGATTGAGGATTGCGCTCAAGCGCATGGTGCAAAATACAAGGGTAAGTCTGTTGGTTCTATTGGGCATATTGGTTGCTGGAGTTTTTGCCAAGATAAAATTATGACCACCGGTGGTGAAGGTGGTATGGTAACAACTAATGATGAATCTTTATGGCGAAAGATGTGGGCTTATAAAGATCATGGAAAAAGTTATGAAGCCGTGTATGAGCGAGAGCGTCCTAAAGGGTTTCGATGGCTACATGAATCATTCGGAACAAATTTTAGAATGACTGAAATGCAAGCTTCTATTGGTAGGATTCAGCTTAAGCGCATGAATGATTGGCATGCTAAGCGCATTAGTAATGCTAATACAATTTGGGATGCTGCACGTAAATGTACAGGTTTACGCGTGCCAGAGATTCCTGAAAATATTGAGCATGCAGCTTATAAGTGTTATGTTTTTGTGGAGCTTAATCAGTTAAAAGAAGATTGGAGTCTTGATCTAATCATTAAGGAAATTAATACTTTAGGAGTGCCTTGCTTCTTTGGTTCTTGCTCTGAAGTTTATTTAGAGAAGGCATTTGATGGCACTGGATTTAGACCGAAAGAGAGACTGCCAAATGCGAAAGAGCTGTGCGAGACTTCTTTGATGTTTTTGGTGCACCCGACTTTAACAGAAAGTGAAATCAAACAAACCTGTGATGCAATTGTTTCCGTAATGAAAGCGGCCTGTTCATTTAAGTTGGCCTAGCGTAGCGATTTTTTAATTTTACAATAACAGGAATTTAAAAGCCGGTAGCCGTTTACGTTTTCTACTGGGCTTACAATAAGAACATGAAAATTTGTCCCATTATTCTTTCCGGAGGCGCCGGTACCCGGTTATGGCCGCTTTCCCGTACACTTTTCCCCAAGCAGTTTTTAAATCTTGTTTCTGAGCAGAGTTTATTTGTTGAGACCGTCTCTCGCATCAGCGGATTGATGTTAGAAACACTGCCCCCGTTAGTGGTGTGTAATGAGGCGCATCGTTTTTTGGTGGCACAACAATTACAAGACGGTGGCTTTGATCATTCCGGTATTTTGCTTGAGCCGTGTGGTAAAAATACGGCACCGGCCATTATGTTGGCTGCAGCGCATCTGAAAAAGCATTACGCTGAAGACGTGTTGATGTTGGTATTGCCGGCCGATCATGTGATTGAGTCCGTCGATGCCTTTCACAGTGCGGTTGCAAAATTGATGCCTTTGGCCAGTACGGGGTCTTTGTGTACCTTTGGTATTGTCCCTACGCATCCCGCTACTGGGTTTGGCTATATTCGAGCGGGTGAGGTTGCTACGACCAACCCATCGGGTGTGGCAACGGTCGACGCCTTTGTGGAAAAGCCGGATCAGACAACGGCGGAAGGCTATGTTGCTGAGGGCTGTTATTTGTGGAACAGTGGTATGTTCTTATTTAGTGTTGAAAGTTATGCCA